>Ga0207147_1042_pt1 | contig 24625 bp, 20 predicted proteins | sample Alteio_BWMinHeat_33_FD_153551 | JGI IMG/M metagenome (GOLD analysis project Ga0207147, IMG submission 153551) | Enriched cells from forest soil in Barre Woods Harvard Forest LTER site, Petersham, Massachusetts, United States -... | ecosystem: Environmental > Terrestrial > Soil > Temperate forest >... | reverse complement strand
AAGATTTGGAATAATTTGATATTAAAAATTTTTTATATTTGATAGAAAGAGTTTTGCTGTTGAAGGATAAAAATGAAAATCAAACATAAGTTCGCTTTTTTCTTCCTGTCAGCTATTGCTATTGGACTATTTGCATTCTTGTATCCTTATGGCGTCAACAGTGAACTATTGGATCCAAAAGGTCTCATCGCCTTAAAAGAAAGAGATCTCATTTGGATTGCAACCTTGCTTATGCTGATTATTGTTGTGCCCGTCTTGCTTTTGACTTTTGTGATCTGTTTACGATACAGGGCAAGCAATAAAGATGCGGAATATATGCCCGCCTGGAATCACGATACCATGGCTGAAATTATCTGGTGGGGATTTCCCTTTTTGATCGTCTTGTTTCTTTCCATCCTAACTTGGAAAAGCAGCCACGAACTAGACCCATTCAAGCCTCTCCAGTCGAGCACCAAGCCGCTAAGAATTCAAGTTGTGGCTTTGCAATGGAAGTGGTTGTTTATCTATCCAGAAGAGAAAATCGCCACTGTAAATTTTTTCCAATTTCCAGAAGGCACACCATTGAACTTTGAAATCACTGCGGATGCTCCAATGAATTCATTTTGGATTCCACAACTGGGCGGCCAGATTTATGCTATGCCCGGCATGAGCTCTAAGCTGCATCTCATTGCACAGGAATCAGGAGAATTTAGAGGCTCCTCAGCTAACTTGAGCGGCATTGGCTTCGCCGGCATGGTTTTCACAGCAAAAGCCACAACAAAAGACGAGTACGATGAGTGGCTCAAGACTGCTGCTAAATCCTCAGCTTCCTTTGGAATAGATGAGTACAAGGATTTAGCAAAACCCAGTGAAAACAATCCTAGGGCAATCTACTCGCTGAAAGATGAAAATTTGTATCATCAGATTTTAATGAAATATATGATGCCAAAAGAACAGGATAAGACAAATGGAGTTGCAAAAACAATCGTTCAAGTAAAGGCTGCCTCATGAGTGATTTGTTTGGTCGACTTGACATAGAAGCTTTTGAGCACGGCCCCATTGAAACCGGAGCGGGCATAGGCATTGCAGTTTCTGGTTTTATCATTCTTTTTCTTTTATTTTATTACCGTGGTTGGACATATCTCTGGAAAGAATGGCTTACCTCGGTTGACCACAAGAAGATCGGCATGATGTACCTCATTGTGGCTACATTGATGCTATTTAAAGGCCTTGTGGACGCTTCCATGATGAGACTGCAGCAGGCCATTGCCGTCGACTCGCAAGGATATTTAACATCCCACCATTTTCAACAGATTTTCTCTGCGCATGGCACCACAATGATTTTCTTTGTGGCTATGGGAGTCCTATTCGCCATGTTGAATTTGATCGTGCCGCTGCAGATTGGAGCACGCGATGTGGCGTTTCCATTTATGAATTCTGTGAGCTTTTGGCTATTCACCGTCGGATCTTTTTTGGTAAACCTGTCTCTTGTTGTTGGAAAATTTTCCGATACCGGCTGGCTGGCATATCCTCCGTTATCAGGCATTGAATATAATCCAGGAGTGGGTGTCGACTATTGGATATGGGCTGTGCAAATATCCGGTATTGGCAGTTTGCTATCGGGCATTAATTTTCTTGTTACCATATTAAGAATGCGTTGTCCTGGCATGACATTTATGCGCCTGCCTCTCTTTACCTGGAGCGCCCTAAATAGCATGATCCTGGTGATCTTTGCATTTCCCATTTTGACGGTCACTTTGGCATTATTGACTTTAGACCGATACATGGGCATGCATTTTTTTACTGCTGATTACGGCGGCAACCCCATGATGTACGTCAACCTCATCTGGGCATGGGGCCATCCTGAAGTGTATATCCTCATTTTGCCGGCTTTTGGCGTATTTTCAGAAGTTGTGGCGACATTCTCGCACAAAAGACTTTTCGGTTACACCTCAATGGTTTGGGCTTTGGCATTAATCACCTTTTATTCATTTATTGTATGGGTCCACCATTTCTTCACTATGGGTGCTTCGCCTAATGTCAATGCCTTCTTTGGAATGATGACGATGCTAATTGCAATTCCAACAGGAGTAAAAATATTCAACTGGATCTTTACCATGTTCAGAGGACGGATCTATTTTTCAACCGCGATGTTATGGTTCTTAGGATTTATTGCCATCTTCACAACCGGCGGAATGACAGGCATCCTTCTTTCAGTGCCTCCTGCCGACTTTCAGCTCCACAACAGCCTCTTTTTGATAGCACACTTTCACTCAATGGTCATCGGCGGAGTTCTCTTTGGCTTATGCTCGGCCCTGGCTTATTGGTTCCCAAAATTCATCGGATTCAAATTAAACGAAAGGCTTGGCAGATTTGCTTTTTGGTGCTGGGTCGTTGGATTCTTCATTGCTTTCATGCCCTTATATGTGCTTGGCTTTATGGGCGCAACGCGCCGCTTAGATCACTATTAATAAAATTTTAATTTTTGCAAAGTGTAATAAAGAATCATTTGTTCTCATAATGGACTTTATGGACGATATGGACTGTATGGACGATATGGACTATGATAATTGAATTAACAACACAGCATTTGATACTCAAAGAGCCCAGCAATGATGATTGTCAGCAGATCATCGATTTCGAGAAGCGCAATCAGGACCATCTAGCTCCTTGGGAATCAACTGGGTCAAATGTATCTGTGGAAGATAAAATTGCTGCCTGGACAAAAGATTCGCAAGAAAAACGAGCCATCCGCTTTCTCATTCGAAAAAAAGAAAGCCCCGATATTGTCATTGGTTTTGTAAATTTCACACAGATCTTTTATGGAGCCTTTAAAGCTTGCTATCTTGGCTATAAAATCGATTTTCAATACCAAGGCAAGGGCCTTATGCAAGAAGCATTAAAGTGCGCCATTGACTTTATGTTTGAAAAACAAGACCTTCATCGAATTATGGCAAATTATATGCCTGCAAATATTAGAAGCGGAAAGGTATTAGCTAAACTTGGTTTTTTGATCGAAGGATATGCCAAAAACTATCTGTTAATTAACAACACATGGGAAGATCATATTCTAACCGCGCTGTCTAGGGAACAATGGGAAATTAGACACAGATGTCACAGATAACACAGATAAACACAGATAAGCACACTAAAAAAACATCTGTGACTATCTGTGTTATCTGTGTCATCTGTGTCAAAAAAATCTTTGCGCCTTTGCGCCTTTGCGTTTAATTTTGTTGAAAACTAAACAGGCACAATCACAAGCGGCTCTTGAGGTCTCTTAAGGGCATCAAAATAGCTTTCAGGCACATTAAAAGTGCTAGCCAACATGTCGATTTGGTACGATCCTATAACCTCGCCAATACCGATGTAGTCAGGCAGAGCATTACTGAAATAGGCGATCACCTCGACTTCATCATTGCCGATGTTTTCAATATTGTGGAAGTGCGAGGCTGCTGCAAAGGCTCCTTCGCCTGCGCCCACCTCTAAGACTTCTTTGTTACCTTGTGGATTCAATACAGTGATCTTTGTTCGGCCTCGTACGATATAGACAAGCTCACCTGCATTGGTATGCCAATGCGGCTCAACATCGCCTTTAGGGTTCAGACCAAACTTCAAAATCCCAAGTCCATCTAAAATAGGTAAGTTTGCTTTTGTAGCATTCTGCAGATACCCCCCGCGGGTTTCAATTGTCTTTGGACTTTTGGATACATTGAATTTATACTTGCTTGGTCCAGGCTTGGATTTATTTTTCATTGCTGGAAGAGCTTTCAACAAACTTTGATCTTTTGATTTTTTCAGGCCTGCAAGAAAATCTGAATTGGAGTTAAATGTGGCATTAAAAACATTGTCTGATAAAGAATTAATAGCTTTTGAAAGGACCATTGTTTGCGGATTGGTGCTATTGAATGCAAAGTCAATAATGTTGTCTTTAGAATCTAAATTCTGGATTGAATGAATGTATCCCTCAGGAACAAAGAAAACATCTCCTTCTTCAATTGGAAAAGTTTCCACATTCATAGGCGTCCGTATAGAAACAAGCGCTGTTCCTTGTTGGCAATAGCCTATTTTATTTCCAGAAGGATGCCAAATGGGTTCTTGAAAGCCCTTAGGCTTAAGCTTAAGCTGCGAAAATGAAATGTCGACAAAGCCAGGCACTTCCTTTCCAGTTGCATCAGTCAGAACACCGCCCTGATTGTTACACTGCGGCTTAAGTGAATTTAAACTAAAAAATATATTGCTTGCCATAACCATCTCCTTGGGTAGCTAATGTACCTATTTTTATGGATATAGCAACAAAGGTTCTTTAGCAATTAAAAATTTAAGTTGAGAGTAAGCCCTAAAATGTAGTTATTGAACCACACCTGCTTGTCATTTTGGATCTGTTTGAAGGATCGAAGCTTCCACCACAAGCTTCCGGTAAAATGCTCAAAAAATTCAGCATTCACACCAATGCGAAAGCGGTTTTCATAGAAGACACCTGTCTGGTTGGATTTTTTCTCTCTTAAGAAAAATTCGTTGGCAAAGAAGGGGTTAATTTTAAAACAGGTAAATTTCCAGGGTGAATTGACCCATGTCCTCAAGCGGCTATAGACAAATGAATGATAATGCTTGGTGATGTAGCGCCAATATTCAGCAACAATCCTTTCTTGAAGCTGCCACCCATTCCACTGCAACGTGACAAAGGCTGCAATTTCAGGACGATTTGCTTCAGACCAATGGAAAACTCCTTTAGTATTTTTATTAAGTGTCCAGCCCTGAGCAAAGCCAGGACCTATTGAAAAGCTTTTAAAAATACTGTCAGGCTTTAAGCAGAAAATTTTTCGAATTTGAGAAGAGAGGTCGTAATGGAGAATGCTCCAATGCTCAAAATACCAAAGCGTTTTGTAGTCGTTGCCCCATCTTTCTTCGAAATGCAAATAATAGAGCCAATTGTTTTTGAAATCTTTGTGGATATTCTCTTCAAACCAAAATCCATGGTCATTGTTTTGGTTTAACTCTCCGACATTAATCGCATTAAGAGAAAGCGTCAGAAAAATAAAAGGAATTACAAGGTATTTGAGAACTTTGCAACAAGCCATCTTTCAACAATCTTTAAAAATAGGAATATTGAAAAAAATTGATAAAATAGACAAGTAAAAAAAAGAAAGAATCAGGGTTTTATCACCTGTCTTTTTTCTAATTCTTTTTCGAGATCTACTTGCGACGTAAATAAGATGGCGTCTATGCCAACTTTTCGGGCAGCATCAACGTTTTCTGGCATATCATCAATAAATATTACATCTTGAGCCGGCAGTTTCAGTTCGGTCAAAAGAATGTTGTAAATTTGCGGATCCGGCTTTGCACAGCCAAGCTTGTAAGAAAGCAAGCAAGGGCTAAAAGGCTCATAGAATCCAAAACTTTTTATAAAATTTGCCAGGCGTTCATCAATATTTGAAAGCATAGCCACTTGATAGCCTCTCTCCTTTAAATTCTCAATAAGGAGATACATGTTGAGGTTTATGCCTAAAGAACTTTTTACTGTTGCATCGAATTCCTTCTCCCACGTGTTTGGCAACATGATATTGTGGCTCTGAGCATATTTTAGCCAAAACTCTGCATCGGTCATCCCTTGCTTTAAGGCCTTTCTTTTTTCGGTGTTGGCCTGTTCAAATTCCTCTTGAGTGAAGTGAAGGCTCGTCTTTATGAAGTTGACGACCGATTCGCGGTCCAATGGGCCGGTGAGGACTCCGCCAAAGTCAAAAACAATGGCCTGCGGTGCAGCTGAAAGAGTTCCAAAAACAGTGAGAAGGGCAAAAATGATTTTTTTCATAATGTGGATGGTGTGTAAAGTTATTCAAGATAGCAATGTTAGCTTGTTTTCAGTAAATTGTCATGAGAAATTGGAACATACTTAAAATGAAAATAAAAAGCGGCAGAGGACTGCCGCACTCCCAAAGAGCTGTCTCGCTTCGCTCGCAGCTCGTGGATAACAATTCGTTTATCTACGAGCAATGAGCGAAGCGAATTGCTCTTTGGGAGTGCGGCAGTCCTCTGCCGCTTTTGTGTTTATGCAATGTCGGCTGCGTTGAAAATGGGCATGTAGTGCTTTCTGGCAACTACCATTTCGAGTGTCGGACAATCTGGATCAGCAACGAAAGATTCGGCATGATCTTCGCCGAAGACATAATTATCGTGGTTGTCAAAATATTTAAAACGCTCTTCTTTTTGGGCTGTAGCAAGCTTTTCGGCTTTAGAAGCTGTCATGCCAGGCAAATCTGCCATAATCATCTTTAAATTCACGTTATACAATTGACACAAACGTTTTCCATGAGAAACGGGGTCTCCCCAAACTGGAACAGTGGTCTTTGTCCAGTGTTTCGCTAAATCAGTATCATCGCAGATTTCTGCAGCTTGACGGCGCAGTTCGACTGCTGTGACAGGTTTCAAACCTTTTTTGTGTCTAAGGGCATTTAAAGCTTGAGCAAAGGCATGGAAGAAACAGTCCCCATTGTCAACAGCTTTGCCAAGAAGTTTGCCTTTTTCCAATTTATAGTTAATTAAAATAAGGGTGAGAAGTGTGGAGACTGATTTTTTAGTACCAGATAAATCATCCGCAGACATTGTATAACCAATCGCTTCATTAAACAATTCAACGCGAGTTAGTTTTTTTGGGGCAGCCTTTTCAGAAACTGCAACAATGGTCATTTCATTTTGAGGAGCAACTGTTTGCGGTTGTGTTGGATTTGTTGAAGGAGGAAGCGTTTTTTCCTTGGCTTGCAAATTTAACACGAGAAGCGTTTCAAGAGTGTCAATCTTTATTAAATCTTGCTCAGGCTTAGCATCAGGAGCTAAATAAATAGTTCCACGCGCCATTTTTGATCCTTTAAAGCTTTTATCACAGAAGCTTTTGGCTTTATTAAACGCGTCGATATCGCCTTGATCTATGCCGGATTTTTTTTCAATTAGCCATTTTATGAAATCCATAAACTGAGTAATCGAATTCTCATCTGCATTTTTTAACTCTTCATAAAATTGGTGTCCGCGCGGTGGTTTAGATTCAAGAGTATGTCGGCATCGATCAATCGCGCCATAAATCTTGTAGACAAATGCATGGATGGCATTTTGAAGAATTGTGCAGTTATTATGGTCTTTAAAATGAGTAGGAGCGCCGTTTTCAATCAGCTGCTTAGCAACTGCACTTGGAGCATTTAGTATAAGTTCTATTGTAAAGCTTTCGAGTTTTTTTGTGGTAATTGGATTTGCAGCAAAATTTTCACGTACTTGTGCAAAGAGTCTTCCGTAAAGAGGGGCTTCATTATTAGCTTCAGCTCCTTGGACACGTATTCTTTCTTTTAATGCTTCGAATTGGTCAGTTATCCCTTCAATTAAAGGAAACCTGGCTTCGAAAGATGCGGAGTCGCTATAACTTGTAATTCTAAAGAATAATGCTCGTATAGATTTTATATTTTCTTGTGAATTATTATTTTTTATAAGTGCCTCGAAGCAAATAATTCTACAATTTTTCAACACACTAGAGTTTGTTAAATCGATTCCAAATTCAATATTGACTATTTGATCATGCAATTGTTGAGGTGATTGTACCTCATTTGAAGTTGCCCAAGAATATTCTCCAATGGTTGCCTGCAAGGTTTGAATCGGTAATACTCTTGAAAATAATTCAGCGACTTCTGCAACGCATTTAATGTGAGTAGTGGCGGCAAGTTTCAATTTCTGATGATCGATTTGATCATATTCCAATATTTGATCTGATCCCTTATGGGCATGTAGCCAAAGTGCTATAGACTTTTGTTTTTTTTTGTCATCGAAATAGTGATTAGTGGGTTGACTATGAACTACTAATGTTTTACTTAAACCTACAGGAAACGACATAATACCTCGTAATTAAGAATTTTTAGCAGATAATATATTTACGTTAATAATTTAATGCAACAGTTTATTAATTAATAGTATTAATTAAAACAGTTTAGATTAAAAAGGCGAAGATTGAAAGATCTTCGCCTGATTGCCCAGGATAGGACTCGAACCTACACACCTTACGGCACCAGAACCTAAATCTGGCGTGTCTACCAATTTCACCACCTGGGCATGAGTGGAGATAACCTGAAAGGGTAGCTTAGAGGCAGGTAAAAGTCAACAAAAACAATGTTACACGCTTTTAAACAAATCTAAACCCTTGCCCATGCCCTTGCCCTTGCCCATGCCCGAAAATTATAATCTTCTCCGAATTAAATTATTGAAATATTGTACCCATCATTAGGTAGTGATTAATAATCGGGCAAGGGCATGGGCAAGGGCAAGGGGGTTTAGGATCGGGCAAGGGCTTTCGCTTTAGCTTGTTTTAATTAGGGATAAGGGGTATGGTAGCTACCTTACCCTAAAATAGGAGTGATGCTATGAACTGGAGAGCTTATCTCGTGATGGCCTATGGAGTATTGTTGATCGCCGGAGGAATCATCGGTTTTGTGATGGCAAATAGCGTCCCTTCATTAATCATGGGCTGTGGTTCAGCATTGCTGATCTTGGCAAGCGGCTACAATATGCTGTTAAACCAACCAGTAGGCCGAAAAGTGGCTTTGGCGACGACAGTTTTCCTGCTTGCGTTTTTTGTTTATCGTTTCTTTTTGACAGGCAAAATAATGCCAGCGGGCATGATGGCTATTGCAAGCATCATCATCATAATCACGCTATTCTACAAGGCAAAAGAATTGAAGCCTTTAAAGCATAAGTAATCTCAAAAAACGATTTATCTAACGAATAACTATGTCAACATTAGTAGTTACAATTGCGATTGCTTTCATTTTTGTTTTGATTGCAGTAGCCGCTCTGGGCATTAGCTGGTTGATAACCGGCAAATTATCGCTCAAATCCGGAGCATGCGGCCGGGACCCAACCAAGAAGAAAGACGAAGATTGCGGCACAAGCGCAAGCTGCGGTCTATGCAAAAAAGAGAAAGAAGAAGACAAGAAACATTAAAATTATGGCTGACTATCGCAAAGACAATCCGCAGTCTATTGAGCAAATGTTTGACAGCATAGCCAAATCTTATGATAGGACAAATGCAATTCTCTCTTTTGGCCTGCATCATTATTGGAACTCTACTCTAGTCAATAAAATACTGAACGATCATAAAAATGACATCATGCTCGACTTATGTTGCGGCACAGGTGAAATTGCTTTTAGATCTCTTAAGAAAAAGAATAAGCCAAGAAAAATCCATCTTCTTGATTTCAGCGAGGAGATGTTGAGCTGCGCTCAGGCAAAGGCAAAAAAAAATCGTTACGAGAAGTCAGCTTTGAATTATATCAAGGCAGATGCGCAAGCGGTTCCGCTTCGCAATGAAAGCATTGATTGCGTCACTATTGCCTATGGTATACGCAATGTGAAGTCTCCGGAAAAGTGCATGAAAGAAGTCTTTCGTTTATTGGAAAATGGCGGATCTTTTGCAATTTTGGAATTGACCCGGCCTAAAAATCCTTTTTTGCGTTATTTTCATCAAATCTATTTAAAGACCTTCTTGCCTGTTTTAGGGAAACTGTTTGCAGCTAATAAAGAAGCTTATAAGTATCTTTGTCAAAGTATCCATCACTTCGTAGAGCCTGAAGAGCTAGAAAGGCTGCTCACTAAGTCCGGCTTTAAAAAGGTGGAGCACTATCCTTTAAATGGCGGCATCGCCACTATTATAATTGCTAAAAAAATCCTTTAGTAGCATATTTCAAATAGAGTTTATTAATATCAATTTCCACCAAATGGGAGAAAATATGCCTAAAACTAAAAAACCTAAAGGGCAAGGCGACGATTCCTTAAGTCTGGAAGGCTATAAAAAAGTGGCTACTGATGCAGATAAAGTAGCCGGTGAAGCCGATAGATTGCGTGCGGAAATCGCCCAAAAGATGAAACAATTTTCTGGAGTTAAGTTCTCTGATAGCGACATTCACAATTTTGCTTTGCAGATGGGGAAAAACACAAAAGCTAGTTCAGAAGATGTGATCGCTTTTGTCGAAAATCTTGTTAAGACAAAGAACATCACGAAAGAGCAAAAAGATCAGTTTGTCAAAGAATTCAAGGCTAAAAACAAACCTAAAAAGTAAGTCCTTGTATTTAGTTCTTAGTGCTTAGTTCTTAGTGCTTAGTGCTTAGTGCTTAGTTCTTAGTTCTTAGTGCTTAGTTTTTAGTGCTTAGTTCTTAGTGCTTAGTTCTTAGTTCTTAGTTCTTAGTGCTTAGTTTTGCTCCGGAGGAGCTAAATTTTTGTAGCCCACAGTGTAGCGCCAAAGGCGCAAACTGTGGGTGTGCAGTTTAAATAAAACAAAAGCCCTGGAAGGGCGAAATTATTTATTACGCCCTTCCAGGGCTTCTTTTATTGAATTATTACCCACAGTTTGCGCCTTTGGCGCTACACTGTGGGCTATAAATATTTTGCTCCTCCGGAGCAAGGTTAGGCAATAAAAACTATAAGAACTATGCATTAATAACTAAGCACTAAAAACTACTAAGAACTAAGCACTAAGAACTAGGAACTCGCCGTAGGCGCGCACTAAGCACTAAGAACTCGCCGTAGGCGCGCACTAAGAACTAGGAACTCGCCGTAGGCGCGCACTAAGAACTAGGAACTAAGAACTAAGAACTGTATGAATATTCCCACTGCTGTTTCTCATCTGCTTCCGGAAAATAGAAAGTTTACCCCTCATCAAGTGTTCAGTGATCAGGCGCTTGTTAAAAGTGAAGATCAGTATGAAAAGCTGTATCAATTATCTGTGACAGCTCCAGAGAGGTTTTGGCTTAAGCAAGCTAAGACCTTGGAGTGGGCTAAAGAACCAACTATCGCAAGAAGCTATATTTGGGATTCAAGGGCCAATCACATTGAACATCGATGGTTTGAAGATGGCCAGATCAATGTTTCGGTAAATTGTATTGACCGCCACCTTGATTCTCAAAAAAACAAGCCTGCCATCATCTGGCAAGGCGACGAGAATGCTGAATACTCCATCATCAGTTTTGGAGAACTACATGAAAAAGTTTGCCAATTTGCGAATGTCCTAAAGTCGCATGGTATAAAAAAAGGCGACCGAGTCTGCATATACCTCCCAATGATCCCTGAACTGGCTTATGCGATGCTGGCATGCGCGCGGATGGGGGCCATTCACTCGATCGTATTCGGGGGCTTTAGCGCAGATTCTCTTACCCAACGCATTAATGACTCGTCGTGCAAGCTGCTCATTACGTCTAATGCGTCAATCAGAGGCGGGAAAGTCATTCCTCTTAAAGAAATAGCCGACAAAGCCCTGTCGAATACGCCATCAATTGAAAAAGTGATCGTTGCCAAAAGAGGCGATCATCCCTGCAATATGAAGAAACATAGGGATATATGGCTGCATGATGAACTGCCAGAAGCCTCTAAAGTGTTTAAACCTGTAGCCATGAATTCCAATGACCCTCTTTTCATTCTTTATACTTCCGGATCAACTGGGACCCCTAAGGGTGTTGTCCATGGCCAGGCCGGCTATTTGCTGCATACGTCATTATCGCATCGCTACATTTTTGATATACATCCCGATGATATTTACTGGTGCACAGCTGACATAGGCTGGGTGACAGGGCATAGTTATGGAATTTACGGACCTTTGGCCAATGGCACCACAACACTAATGTTTGAAGGCATTCCAACCTATCCAGATGCCGGGCGCTTTTGGCAGATTGTCGACAAATATAAAGTCACTGTGCTTTATACCGCTCCGACGGTGATCAGAAGCTTGATCAAATTGGGCAACGACTTTCCTAATCAGCATAAACTAACTTCACTGCGGGTTTTAGGAACTGTTGGCGAACCCATTAATCCAGAAGCATGGATTTGGTACTATAATCTAATCGGCAAGCAGCAATGCCCTATAGTAGATACATGGTGGCAAACGGAAACCGGCGGCATCATGATCTCGCCATGGCCGGGCGTTCACGCTTTAAAGCCTGGAAGCGCGATGCGGCCTTTTTTGGGAGTCGAACCAGTTATTTTGAAAGATGACGGTACTGAGTGCTTACTGGAAGAGGGCGGGTCATTATGCATAAAAAAACCCTGGCCTGGGATTATGTTGACCACTTGGGGAGACCATCAAAGGTTTATTGATAACTACTTTTCACGTTTCGAAAATGTCTATTTTACTGGTGATGGTTGTTTCAAGGATAAGGATGGAGACATCTGGCTGCTGGGCCGTATTGACGATGTCGTGAATGTTTCCGGCCATCGCATAGGGACAGCAGAAGTCGAAAGCGCCCTTGTCAGCCACAAGAGCGTCGCTGAAGCAGCTGTTGTGCCGGTTCCCCACGAAATAAAAGGGCAAGGTCTGTTCGCTTTTGTAACCTTAAAGGACGGCTTTAATAAATCCGCCAAACTTTCAAAAGATCTCAATAAGCACATCAGAGATGTCATTGGACCTATTGCCGTTCCGGAAAAAATCCAATTTACCCAAGCTTTGCCGAAAACGAGATCAGGCAAGATCATGAGGCGCATCCTGCGCAAGATTGCTGCCGGTGAATTTGAAGACCTAGGCGATATTAGCACGCTATCAGAGCCGCAGGTCGTGAAGAATTTGATTCATGACCTTCATGAAAATGATTAATCGCAAAGTTTAGAATTCAGAATCCAGAATTCAGAATCCAGAATAAAAATTATCCTTGTTTCAGCTGTATTCCATATTCTGAATTCTGGATTCTGAATTCTGGATTCCTAATTAATTTTATTCTTTGCACTTTTGCGTTTAATCAGCCTTTGGAGCGTTTGTAGGTGCCGATGAGTTCGGCCCTGCCGAGAATATGGCCCTCCATCGCTTCTTCGAGCTGAGATTTGCTGCTGCCTTTTTGCAACGACAATGTCGTATCTAACGCAAACAGTTTGAAGAAATAGCGGTGAGGGTTGCCTGGAGGAGGACATGGTCCGCGATATTTGACTTCATTAAAATGGTTTTTTCCTTGATATGATAAAGTAGCATTTTCTGCCAGTTTGCTATTGTTTGGTTCGATGTTCCAGACGATCCAGTGGTCGAAAGTGCCTCTTGGAGCATCCGGGTCATCAACTATGAGGGCTAGGCTTTTTGTGCTTTTAGGGATATCTTGAAAGATCAATGGAGGCGATACATCTTCTCCTTCACAGGTATATTTCTGTGGAATTGGGCTATGATGCTCAAAAGCCGGGCTTTCAATTAACATATTGGCTCCTTGTCTTATTCTGGACTCATTTCATCAATTGATTCAACACGTTCGCCGCGTTTCAAGCCTTTTAAGCTGGCCGCCGTGGTTTTCAGCGTTGTTTTATAGCCTTCAAGCTGGTCCCAAAGCAAGGAATATTGAAGTGCTCCGACCTGGATTTGTACGTTCGGATCTTGTTCGAGAACAATCATCTCATTCAAAGTCTTCTGTATATTATCGAAAAAACTTTGCTTGATCGCTTCTCTAGATTTATCTATGGCTTTAACTTTTTCAACGTCTGATATAGCTTCCTTGGTATTTTCTAAGCTGTCAACCAGGTCTTGGATAGTTGCCTGAAATAGCTTTGTATTTTGATTCTTAGCATGTTTTTTTAAACTTGTTATCGCCGTCTGGGCCCTATTTAATTGCTGTTCTGCATTGCTGACAGCGTTTTCCATTTTCATATTATGCTCCCAGTTTATTTGTATAACGCCAAACTAACTTAAAAAAATAAATATGTCAATTCGGGTTAAGGCAGGAAGCGGTCTTTCAACGCTGTCGGCAGAATGCAGGCTTCGGGGAATATTTTGTGACGGTTCTTTGCGACTAGCCAGTAACCCCAATCATACAATTGAGAAGGCAAGAATGAAATCCATCCCAGCAGACTCCAAGGTCCCCCTAATAGCCATAAAATGCGGAAGGCAGCTTTACCGTAGATATTTACTTTAGGATTGTCAGAATCGTAATTTTCGACAAGGATGATGCTGTCGCTCTCTTTATACTCTTTAGGCAATGAGGTCAATAATCGCGCAGCGGTTTTTCCTTGCAGAGGAGCAAACGAAAATATTTTATCCTTGTCCACTTTTAATAACCACTGGACCACATGATCGCAAAGCCCGCACTGTCCATCGAAAAATACAACATGCATAATTATCTACCTCTTCACTCTTATTAATGGACTTTTTGGAATTTTTTATGCTATATTTATTGTTTTATCACAGGTAATCAAATGCAAAAAAAATCGTTTACGCTTGAAGAGTTGGCGAAAAAAACAAAATCCAAATTAGTTGGAAATCCGCACCACATTATTACTGATGTTGCGGATCTTCAAACAGCGGGCCCGCAAGATGCTTCATTTTTGGCAAATGCCCGCTACGAGCAAGCAATGCGTTCATCTAATGCTGGCGTGGTTTTTGTCGATTCTTCCATAAAATTAGTGCCTGACAGAAATTTCCTGATACACGCCAACCCATCACAAGCTTTTCAGGAGCTCATTGACGCATATCATCCCAATGCAAACGACGTCACTGGATTTGCCGGCATACACCCTTCAGCGATCATTCATCCTGATAGCAAAATCGGGTCTAATGTCACCATTGGCCCTAACACTGTGATCGATAAAGACACAAACATAGGCGCACATACAGTCATCAATGCAAACTGTTATATTGGCCCAGGTACTATCATTGGTGAAGAATGTCTGATCCACTCAGGTGTTATGATCAGGGAAAGATGCCAGATTGGCAACCGCGTGATCATACAACCGAATGCAGTCATCGGCTCATGTGGTTTCGGTTACATCACAGACCAAAAAGGCAAACATACAAAACTAAACCAGGTTGGCAATGTCGTCATTGAAGATAACGTAGAAATTGGCGCCAACACCACAATCGACAGGTCTCGCTTCAAATCCACACGTATTGGCAGAGGCACAAAAATTGATAATCTCGTTCAAATAGGCCATGGAGTGGAAGTTGGAGAAGACAATATTATTGTCGCTCAAACAGGCATTGCCGGTTCAACGACAACAGGCAAAAATGTGGTATTAGGCGGCCAAGTTGCTATCAATGGCCACATCCATTTAGGCGATGGCGTCATGGTCGCAGCTTGCTCTGGAGTGTCCAAATCGCTTCCTGAAGCCGGCAAATATAATGGCGTACCCGCAGTCCCGCTTAAGGAATACAATCGCAATACAGTCTACTTGAGAAACATCGAGGAATATGTCAAAAAGATCAAAGACCTCGAGGAAAAGGTAGAGAAACTGTACATGCAAAAATAGAATCCAGAATTCAGAATCCAGAATTCAGAATGATGAATGATGAATGCCGAATTCAGACCCTTTGTGCAGTGCTCTGCACTGCTTTGTATTCTGGATTCTGGATTCTGAATTCTGGATTCTTGATTCAAGATTCTTTTACTTTTGGCTGGTTTCTTTTGAGTTCGTCGAACTTCTTGAGCAGGCTCTCGGCTTCGTCATCGGAACATGAGCCGCTCTGGATTTGCCGTTTGATCGCTTCTCTTTGTTCCATCCAGTTTCTATCCAAAATGCGTTGAATAGCTTCGATGTAAAGGCTTTCCGCCTTATCTTTATTGACCTTTTTTTGCAGGAGTTCGGTGATAAAAGACTGCCCTTCCGGGTCTTCAGACTGGATGGTAATGTCTAGCAGGTTTTTGCTTAATTTCTGATCATGCAGACTTAGATAAGTGCTGTAAATATGCCTGCAAATGTTTGTTTGTAAATCTTCAGGCCCTAAATTTCTTATGGCGATATCTATAAAATGCTCTTTGCTGTCGCCCATAAGCAAAAGCCATCTTAAAAAATCCGTTTCCACAATTCTGTCAGGCTCAATGGTCTGCAGTCCAATGCTGGCGGTCTTCTTTATATGGATGTTTGGTATAAAATCTTGGCCGACCCCGATCATGTTCTCAGGGGTCTGCGTCAAAAATGCCAGTTTTCTTAAGCTTTCGTGGACCATGACCGGCTGATCCCACGACCTTATTTGCTGCGAGATTGTTTTCAGAAGCTCGTTTTTGCCTGCCGGAGAATCCATGTTCAAAGATCTAGAAAGGAACTGAACCAGAAAAGTCATGTAATCGCAACTTTTGCCAAGCAATTTCTGAAATGCTTCCGGGCCATATTGCCGAAGGAATAAATCAGGATCAACTTTTGGCGGAAATCTTACTACTCGAACCTCAATCCCATCCTTTTGAAAAATATTGCCGATTTTATATGCTGCCTGCTGGCCTGCTTCGTCACTATCAAGCGCCAGGTAGACCAGGCTGATGCCTAAGGCCATGAGCTCTTTGGCATGCCCTTCTCCAAATGCTGTTCCCTGGCCGGCAACAGTTATATTAAAACCTTCTTGAATAAGCCTAAGAGCGTCTATCTGCCCCTCAACAATGATGGCAGTGCGCTCTTTTGCTATCCTCTTTCGGGAGTAATTCAAGCCAAATAGGACCTTCGACTTCTTGAAAAGCACGGTCTCAGGAGTATTGATATACTTGCCTCCAAACGTCTCCTCCTTATACTTGCGGGCTGAAAATCCGATGACTGCCCCTGACGCATCCCTAATAGGAAATGTGATGCGGTCCAAGAAGAAATCGCGATACCCCTGACCATCTTTTGAAGGACTGATGAGACCAGCTTCGAGCATGATCTCATCTTTGACAAATTTGCCATGTAAAACACGGCGGAGCATCCCGTGCGAAGCCGGAGCAAACCCCACCTGAAAATGTCTGATAAAGTTAAGGTCCAAACCTCTTTGATACAGATAGTTTAAAACTATGTGCCCTTCTGGAGAATGCAATAACATAAAATGATAGAAGCGTGCTGCAAGGTCAAGGGCTTCTTTAATGGTAGCTTTGCTTGGCCCTTTTTTCTCAGGGTCCCCTTCTATTCTTTCTAAATGAACATGAAAACGTTGCGCCAATGTCTCGACGGCATCATGAAAAGATAATTTTAGATGGGCCATAAGAAATTGGATCGCATCCCCGTGAGCGCCGCAGCCGAAGCAGTGGTAATGGCTGTCGCCTTTCTGAATAGTAAAAGAAGGAGTTTTTTCATCGTGAAATGGGCAGAGGGCCTTATAAGCTGCGCCGGTTTTTTTTAATTCAATATGTGAGGACAACAAGTCTGCCAGGTCGACCCGCTGGCGTAGTGTTTCAAGACTTTCCTTTGTAAAGAGAACCATATCACGCTGCTATTTTTGTGGTTATTATAACGAGTTTGGGGACCAACGTCAATACAGCAAATCCGTGCCCGTGTGCGTGCCCGTGCCCGAGCCCAAAATAAAAAAAACAGGATAGGCAGGATAGGCAGGATAAGAGAGTATATTCATTTTATTACTGAAAATCATACAAATGTTATTTTTATTATCCTGTCTATCCTGCTTATCCTGTTTTATTTATAATTCAGAGGGAATTGCTGACAAAACATAGTTTTGTCTATGACAATCTGTGTGATCTGTGTCTAAAATCATCTTGCCGCCGAAGGCGATCCAGCCTATCCTGTTTTTTTCGGGCAAGGGCAAGGGCAAGGGCAAGGGTTTAAAAAACGGGCACGGGGTTTAAAGCACTATGCACTTAAAAATTATTTTAATCCAGATTTCGTTTGTATTTTATTACTAAATTGAATAAATTTTACTAATTAATAATAAAAATGGATTAATATGGGCATTTCTTTCGCAAATTCCTTACAAGATGTATCCCACATTTCTAAAGCTTGGCAAGCAGCCGAGAACTATTTCGATTGGGGGGGCAAAACTTATCGAGTGACTCAAATTACATCTAATGGCAAAAGTAAAGGCCAAATTGAATATATAGAATCCAAAAGAGCCACAAATTTCATCCTTACCCTACTCAAGATTTTAGCTTTACCGTTCGTCGGTCTTATTTTCCTGGGGATCAAACTTGCTTACCGTACTAAATACACTTTTAAAGCTACTGACAATACTGACAAATCAAAGAATGATAAAACAACGGTGCATACCGAAGCTTTATCGAAATCCTCTGGCTCAAGCAAAACTTCAGCTCCAGCACCAACTTCGAACAAAGATCCTGCTGCAGATAAAATGGAGACCATTCAAGAAATCATCAAAAGCTCTCCTGAATTCAATGGTTATAAGCTATCAACAGATGATTCCGATTTAAAAGATCTTGTGCTAACCGGAATGAGCCTGCGGCCTGCTAACTTCTTTCTTACCCTTTTTGGCGGTTGCAAGCTTCCTGGAAAAGGACTCTTTAGATTAAAGCTTGAACATGAAGAGATTAGAAAAAATATCGATGCTGCTAAGCCGGATAACAAGCTTGCTATTACAGCAAAAGGCAAAAAAGGCTTTGCCATCATCAATAAAAAGAAAATTCCTGTTGATGATCTAACCAAAGTTTATGGCACAAATACTTATGAGATGAGCTATAAAGAGGTTTCACAAATTCTTAACAGCCAAAAAATCTATACATCTTCTCGCCTACCTAAACAATTCTATATCGCCCTTAAAGAAGCCATGAAGAAAAATAAGATTGTCCTTTTACCAGGTAAAGATGAAGAGCCTACCCGTTTAAAAGATATGGGTGAAGCCCGCTATAAAAAGATGTATCCTGAAATTTTCAACCTCCTTGAGAAAGTTAAATCAAATCCAAAACAATGGGGATTTACAACCGACGGCTATTTTGAGAAATTTAAAGAACTGACACTCTATCAAATTGGCTCTATGGTAGTGAAGACTGAAGACTATCATCTATTCATAGATAATGAAGGCAAAATAAGGAAGCGTGAAGCCGGTGACAAAGATGCCATAAGGCTGATTAACGCCTGCGGCATTCGCGAGATCAATGCCAAAAATTCTCCCAAGTTTCCCAACTTAAGAATTATGACAGAGGCATTTAAAACAGTTCTAACTGCAGCTGAGAAGGGGATTGTTATTTTTCCGGCAGTCGGCATGGGAGTATGGGGAGGCGACCCGGATCTATATTGGAAAGCCTTTTTCGAAGCTGTTTGCGAAAATGGAGATAAGTTAGATGCGATCATTGTGAACCCAAACCACCAAAAAACAGCGAAAGAATCCTCCGAAAAATACCCTGAACAAAATGGCGGGGAATTTAAAGGGATACTCAATTTGTATATCGAAAAAGCAACCAAAGAAGTCAATTCAAAACATTTAAAAAATTTGAAAAAAATCATCAATGTAAGAGATTTAAAAACCGATGTCATCCAGTTAGCGCATAATCTTAAAGTCGCTTTTCCTGATGAGATCGTTTCACTTTTAAACGCTTCGGATCCTGATGTTACCCTTGGCTATCATGTGGGTGAATATGTTAATAACATCCCGCACACATTCACCACGGAAGAAAATTACACTGCCATGGGGACAAACGGCCTTTGTTTCGAAGGCATTACAAGAGTTCATTCGGATCCTAAACGAATTATTCAGTGTTAATAATCAATGTTGCATTAAATTTAGGTTTTAACTATAATCAAGACAAATGCTCAAATTGAGCGGGATTTTAACGTAATGAAAAGAACAGTCAACCACATCACTTCTTTCTCTACCGGCTATGGTACCACCACCGGCATGATCGATGGACGCGGTTGCACCTGTGCTTGTACAACCCGTTAATAATAATACCCGCTCGAATCTATACTCTCACAAATCTCAAGACAAATAATGATAGGTGGCTTCGGCGGGTTGAAAATGTTTATCAACCTTAGGAGTGTTTACCTATATGTTTAAAATTAAATCAGATGTCATAGCCGCAGGGCTCGCACTGTTCTCCATGTTTTTTGGAGCCGGCGACTTAATCTGGCCATTAATCCTAGGCGGATCTGCGGGTGACAAAAATTTTTACGCCATGCTCGGTCTGTTGATAACTGGTGTCAGCCTGCCATTGCTTGGATTAATAGCCATGATGTTATTTCAGGGCAATTACCGGGAATTTTTCGGGCGTGTGGGGGTAAAATCCGGAATTATTTTGATCTTTGTCATCCAGGCCATCTTAGGGCCGCTGGGGACAATACCGCGAGCAATAACTCTATCGTTCGCAACTCTAAAGCCTTATTTTCCTTTCGATATCTCCATATTTGTTTTTGCCATCATCTCATCGGTTGTGGTCCTTGCATTCACTTTAAGACCTCAGAAGCTCGTTTCCCTGCTTGGACTCGTTTTAACGCCAATGCTGCTGCTTTCTTTAGGAGCTATTTTGGTTCTCGGCTTTTGGTCTCATCCAGAACAGGTCAGCGTTCCTTTTTCACGATACGATGCTTTTACAGAAGGCTTAAAAGTTGGCTATAACACTCTTGATTTGATAGCCTCGTTTCTCTTTGCTCCACTTGTCCTTTTCCACTTCGTTGCTAATTCGGAAGAGCAAGACACAATTGCTGCCCGGCGCAGCGCTTTTAAAAAGATGGTCCAGGCAAGCTTGATTGCTGCCGGATTATTATCTGTGATGTATATTGGGCTGACATATGTCTCTTCTTTCTATACTCCTCTACTAGATACAACTCACCAACCTGAAGAGCGCCTTTCTTTGATCTCAATGCTTCTTCTAGGACCTTATGGCGCCTTAGTTTCCTGCATAGCCGTTGCTTTGGCTTGTTTGACAACGGCAATTCCTTTGGCCAAGATCAGTGCGGACTACATAAAAGATGACTTGCTTAAGAGCAAAAGCGAAGGTTCACTTGTTCCTCTGCTAATAACTCTAGGGATTTCATGCGCTATGGCAAACCTGGGATTCATGGGAATTGCAAAAGTAATCGGGCCTGTCCTTCAAATTCTATGTCCTTCACTGATTGTACTCAGCGTTCTGAATATCATGCATAAACTGTACGAAACACGCATTTCCAGAGTGCCAGTATATGCAACATTCGCAATCTCAACGATTGGCCATGTGCTTTAGGTAGTGCAAAGTGCTTAGTACTTAGTGCTTAGTTCTTAGTGCTTAGTGCTTAGTTAAACATTAAATGACTAGGCACTAAGAACTAGGTACTAAGAACTAAGAACTAGGCACTAATTTTAGTAGACTTTTTTGTTGAAATAGTATAAAATATATTTTAATTCTAACCAAATAGTTAATATTATGAATAAAAATATAAATAAACCTATCATAGGTATTTCAACAAATAATAATAAAATTGAAAATAAACCGTTTAAAGATCATGAGCGTGTCTATATCAATAAAGGCTATATTGACTCGGTCATCAAAGCTGGCGGGATTCCTTTGCTTTTGCCGCTTAATGCCGACCTTGATACAGCCGACCAATTATTATCGATGGTTGATGGGTTTATTTTGTCTGGAGGCCAGGATGTTAACCCGCGGTTATATGGCGAGGAAAATCACCCGCTTCTTGGAGAAATTTCTGGACAAAGAGATACAATTGAAATGCATATCCTGAAAAGAATTACAGAGTCTAAGAAGCCGTTATTAGGAATTTGCCGAGGTCATCAACTGATCAACGTCTTTTTTGGAGGAACTCTATACCAGGATCTTTCATTGCAACCTAAAGCAAATTTAAAACATTCACAAGACGGCACCTGGCATGAACTTAGTCATAGTGTCTCGATTGCTCCAAATTCGAAGCTGCATCAGATATTTGGAATTCTAGAAATGAAGATCAACAGTTTTCACCACCAGGCCGTCAAAGATTTAGCCCCTGGGTTCGTCATTAACGCGCTATCCTCCGATAACGTCATTGAAAGTATTGCGAAAACAAATGGTCAGTGGATCGTTGGTGTCCAATGGCATCCAGAACTTATGGTAGATAAAGATAGCACCTGTAACCTATTTTCTACATTAGTCCACGAGTCTGCGAAATATAAAAACAAAGAAGCAGCTCATGACCACTCCAGATAAAAAACTTGGCCTGCCTAGCATCATTCTCCTTGGTCTTAATACAATTGTTGGCTCGGGTATTTTTTTATTGCCCGGACAAGTGTCTTCGTTAGTGGGCCCATGGAGCCCTTATGTTTATTTTTTAGCGGCGGCAATTATCATTTCGATAGCGTGGTGTTATGCTAAGTGCTCCAGGCTGTTTAACAGAGATGGGGGCGTCTACCTTTATGCCAGACATGCGTTTGGCGATTTCATCGGTTTTGAAGTAGGAATTCTTCGCTGGATAGGCGGTATGCTTTCTTGGGCCGCCTTGGCTGTGGGTTTTGTCACAGCCTTGAGCTCCATTTGGCCGGCAGCAATTTTAGAGCCCAATCGAAGCATTATCATTTTTTTGCTAATAGGAATTCTTGGCGGGATCAATACGTTAAACTTGGGAGTTTTGAAATTTTGCAATAATTTTCTCTCAATTGCAAAAATAGTACCTTTGCTTTTTTTTGCTGGCGCAAGCATCTTTTTCATAAAACAATCTAATTTAATGGTGCCATTGCCAGCGATTGAATCGCATTCGATTGGCGCAGCAATTTTGTTGATCTTCTTTGCTTTTTCCGGGTTTGAAAGTTTGGTAGTTCCTGCCGGCGAGATGAAAAATCCAGAAAAGAATTTGCCTATTGCAGTGATGTCCACGATATTGATCTGTTCATTCCTTTATTTTGTCATTCAGGTGATTGCTTTGGGAACATTGGGAACGGGGCTAAGTTCGAGCGTCAGTCCGATATCTGACGTCGCTGAAATGTTTTTGGGACCGCCGGGAAAAATTGCGATTACGATCATAATGCTTATCTCTATTTCCGGAGTTAACTTGGCGGCTTCTTTCATTGTGCCAAAAATGGGGGCTGCATTAGCTCAAGACAAAATGTTGCCGGACTTTATTTCGAAAAAAAATCAATTTGGATCTTCATATGTTGCAGTTATGATCACGATGTTTTTCACAATTCTTATGGCATCATCGGGAGATTTTGTGCAATTGGCTGCAGTAGCATCCGTATCAAGGTTTTCGCAGCATATTGCAACCAGTCTGGCAGTATTTGTATTCTATAAAGATAGGCTTTCGTTTAAGCAGCCATTATCTAAATCTCTTACAATGTTAATTCCAATTTTATCATTAAGCGGCATTGTCTGGTTAATGTCGCAAAGCACTTTTGGCCAGATGATTTATCTTCCGTTGGTGCTAAGCCTTACTGTTCCTTTGTACTTCATTTTTCGATCCCGTCGGCTCTCGGTCAGTACAAATTAATTTTCCGTGCCCGTGTGCGTGCCCGTGCCCGTGCCCGAAAAAAAATAATTAACGCAGAGGCGCTGAGACGGGGAGACGCAGAGAAAATTATTGGTTACTAACTATCTTTTACCATCTATCTATGAGACGGCCTTGTCCAAAAATTGCAGAATGCAGCGATAAATTCTCGATTATCTCTGCGTCTCCCCGTCTCAGCGCCTCTGCGTTAATGTCTCTTTTCGGGCAAGGGCATGGGCAAGGGCAAGGAATATTTTGCAATTGGTAATGAAATAGCATCTTGTTTATGATGCTAATTTATGAAGAAAAATCTTCTTAAATCATCGCTATTGATTTCATTGTTGCTTACCGGTTGCAGGGTAGGACCTGAATATCATCCGCCCACCCCACAAGCCCCTGCGGAATGGAAGAACAAAACTCCTGAAGAGACGCAAGAAGTCGTTACACCAAATGTATGCCATTGGTGGGAGATTTTTGGAGATCCAGTTTTAAATCAACTGGAGCGACAGGCAGTTGAAAATAACCCTAATTTGGAAGTGGCATTGGCCCGGATTGAAGAAGCTTATGCCATCGCAGGCGTCAATTCGGCAGCTCTTTGGCCTCAAGTTAATCTCCAGCCATATTATTCCGATTCCGGCCAGTTATTTAAGATTTATTTACCGCAAGGCATTCCTACAACAGGCCCTCTAGCACCGTTGGCAACGGCACTTTCGACACCTTTTAGGGCCCATATCCAGCAATACACATTTCCATTTAATCTTAGTTACGAACTCGACCTTTGGGGAAAGTATCGCAGTCATTACGAATCGGCAGTAGCGACTGCTCAGTCTGAAGTAGAAGCTTATCATGCCGCTTTGCTTAGCCTGACAAGTGATGTGGCTAATAGTTATTTTCAGCTAAAAACACTGGAAGCTCTTGTGCAGGTCCTAGAGCAAACTCTACAGATCAGGCAACAGGCCTATGACATTTCTCAAAATCGTTTTAAATATGGAATTGCCACCAAATCAGAGGTTGCTAGCTCGTCTGTGGAATTATCAAATGTGGAAAGCGACTATAACGATACTTTAAGGCAATACGGTCTGCAGGAAAACATTTTAGCATTGTTGTTAGGAAAGCCGGCATCTGAATTTGAGATCGCAGTAGAACCTCTTAGGAATGAGCCACCGCAAGTACCGGCTGGTTTACCGATAGCCACTTTACGAAGAAGACCTGACATCGCAGAGGCTGAAAGGGCGATGGCATCAAAGCACTCTGAATTGCGCGCAACCTATGCAGACTTATATCCTTCATTAACTTTGACAGGAAGCCTCGGTTCTTTAAGCCCAACCTTCGAGGATTTTTTCACCTTTCTTAGCCGCTATTGGGCAATCGGCGCAAATATTAATCAGACAGTATTTGATGCCGGACGCAAAGGCTACAACATAAATGCGGCCTGGGCACGATTTGCCGAAGAGACTGGAAATTATAGACAGCAAGTTTTAACTGCTTTTAAAGAAGTCGAAGATTCTTTGAACAATTTAGAATATCAAAAGAAGCAGACAGATGCTCTGCAGCAGTCCGTTGCAGATGCTTCCC
>Ga0207147_1041_pt1 | contig 25265 bp, 28 predicted proteins | sample Alteio_BWMinHeat_33_FD_153551 | JGI IMG/M metagenome (GOLD analysis project Ga0207147, IMG submission 153551) | Enriched cells from forest soil in Barre Woods Harvard Forest LTER site, Petersham, Massachusetts, United States -... | ecosystem: Environmental > Terrestrial > Soil > Temperate forest >... | reverse complement strand
TTGGTGGAATGTCCGCAGTGCCATGAGAAGAAACTGCCGCACCGGATCTGTCTCAAGTGTGGTTACTACTACGCCGGACCCAAGGGCAAAAAGAGCGGCCGCGAAATCATTGAAGTCGCGGCTGAATAAGGTTATCCCCCTAAGCTAATGACTTCCATCGCCGTGGACGCCATGGGCGGGGATGATGCCCCGCGCGCCGAAGTAGAAGGCGCCATCATCGCGGCCCGTGAACTGGGTGTGCGCGTGATTCTGGTGGGTAAAGAAGACGTCATCCGCAAGGAAATGTCGCGACATTCACACCAGGGTCTGCCCCTCGACATCGTTCATGCCAACGAAGTGATAACCATGGACGACCATGCCGCGAAAGCGGTGCGATCCAAGCGCGACAGTTCTATTCGCGTGGCGGCAAGGCTTGTCCGCGAGGGGAAGGCGCAAGGCGTAGTCAGCGCCGGCAATACCGGTGCGGTCATGGTGACGGTGAAAATGGTGTGCGGCGCGCTGCCGGGCGTCGACCGGCCGGCGTTGGCCGGGATTTTCCCGACTTCACGCGGAACCATGGCGATCATGGTGGATGTCGGCGCGAACGTCGATTGCAAGCCCCAAAACCTGGAGCAGTTCGCGGTGATGGGCGAGATTTATTCCCGCGCCATCTTCGGCATCCTGCGGCCGCGCGTGGGGCTGTTGAGTATCGGCGAAGAGGAACATAAGGGCAACGAGCTGACGCGGGACGCTTATATCCTCCTGAAGAAGCTGTCGCTCGATTTCATCGGCAACGTGGAAGGCCGCGACCTCTACAACGGCAAAGTCGATGTGATCATCTGCGACGGATTCATCGGCAACGTGGCGCTGAAGATTTCCGAAGGCTTGGTCGAGACCATCAAGTACATGCTCAAGGAAGCGCTCTCCTCTACGATCTCCGCCAAGATGGGCTACGTGCTTTCGCGCCAGGCATACGCGGATTTCAAAAAGCGTCTGGACTACTCGGAGTACGGCGGCGCGCCGCTGCTCGGCATTAAGGGCTGCGCGATCGTCTGTCATGGCAGCTCCAATCCCAATGCGATCAAGAACGCGATTCGAGTCGCCGCGGAAGGTTCGTCCGCGCGTATCAATGAACGCATCGAAGAGGAGCTCAAGCGCGGCAGGGTGCCCAAGGAGTCCAAGTGAAGATTGCGTTCATGTTTCCGGGCCAGGGCAGCCAGTATCCAGGGATGGGCCGGGAACTCGCCGCGAAGTACCCAGTGGCGCGCGAGACTTTCGAGGCGGCCGACAATGCGCTGGGGTTCGCGCTGTCCAAGCTGTGCTTCGAAGGTCCTGAAGCGGATCTGAAGCTCACCGAGAACACGCAGCCCGCCATCCTCACTTGTTCGGTGGCGTTTGCGCGAGTGCTCGAAGCGGAAGGCGTGACACCTGACTTGGTCGCCGGCCACAGTTTGGGCGAATACTCGGCGGTGGTTGCGGCCGGTGGAATGCATTTCGAAGATGCCGTAGCCGCGGTGCGCAAGCGCGGACGCTATATGCAGGAAGCGGTTCCAGTCGGCGCAGGAACGATGGCCGCGATCCTGGGTATGGAATTGGCGACCGTGGAAGAAGCTTGCCGCGACGCAGCTGCCGCAACAGGCTTGGTGGTTTCGCCGGCCAACATCAACTCGCCGGATCAAGTGGTGATCGCCGGTGCCACGGCGGCGGTTGAAAACGCGGTGGAGTTAGCCAAAGGACGCGGCGCGAAGCGCGCGGTGATCCTGCCGGTGAGCGCGCCCTTCCATTGCTCCATGTTGCGTCCTGCGCAGGATCGGCTGGCGCCGGATCTTGAGGCGATTCAATTTTCGGATCTGCGCGCGCCGCTGGTGAACAATCTGACCGCTTCGGAAGTTATGTCGGGCGACAAAGTCCGCGCTGGGTTGATTGGACAAGTTTCAGCGCCGGTGATGTGGGATCGCTCGATGAGACGTATGTCAGACTTGGGGGCGACGATTTTTGTGGAAGTAGGGCCGGGGCGTGTGCTCTCCGGACTGCTCCGCCAGATTAATAAATCGTTGATCTCCACAAATGTGGAAGACGAGAAGTCTTTGCTGGCGGCGCTGCCGCGGCTGAAGGCGGCGGTGACACAATGAGGTTCACGTCATGAGTTGGTCCGAACGCGTCGCGCTGGTTACAGGAGCTTCGCAAGGCATCGGCAAAGCATGTGCGTTGGCACTGGCGGAGGTGGGCGCGAAAGTTGTCGTCGCCGCGCGCAGCGCAGAAAAGTTGATCGAGACGGCGCAGGAGATCACCGAGGCCGGAGGAGAAGCGCACATCGTCCACTTGGACGTTACCGACAGCGCGCAGATTATCGCGGCCTTCGCCAACGTCAAGGAAAAGTATGGACGCCTGGACATCCTGGTGAACAACGCCGGCATCACTCGCGATGGCCTGTCGATGCGCATGAAGCGCGAGGATTGGGACGCGGTGATCACCGCCAACCTGACGGGCAGCCATCTGTGCATCCAGCAGGCCTTGCCGATCATGCTGCGACAGCGTTATGGACGCATCGTGAACGTGGTATCGGTGGTGGCGCAAACCGGCAATCCGGGACAAGCCAATTATGTCGCGTCGAAGGCGGGACTGATCGGGCTGACCAAGGCCATCGCGCAGGAAGTGGCTTCGCGGACGATTACGGTGAACGCCGTCGCGCCCGGCTTCATCGCTACGGCGATGACGGAAAAGATCGTGGATGCGGCGCGGGACCGGCTGCTGCAGATGATTCCGCTCGGACGTATGGGCACAGATCGCGAGGTTGCCGTGGCGGTCCGCTTCCTGGCGTCTGACGAGGCAGGCTATATAACCGGTCACGTCTTGAATGTGAACGGTGGAATGTACATGGGATAATGGTAGAGTTTCAGTGAACGACTTTTAGGAGGAACTGGATGACACTTGAAGAAAAAGTAAAACAGATCATCGTTGAGCAACTGGGCGTCGACGAGAACGAAGTTACCCCGACCGCGTCCTTCGTGGACGACTTGGGAGCCGACTCCCTGGACGTGGTGGAGCTGGTGATGGCCTTCGAAGAAGCCTTCGAAATTGAGATTCCGGATGAGGACGCCGAAAAAATCGGCACGGTGCAAGCCGCCATCGAATACATCAAGAGCCATGGCGGAAAGCTGAAAGGCTAACCGCATTGGCAAGACGAGTCGTAGTTACCGGGGTGGGCCTGATTTCGGCCGTGGGCATCGGCACGGAAGAGACGTGGCAGGCGCTGCTGGCGGGCACCAGCGGCATGGGCCCGATCACCAGTTTTGACGCTTCCGCCTTCGCTTGCCGCTTCGCCGCGGAAGTGAAAGGATTCAATCCCCTGGATTGGATCGAAAAAAAAGAAGTGAAGAAGATGGGGCGGTTCATTCACTTTGCCATCGGCGCTTCCGAATTCGCCATGAAGCAATCGGGACTCGTTCCGACCGGAGAGATGGCGGAGCGAGTGGGCGTCTACATCGCCTCCGGCATCGGCGGATTCGATGTGATCGAGCGCGAGCACAAGGCGCTGCTCGAGGGCGGACCGCGCAAGATCAGTCCTTTTTTTATCCCGGGCACTATCGTGAACCTCGCCTCGGGACACGTTTCCATCCGCTATGGCGCGAAGGGTCCAAACTCCGCTACAGCCACGGCGTGCGCCGCCGGTGCCCATGCCATCGGCGACAGTTTCCGCTTGATCCAACACGACGACGCCGACGCGATGATTTGCGGCGGCTCGGAAGCCGCTATCACGCCAATGAGTGTAGGTGGATTCGCAGCCATGCGCGCGCTCTCCACGCGCAACGACGATCCGCAGCATGCGTCACGTCCTTTCGATAAAGACCGCGATGGATTTGTTATCGGCGAAGGCGCCGGGATTCTGGTGATGGAAGAGTTGGAATTCGCGCGCGCACGCGGGGCCAAGATTCTGGCCGAGGTGGTCGGATACGGGATGTCCTCGGATGCCTTCCACATTACACAGCCATCGGAAGACGGCGATGGGGCGTATCGCGTGATGCGCAACGCCATGCGCGACGCGAAGATATCGCCCAGTGAGGTGAGTTATGTCAACGCTCACGGAACGTCCACGCCGTACAACGATAAGTTTGAAACGATGGCCATCAAGCGGGCCTTCGGTGAGTGTGTTTCGAAACTGGCGGTCAGTTCCACCAAGAGCATGACCGGACATTTGCTGGGCGGCGCGGGTGGTTTGGAAGGTGGCATCAGCGTGATGGCTTTGCGCGATCAGATCATTCCGCCGACCATGAACTATCAAACGCCCGATCCGGAATGCGATTTAGACTGTGTCCCCAATCATCCCCGCAAGGCCGAGCTTAACTATGTGCTGTCGAACTCCTTCGGCTTCGGCGGAACCAACGCGGCGCTGGTGTTCAAGCGCTTTCAGGAGTAGCGGATTTTTTCGACGAGACATCAACATGAAAATCATCGTTTGCATCAAGCAAGTGCCGGCCAAAGATTCCACGCTGCGCATTGCCGAAGATGGCGCGTGGATACGCGACGCCGATATCAGCTTTGAAATTAACGAACCGGATGCGTACGCATTGGAAGTCGCCTTGCGGCTGAAGGAAGCGCATGGCGGTGAGGTCGTGGCATTGTCCGCCGGTCCCACGCGCGTCCAAACCGTGTTGCGGGAAGCGCTGGCCAAGGGCGCGGATCGCGCGATCCTGCTGGAAGACGACGCCTTCGCCCGGCTGGACGCTTACAATGGCGCGAAGTTATTGGCCAAGGGCATCGCCGGGGAATCCTACGACTTGCTGCTCACCGGCTTGCAATCGGACGACTTGGGCTATTCGCAAACCGGTGTGATCCTGGCGCAACTGGCGGGCTTGCCGCACAGCACGATCATCATGGATGTGCAACCGCAGGAAAATGGACGCCTTCGCGTCAAACGCGAACTCGAAGCCGGCTGGTTCCAGTGGATGGAAATGCCGATGCCCGCGGTGCTTTCGATTCAATCGGGCTTGGCCAAGCTGCGTTACGCCACGCTGATGGGCATCAAGAAGGCGAAGTCGAAGGAGATCAAGCGCGTCAGCAAAGCGGAGTTGGGTTGGACCGACGCGGAATACTCGCCGACGCAGATTGTCCGCCGCGTTTACGTGCCGCAAAAGAGCAAGCAGACGCAGTTCATGGAAGGCACGCCGAAAGAGGCGTCCGCTAAACTGGTCGAGAAGCTGCGCTTCGAAGCGAGGGTGATCTAAATGATCCTGGTCATCATTGAACATCTGCAAGGCAAGCTGAATCGGATGAGCCTGGAAGCGTTCGCCGCCGCTGAGGCTATCGGCAAGGAGTTGAACCATCCCGTCGAGGCGTTGATTGCGGGCGCGAGTGTGGCGGGAATTGCAGCGGAAATTCCGGCCGCGAAGCTGCATGTCATCGAGCATCCGCTGCTGGAGCGCTATTCGCCGGACGCTTACTGTGTCGCTTTGAAGCAGGCCGTGGAAAAACTGAATCCGTGGTTGGTGATCCTTCCCCACACCTATCAAGTGCGCGACTTCGCACCGAAGCTTGCGGCGGGTCTGGGCAAGGCGTTTGTCAGCGATGGCACGGGTTATAAGGTCGAGGGCGGGGCGTTGTTGATCGTCCGTCAGCTCTTTGCCGGCAAAGTTGCCTGCGACGTTGCTTTTGGAGGGGCCTCCCCGTTTTTTGCGTCAGTGCAGGCCGGAGCGTTTCGCGGCGTGGATCCGGCACCGGCCGCGTCCGTTGAAAAGCTGGATGTCTCCATCGACGCTACGCAAGTCCGCAATGCCCCCGAGGACTGGTTCCAGGAAGCTAAGCGTACCGTCGATCTGAGTTCGGCCGCTGCGATCGTCTCGGTTGGCCGCGGCATCAAAGAGCCCCGGCACATCGATTTGGCGCGTCAACTCTGCGAAGCGCTCGGCGCGGAGTTAGCGGCATCGCGTCCCATTTGCGACGCCGGCTGGTTGCCGATGGAACGGCAGATCGGCAGTTCGGGACAAACCGTCGCGCCGAAGCTGTATTTGGCGCTGGGCATCTCCGGAGCGATCCAGCATCTGGTGGGCATGAAGGGGTCGCGTTGCATCGTCGCAGTGAATAAGGATGCCAACGCGCCGATCTTCGAAGTTTGCGATTACGGCATTGTCGGCAACCTGTTCGAGGTGGTGCCGGCGCTGATCGAGGAATTGAAAAAGACCAAAGCATAACCGGAGGTATCTGTGACGTTCCTATTCTTTCTGCTGTTGCTGGCGCCCGATCAAAGGGCCGACTTGAAAGCCGACTTAAAGAGTATTGAGGAGCTCCACAGGAAAGAAGTGGCCGCGACCAAGATCTACGATGTCGCCACCCTGACCGCGCTGTGGACCGAAGACGTAGTAGCGATGCCGCCGAACGGTCAACCCATCATCGGCAAGGCCGCGAACCACGATTTCCTAGCCGCGGGAGAAGCGCAAACCAAGCTGGTGGACATCATGGACTTCGCCCAGAAGTGGGAAGAGGTTACGGTGTCCGGTGACTATGCCTTCGAATGGGGAACGTTCCGCAGCCAAATCACGGTGAAGGCCAACGCCATTTCGTCCAAAGCGGAGTTCAAAGTGATGCGCATCCTAAAGCGCCAGCCCGACGGAACCTGGAAGATCCACCGCACCATCTGGAACGAAATCCCGCCGGCCCCGCCGGAGATTCAAGCAGCGCCAGCGTTGCAGCCCAAGAAGCCCTAACGCGTCAGCTCCCCTCGCAGATCCTGCTGCATTTGCATTTTCACTACTTCGGGCGTGAGGCCCAGGCCTAGCAAGTAGTAGAGCTTGGCTAGCGCGGCTTCCGCCGTCAAGTCATAGCCGCCGATTACGCCGGCTTGCTGCAGACCCGATCCTGTGGCGTACGCGGCCATGTCTACCGCGCCGGTCAAACATTGCGTGACGTTCACGATCACTACGCCGCGGTCTACCGCGTCTCTTAACGCGGCCCGCAGCGCCGGATCTCGGTCGGGGCCGTTGCCGCTGCCGTAGGTTTCTAGCACTAACCCTTGTAGCGGCGGTTGAAGGATGTTGGCTAGCACCCCGGCGCTCATGCCGGGGAAGATGCGTAGCGCGGCTACGTGCGGATCGCTGAGGTCCTTCACGGCTAGCGTTTCCGTTGGCGCGGGACGCACCAACTTCCAATCGATCTGAATGTCCACGCCGCACGCGCCTAGCGGTGGGAAGTTGGGTGAGTCGAAGGCTTGGAAGCCGTCGGCATTGATTTTCGCGGCGCGACATCCGCGCAGCAAGCGGCTGCCGAAGCAGATGCAGACTTCCGGGATCGCCAGGCCGCCCGCAATCTGTAAGGACGTGATCAGGTTTACCCGCGCATCATTGCGCACCTCGCTCAAAGGGATTTGCGATCCGGTGACGATCACCGGTTTGTTCAGCCCCGACAGCAGGAAAGCAAGGGCAGACGCGGTGTAGGCCATCGTATCGGTTCCGTGCAGCACGATGAAGCCGTCGTACGCGTTGTAGTGCTTCGCGATGTCGTGGGCCATTCGCAGCCAGTCTTGCGGTGTGATGTTCGATGAATCGAGCAGAGGCGCGTACTCGCCAAGTGTGTACTCGGGCATCCCGGGGGCACGCAGTTCGGGCATCACCTGCGTTTGCGCGGCGAGAAATCCGGGGCGGGGAGTGTATCCGGCCGGACTGTTGTCCATGCCGATCGTTCCACCACTGTAGGCGATGTAGACGCGCTTGCTCATGCGAACGCCATCCCGGCGTAGCCGACTACGCGCTCGCGCTCTCCCTCGGCATCGCCACTCGTCGCGTACTCGACTAGCCGCGCAAGTGACGGACGCACTGCCGTCATTGCCGCGATGGCCGGGCCGTAGCCGCACATGCTGATGCGCTCCCGCTTCAGCGCGTCGTACAGCGCGCGCGTGTCGAGCACCAGCATCGTGTCGATTGCGATGCGGTCTTTGCCGCGCGTGGTGCGGTCGTCTTCGTAATGATTCATGTCGCTCGATGCCACGATCATCGCCGGACGCGGCTCGTCCGTGAGAACCGCCGCGAGCGACTCGCCCAACTTCACTAGCGTTGGGTAATCGCCGATGCCGATGGCGATCGGCACGAAAGTAAACTCGGGACAGAGATATTGCAGGAACGGGAGCTGCACTTCGAGCGAATGCTCTTCATGCGCGCGCGCATCCTCCTCCATTCCTGGGACGCCGGTCAGGATGCGTGCGGCCAACTCGGTATCGACACGCGCGCGCCCGAGCGGCGTTTCCCACTCCGTCGCCGGATGCAGCGCGAGCTTCGCGCCATTTCCAAAATGATTCGGCGCCAGGATCACGAACAGCCGCGGTAGATCGAGCGCCCCGTATACCGCGCCCGCCACACCGCCCGAGTACATGTAGCCGGCGTGAGGAACCAGACATGCCTTTGCCCGCATGTCACCCGCACGCGGTGTTGTATAGCGATCGAGATCGCTCCGCAAAGTTCTGGGATTTGAGGGATAGAAGCGGCCGGCTACAACGGGTTGCCGGATCATGACGTCTACTTAAGGATCTTGCCCTTCAACTCTACGGCGATATCGCTCATGTGCTCGTACTTCACTTCGACCTTGGCTTCCTTTTCCATGCGCCGGTTTTCCATCTTGCGGAGCAGCAGGGCGCTATAGCTGAAAGTGCGAATCGTGTTTGCGTCGGCCGCGCTCCGCACCGTGATCGCTACCGAAGTGCAGTTGACGACCGAGCCTTTGAAGCTGTCAATCTTTGTCTTGGGCTGTTTGAACTTGACGGGCGCAGTGGTAGTGACTTGCGCGTTCAGCACGCACGCTGCCAGCAAGACAAGGGAGGAGAGAAGACTAAGGTGTCTCTTCATCGACGGTAATTTTCAGCGCCTTCAAAAATTTGGCATCCTGGGTTGTGAAACGCACTTGGGTTTCGATCGTGCTCTTCGGCGTGTCCGAGGGATCGTTCTCGTCCTCGCGCTTGTTGAAGCCGATGGTTGCTTCCAGCACCAGAAAAACGTCGTAGCCGGCCGATTTGATATTGGAAATGGCTTGCGCGATCCGGTCCGATTCCGAGAGGGACTCGTTGATGGCGCCACCCAGTTCTTTCATCAGTTGCTTCAAGCGGTCGTCCAGCTTCACGAGAGCCTCCCAAAAGGTACCAACTTGATAGTATTCCCGCGAATGGCGGCTGTCAAATAAAGAAGCTTGCGTCTTTCTAACGTCCGGTCGCGGTCGGCGCTGCGGCAGCGATGCGAATTTGGATCCACTCTTGCGTATGGTTGGGACCCTGCCCAATTCCAGGGCAACTTTCGGCTTCCTTTTTCCATCCGCGCTCGCTATCGGCGACGCCGGGCCAGAACGGATACGTTGCGCACTGCGTCGGTTTCACCGCGTGGATGTTACAACCGCCCTTCTCCTCATCGCCGCCCAGGAACGGACAAGCTTGCTCTGCACCCAGCAATTTCAGACGGGTCTCACCATGGACGCGTTCGGTATAGCGACGCTCAAACTGACGCAAGCTGAGCTTGAGGTGCGCGGCGATGCGACGGGCATCGTCGCGGGTCAGGACAATCGTGCCGGGGCGGCGGCAGCAGATCGTGCAGCCATCGACGCAGGCGAAGCGGCGGTCAGGCTCCTTAATCGCCGTAACTCACTTCCATGCTGCGGACGCTCCAGCCGGCCAGCGCCAGTACGGCCGCAGTCAGCAGTAAGAGGCCGGGAATTGCCAGCCAGGCGGGCGTGGGCTCGCTGATTATTTCGAGCAGCGCCAGTGGACCGTCCATCGGGACGTCGGTGGGACACAGTCCCTGGAGGTAGAAAATCACGCTTACTTTTTTCAACACCGACGGAAGGAAGGGATTGATGCCTTCCCAAACCATCAAGGCCACGGCCGGAATCATGGGATTCTTGAACCACAGGCCGAAGGCCATGAAGATGGCGCCGTAGCCGAGGCACGCCAGCGCCGCCACAATCACGTACCAGCTCACTTCATAAAGTCCAGGGCCGCGGAGCAGTCGCTGCCAATGCGCCGCGCCCCAATGCAGCGTAATTAGCACGTAAGAAAGCGCGCTGCCGCCCACAAAGAACGTCAGGGCCGTAATCTCGCCCGACAGATATTTTCCGGCGGCTAGCACCTCCCGGCGCACCGGCGTCAGAAAGTAGTAGTGCATGGTTTTTTCCGCCATCTCACCGCGGAACAAAGTGGTGAAGATGCCGGCGCATCCAAAGAAGATTCCGAAGCGCACGATGAAGAGTTGGAAGATGCTGGCAAAAGCGCGGGTGTCTACGCCCATGCTGCATCCCCACTGTCCCATGGACGCCATGATCGAGTGTCCGCCGGTGAGCACCACCGGAGCCGCCGCCAGCAGCCACCAGGCGCGGCGCTGCAGCAGGCTCTTGTGCAACTCGAGTCGCGCGACGGCCCAGACTTGACGAGACCAGAGTTTCCATTGCGGGTTCATGTAGTCGTCCCCTCACCGATCAAATACTGGTACACCGAGTTCACGTCTTCATCGGCCGGCGCAACCGTATCGACCTCCAAGCCGGATTCCAGAATCACGCGGTTCAACACCAGGTAGAACTTATCGGCGTCGCGAGTACGGATCAGCAGCGAGCGTCCATCGATGTGGAGCTTACCTTCCACCACCTGATCCTTCTCGAACAGCCGAGCGGCCAGAACGCCGGGTCGATTACATCGCACCAGAATCTGCACCGGCTGATCGCTTACTTCGCTGCGCACGTTGTGAATCTCACCTTCGGCGACCACGTATCCGTGACTCAGCAAGATCACCTGATCGGAAATCTGATCGACCTCGTGCAAGATGTGGCTGGATACGATCACATGCCGGCCCTCCGCGCCCCAAGCGCGGAACATAGCGATGGTTTCGGCGCGTGCCATCGGGTCGAGCCCGTTCAACGGTTCGTCGAGGATCAATATCGATGGGTCGTGACTGATCGCTTGCGCCAGTTTGATGCGCTGCCGCATCCCCTTGCTGTAGCCGCCCACAGGGCGCGATGCGGGCGCGGTCATATCCAGACGCTCCAGCGCGATTTGCGTGCGCTGCTTGGCTTCGTCGTAGGAATATCCATGACAGCGCAAGTAGTAATAGATGAAATCATAGCCGCTCAAGCGATGCGGGAAATGATCCACCTGCGTGCAGTAGCCGACGTGTTGGAACAAATGTTGAGGATCGTTGGGCGAGATCCCGTTGACCGAGATCGTACCTTCCGTAGGCCGGATCAGCCCCACCATCAGGTTCATCAGCGTGGTCTTGCCCGAGCCGTTCGGTCCCACCAGGCTGGTGATGCCGGGAGGAATCGAGAGCTTGACGCGGTTCACGCCGAGCACTTCCCCATAAAATCGCGAGACGTTGTCGAAGACAATGCGCGCACCGGAGTCGGGTGGTTTGGGATGCAAATCGCTCACTGCACCACCTCCGTGCCGCGGATCTTCTTGTTCAGCATGTACATGCAAAACGCGCACAAAGCGATGAGCGCACCCGCGCAGGCCCAGGTGGGAGTCACACCGGTGCGTGAAACGGAGAAGAAGACGGCACCGGCTCCGCTGTGCAGATCCTCGTCAAAGAGCCAGATCCAAATGGTTCCCACCGAATGGCTGATGTCGAGCAAACTGCCCCAATGAGTATTCAGGATCAGGTTGGAGGCGTTGCCAAAAGCCGCGGCCGCGAAGAAGCTAGCAAAGATCGCCACCGATCCCAAATGTTTCCAGCGGACCCAGGCGGAGAAGGCCAGGCACATCGAGGTCAGCACCAGAATCCAGACCCAGGCGCCGAAGAATATTCCCGCGACCACGCGGATGTTGATCCACATCCAGTTCATGCCGCTCAAATTGCTTTCCAGCAGAAACAGAATGAGTCCGGGCACCCAGGTCATCATCGACAACATGATGATCAGCACCGCGGCCTTGCCCAGCACGTATTCGGTGCGAGAAAATGGACGCGCCAAGTAGAGCGGGAGGGCGTTGTTGGCCAGATCGGGCGCAATCAGGCTGGGGCCCGCAAATGCCGCGATGAAAAACCCCAGCATCGATTGGATACCCAAAAACATCAGGAAGAAGCGCGAGTCGATGTTCAGAACCTGCGACGATGTCAGCTTGAACAAGCGCAGCAAGCTGGCATTGTGATTCAGGTAGATGAGGAACATTGCAATCACGGGCCAGGCGAAACTCGCCATGAAAAAGTTGAACAGCTTTTTGTTCTTGCGCATCTCCTCAAACGTGTAGCGTGGCAGCACAAGAAAACGCCAGCGTCCGTCGGTAAGCGGTCCATCGTAGCCGTGGTAGGTGCGTTTATAGACGGCCAATGGCGACCTCTTTCGGCTTCTCTTCCATGGCCTTCAGGAAAATATCTTCCAGTGAATCGCGCTTATGCGAGAAACGCCGGATCTGGACGCTCTGTTGCTCGGCCAGTTCGAAAATCCGGCGGACTTCCAGTCCTTCCGGCAGCACCAGCTTGACGCGTCCGTTGCCCGACCATGCCGCGTCACATCCCATGTTCTCGATGCCCTCCACGAACATCACGCCGCCGCCGCGAGTTTCCAGCTCCAGGAAGTTGCGATTCGCGCGGCGCTCTTCTTCCAGATTGCAGGACGCCGCAACGCGGCCGTCCTTCAGGATCAGCACCTGGTCGCAACAGTCTTCCACGTCGCGCAGCAGATGCGAGGACAAAATGATGTGCATGTCGCCGGTGGCGCGCATTTCCTGGATCAGTTGCAACATGCGCAGGCGCGCGGGCGGATCGAGTCCATTGGTCGGCTCGTCGAGGAAGAGCAGTTTGGGACCATGCACGATGGCTTGCGCGAGTTTGACCAACTGCTTCATGCCCAGCGAGTACGTTCCCACGTCGCGATAGCGCGCTTCGCCCATTCCCACGTAGAAAAACGCTTCATGGGTGCGTTCCAGGGCGTGATCGGGCGGGAGTCCCGCGAGTTCGGCCATCAAACGAACCATGCGCACGCCGCTCAATCCCGCGATGTGCGATTCATTTTCCGGCATGTATCCGATCATTGAGCGGATGCGGCGGGCGTGACTGCGAATGTCCAAACCAAAAACCCGCGCGGTACCGGACGCGGGCTCATGAAATCCCAACAGAGTATTAATCAGAGTAGATTTTCCAGCGCCGTTCGGCCCTAGCAATCCGATGGTCTTTGCTGAGAGCGAAATATTCAATTTTTTGAGGATCTCGCGATCGCCCAAACGCACCACCAGATCGTCCAGTTGAATCACTGGACGATCTGGTGGTGCGCTCGGTTTTACATCTAGTCCCGCGTTTGATATTTCGGTAGCCACGTACACATTATACGGGCGTCACCTGCCTTTTGTTCCGTTCATATGCTCCATGACCGAAAACATACTGAACGGCCCGGCGAGTTTCAGGAGAGAAGAACTGCCCAAGCTGGCCAGACCCTGCGTGGAAACGATGATTCGATCTTCCTCACCGTAAGCTCCGATCAGCGTTGGCGCTCCCTCGTTGGCCATGCTCTGCACCTTCTGGCGTCCTGCCACACCGAGTTGCTTCCCAAGCGCCGTGGCGCTGAGTCCGTCCAATGCGGAGCTGACTGTCGTACCAAGATTCTGATAGATCAGCGCCGAGAAGTTGGCTTGACGATCGTGCGGCAGCGCCGCGCGGAATGCCGCAGAGTGCTGCAGCGACGTGCCGTTCTGCTTGGCCTGGATGGCCACTTGCAGCAAGGCCACGCTAGGCGCCATGATCACATATCCGCCGGTGAAGGTGTAATCGATTTCCGCCAGCGGCGTCGCATCCGGATAGACGATCTTGTAGAACGTCAGGTCGCCCTGTATTTGCTGGCTGGTCTGCAAAGCCGATCCGCCCCTGGACGTAATCCCCTTATTCGAGGCCGCAACCATCTGCGTGAACACCCATTGCAGCTTCTGCGGATCGTACACTTCACACACCACCTTCCAGGACGGCACCGGAAGCAGCGGACCGTCGAAGGCGACCACAAACTCGGAGCCTAACGACGCCGCGAGATCGTTGCGGAGGCTGAAGCCCAACTCCTGTTCCAACTGCGCCAGATTCGCGGGTGCGTTGGGATCGTTGGCCGAAGTCCAAGCCAGCATGTCGTCGATGACTTGTCCCGGACTCTGCACCGCGAATCCGGACACGGCCGAGGCGCTGGCCGTGACGTAATCCAGCGCGGCCATCGGCGACGGTTTGCCGAGCCATCCAAAGATACCCTGGCGCGGACCGGAGAAGGTGACTTCCGCGTGAGTATCGGTAGTCGTTCCCGCATCGCGCTGTTCGATCATCATGTAGCTCACGTTGCCGAGCGGTGCGATGCGCGCTTGTGCGTCGCGTCCGGTGCCGGCAACGGATGCCGACATCGTGCCGAGATCGGCCGCGAACAGGAAGCCCACGCCCTGTTGATACGACTGTTCAACGCGCGAAAGGAATGGCGATCCGGAATGTGCAGGCGTTCCCGCAGCCGCTGCCTTCATGCTGCCGCCGATCCGCCGCATAGCATCGGCGCTCGGAGTGATTGCCAGCATGTCGCCGGAGACCGCAACGAGCAGGTCGTTCGACGCGTCGCTGACCGCCGCCGAGGGATCGTCCAGGAACTTCATCACACTCTTGTTGCCTTTGGCGTCGGTCTGGAACTGGCTCTGCGCATATTCTTTAAGCCCGGATCGCTTTATCTGCGCCATCAGCACGGGCGCTTGCATTTGCATTTGTCCGCCCGGTCCCGGCGCGAAAGCCGCAGTGACGACGACTTCGTCGCCAAGGTAGGAGCCGAAGCCGGTCAGGGAACTGAGCACCTTGTTAAACGTGCCGTTGGCCTCTCCCTGCTGATTCCACCACGTTTGCAGCGCCGGACTCTCCTTCACCCGTTGCGCCAGTATTTCCTGCGCCTGTCCCAACTGCTCGCTGATGTTCGGGATTGCCACGTAGAGCACGGTGCCGTCGGGAACGCGGCTGAGCACGCTGCTGGAATAGCGCATGCCCGGCTGTTGGATTTTTTCCAGGTCCTTCTGGAGGGCGACCACGTCCGCCAACATCGCCAGATGCTGCGCCGAATTGGCGCTCCAGGAAAATTCGTCGCGGATGGAAGTGCGCTCCATGCTGGCATCGGTGGACGTTTGATCGCCCGGATGCAGCACCACTTCGGGGCCGGTCGGCGTGCCGGACTCTTCGCTTTCCGGAGTCACGTGCACCTCGCCCTCGACCACCGACACGCGCGATCCCTTAACGCCGCTATCCACGCTGAACACGGTGCCGGTGACGGCCACCTTGCAATCGGGCGTCGTGACATACAAGTGTCCGCCGAACTTGCCGCGCTTGGCCGCTTGCACGATCACTGCGCCGCGCGAGAGCTTGACGTTGACGTCCTTGATTAAACTCTTCGGCGACTCCTCGACCGAGAAGGCCGAGCGCTCGCGCATTTCCACCAATGACCCGTCGACGAGCCGAATCACCGCGTGGGCGTTGCGTCCCGTGCGGACTTCTTCACCGGCGGGCAGTTCTTCGCCGGCCTTGAGCGGAAGGAGTCCCGCGCCGTGCAGCCGGAACAGTTGGCCATCGGCCGTCTGCACCGTAGCCCGGCTGCCGATCATGTGGGGAACGATGCTCCAGATGCTGCGCAGCACGCCCCATCCGCCGATGCCGAGTGCGATGAACAATCCGGCCGCCATCGCCAAGCGCATCCCCGGCATTTGCCAGATGGTGGCGCGGCGCGGCGCCGGAGCTTCTCCCGCGAGTCGCCGGAACTGAAGCACGCGTCCTGCTTCGGCTGCCTTGCGGCAGTCGACGCATCCATGAACGTGATCTTCCAGCAGGACTCGGCGGGACTCGGTGAGCGTCCCAGCTTTCCAATCCGGGATCATGGCCTGGAAGTCCGCGCAACCCCGAATCGTGGCGTGTTGGGAGACACGGGCCCATACCCGGTTGGCCGCTTCCTGCTCGACGGCGGGGTCGGGCTGTTCGTTGCGGATGCCGTTCAAAAGGTCGTCAAAGTTGTTGTCGTTCATGATTGGGTCCTCCAAAAGGCGTTATATTCTTTTTCTACGCGGTCGCGCGCGCGGCTCAAGGTTACCGAGACTGCTCCAATGGATGTCCCGACGATTTGCGCGATTTCGGGATTATCCTTGCCCTCGAAGAATCGCAGGGCGAAGATTTGGGCGGCCATCGGACTGAGCCGGGATACGGTGTTGCGCAACCAATCTCGCATTTCCGAAGCTTGATAGAGACGCTCCGGTGACCGCGCGGCGTCGGTCGAGAGCACCGGTTCCAGGTCTTCGAGCGGCATGGAATTGGCCCGCTGCCGGGAGCGCATCAGGTCGAAGGCGGCGTTCGTGGCAGCGCGCCGGAGGTAGCCGGTCAGGCTATCGACCTGCGCGGCGTCCTCTTGGCGCCGGGAAAGGCGCAGGAAGACCGTTTGGAGCACGTCCTCGGCGTCCTGGGCGTTGCCGGTGATGCGATAGGCGGCCCGGAACACCAGGGTATGGTGTTCCCGGAAGACCTGTTCCAGATCCCGGAGTGCAAAAGCATTAGGGGGCTCTGAGTGTTGTGCGCGAGTGGCTAAAGCTTCCATATCATCCATGTAGACGCCCTCTCCACCCCGATCTTAACAGCCCCTGGAAATAACTATGAAATAATGACGGCATCGTGAGCAGCCGCGAACCCAACAAAACGTTACCTCGCTTACGTCCCGGCCTGGATATTCTCCCTTCGCCTTGGAAAGACCGTCCCGGAATCCTACTCTACGACTCATTGCACTACACCGAGTCCAAAATGCTGATTTCGGAACTTCTATTGCCTGCCATGGGCTGCTTCGACGGTACACGGACGGAACTGGATTTGCAGAAGTTCTTGTCACCGGAGGCCATCCTGTCCCTGGTTGGGGCATTGAAGCGCGAAGGATTCCTGGAAACGGAGGAATTCTTCGCTCTGCGGGAAAAGCGCCATGCCGAGTTTCGCGACGCTCCTGTCCGCAGCGCCGCTCACGCCGACGAGTACCCGCGTGAGGTGCTGGACGAGTATTTCTCTGGGATTCCGCCGGAGTCTGGCGGTGAATTATTGGGCCTTGCCGCTCCGCACGTGAGTCTCCGGGGCGGCTGGCAATCCTACACCGATGCGTATCGTCGCGTTACGCCGGACTTCGCGGATCGGACCTTCGTGATCCTCGGCACATCCCACATCGGCGAGCCCGAGAAATTTGGACTGACCCGAAAGCCCTACGCAACGCCGCTCGGCTCGTCCGAAGTGGATACGCCGAAGCTGGATTTTCTGGTCAAACATGCGCCGAAGGCTGTGATCGAGGAGGACTACTGCCATTCGTTTGAGCACACGATCGAGTTTCAGGTAGCATTCCTACAGTATGTGATGGGTCGGCCCGTGAAGATCTTGCCCGTTCTATGTGGTGGTTTCCACGATAGCCTGAGAACCGGGCGGAAGCCCGAGTCACAAGATTCCGCACGAGCCTTTTTCGAGGCCTTGGGTGAACTGGCTGCCAAACACGGCAATCAACTCTTTTGGCTGCTGGGTATCGACATGGCGCACATGGGTGCGCGGTATCAGGACAACTTCGCCGCGATCGCAGACCAAGGCCTGATGGTCGAGGTTGCAGCGCGAGATCAAGCGCGGATGGAACGCGTCTGCGCCGGAGATAGCGACGGTTTCCTGGAAATGGTCATGCCCAATGGTGACGACCTAAAATGGTGCGGATACTCCCCGCTCTACACCTTCATGCGTGCGCTCCCTGGCACGCCCGGCAAGGTCCTACGCTATGAGCAGTGGAACATCGATCCACAGTCGGTAGTCAGTTTCGCTGGAATTGAGTTTTCGGCGAGACCATAGCCTGCGGCAAAAGAACGCTGTATAAAGATGGTACAGCTGTATAAAGATGGTACAGATGATTGCGCGGGAGCCCCTTCCACTATGGTTTCTGCGCGCTCGGGTGGCGATCGAGTACTATGGCTCGCTGACAGCGAAGTACCTTATTACAGGGTTCTTATTTTCTTGGTACCATTTACTTAATGATAACGTACTGGAGCACTGGTTTAGCTCAGTTCTATCACATTCTAATGACTGGTGTTACGTCCCTCGTACCATTGTTTGCGTTGTGAAATCGGGTACACTGGATTTGTCGAAGGAGATTAGGACTTTCTTATGAGAACTGCATTGATGCAAAACGAAATCGGTTGGGCCAAAGTATTTCTGGCATTCTTGAAAGAAGCGGAGACGGAGGCCGACCAACTACGGTTGCGCGGCATGTCCATCCAGTGGACACCGGGACCGACGGAGCATCACGGTTCGGATCTGGTGGAGTATTTCCAGATGCTCGACAGCCGTAAGGACGAGCCAACCGTGTCGAAGGGCATGGCGCGCGCAGTCGGCAGCAAGCTGATCCGCAAACTGTAGATTAGGCGTTCGTCCAGACTTTGACGATCGGCACACCCTGCTTGCATAGAGTGCAGGTGTCCGCTCCCGAGAAGTATTCCACCTGGACCTCACATAAATCATAGATCGGCAGCGGGCTGAAATCGATTAGGTCGGCGTTCGGCTGCTTCGCGATTACCCCCAACCCCAACACCTGCGCTCCCCGCTCCTTGAACAGTTGCAGCATCCCCCGCAGCATCTTCCCCGAGCGCAGGATGTCGTCCACCAGGATGATCTTTTCGGCTTCGTGAACATCCATGAACTGGCGGAACTGCATCGCCCCGTCGGGTTGCTTCTCGGCCCAGTAGATTTGGGTGGCTCGCAAAGCCTCCCCGACGCCGTAGGCCACCGGCAGACCTCCCGTGGCGGGACAGACAATGCTGACTTTGGGGAGGTGCTTGGAGATTTCCACGTCGCTGCGAAGACGCCGGCTCAAAGCAACGCTGAGCATCTTGGCCTCTTGATAGTGGCGCATGGCCAAGGGCATTTGCAGGTAGCGATTGGTGTGACGGCCGGTGGGCAACTCGAAGTGCCCTTCACGAAGGGCACCGGTGCTCCGGAGGATTTCAATTACGTCTGCTTGGCTGGGGATGATATCCATAAAGCGCCGGTCGGCAAGAACCCATCATACACCCAACCTGCGGGCTGAGTCCCTGCCAACCTTCGCTGTAATGCCGAAACTACATCTTCTTGCGCTCGCCCTTCATTTCGACCGGGTTTCCCTGCATGGTGGTCGAAAGCGTAATCGTGTCGCCGCTGATCTTGCCCTTGTAAACGCTCGTCGTTGGGGCCGCGCCGCCGCGGCCGGGACGCTCGACGCTGAATTCGAAACTATCGCCGTCGATCTTGCCGTCCTTGATATCGGTGTCGCCACGTTGCGTGGTTACCTTGCCGGTGAGCGTCTTGCCGTCCACCTTGAAGGTGTAAGTTGTTTCACGAACCCCGTTGGGGGTTTCGACCTTCACCAACCAACTGCCATTCAGGTCGGCCGCGGCGGCGGGAATTGCTGCCGCCATCATCAACGTGCACACGGCCAACGTGATCAATACTGCCTTTCCAAACCTCATGGGGAACTCCTCCTTGTTAGATACTTCCAACCTCCTTTATAACCCAATCCGGGTGCCAGAATCCCGGAATCCAATGTAAAGTTAGGTAGAGGAAAACCTATGAATAAGAGCTTGTCAGATCTGCGCACCTTGTTGCAGGCTTTGGCCGACCAACTGGACGACAGCGACGAGGACCGTACCGCGATGTCGCGTCAGGCCTGTGGCCAAATGGTTGCCACTTACTTGGTGGCGCAGAGCGCCTCCCCCGCCGAACAAGGCAAAGCCGCCGACGCGATCACCCAAGTGATGGCCTTCCGTCTGGAAGGCATCCGTGGGGCCATCGGCATAGTCGATGCGCTGACGGCGGAGCTCGGCAAGGGCGCCTTGATTGACTACAAGCAGATTCCGGGGATTGAAGAGTTGCTGGGATAACCGTATGTACTTCGAGCAGTTCTACTTGACGTGCCTGGCGCAAGCCTCCTACATGATTGGATCCGGTGGTGCCGCCGCGGTAGTCGATCCACAGCGCGACGTTGACATTTACATTGACGACGCCAGACAGCGCGGCTTCGAGATCAAGTACGTCATCGAGACGCATCTACATGCCGACTTTGTCTCGGGACATCGCGAACTGGCCGCCAAAACCGGGGCTCGTATCATCATGGGCGCGGCGGCCGGGGCCAAGTTCGACCATCTGGCCGTCCATGACGGCGATGTCATCGCGTTCGGCAAGGTTCGCCTGCAATTCCTGGAGACGCCCGGACACACTCCGGAGAGCATCTGCATCCTGGTGACGGATACCGAAGTGTCATTGCATCCCACCAAGGTGCTGAGCGGCGATACCCTGTTCATCGGCGACGTAGGACGTCCCGACTTGTCGCCCGCGCATACGCCGCGGGAACTGGCGGGATTGCTCTACGACAGCCTGCGCAAGAAGCTGATGCCGTTACCTGACGAGGTTGAGGTGTATCCCGCGCATGGCGCGGGGTCGCTATGCGGGAAAAACTTGAGTCCCGAACGATTTTCGACGATGGGCAAGCAGCGCCAGTTCAACTATGCGTTACAGGAGATGTCGCGCGAGGCTTTCGTGAACATGCTGACGGCGGAGTTGCCTGAGCGTCCCGAGTACTTCGCGCAGGACGCTGAGATCAATCGCGATGGCCCAGCGCTGCTGGCGGACGTAGCGCCGCCTCCCGAACTGCCGCCGACCGCTGCATGGGAGAGAATCCAAGCGGGTGCGATCGCGCTCGATACCCGACCCGCCTCGCAGTTTGGAGCAGGGCACGTTCCGGGTGCGGTGAACATTGGTCTTGGCGGGCAATACGCGACATGGGCGGCGACGGTGATCGGTCTGAAGCGCCCGATCGTGATGATCACCGAGGACGGCGAGCAAACCCACGAGTCAACGTTGCGACTGGCGCGGGTTGGCATGGAATCGGTGGTGGGGCACCTGGATGGCGGTGTCGCGGCGTGGGAGGCGGCCGGACTGCCGCTCGAGACGGTCCCGCAAGTTTCGGTGCATCAATTGAGGGAGCATGAAGGTCAGTGGCAGGTACTCGACGTGCGTCGCGCCGGCGAGTGGAAGGGCGGGCATTTGCAGGGGGCGGTACTGCATCCTTTGGACACGCTGGCCAAGAGTCTGGACAGCGGCTGGCGGGAACTCGATCCCGCGAAGCCGGTGGCGGTCCATTGCAAGAGCGGTTATCGATCAAGCGCGGCGTGCGGTGTCCTGCAGGCGCATGGATTTCGTGAAGTGTACAACGTGGTGGGCGGAATCGATGCATGGTCGGCGAGCGGCTTTCCGGTTGTCTCTGCGACTTCTGCGTGATCGCAGAGAGGTTCAACGGCTCTCGGCTGCCAGCAATGCCTGCTTGCGCGCTAGGCCCCAGCGGTAGCCGGCTAGATCCCCATCCTCGCGGACGACACGATGACACGGTACCACCACCGACACAGGATTTGTAGCGCAAGCCCGTGCCACGGCGCGCGCCGCCGTCGGACGTCCCATGCCTCGCGCGATTTGCAAGTAGGTGCGCGTCGAACCATACGGGATGCGCCGCAGTTCGGCCCATACTTGCATTTGAAATGCGGTGGCCGCGAGGTCGAGCGGGAGATCTAGCTTCCGATGTTTGCCCTTCAGGTAAGCAAGTAACTCAGTAACCCATTCACTCCGATGGCCGCGCTGGATCTCAGCACGCGGATACTCCGAGTGCAAAGCAGACTCCATCACCCCATCGTCCTCCCCCAAGTACACGGCGGAAACTCCCCGCCCGGTAAACGCCACCAATACGCGGCCCAGCGCACAGTCCGAAATCACGTATTCGATCTTCATACCCGCTCCTCCCTTTCGATAAATCGCCGGCGTCATCCCCAATCGGGCGGACGCTTTTTCATAGAGACGGCTGCTTGACCCATAACCCGCCTCGTAAAGCGCGGTGGTCACATCGCGGCATTCTGTAGGCCCAGTTTGACGCATCCGCGATTTCCACAAGCCCATGCGGCGCGCCTCGGCATATTCCCGAGGACTTACTCCGATCGTGCGCTTGAATGTTCGCTGCAAATGGTAGGGACTCACCTGGAACGCCGCCGAGAGCGCGGCCAGCGTGATACGCGATTCGTCCTTTAGATGCTCGTCCACATAACGGCAGACTCGCGACCCCAGACTCTCCCCTGCCGGCTTTCCCTTGCAGCGCAGGCAGGCCCGGAATCCGGCTTTTTCCGCCTCAACCGCGTTGTCGAAGAACAGGACGCCCGCCCGCAACGGACGCCGCGACGGGCAGGACGGCCTGCAGTAAACGCCGGTGGATCGTACCGCATAGACGAAACGTCCGTCGAAGGTGGAATCGCGCTCTTCCACTGCTTTCCAAAACCGATTCTGCATAAGGGTATTGTCGCTTTATCTGAACCTTCACGCTACCCGGAGATTGCGGTCAAACCGTTTGTAGCGGCGATTATGCTAACATCCCCCAATGGCGGAATTCGATCTCGTCGTGATTGGCAGTGGACCGGCCGGCCAAAAAGCCGCTATTGCCGCCACCAAATTAGGAAAGCGCGTCGCTATCGTCGAGAAGACCGAACTGGTCGGCGGAACTTGCATCTCGCAAGGAACGATTCCCAGCAAGACGTTGCGTGAATCAGTATTGTACTTGGCCGGAACCAGCCAGCGCGAAATCTACGGTGCCTCGTATCGCGTGAAGGACAAGATTACGATGGCCGACCTGATGCTCCGTACCGGCCACGTGATCCGCAACGAGATCCAGGTGGTACGAAATCAACTGCAACGCAATGACGTGGAAGTGGTCGTCGGCGCGGCTAGTTTCATCGACGCCCATCGCCTCATGGTCACCGGCAACGACACGATGCGCGTGCTCGAAACCGATAAGGTGGTGATCGCCTGCGGCACCTATCCCGCGCAGCCTCCCGGCGTCCAGTTCAACGGAACCAACATTCTCAATAGCGACGACCTGTTGAAGATTCGCGACCTGCCGAAGACCATGACGGTGGTCGGTGCGGGCGTCATCGGCACCGAATACGCCACCATGTTCCAAGTACTGGGCGTGCGGGTCACATTGGTCGACGGCCGCGAGCGTCCGCTCGATTATGTGGACGATGAAATCGAGGACGTGTTGATGTATCACATGCGCGACGAAGGCATCATCATGCGCTTCGGCGAGCATATTACCAACATCACGCCAACGGCCGAGGGCCGGGTGCACATGGACACGCATACCGGGAAGCAACTCACCGCCGACTGCGTGTTGTTCGCGGCCGGCCGCCAGGGCAACACCACCAGCCTGAACCTGGGGGGTGCGGGCCTGGAGGCCGACGATCGCGGGCGGATCAAAGTGGACGCGACGTATCGCACGTCGGTGGACAACATTTACGCGGCGGGAGACGTGATTGGTTTCCCGAGCCTCGCTTCAACGTCGATGGAACAGGGGCGTCTGGCCGCCAGCCACGCCTTCGGTTGCGTGAGTAGCCACGTATCGTCTACGTTGCCATTCGGGATTTACACCGTGCCGGAAATTTCCATGGTTGGCCCCACCGAGCAGAAGTTGACGGAGCAGAAGGTGCCGTTCGAGACGGGACGGGCCCGCTATCGCGAATTGGCACGCGGCCAGATTATCGGCGACAGCCGCGGCATCCTCAAGATCATTTTCCACCGCGAAACCAAAAAGCTGCTGGCCGTACATATACTGGGAGAAGGCGCCACTGAACTGATTCATATCGGCCAGGCGGTGATGGCGCACGACGGCAGCGTGGAATACTTCCGCGACGCCGTGTTCAATTATCCTACGTTGGCGGAGGCGTACAAGGTCGCCGCCCATAATGGACTGAACAAGCTGTAGGAGGTGACGATATGAAGTTTGCAGCGACGCTCGCTTTCTTGACCTTGAGTGCGGTGAGCTTCGGAGAGGCACCGCCGTTTTACAGCGCGTATATCTATACCAAGGAATTTCGTCCGCCGGCTTTGGTGCAGGGACAACCTTACTCCGCGACGCAAATAAACGTTGTCCCGAAGGCAGGCTTCAAGGATCCCTTGGTCATGACGACCCGCGTCTTTCGCGACAGCGACGGAAGGACCAGGCGTGAAGCGCAATATCCGGGCGATCCTCAATCGGTCTTCAAGGTTGACCATATCGTTGACCGCGCGGCCGGCTATTATTATGTCCTCGACGAGAAGCGGAGGATCGCGCATCGCAGGCTGCTTGACGAAAAGTACCGCACCAGGTTTGACGATCCTCGTCCCGGCATCCGTGTTACATTTGGCAACACCGCGGACGACGACCCTGACACACCTCCGCCGCCGAGTCCGGAAAAGCCCACCGTTGCGCCGCGCCGCGGAGTGGGTATCCCCGAGCCGCCTACCAGCCTTGGGAAAAAAACGATCAACGGATTAGAGGCAGAGGGAAAGCGGCAGATCATCTCCTACCCCTTAGGCGACGCGGAATTTGACGCGCCGTTCACAAGCATCTTGGAGTCCTGGACCTCGGTGGAGTTGAAGGTCACCTTGCTGAGGACCATCCTCAGAGAACCAGTCGGGATTCCCAACGAACAGCGGCTCACCGACATAGTTCGCGACGAGCCGCCCGCGGACCTGTTCCAGATTCCGCGCGGTTTCAAGGTCGTCGACGAACCGGAAGGTTTCAGGGTCGAGCAGGTAAGGCGTTGAGCTAAAGGTACGCTTGATCGGGGCTAACCGAGGTCCGGCGTACGCCGTCAAAAGAGCATCACTCGAATCTCGACACCTAGCTTGGCTGTTCTGTTGTCCCTAAGCGCTGTGGCGCAACAGCCTTCCACCTTGACGGGTTGGTTCTCCGACGACAAGTGCGCCACCGGCAGGGTGAAACAGGGACTCATCGGCCCCACCAATCCGGTTTGCGCCAAGCAGTGCCTCGACTCCGGCGCTTCCCAGCATCACTTACAACACCAATGGATCGAAAACGTATTCCGACATTGCGAATCAGCCTGGGCGGAAGATCACGCACCGGTTGAAGTCAATCAGCAGGAATTCCATTGAGATTGAGGACCAAACTTCTGCCCAAGGCAAAGGTATGGTCGTCAAGGAAACCTGGAAACTGACGCAGTCGAATAACACGCTAACGATAGTTCGCAAAGTCGATCTTGGCCTGCCGGTTAGCGTCGCGGATGTCGTCCTTACCTTCCAGCGCATTCAGCCGGACAAACCGTAACCTTCTACTCGTCTCGCAACGCCGTCATGGGATCGACACTTGCCGCGCGACGTGCCGGCAGATACGCGGCGATCGCGGCCACCCCGGCCATCATCGCGATGGAGGCAGCGAGCGTCTGTGGATCGTCGGCTTGCAAGCCGTAGAGAAACGCCTTGACCACTTGCGTCGTGGCTAGC
>Ga0207147_1040_pt1 | contig 25346 bp, 23 predicted proteins | sample Alteio_BWMinHeat_33_FD_153551 | JGI IMG/M metagenome (GOLD analysis project Ga0207147, IMG submission 153551) | Enriched cells from forest soil in Barre Woods Harvard Forest LTER site, Petersham, Massachusetts, United States -... | ecosystem: Environmental > Terrestrial > Soil > Temperate forest >... | reverse complement strand
ATTATTTTGGTAAAGGACTTGCAGTGCCGATGATTCGGGAATTCTTGACTAGCCAGTTTCCAAATGTGAAAAAGGTCCTGATCGATCCTGAAGCTACCAATAAACGAGCTATCCACGTATATCAGAAAGCCGGCTTTAAGATTATTGGAGAGTTTATTGCAAGCTGGCATCCTGTTCCTCATTACCAAATGGAGCTCCATATGGAAGACTTATTGAATCCCAAAAAAGAAATCGAAGCATAAAGAAGTATGTATCGGACAGAAATTACATGTGGGTGCTTAAGTTACATGGAAAGGATCAGACGTGGGAGGGGTTATCTATCATAAAGGGTCATCAGGAGACTCAGAGTCATCAAATGATTTAACAGCTTCTGGAGGCCAATCAAGATTCAGAACAGAGAATGGTTGTAGGGATATTGGTGGCGGCAAATCCGCGGTAACATGAACTTGTCCTAAAGCTGTCTGCTCTTGCTTAGGCCCTGCTACAAGCGCTGCCCACTCTTTGTTGAATTCGGCTTGCGTGATCCGCGTTTTCGGATTCTGATCGACCATCCGGCTGATCAAGTCAGTAAGCAAGTTGGAACAGTTATTTTTTTTAAGAGCTTTCGTACAGAACTTTTCTAAGAAATCAGGATATCCCAAATGGTCGTATTTCTTATACGGCAGCTTGCCGGTTAAGATAAAATGCAGCAGGCAGCCAAGTTGAAAGATATCTATGGCTTCTTCTGCTGCTTTGAGTCGCGCCTGATCCTTGATATTAATCTTGGCTAGTTCCGCTTGATCGAGTTGGCTGTTATATGCAGGATTATATTGTATTTCAGGAGGGCGTTCCGTTAACGAACGGGCATTTGAAAAATGAGTTAATCCAACTGTATATTTGCCTCCCTTTCTATGGGCCTCCAGCTTAATGAGCATACTATCAGCTTTCAACCCGCCAGCACGAAAATTAAAATCGAAGTTAAGCAAGAAGTTGCACGGTTCCAAACTGGCATGAACCAGGCCGGCCTTCCAAAAATCTTGCACTGCAGCCACCACATTTTCACAAAGGGAAAGCCTCTTAACCGGATTTAAGTCAGCGTAGAGAAATGTTTCCAAATTCGTCGTATAAAGCATTTCGGTCCGGGCAATAATGCGGCGTCCCCATCTATTTTTAAAATCAAAAAAAACGATTGGCTCGTTTGCCCGCAATTTGCTTGCCGCCTGATAAGCTTGCAGGATGCGTTGTTCATGCGCTTTGATGGCCTCATTTCTGGCCTGGTCTTTCATCATTTCCAGAGCTGCATTGCGCGTTTCTTCATCTGAGATAGATGCCACAAGAGCTTTATCTAATCTCGTTTGCCAGACTTGATTGAGGGCAATAAACCTTCCCTGAGAAACATCCAGGATTTTGGTGATGCAACCTGAGTCGCTGTTTCCCACTTGTTCAGACTGGGACTCCAAAAAAATATGAAGGTGTCCATCCTGAATTTTTACCAAAAAGCATTTCTTTTCAATTTGGACAAGGATCCCTTCTGAGCGAATTGCGAGGTCTTTTTTAATAAATTCACGCTCATAAATTTGTGTGAAGAGCTGCAAAAGCGTCTTTGTAGTTAGAAAGATAGGAAACACCTTATGAAAAGTTGTGGTTGGTTCCCACCAGTCATTGAAAGGCACCCGATAAGTTAACGGATCCGGATAGGAGTTGTTAATTTGGAGCAGGCCATTGCTATCTTCGCGGTATTTGCCCATGACTCCGGCAAATTGATGCAGGCGCAGCTCCCTTTCGGTTACCTGCTTTACCCAATTTGTTGTGCCGGCGGCGGCGATTTCCTGGTCAGTAAACAATAATTCTTTGGCCTTTGCACTGATGTCCGGGAGGGCTTTTGGGTTTGCAGTTGTGACTTTATCCTTTAAACTGGAATGGAGTGCAGGGTATTCACTGAGGTTTATTGTTTTGATTAGTAAACTTCCCATTACTTTCCAGGATTTATCATCTGAAAAGTTAGCCACGGTTTTGAGGCGTTCCTCGTTTGCCAAGCTTGCTGAAGCCTGATGAAGATATGGGGGAATAAACCTTTCTGGGATCGTCATAAATTGCTTTAGTTAAAAAATTTAATTTTAACATTATACACAGAAAATATTTTGTAATCAAGAGCAAATGTAAGGGGTCAAGCCTGTAAGGGGTCAGGCCTGACATCCTGACATTTATTTTGTTGAAACCCGAGCCCGAGCCTGCGCCCGAGCCCGAAAAAAAACAGGATAGGCAAGATCGCCTTCGGCGGCAGGATGATTTATTGAGTGATGTAATTTTTTGTAATTTTTTAAAATTAACTAATTACTCTACAGTTAATTAGAGTCGGCAAAATAAATGATAATCTATTATCCTACCGCCGAAGGCGATCCTGCCTATCCTGTTTTTTTATTTCGAGCGCGGGCTCGGGCTCGGACGCGGGCTCGGGTTTCAAGAATGTCAGAATGTCAGGCCTGACCCCTATCACTTCGTCTCACCCCTATAACTAGTTGAGCCTTTTTCTAGTTCAAGTTTTCAATCCAGGCTGCTGTATTATTCATAACTAGCTCATTGCAAACGATATCGAGATGCTTAGCCCCTTTGATAATCTGAATATGTTCGTTAGAATTAACTCCCATCACGACAGGATATTGGAAAGGATCATTGGCCTCATCTTCAGATCCTACGAACACAACAAATTTATTCTTTAAAGCTTTTATATCATTTTGATATGGCTGGCGAGGGTGATAAGAACTGTTAAGATTGAAAGTATAAGAAAGCGTTTCTTTTCCATCACAGTATTCTTGCAGCTTGTTAAATTGAATTACATGCGAACGATTCCATTTTTTGATGCCCATAGAATTGAGAATTGAAAGAGCTATGATTTTGATGATAGAAACTGTCGCCCAACCTCCAGCAGTTCCTTGGCGCATGGTAGGAGCTGTCGGAATCGCTGGAGATAAAAGCACATATCCTTGAATAAGATTTTGATAAGGACCTCCTGCAACACGAATTGCTAATCCGCCACCGCTTGAATGCCCTACAAGAATGATTTTTTTATTTTGCAGTTGAAAATGATGAATTAAATCATATAGATCATCTTCAAGCTGTCCGATGTAATCACAGTCACCACGAAAAGTGCCTGAGCCATAATGCCCCCTTAGATTTGGAACATAGACTTGACCAACGTTTCTTTTGGAACTTAGATAATCTGCAAAACCATGTAGATATTCTCCATGGGCACTCGAGCCATGTAGTAGAATAATAGCTCTTTCTACGTTGCAACTGTCGTAAAAACGATAACTCAAAGCAATGCGATCTCTTGCTAGAAATTGTCTAAGGGGAGGTGTATCTTTATCGAAGTTAGGAAGAGATTTAAAATCAAAGACACTCATTAAGGTTTTAATCCTCGAATTATTGGTTGATAAAATCCTGTTGCATCAGAACTTAACAATTCGAAATGATCTTGCTGTCAACCAAAACACCATCACAATCAAAAATCGCTAATTCTAAAGGAAACTATACCAGAAATAATAATGATTTTCATCAAATTTTAGGACGTGATAGTGATAGGAGGCAGAGTTAAGAATCTGGGTTTTATTGAATTTTTCAAGTACTATAAGCGAATTATTGTACTGTTTATTAGATGAGTTATTGTTACAAGATCAGGAAAAATCCAAGATGAGATGCCCAAGGCTTTTGATTATATTTATTTGTGTATTTTTTGGAATTTCATGTTTTTCCCCAGCTATCGCTGAAAATAAAGAGCCACCTCAGTCTATTAAAGAATTGCAATTACAACTTGAAGACATACTCAAGGATATGCATGTACCAGGTATGTCCATTGCGATTGTGCATAGAGATGGTCCTGAATGGATAGCTGGTCTAGGCAAGGCTGATTTAGCCAATAATCGGGCTACAACTGCAACAACGCTATTCCGTATAGGGTCGGTGTCAAAAGGGTTCGTTTCTCTCGCAATCCTCATGTTAGCTGATGAAGGCAAACTTTCGCTTGAAGATCCTTTGCAAACATTAGTGCCAGAGGTGTGGTTTGATAATCAGTGGGAGACAAGTGATCCAATATGTGTTGTCCATTTACTAGAAAACACTACTGGCTGGGATGACATGCATTTACGCGAGTTTGCGAAAAATCGTTCAACAATGTCGTCTTTAGATGCGCTTGATTATGATCACAGTTCGCGAATTTGCCGTTGGCGACCCGGTACAAGGATGTCTTATTGCAACTCTGGGCCAGCCGTTGCAGCCTATATTGTGGAAAAGATCACAGGTGAAAATTTCGAAGAATATATTGCGGAAAAATTCTTTAAACCTATTGACATGCAAACAGCGACTTACTTTCAACCGCGTTTGGAATCAACCACAACGCTTTATCATAGCGACGGTCGAACGCCACATATTTATTGGGATTTACTTTACCCGTCGATAGGCTCCATCAATGCTAGCGCTAACGACATGGCGAATTATCTTTTATTTTACCTCAATCGCGGCAATGTACAAGGAAAGCAAGTTTTGCCTGCCAATCTATTCAATCGATTAGAAGTTTCTTCTAGTACATGGGCCGCTAAAGAAGGTTTGCATGTGGGATATGGCTTGGGAAACTACTGGTCTATCCATGATGGTTTTGTCTATCATGGGCATGATGGTAATGTGCCTGGAGGCCTTACTGTGATGGCATATATGCCCAAAGAAGGTATTGGTTATTTTTATAGCATTAATTCTGAAAATCGTGAGGCCCTTAAGAGGATCGGTACAGTTATTCGCGCCTATATTACACGCCAGCTGCAAAAACCATCTATTCCTTCAACAGTTTCTCTTTCCGAGAATATCAATGCATATACAGGCTGGTATGAACCTAACTCACCTCGTATAGAGTTATTTTCCTTTTTTGAACGTTTAGCAGGCATGGCCTATATTCACGTTGAAGACAATAAACTTTTCATTGATTCTCTTGGTGAAAAAAATGCAACATTTCTACCTGTTACTGATACAGAGTTTCTCTATGTTCCTACGAACGAGTCTCAAGATTCAGTACCGACACTCAAATTGCTTGCGCCAAATCCTGAAGGACAATTCATTCAGCTTAGTTTGGGAGATAGAAATGCCGCATCCCTGCATGTTACAATGAAGCATATTCCTACATGGCTTGCAATTTTTGAGATGACGATTACAGGATTTGTTTTACTGACTTTGATGTCGGCACTTATTTATGCACCATTTTGGATTTTGCCATGTCTACGTAAGAAGCACCATCGTTCTGGAAAGCATGGCTTGCTGTTGTGGCCATTAATTGCAGTTTTGAGCCTGTTATATATCGTTGTCATATGCATGTTCTCTAGCAATGTTTTCATCGTGCGTTTTGGCAACCTGACCATTTGGTCTTTTTCTTTGTTTTTAGCAACCATACTATTTGCTGCCGCATCAGCTGCTAGTGTTGTTGGTTTATGGCGTACATCAAAACCAGAAGACCGTGGTATTGTTTACATCTATTCGACAGTGGTTAGTATAGCTTTGGTGATATCTACAATATATCTTACATATTGGGGAATTATTGGTTTGCGTACGTGGGCATAGATTTTTTTTTAGTTCTTTTCAATTCGAAGATTAATTTTCAAAGATTCGAAAGTATTCATTCGTGAAATCACTAAGGCTTAGAGTATCTTAAATAAGATTTTTTGATCCTTTCTTTATCTTCATTTTCCTGATCACCCTTGAAGTAGATTTCGATGAACTCTATTATGTCTTCAAGTGGAAAATATGCATAGTTGATGCGAATACCAGAATGAACACCCTTTCCTTTTAAGGATTTGCATGCAAATTTTTTAACTTTGAAAATTTTTGGATTTTGAATTCCAAGATTTTCAATTGGAAATATGCCATGGTTGTCGATATTAAGTTTGTGATAAACGATCAACTGAGCCCTCACAAGAGAGTGTAAATCATCTTCAAGGCTTGGAAATTTTTTCAGAAGTTTTTTAAGGTCTTTCTTGAAATTATCTAATCTTTCAATCTTCTTGAATTTCATAGTTGCTATACTCTCTTACGCTATATGCAGGGGTTCGGTAAAATACAGATTCATAATCGATTTTTTGCCTTTCCGATGTAACCATCCATGGGACATCTTGATGAGAGTATTCACTAATTGTTGAAGCATTCATGCCGGATAATTTTTGCAGCACATCGTCGATTACTTTGATCTCATTTGCATTAAAGACAGAAAGATCGGGTTCTTGATGAGGTAGATATTTTTTTTGGAGATGCTGAAAATATTTACTTTTCACAACTTCAATTTCTTTGTTTTCAATCATCTCATTTACAATAAACTGAAATTCGATTGGTGTAGGGCCATGATGATTTTTGATGTATGTGGCACCAATGAGTTGCTCTTCATATTTTTCGTAATAGTTGAAATCTATGAAGTACAGTAGCTTGTAGAGAACAGTTTCTCCTACGTTTGGTTTTGCTCCAACCTTGCCTAAAATGTAGAGGAGAACTTCCTTAAATTTTTTCAGGTTTTTTCTAGGCACGCTAATTCGTAAATCTGATTTCTTTTCTTTCGGCTTCTGAGCATGCTCTAACACAACTTCTGTTGACGATTTGAGATTTAACAATTCATCAATAGAAATATTCAAAGATTTTGAAAGTAAAATAAGTTCATCAGCCTTCAATGAACGTTTGTCATTTTCAATTAAAGACAGAGAAGCTCTATCCAACCCTAACCTTTGCGACAGCTCCTCTTGGCTTATCCTCAAAACCTCGCGCAAGGCTTTTATTCGTTTACCTAAAGATGTCTCCATAATTCACAATCCATCGTTTCTTTTTATTATAATATTGTGTTGCAATTTTATGCAACCATATGTTAGGATATATAACAATCTTTCAATCGATTCATCAAAAAATTTTGGATTACTAAAACACAACACCGAGGAAATATGTACTGGAAAAACGCATTTGAAATTTTAACATTACCAACAGTCGCTACATTGCTATTATTTTTGTTCTACAAGTTTTATAAAAAAGAGAAAAAACCGTTTCAGCTATATTTTAATTATTATTTTTCTCTTATGTTGATAAAACTTTTCCTGTTTACCATTAAAGCACATGCTATTGAGTTCATAGAAGATGATGGAGAAAATGATACAACTCCTTTTGTAGCTGAGACATTTGATATAAAGGAATATTCAAGTAAATTCACAGAGATGCGCATTAAGGAAGAATTATTTTTTCTTAAAGATATAAAATGTTTAACAAATGCCCAGATTAAGCAATATAAAAAAAAGCAGGCCTATGAATTAAAGGAAGGCCACCGATGCTTTAACAAAGCTAAAAAACTTTGCCTAATGATTCCAAATACAACAGATCAAAATAGAGCAGAAAAACTATTTGAAGTAGCCCTCGCGACAGCAGCTGGGTATACTGTTGGGGGATATAGTGGGGTTGTAGCAGCGTTAATTACAGAACTGACAATTTATTTAAAAAATAGTATAAATGAATACCGACAAATGCAAACCTTGTTACTTGAAGCACAAACACATTATGATTTAGCCGCTTTTTATAAAAAGGTTTTAGAAAAAGGGTAATTATTCTTTATAGAAGGGCAACGCCAGTCAAGGTAGGGCCAGACGTGGGCTGTCAAAAATTCACCATTTTTGCAGCCCAGGCTGACCCTAACACTCCATTACTCGCGGGTCTGCATTAAGTGCTGCAAAGAGTTCGAGATCTTCCTCATGCTATTGTCGAAGAATAAGACGTTTAGTTTGAATTATTGGCTTTTGGGGCATAACTTTTCCTTAATGTCATGAACGATTTTCTCTGATTTATCCTTGCTGGTATCAAATTCAAGATCGTAAACAACTCCTTTATGAACTTGATAATATTGGGCTCTTGCAGATCCGATCATTCGATCACCCCTTTGCTTTTCTCTTTCTTCTAAAAGAGGTAGGGGGGTGTGAATGCCAATCCAAAGGACATTATAGTTTTTTAAAGCAGATCTCCACTTGTCTACGTCCTGTTTTCCAAATGCAACATCATCGATAATGATATAATGATCTAATTTAGCTAAGGTTATGACAATCTCTTTAAGGGTATCGCTCATTTTCCTTGCGAATGGCCCTAATTGAATTTCATGCACTGGATGCCCTGTCTCATCGGTTGAATTTTTCCAGCTGAATCCAAGAGGAGCGGGGCCGCCTTCCCAGTCATTGAGCTTATCAGGCATCATTCCAATGACACGATCGATACCGATGTGAAGGAATGGTGTGTCCAGCTCTTTCTGTATGAGATGGGCTAATGTTGTTTTACCAGAGCTTGAAGGGCCATTTAGGTAAATAATTTGGTATTTTGTATTCATCGTCATACAGGGTGGTTTTTTTGTATTGCTAGCTGGTTCTTCTGCGGAAAGCAAATCTACGATGCTTCCAAAGACTATCAGAACCAGAAAAGCATATTTAAAAATTTTCATTGTTTTTTATTTCCGCAAAAAACTTAAGTGTTAGAAAAAGACCATGATATCAAAACCCCAGATACAATTCAGCCGAAATCAAGCTGGATCAAACGGGTTCATGATTAATTGAGAAAGAGAAGACGCAGATTATCGCGAAAGGAGTGGAATCCTGACAAAAGTTCAGACATAATGCTATGTGAAATGTGTGTATGGCTAGTTGTGAGAACGAAAACTGTTGATTTCGAACGAGTTAAAAAAGTGGGGCAAGTAGGACTTGAACCTACGACCAGCGGGTTATGAGGGAGGTGGACTTCCACATCACTCAACAACATCCAACCGCTATCAGCAAGAGAATAAGTTAGTTACAAATTGATTGCTATCCATTTCTGCTGGTTTGTAATGGTAAAAATTCTGCACCATTGCACCGCCATTGCACCAAAGATTTATTGGTTATTTCTTAATCAGAGTTTGCTAAAGTAACATCTATTAAAATATCAATTATTTCTTGATTTCCTTTTTGAACAGCATAATCTAGCAAATGGACAGGATCGGCACCAAAATTTAAAGACATGATAACTGCTTCTTTATTGTTGTTATCTATGGCTGCCTGTAGCGCTCCAGAAGGTGAAGCTCCCTTTAACAAAAAAAATTCAATCAAATCTAAATCACCATATTTAATAGCATATCCAATAATTCCATTAGAATTCGCTCCGCTTTCTACTAAATATTTTGCTACATCAAACTTCTTTGACATTATTGCTGCTTCAAGCGGGGTTCTAGAATAAACATATAGGGGTCTCAAATCATATTTTGGTTCAGTAGCATAATGCTCAGGCTTGTTTAGTTCTATACCGCTATTAACTAAAATTTTAACTATCTCTAGACTATTCGAACTTTCCTCAATGCTTATGTTTAATATTTTTTTTTCTTTTATTTTCACAGTATTTTTCCTGAAAATGTCATCCCATACTATCCAATATTCTTCTGCATGAATGTTTGGTGGATATTTACAATTTAGTATTGAATTAAGAATGTTTATTTTGTTTTTTCTAACACAAGTAATTAATATGTTTTTGCTATATAAAGGTGTTTTATCTTTTCCATTAAAATACAAGGATCTTGAATCGTAATTTGGTCCACCCACACCTTCTTTTTTAATAAAAAACAAAGCAATTTCATCGAGATCATTCTCAATAGCATATATCGCTTTACTCCAATTTAAAGCTTTTTCATTGCTTACATTATAATTGGAGATAAACTTTTTAAGTTCAATTGATTCAAGCGCGTAAGAACTTATGTGTATCATTAACAAAGAACAAAAAATAAATAATTTGACCATAGACCCTGTTAAATTTTAAATATTTTAGATTTTTTATTTTCAAGAATATGTTAGCTTGAATTTTAAATTATTAATCTTCTTCAGAAATAGAAAAATCGTCATTCAATATAAATAATTGATTATTTTCATTGGCTATATAGCATTTCATAGATTTTGTTTTTAAAAGTGGGGTAATAAGCGATGTGATTTTTTGGCATATATTATTTCGTGTTACTTCTTCTAATAAATCTCCTTGAAATTTTATGAACATGTCATGATTTTTGAAAAAATAAACAACCAAGTACCCAGACGAGCTATTATCAAAAAATGAACATTTTGCTTCATATAAAAAATCTGTGGGTTTAACAGCGGATTTATTTATTTGTTTAATTTCTAAATTGCTAATTAATGATGTTGTATTTTTCGCATGTGTTAGAAAATAATCTTGAATATAATGAATTGAAAGAGTTCTATAGCCAATATTTGTAAATCGAAACGAGACAGGTAATGAAATTGCTTTTCCATCTATACATGAGGCATTAGTTTTGCAATTCCATTCACTGGTTTCTACCAAAAGGCCAATATCATCATTTGAAATTAAATATAATTGTTGAGCTGCGAAAGTGCTAACTGAAAAAAAAAGTGACAATGCGAAAATTGTAATAGCTTCTTTAAAAATAATCATAAATTTACCTTTGTAAAAAAGGAAGTGATTATAAATACAGATTTATTTATAATCAAACACTTTAATTTATAATTGGTTGATTACTTATGAATTTTTTTGTGAGAAAATTACTGTTCTTTTTTATTTTTATATATAATTCTTGTTCTGCTGATATTATTTTTAAGCAGAGTGTTTACAATAGTATAGTTCAGCCCGAAAAAATTTATGTAATAAAGGACCTATTAAACAACACTGTTGATCCTTTAGAAAAAACAATTTTAAAAATTAATTTTTCAATTGAAATTGAATATCATATTAGGCGACTTAAAGAAAATTTAAAATATTGTGAAGAACAAATAGCATCTGAATTAAATAAAGAAAATCGCAACTGGGAGTTTCTGTATAATTTGCAATATGGAAAAAATTCTACATGTGAGGCAATTGAAGACTTAATTGAAATTCTTGAGGTAATAAAGAAAATTGACTAACTTTCATTATCTGAGTTCACAGGTATATTACTCAAAAATATCTGATTGGTTAAGCAAAAATAATTTATTCATTACCTCTTTGTCATCTAAATCAGAAGGCCACGCATATGCTTTAGCAACAGCTTCATCTAGATCACTGTGAATCTTTTGAAGCCATGTCGGCATGTCATTATATAGATTTGTTAAAGTTCTATTTTTTAAGACTATCTCGGCTTTTTTATCAACAGGCATAGCTGAATTACCATATTCAAAAATAGTTGGAAGGACTAAATCAGATGGATTTAACCAGCTTTGTCTTAATAAATAAAGCTCCTTAGCGATTTCACTTATTGCTTTCTTAAACGGATTATTATCTTTTTTTGAACTTTTTAGAATTCCTTTTGGAAAAGGAAAAGTCTCAAATGTGATTGGGGTCAGGCCTGACATTCTGATATTAACCAAACAAGACAAAGTTTTCGAGATAAGTTTACTCACGAAGATTTAATTAATGTCAGATTGTCAGGCCTGACCTCAATTATGATTGTATGCCATTTTGCCACCAGAAGATTTGTAAGGTCTGCCATTTTCATCTGGAAAATCGAATTGTACAAACCAATAGTCATACAGGGTTTTAGACATCGCTTCTAACTCAGCATTGATCTGATTATTGAGTTCGATTTTTGAATTTATTGAAAACAGTCCTACTATTTTAATTTCTCCGCAATGTATGAATTCAAGCTCATACCAGCTGCTTTGGCTTTAATAGATAATTTTGCATGCAAATCGGGGTCAATTCTGAGGTTAAAGGTGCCGGAGAAAGTTTTTTCCGATTTTTCTCCTCGTCGCTCACATAGAATTAGATATGTATCGATTGAAGTTCTGAAAGAAAACTCTAACTCCTCGACTGTTTTACCTTGAAACATGATTGCTTCTTTAAGTCCAAGAATTTTACCGCAAAAAGTCTTAGTATCATCATCGTATTCTGCGTGTCCAAAAAATCCCTTATATTTCATCATGATTTCACTCTTTGTTTTGGCTTGCATCTAAGATTGAGGCATATTTCTTTCAGCCTGCGGAATTGCTTGCGAAACCAGGAGATTTTTTTTCTTTTGAACATTAGATAGTCTAAAAGCAAATCGTGAATAGCTAAACAGTCTTTTTCAATTATCTCAAAAGAATCTTGCAGATATTCTTTAGCCGCTGTTTTTATTTCTTGTGGATTCGGATTGAAGTGCGTAGCCATTAATTTATTGGGAAGTTTTTGGGCGCGTTCATTCAATTGGTTGAATTTCTCATCGATAGTCTCGTCGAATAGACGTTTAGACCGATATATTACTACTTTTAAAATTTTTACAATTTCTATGCCGCGCTTGTAATAATTGCTTGCTTCGTATGGGTCGCTATTAAGAAATGCAACAAATTCTCTTTTTTCATTTTCTGAAAGTGAATTTAGTTTTTGTATATTTCCTTCAGAGTGTCTGCTATAAACAATCCAACTATTAGCAAATTCCAACCAACTTCTTATCTCTTCAGAAAAGACGTAAAGGTTATCCAAAGCGTATTCGGCTACATCACTCTTTTTTTCTATACGTTTTTGCCAAGCCCAAGCTAAGGCCAAAGCTGCAAGCGATAAAGTACCGATTCCAGAAAGAATGGAACCAAGGTTCCCAGCGCTGGGACTTTTCATCGCCTCGAAAGTGATGATGAACCATATGTAAGCAGTATCGGCTATGGTAAATATAAAATCAAATGCCATAAGGCGTTCCTTTTCTCAAATTTCATCATGACCGGAGGACTTTGTTTCGTAAGAGTCTGACAGCTTCATTTGCTCGTCTAGTAAAATCTTCCAACCCTTTATTTCGTTCTATGCATAGGGCACCTTCGGTAATATCACCCTCTGCTAATGCCTTTCGCTTCATAGTGCGTGGATCGATTTCCCTACCAAGAGCCTCACCGCTTAACGCAATCATTAGTTCGGCAAAGCTGCCATGAGAGGTTTTGTTTCTAGGAATGCGACAACTTTTTAGAAGGTTTTGATCGTTGAGATCAAGTTTGTCCTGAAATACTTCAATGACGGCATCGATTAAGTCGATTAGATCTGCTTGATGGTAACGGACTTTCTTTACTTTCCTTAAAGTTTGTAGTCGAGTTAGTTCATCTTGTACTTCAATGACTTGCTGGGCAATAATCCGTAGATGCAGCTCTAAAAAAGTTGCAGCACCAGCAGCTGCATCTATTTTTAGTCTAGTATTGTCTAAAGCTATGAGAAGGCCTTCAATAGGAACTTGAAGTATCATTTTTTTCTGTTGCGCTTGGGTAGTACTTGTCATGAGACCTCAATTCTTTAGTTTTGCATGACAGTACCAAATTTCAGTACTATCCTGCAACAGCTTTTTAAAGAATTTCAATCGGATTAAGAAATTTTTACGGCAATTGCTGCACTAAATCGTTTTGTGCTTGGGGTCAGGCCTGACATTCTGACATTTTTAAACAAACGTAATTGATGAGATTAGTTACTGCGAAGTTTTAATCAATGTCAGGATGTCAGGCCTGACCCCAAGCATGACCCCAAGCATGACCCCAAGCATTGTTTTTTATTTCCGCAAAAAACTTAAGTGTTAGAAAAAGACCATGATACCAAAACTCTAGATACAATTCAGCCGAAATCAAGCTGGAACAAACTGGTTCATGATTGATTGAGAAAGGGAAGACGCAGAATATCGCCAAAGGAGTGGAATCCTGACAAAAGTTCAGACATAATGCCATGCTTGGGGTCAGGCCTGGGCTGTCAAAAATCGCTGATTTTTGACAGCCCCACGTCTGACCCCTATCACTTTTATGCAATGATGTGTTAAAATAGCTAACATTCCAACTTATTGTGGGTAAAAAGATAGTCATATGACTTCAACTATAAATAGGATTAATTATGAGTGGTGCCGGAGGAATGTGTAGAGCTAAAACCGAGCTCCGCTGGATGAGGTTTGTAGATGGTGAAAATTTCGTTCATCAAGGAAGTAAATTTCTAGCAAAACGATTTAATCGTACCCCTGAATTGGGTATTGTCTCTCCTTTTTTTAAGAAAGACCATTTTTTATGGCTTCCAACTCAAGGGTGGTGTGCAGGAACAAATTATCATTTAGCAGCGCAATGGGCATCAGCACGTAATGAAAACAATCAAACTCCTGAGGCAATCAGGGCTTATTATTACACTGTTGTATCTGGGGCAAGAGAAGAGGTTATTCCTATTACTGAAAAGATGATATGGAGTATTGGCTTTACTCCACGTATTATTTGGAAAGAAAAAGCGAAAAAGAAGTCGAAGGCTGTAGACTCATCTTTATCTGTCGATATGTTGTCAGCCGCTTATGAAAATCAATTTGATTTAGTGGAAATTTGGACAGGGGATGCTGATTACATCCCTTTGATTAGTGCTGTTAAAAGACTCGGAAAAGTTGTAGTCTGTTGTTTTTTTGAAGAAGAGTACGGACTTAGCAATGAATTGAAAGTGGCGTGCGATCGCTATTGTGATATTTCCGAACTTGTGGAACAACGCTGGAAAGCTGATTTAACGACAATGAAATAATTGAACAACTGACAATTTATAGTAATGATTTAGAAAAAATGAACATAAAGCCAACAAGTCACGGTTGACCCCTATCACTATCACGTCTGACTCCTATCACCTCAAAAGCTTAGCTGTCTTTGTGAGGAGTAATCATTAAAAATCTTTCTTGAATTTTAGCCCATTCCTTGTTGTCTTTTAAATCACCAAAAAGCTCTAATAATAACTGTACAATTCTAACAGAAAATACTATAAACTGATCGCAGCAGCACGCAATCGGTTTTCCTTTTTTAAGAATAAAATCTCTTCCCCAAAGAGACATTTTACAATCAACAGTTGCTTTATGTCCTTTATGCATGAAAGAGTTTCGTAAATGAATTAAAAATATCCATTCTTGAATTTGTGATTTTCTTTTGTTAGAATCTAATAACTTTTCTGTAATATGACGTATTATATTAATAAAATCTGGCCTATCACTTTTAGCTAATTTTTCAAGTTCATTATCAATATCTTTCGTTTGCTGAGAGCTTAACTTTTCTTCTTCTTTTAACTTATTCCATAGTTTTGTTAAATTCTGAATGCGTGGTTCAATTTTTTTAATTATATTTTCCCTTTGCATATCTTCGTAGGAATCAATGATAAAATTTTCTACTAAAGAAAAAATTCTGAGCAAAATTAATTTTGTTAGCTCCATTAATTTATCTCTCAGTTGATCTGCTTCAAGCCATACACACGGAATTTGAGTTGAACTCGAAATTTGAATAAATCTACATAAAATGTAACAGATTCCCATTGATAAATTGCCAATATCTCTAATCAACATGTGCATTACAGATTCTTTCGGATGAGTTAACAGCGAAACATTCTCGATAAAAGCTCCTAAGTGATTCATCCAATAGCAAACATCAAACCAAGTTTCTAGATTTAATGCTGATTCTTGTTGATTAAAAGCTTCATTGTATAATTCGACTTTTTTAAAACTAATATCGAGAACCTCTAGATTTTGTGAAATAATTTGAAAGTGAAGAAGAGACATATTATTTTCTGTTTCGAGAGATTTAATTATTTTGGATAGGTCGTTTATGTTTTTTATAATTCGTTTGCAATTTGTATTTCGTGACTTTATTGCAAGTTCTACATGGGGTTGTATAATATGAATATTAGGCTTTTTATGATTTTGTCTTGGCTTTGCTTCTATTATAAGATCGATACCAAGTCCCATTAAAAACCTAAAAAGACGATCTATTGAAAATCCAGATAATTGACCTTTTAGAATTGCCGAAACTTTTGGTTGATCGATACCCATGAGCTCAGCAGCTTGTACCTGAGTTAAATTCTTTTGGTGTATGATGTTATTTATGAGAATAGCTAACTCAATCTTTGCAATAGTTTCTTGAGGATGAGTCTTCAAATAATTTGAACCATTTTTTCTAATATTCTCCTTAAAATCTTCAATGTTCATAAGAATCTCCTTATGGCAGGAATATGCCAGATTTGGCATATTAAAACAATGTGAATTATTTCTTTATGACAAGAATGATAGGGGTCTTACCCCTATCATTTTAGAAATTTTGAATAACTACTTTAATTCTCTAACTTGCACTTATTCGAAATAAAAAAGTTAAGAAGACTATATTTTTCACCATAGAAACGTCAGGTAAATTGAAGTGGATTATAAGAAATTTTATCAGAACTTAAATATTGATAACTTGTAAAACAAATTTCATTCAGACAAATACCTTGATCCAGAAATGATAGGAGTCAGACGGGACTTGTTGACTTATTGTGTGATAAATAAGTCAACAAGTCCCGTTTGACCCCTATCCCTCGTTGCACCGTTGTTGTACCGCAACAGAACTATAAAAATCAATTAATATGCCCCCACATGCTAATTACAGAGTAATTTATCATAAGTGACTGAATTTAAATATTTAACGATTTATTTGAGATTGCGATAAAACCAGAATATATTGATAATTAGACACTTGTAATTTAAATATATCGTGGGTTTTAAAAAATGATTGGCAGTAAAATCGAAGAAAATCTGAAGGGAGTTCTCAATAGTTTCAATCCTGAGACATTCATATATGATTTACTTAGTGCTTACGGTAAACCAAAAGCATCAATAAATCGTTTGCAGAACGGTGATTATAATCTTTCTAAGAATAGTGATGAAATTCTTTGGAAAAAGAATCTATTCTTTAAAAGAGTGAATGAAAAAGAGCTTCATTCGACTTTCGAAAATGTTTCTCATAACGAAAAAATTATTAAACATGACCCCCGGTTTATTATTGTTTTTGATGATCAGACTATTCTTGCGTGTGACACTAAAACATCGGACATACTTGATATTCCAATTAATGATTTAGTCGAAAATTTTAATTTTTTTCTGCCATTGACAGGTCGCGAGAATGTTGTTTTTTACAAAGAGAATCCAGCAGATATCAAAGCGGCTGAGAAAATGGCAAAAATCTATGATGAGATTTGCAAAAATAATCCTGGTATCGAGTTAAACAATATTCTGGAATTAAATGTCTTTCTCTCTCGCCTTTTATTTTGTTTTTTTGCAGAGAGCACTCAACTTTTTAAGCAGAATCTATTTTCAAAGACCATTGGCACTCGAACAAAAGAAGACGGTAGTGATTTAGATCAATATTTCTTTACGTTATTTGAATTGCTTAATACTGCGGATAGCAAAAGGGCTGGATATCCAAAATATCTAGATGTCTTTCCTTATGTAAATGGGGGTCTATTTAAAGTTAAATACAAGATACCTCGATTTTCAAGTAAACTGAGAAAGATGATTATCGAAAGTGGAAAGATGGATTGGTCTTCTATCAATCCGGATATTTTTGGTTCAATGATTCAGGCTGTTTCGCACTCTGATCAAAGAAGTAATTTAGGTATGCACTATACGTCAGTTTCAAATATTATGAAAGTGATACAGCCCCTTTTTCTTGACGATCTTTATCATGAAATCGAAAAAAATAAAAAAAATAAACAAAAATTAAACGAATTATATAAACGTTTGTCAAATATAAAAATATTTGATCCAGCCTGCGGTTCTGGTAACTTCTTAATAATTGCATACAAGGAATTGCGTAAATTAGAAATTCAGCTTCTTCAGTATCTTGAAAGGTTAGGAAAACACCCAAGTTTTCTATCGCGAATACAACTATCCCAATTTTATGGAATTGAAATTGACAGTTTTGCTTGTGAAATCGCAAAATTATCTCTTTTGCTTGCTGAACAGCAAATGAACATTCTTTTTCAAAACACTTTTGGAAAGATAGGGTCTTCTCTTCCACTAAAGGAAGGGGGGTATATTGTTTGTGGCAATGCTACCCGCCTGAATTGGGAGGAGATTTGTCCGAAGGACGAAAAAGCAGAAACCTATGTTTTAGGTAACCCCCCTTATTCAGGATACAGCGTACAAACGAAGGAGCAGAAAAAAGATTTGTGTCATGTATTAAATAATCTCAAGGAATTCAAAAGTCTTGATTACATTGCATGCTGGATTATGAAAGGTGCTGAGTATATTCAGAGAACAAATGCAAAATATGCATTTGTTAGTACAAATTCCATTTGTCAAGGAGAACAAGTCTCTCTTTTATGGCCTGAAATTTTTAAAAAAAATTTGGAAATTGATTTTGCATACCGATCTTTTAAGTGGTCAAATCATGCAAAACAAAATGCCGGGGTAAGTTGTATTATCTTGGGGATTAGGAATAAATCAAACAAAGATAAAATACTGTACCAAAATGAAACAAAAATAAAATGCTCTAACATTAGCCCATACTTAATACCATGTAAGAATATTACTATTGTGAATAAAAGGAATACAACTTTATCAGTATTGCCAAAAATAGGATATGGAAGTTCTGCTTTAGATGGGGGGAATCTTATATTATCAAAACAAGAAATGGAAGGAATAATAAAAGAGAATCCTGAAGCTATGAGGTTTATAAAAAAAATAATAGGTTCTCAGGAATTATTAAAAGGGATAGAGCGTTGGTGTATCTGGATTGATGATGATGAATTTGAACAGGCACAAAACATTAATCCAATTTTAGAAAGAATAGAAAAAGTTAAAGATTTTCGCAGAAATAGCAGCCGCCAGTCAACGATTAATGCTTCCATTAAGCCATATAAATTTGGAGAAGCGCGTTCTGTCGAAGGGAATGTTATTATTATACCAAAGGTATCTTCTGAGAGGCGTGACTACATACCTATAGGCTATTTTAGCTCTAGTGTTATTGTAATGGATAAGGCATTTCCAATATACAATCCCGAGCCTTATGTGTTCTCCATAGTATCATCTCGCATGCACATGGTATGGGTCCAGGCTGTAGCTGGAAGATTAAAAACAGACCCTAGCTACTCTTCCTCGATCTGCTATAATACATTCCCCTTTCCTAATTTAACTGAGAAGCAGAAGAAAATGATGGAAAAACATACTTATAATATTTTGGCTGAGCGAGAAAGACATCCTGAAAAGACATTATCTGAACAATATGATCCTAGAAAAATGTCAAAAAATTTAAAAGAACTTCATCGTAATCTTGATATAGCTATTGAACAGTGTTATCGATCCAGCCCTTTTGAAAACGATGAGGAAAGGCTGGAATATCTCCTTAATCTTTATGAAGAGATGAGTCAAAGAGAACAACAAAGGAAGAAACATGCCTAATATCGTTAGCGTAAACTATGCACAAACAGGGAAAAGTACCAGTATCAATTCGATGGGCATGCGTGAAATGCAAGAACGGGTGTATTCGGCAAGGGATGCTAAGTATTTATTATTGAAAGCACCACCAGCATCAGGGAAGTCTAGAGCCTTAATGTATGTCGCACTTGATAAGCTGCATCGTCAAGGTCTTAAGAAGGTGATTGTCTCTGTGCCAGAAAGGGTCATTGCATCTTCATTTGGAAATGCTGATTTAACGTCTCATGGTTTCTTTTCTGATTGGAAACCAAATCAAGAATATAACCTTTGTATTCCAGGTGTTGAGAAAAGTAAGGTACAGTCTTTTCTCAAGTTTCTGGATAACGACGAGCGTATCCTCATATGCACCCATTCAACTTTACGTTTTGCATTTGAATCGGTTGATACCGAAAAGTTTAATAATGTTTTATTGGCCATTGACGAATTTCATCATGTGTCTGCCGATAGTGATAGTCGATTAGGTGAACTACTGAGATCTATTATGGCGAATTCAAGTGCACATATTATGGCCATGACAGGTTCCTATTTTAGAGGAGATAGCATTCCCGTTCTTTTACCTGAGGATGAATCAAAGTTTACAAAAGTCACTTATAATTACTATGAGCAGTTAAATGGCTATACGTATTTAAAATCTTTAGGGATTGGATATCATTTTTATCAAGGACGCTACACTTCCGCAATCGAAGAGGTGTTAGATACTGATAAAAAAACGATACTGCATATCCCCCACGTCCACTCGGGTGAATCTACCAAAAATAAATATAACGAAGTTGATACCATCTTGGACGCAATCGGTAGTATCGTAGGGCAAGATAAAGAAACGGGAGTTATTTTTGTAGAACGAAAAAAAGATAAAAAGATGTTACGAGTAGCAGACCTTGTCAACGACGATACTCAAGAGCGAGAGAAGATTGTTGGTTATTTACGTCAAATTAATAATCGAGATGATATGGATCTTATCATAGCCTTAGGAATGGCTAAGGAGGGGTTTGATTGGCCCTTTTGCGAACACGCATTAACTGTGGGCTATCGCGGATCTTTAACAGAAATTGTCCAAATAATTGGACGTTGTACACGGGATACCGACAATAAAACACATGCACAATTTACTAATCTGATTGCTCAGCCCGACGCAGAGGATGGTTTGGTTAGACTTTCCGTAAACAATATGTTAAAGGCTATCACTTGTTCTCTACTTATGGAACAGGTGTTGGCCCCGAACTTTAAGTTTCTGACGAAGCTGTCTAACGAAGATAAAGCGCAACCTGGGGAAATCAAAATCCGAGGATTTAAAGAACCGAGTTCCAAACGTGTAAGAGATATTGTTGAATTCGATTTGAATGATCTCAAGGCTGCGATCTTACAAGATGATGTTATGATTAAAGCCTTGCCGGGCGGTATTGATCCAGAGGTGATTAACAAGGCGATGATCCCGAAAATTATCAAAATAAAGTATCCTGATTTAACCGATCATGAGATTGAGGAAATCAGGCAACACGTAGTTGTAGATTCCGTTATCAAAAATGGTGAACTAAAGGAATCTGGAGATAAACGATTTATTCGCATGGCCGGACAATTCGTAAATATTGATGAGCTGCATATTGATCTAATAGATCAAATTAACCCTTTTCAGAAGGCATATGAAATACTTTCCAAGTCTGTAACCCCCCATGTCTTAAAATTGATTCAAGAAACTATCGAGGCCACTCGTATTCGGATATGTGAGGAAGAAGTACGTCAACTTTGGCCAAAAATCAAATTATTTAAAGAGACTTTAAACCGAGATCCTAGCTTAAATTCTCTCGATTTAAAAGAACGTAGAATGGCAGAAGCTGTCGTTTTTCTGAAACAGCAACGACGCGCTCATGGGGTTTGAAATGGATCGTGAGACTCTATTAAAACTGATTGAAGATGATGATTTGGGATTGTTAGAAGTCAAGAAACAATCGGATACACAAAGTGCCGATTATCGTCTTCTGGCTGCTTTTCAAGAGATCAATCAATATATTCTCGATACTGGTAATGAGCCTCAATGCTGCAGTAAAGATATTAGGGAATTCACACTGTATAATCGTCTTAAGCATTTCAGGGAAGATGTCGATAAGATTCAGTCGCTGATCAAATATGATGAGTTTGGGTTATTAGCTACTAAGAAGAGAATTGCTTCAATCGAAGATATATTCAATGATGATGACCTTGGTCTCTTGAATGGTTGGTCAGATAGTATTTATGATATCCAGCATATTTCAAAAGAGATAAATGTCTCTGATTATGTTGCGCAAAGGAAACCCTGCTTAGATTTCGAACACTACGAAGATCTTTTTAAGCAGTGTCATATTGATTTAGCACATGGAAATAGAAAACTATGGCCGTTTGCAAAGGAACAACAAATTAGCAAAGGTGATTTTTTTGTATTGAAAGGAATCTTAACTTACATTGCAGCAGTAGGTGAGAAGGAAAGTATTAATGGAAAAAAGAATGCCAGACTTCGTTGTATTTTTGAGAATGGAACGGAGTCAGATATGCTTTTACGTTCACTTGCACGAGAGCTCTATAGAGATGGAAGACGTGTCACGAGGAATTTAGAAAATCTTTTAGAAGGTTTTGATAACATTTCTGATAAGGATATAAGCAATGGATATATCTACATTCTGAAATCATTAAGTGGAAATCCTGCAATTAAAACTACACCAAACCTTTATAAAATTGGCTTTTCACGGATTAGTGTCGAAGAGAGAATTAAGTATGCCGCGAAAGAGGCAACTTATCTTTTTGGGCCAGTTCAAGTAATAGCTACTTATCAATGTTTTAATTTTGATCCACAAAAGTTTGAATTATTGTTGCACTCATTTTTTGGAAATGCATGCCTAAACATAGAAGTCTTTGATATTAATGGTCAAGGGCATCTGCCTAGGGAATGGTTTATTGCACCTTTGGATGTTATCAATCAAGCAATTACCTTATTAATAAAGGGAGAAATTATCAATTATCATTACAATACTGATCGTCAGATTATATTAGGAAGGTAAAGTTGGATTATTTGTTTTATCAATTAATTATTTCTGGTTGAGACATGTCATTCAGTTATAACCCAATTCGTTCTCGAAATATTTTTTCATCTATTAATGATGCACCTTTTAAGATAAGCCGTTCAAAAATTGAAGATTTTTTGAAATGTCCGCGATGCTTCTTTCTCGACAGGAAGTGTGGTACTGGTCAGCCACCTTCCTATCCGTTTACGTTGAATAATGCAGTAGACGCACTTCTTAAAAAAGAATTCAATAAATACCGCGTTGCACAAGTGTCCCATCCACTTTGTCTTGAATATGGTGTCAACGCCATTCCTTTTTCTCATCCTGATTTAGATGATTGGAGAATGAATCAAAGAGGAATTCAATATCTTCATGAGCCCACTAATTTTTGCATTACAGGTGCCGTTGATGACGTGTGGATCAATGCTGAAAATGAAGAGTTGATTATCGTCGATTATAAAGCAACTAGCTCTAGGGAAGAAATCACCCTTGATGCTGAGTATCGTCAATCCTACAAAAGACAAATGGAAATCTATCAATGGCTTTTTCGGAAAAATGGTTTTAGAGTTTCCGAAACAGGGTATTTTGTCTATTGCAACGGCGATACTGAAAAAGACGAGTTCCGAGGCAATTTGGTTTTTAAAATTACTTTGCTACCATACAAAGGGGATGATTCCTGGATTGATGGAACACTTCATGATATTCGGAGTTGTCTTGAAAGAAGCACTCTTCCAGTTTTGTCAGATACTTGTTCCTACTGTCAATACTGGCTTGCAGTGTCTAATCATGCTGAAAAGAGGATTTTATAATGATAGGGGTCAGACGTGACTTGTTGACTTATTATGTTACAAAATAAGTCAAATAAGTCACGTCAGATCCATATGAGATACGCCTAACTCTTATGATTAATTTGAGAGATTTGAAAAATAAATTTGAACTTTTTTACTTGTCATTGAATGCCAATATTTTGAATTTTTTGGTGGGAAAAAGTGGGGCAAGTAGGACTTGAACCTACGACCAGCGGGTTATGAGTCCGCTGCTCTAACCGACTGAGCTATTGCCCCGCAGAGTGGTGTTGTGCATTTTATCAAGACAACTGCCGAGTTGCAAGCTTTTTATCACTTTTAAACGTATTAAGAGTGATATAAGATCTATCTGTGAAATTTCTAGTCAGAAAATTTTAGGACACTATTGGGCAGGCTGCATGCCCGACAAACACTTTATTTTTCTATAGGACTTTCCACTCTTTCCCACGGATTATAAACTACCTGAAAAGGATTTTGACTTCTTGTGCTCATCCAAATATCCCCAGTTTCCGTATCTAAAAGAAATACTGACATTTCATTGCTGCTTATCTGATATTTGCCAACTTCTGCAGATAAAAAACTCGCAGACAAACAGCAGGCCAAAATAAACAATTTTTTCATGAATAACTCCTAGTGTGTCATTATATTATGTTAAAAAGCCAGCCCTGAAGATAGCGCCAGGCCGGGTCTATGCGTGCTTGCACTGCCAAAACAGAGTGTCGGCTGCGAGAGCTCGAGCTGAACGAAGGGTTTGACGCGATGGCCTTTTCTGAACTGATACCCGACTACTCCTTCTATATTCAACATTTTGCTAGAGGTGGTAGCGGCACCAAAAGGTCCTCCCATTGGCACAGACGACTCATAATACCCTAAGCCAGGTCCAACGCCCATATACAGCGACTTCTTGTGGTACAAGAAGACTCCTTTAACAGATGCGTAATTGAAAAAGATGAGTGAACCTAAACTGACTGATAGATCCAAACTATATTTTTCTTTTATAAATCGCGCGCCCAAACCCACATTAGGAAGTGCGATGACATCGCCAGGTGGAATGACTGCTCCAATCTTCGCGTAGTAGTTTCTCTGGGGCATTGCTTCAGCGAGGAAGGGGACAAGACTCAGCAGCAAAAAAGCAACTTTATACTTTAACATACAATGCCTCCATTTTAATTTAGAGAAATTATAGTTTGTTTCAGATAAAATAAACAATCTGCAATTATATTTTGACGTAATTATGAAAAAATATTTCGCATTCCTAATTATCATCTTTGCTTTCTCTTCGCATGGTTTTGCTAAACAACATATCCTTTTTATTGTGAATCCCATTTCACAGGGAATTCGTGACATTAATATAGAGCAAGCCATTAAAAGCAATTTGGATGGTCGCCGATTTACCTACGAAATTGCATACACACAAAAGGCTGGCCATGCGACTGAGATAGCTCATGAGGCTATTTCAAAGTCTGTCGATATTGTCGCTGCTGTTGGCGGCGATGGGACTGTCAATGAAGTGGGGAAGGCTCTTATTAATAGCGATGTCGCCATGGCAATTATTCCGATTGGTTCAGGAAATGGCTTGGCAAGACATTTACAATTACCTTTAGAAGTCGATGAAGCGATTCGCGCAATTAACAGAGCTAATGTTGGCGTTATAGATACAGCTGAAGTAAATGGTAAACCATTTCTCGGCGTTGCTGGCATTGGTTTTGATGCTCACGTTGCTGAGGCGTTTGCTCATTTCGAAAAAAGAGGTTTTTCATCCTATTGTCAAGTGGCTTTTCAAGAATATGGAATGTATAAGTCGCAAATTTATGTCATTGATATCGATGGCAAGCGTTTTAAAAAGAAGGCTTTCATCCTATCATTTGCAAATAGTTCTCAATATGGCAACAACTTCACTATTGCACCTATGGCGAAATTAGGAGATGGCTATCTTGATTTGGTGATTATTGACGAAATGCCCTTTTATAGACTTCCTGAGATGGTCTTTAAGTTTTTAACGGGCCAATTTGAAAATTCAAATCATTATGAAAGTTTTAAATTCAAAGAACTTGTGGTTGAAAAGGAAAGTGATATACAGGCTCATATCGATGGCGAGCCAATGAAATTTGGTCGTGCGATCCGTGTTAAAATAGTGCCAAGGTCTTTAAAAATCATGTTCGCAGGGTGATGGTTTAGAGATATTTTAACACAAAGAAAACGAAGAAGATCACAGAGGCCACAGAGATGATATTTAGACTTTAACTTGGTGGTCTTTTTGTTGTCTTTGTTTATTGTCTTTTTTTTTTGAATGATCGCATTTAATATTACAATTCTGTTCTT
>Ga0207147_1039_pt1 | contig 25352 bp, 13 predicted proteins | sample Alteio_BWMinHeat_33_FD_153551 | JGI IMG/M metagenome (GOLD analysis project Ga0207147, IMG submission 153551) | Enriched cells from forest soil in Barre Woods Harvard Forest LTER site, Petersham, Massachusetts, United States -... | ecosystem: Environmental > Terrestrial > Soil > Temperate forest >... | reverse complement strand
AGAAAATAACCCCGCCCAGCTGAAACCAAAATTGATAGGTTGTCAAAAAGTTAGAAAAGACTGTCAATCCAAATCCAGCCATGGCACCGTATATGCCATCTGCTAAAGCAGCTCCTAGTCCCGCTATCAAGCCATACAACATGCCGCGCATAAGCGCATGCTGTATGCATAAGACTCCAATTGGTCCTACCGGCATCGCTATAGAAAAACCTATCAGCCACCCTTTAAAAAACAAACTGGCCAGCATTAATTATCAACCTCATTTCTAAAAGGGAAATTATAACATGTTTTTTTGTTTCAGGCATCCAAAAAAAATCATTTCTTCAAAAAAATATTGATGATAACATCCGCCAATATCATCGCAAACAAAAGGGTTAACAATGTGCTTTTCCGCAACTGCCAGCTTTTCGGCTGCCGGCGTATTAGGTGTTTTAGGTTACTTAAACACCAAACTCATTAAAAGAAAAAAAGAACTTTTTATTGCTTTAGTTCCATTCGTATTTGCTTTTCAACAACTCGTGGAGGGTTCAATATGGCTGGCTTATGCCGACCCGCAAAACTTTCAGGGGGTTGCCTCAATTGCAAAATATTTATTTCTTTTAGTGGCTATTTTCATTTGGCCGGTGTGGATTTCTTTGTCGCTTTATACTATCGAAGACAACCCCGCTCGAAAGAAAATGCTGGCAGGCACTTTAGCTTTAGGAATTTTGTATGATTGCTTGATGCTTTATGAATTCATTACTTCTTCGCACCTGGTAGGGGGTAGTGTCGTTGGCCATAGCATTCAATATCAGCTTCCTAGCCATCCAAATGTGTTATATATGTCGATTTACAGCATTACTACCATTCTGCCTTTTTTCATTTCAACTTTTAATAAAGTCTGGATTTTAGGGATTTTTAATATTATCGGACTTTATATTGCAAACTATTTTTACACGGATGCTTTTATCTCGGTATGGTGCTTTTTTGCGACCTTTATGAGCATTGGCTTATACTTTATCCTTAAGGAAGGGCTAAAGGAAAGAAAGGAATATCTTTATAAGCCCTAGCTGTTAATCTTTTAAAAGCAGCCAGGCCGTCCCGGCCTGGCCTAAGCCTAAATACCCATCGCCAATATCCTGATCCCAGAGCCTAATTATCACTGATTAATTGATAATTTTAATTAATCAACAAGTTAATAAATAAAATTATTTTTATTATTTATTTAAATGTTATAATAAAAATGGAGTTTTATTAACTATGAGGTGATTTTATGGAAACATTTAATCCAAGTAATATGCCTCCTCCTTCCCCATTTACACCTTCAACTACTAGTACAGAAGGAACCAAGCAAGAAAAAACCACTAAGAGTGATAGTTCGGAAAAAGCCCTTCCAAATCCAATTTCTACGTCTCAACAGACAAAGTCAACTAAAGTATCAATTACTCCGACAACTAAAGAATTTGTCGCTACTAAAAAGGAAGCAGCTGAAAAAGAGGTTTTAAGAGGTCTTTTAAATCCTACCAATGACCCTAAACTTGCCGATAAGGTGGATAATGCATTTAAAATGATTAAAGATCCTAAAACACGCGAATCTTTTTTAAAAGAATTGCCAAGCAGTCCCACTTTAGAAAGATTTAATACTATGGTTAATTTGCAGCTTAGAATGAAACAATTCGATGCCAAACCAACAAGAGATAAGCCAGGACTGAATCTGGTAAAAACTAATTTACCTTCAGCAGAAGCAACGACGGCTAAAACGGCCGCTAAGGCTCCCGAAGAAACCAGTAAATGGGAAGGCTTTTTTCGTGAAAAATACGTAGATAATTCGCGTGATGAATTAAATAAAATGTTTGATGATTTAGGAGACACTAGTGCAGCTCAAGAACTTTTAAAAGAGTTTGAAGCGGATATGGATAAATTTGATAAAGCACTTCAGCCTGGCGCAGATAAAACTTCAATCAATGATCTCTTTAAGGGAGATGAAAGCGTTGCAAAACAAAGAATAAGTTTATTTAGGGAAATTATATCTGAAAGAACGAAACAGCCTAATCCCGCTTCTAGTGCCGCCACGCGCAGTGAGACAGCAACCTCGAAAACTGTTGAGAAGACACCTCAGCAAATTGGCGCAGCTGCAGCTTCCAGTGAAAATGATACAAGAGGGGAAATGCTAAGTAAAATAAGAGATGGTAAAGTGTTAAGAAAAGTCTCAAAGGAGGAACCAACTACTAAAACGGCGCAAACATCAACCGAACCACATTTAGCAATAAGAGAAAGGATCGCTGGTTCAAAAGAAGAAGATGAAGAGTTTGATACTTTTGATGAAGGTGAGCATGTTCCAGATCCCACTTTTCCAGCGTCAGTATCTTCCTCTGCAACAGCAACATCAGCAAGTACAGTACCTTCAACCGAAAAAGCATCAAAACAAGAACAAGTTAAAAAAGAACAACCGAAAGAGAAACCTAAAACTGGATTTAAACCATTCATAAAATCAAGCCCCACCCCTGCTCAATCAACTGCAGCTTCTCCAAAGCCAGCGGCTTTAGATGCAAGAGGGGATTTGTTAGCAAGTATACGAAAAGGCAAAAAATTGAAAAAAACTGATGATGATGAAACTTCAAAAAGTCCGAATTCTGCTCCGGAACCAAAGAAAAATATATTTGGTATGAGCGCTGAAAGACAAAAAGAGATAGAAAAAAGATCCAATAGCGCACCACCTATTGAAAAAACAAAAAGTCCTGATGTTGACGAATCCGAATGGTAAATGATTGGGAAACGGAATAAGTAATTAGCTAAGTAACTTATAAATTACAACTTCTCTTCGTGGGGCCGGCATCCTGCCGGCCTTTTTCAAAGCTTTATGAGCGGCCGGCAGGATGCCGGCCCCACGAACTCTTTAAAAACTAACCAATCTTCTCCTTTTCTTCCTTATTTTCCAACTTATTTTGACTTTTAGTTAATTACATTAAATTAAATTCAACAATTAAATAATTAAAGTAGATATTTTTTTGATTTATTAAATAATTGAAGTGCTATAATAGTAGTATGGCCTTATTTAATAATGAGGTTTAAAATGTCTAATTATAATGTTACCGATGCTGGACAGGTATCTTTTCCTGATAGTCCGCAGAATAAACCACCCGTAAATAAAAATCCTACAGCAGCAAGTTCTTCCCAAGCAAAACCCGTCTCTAATCCTATTCCTTTACACGCTTCACATAGTGCAGCCGCAGAAGAAGCACAACTAAGGAGCAATCTAAAAGAACGTGCAGCCATTCCCTCTAAAGATGAAGCACGAGTACACGCCGAGTCAACTATCTTAGGGCGTATTGCCACTGCAAAAAATCATCATTCATGGGGTTCTGATAATGCTTTTTCTGATAATGCTTTTACGGTTGAAGGTGAACGAAAAGCAATGAATGAGGATCCAAAATATTTTGAAAGTCTAAATGGAATATTTAAGTGCAGATCTAAGGATGAGTTTAATACCTTGGTTGAAAAGCAAATGAAATTACAGAGACATGCTACTGACATAAGAACAGCTCCAACAGGAAAACACGGGTTATATCTTGCGAATGAATCAGATAGAAAAAGTGATGTTTCAACAAGTGGCAAACAAGCAGGCACAACAGCCGCCTCATCTCGTAGTACACGAGATATTTCACGCGAACATGCTTCAGCTGTTAGGCCAGCAAAAGGGGAAAATACAATAGAAATCTTAAATGAAAGATCAAGAGAAAGATATGAAGGAGAACTTTCATTTTGGTATGAAGAAATTGCACAAGGCCGTTGTTCAAAAGATAACATGTATGATTTAATTGCGCTTCCGCATTTAAATCCCAATCTAAAAATTAGTACCTTTCTAGATGCCTGGAACAGAATAGAAGTTGAAACACGTAATCCAGATGGACCGCATCCCATCTTAGAGAAACATTTTAAAAATGATATAGATGACGCAACAAAAAAGTTGGGTAAAGCAGACGAGGCATGCACAGCAGCTGATAAACAAGTGGAAGATGATAGAGTGGCCAGTCGTACAGAATTTGGAATAGCAAGCAGCAAGAGTGTAGCCGCCACTTCTGCGGCAGCTGCTTCCATTGATACAGATCTTGAAGAAAAATTTCGTCAAGCCTTGGTAAAAGCAATCGCTACTGGTGATCATTCAGAAATAACAGAACTACTTGCTAAATTTGAATATGCTGACAGCCATACATTTCGAAAAGCATTGGGTAAATACGAAAGAGCATACCACATTTTATCCGGTTTAGGAGATAAACAAGTCATTAAAAAAGATCATATGTTATTACCGGGGCCCATTGATCCAGCTGTTCAAGCTGCTTTTAAAAAATCCGAAGATGATTACAATAGAAATCCAAAAAATCAAAATCAATATGATTCATCAGGTTCTAAAATTGTTTGGAGTCCTACCCAAGAATTAGAAAAAATAAATCAAGCTGTTTTGCCTCAAGCAAATAGAATGCTTGATCGCATCAGAGATTTTGAATTGCATCGCCCGAAAAATTTACCTGTCGGCGCAAAAACACCCATCAGGCGAGGTACTGCCGCTTCAACTGCTGCTACTTCTTCGAAAACCGCTGCTTCGAAACCCATTAGGCGAGGTACTGCAGCCTCAACTACTGCTTCATCTGCAGCTTCTGCCTCTTCCATAAGCAATCAACCAATACCCACTGGGCAAAAAGCAGTTAGAAAATCAACAATTATGCCTCCTAATCTTGTGAACAAGCCAATTTCGGCACAACCAAATGCAGTAGTAAGTCAAACAACTAAACCATCTCAACAAACTTCTGCAGAACCAAAAACTCCTCAAACAATTCCTAAACAGCAAGCTCCTTTAAAACCTTCTACAACATCATCTGTTCCTACAGCAACTGCTCATACTGGTGCTAGCACCCCAAAAGTGACAATACCTACATATGCAACAGTAACAATACCTACATCTGCAACAATAACAACTCCTCCTCCTACAACGCCAGCACCCCAACCCGTTTCTACTCAACAACCTTCTCCATCCTCTCTTAAACCACCTGTGGAAGCATCTTCTACGCCTCCAACAACCGCAACAGCTGCGCTGCCTAAAACGCCGCCCGCACACATTTCTTCTGATACACCAGCTATGACAGCAAGCCGCGATGTTGGAAGCTCAGCGGCAACAGCAGCTAGCGCTCAAACAGTAGTTCCTGAAAAAACAGCCTCTGCTGCTCAGTTAAAAGACCAAGCTTCATCTGATGGCATGCTTAGCGAGCGGGAAATGATGGCGGCTATATTAGATAATAAAACTGAAGTAATTTTGAAATCCTTAAGAAGCTTTTCATATGATGATCGTAAAACCTTCAATGCCGCTTACAACAAATTCCAAATAATATTTAAAAACATAGAAAGTACATATCGTGATTACCCAGATTTTAACAGACACTTTTCAGCTTTTAAGAAAATAATTGATGACGAAGTCAGGCAAATAAAGGATGAATTTCGAAGATATGGTGACGATGAAAGAACAGAACAAAGAAAAGAATCGACTTCTTCAACCGCATCGAGTACTTCATCGTCTGGCAGCGACTCATCGGTAATCGCTCAACCCATAAAATCAGATCAATCACATACACCTCCTTCACAAACAATTAAAACGAGCGCAGGGGAGAGCGAAAGCACTCGCAGCCAAAGCGCATCAACTCCACCTAGTCCAGAAACTCCCTTGCCATCTGCAGCGACGGCTCCTCTTACCAGGCAGCCTGATGTTAAATCTTCACAATCAGATATATTTACTAAACAAAGAGAAGGGGCTAAACAACAAAGACTTGCTCCATTACCTAATCCAAAGATGCCAAATTTAACAGCCTCAAATGCCTCTTCGACAGCCCTGCCTTCTCAAACTCTGACATCTAAAGCACCGCCGCCTCAACCTGCAAGGCCTCCTAAGCCTAGAAAACTTCCGCCTTTGCAAAGTCCTGCGTTACCTACTGCTTCGACAACCAAAGAAGCTCAAGTGAAATCTTCAGATGAACCTGCCGGAAAGACTGCAAACGCCTCAGCTTCTGCAGTAAGCGCTAATGATAAATCTGCTTCCACGTCTACTTCTCAACCTTCAACAATTGCTTCACCATCTCGACGACCATCACCGCCAACCTCGCCACATAAACCTCATTCATTCATTAGAAGAGGGCTTCCACCATTGGCAACAAAAGCTGATCTGACAGCCGGAACTACAGCTACAGCTAGCTCTACAACCAAACCAACGGTCTTGTCACCTGAACCAACAATAGCCCAACAGTCACTAAAAGAAACAACTGCTGCATCAACACCTACTCCAGCATCTACTACGGCCCCTCATGCTGCCCCAGAGCCTCCTCCTATGCCTCCTTTAGCACCACCAGTAGATAAAGATTTAGAAAAACTTTTCATGTCTAAAAAAGAGTCACCTCAACCTACAGCAATGCAGGAACACCAAACTACTGCGACCGCCGCCAGCCAACCCGTTGTACCACCAGCGCCTCCTCTAACGAGCACTGCCAGCAGCGAACCCTCTTTAACTATAATAACAACTCCGCCTACTGAACAACCTACTGCAAGAACAATTCCAACTGCTCCAGAAAATTTACCGGAATTTCCAGGACATGAAAAACCTTCAATACTAGCCAAAGAACCAGATAGTCTTCTTCCAGAACCTGAGGCTGAACAACAACAACTAGGGGCCGTAGCTGCATCATCGGTCGAGGATGCAGGCAGAAAATCTCTATTAAGTTCCATTCGAGGCTTTAAAAAGGGAAAATTAAAACAAATTGATACGGGTAAAGATACGGCGACTAATAAAAAAACTGAAGCAGGAAGCAAAGAAGAGCCTAATAAAAAAACTGAAGGAGGAAGTAAAAAAGATGTGTCGTCTCCAACAAGTCCTAATGCTCTATTGGAAGCAATTAGCGGATTCAAAAAAGGTACATTGAAACACATTATACGAAGTCCTCAAAATAACCCTTTAACACCGCAGTCTATACGAAGTCCTCAAACACCACAGACCCCAAGCTCGGCAAGTTCTATACAAAGCGTACTTTCCAGCTCGCTTAAATTAAAAAGGGGATTTATTAAAACTGATTCTGATTCAGACAATGATGAGGAAGAACCAAAAACTACCAAAGTTGATGATTACACACTTTCCGACTCAGTTGAAACCGAATCCGAAAATAAAATAAATTCACCCTCAAAAGCTTCCATCACATCTCCAAAGATAGCAAGTCCAAAACTGCCACAAGTTCCAGAAGAATCAACAACTGCTTCTGCTGCGCCAACAGATGCTAAAGTTAGAGCCGGCACTGCAGCAGCTTCACCTGAAGTCCCCACTGCTCCTACTGATGTCCCAAGCGCTCTGCCAAATGCCCCCAGAGCACCTGAAGCGCCAAGAGCTCCAGAAGCCCCAACTGATCTTCCTTCTGAAGACCTTGGGTCTACTTATGCAACCCAAAGTGCTGCTTCTGATGCAGCCACACAAATGAGAGAAGAAGGGCAAAAAAATGTCAGTGATGGCCAGAATAATAGTCTTCTGGCTGCTATCACACGTAAACGCACAAATTTAAAAAAAGCAGAAGAAAAAAAACCAACAACACCAGATGAACAACCACCAACAGGAAAAAAACCAACTGGACTGGATGGTCTAATGTCTACATTAAAGGGTAAAATGCCTCAAACAAAAAGTCCAAGCGACAAAACAGACAAAGAGAATGACGAATGGGAGGGTGATAATCGAACCTAGATTATCAGACTTAAAACGTTAAGGATATTTCTTTCACAAGCAAAAAATAAGTTGAATCCAAATAATTGAACAGTTGATCAAACGCATCATTTTCATGAGTAACCTGATCATCCACTCTGACCTCTAGAATATCTTCAAATCCCTCAATAGATTCAGAAGCTCGAATGTTGTAATTAATTATTACCAAAAGAAAATTCAAGCCGGGAAAATATTCTTTTAAAGCATCGCGTAATTCCACAGCTTGGCTGGATGTGATCTCAGGTTCATAGTAACTGTGCCAAACGTTATGTTTTGGATCAAAAGAGTTTGCCATTTTGAAGAAAATTACTTTTCCTTCAAAATGTTTTAATTGTCTGAAACGATTGATTCTTTTTTGAAACTTTTCTTTAGATTTTTCCAGGACTTCTAAGTACACTGCATCGGTGATTTCAGCTGCAGGATCTTCAAATTCATGGCGAAAATCCATATGGTAATAGCTATCGTTAATGATCCATCCATATTCTTTTGAAAGTGTTAAATTTTCAGGCAAAAAAAAATTCTGAAAGTCTTCTTTTAAAATTTTTATAAAATTGTCATGGCCGGAAACAAAAGTCCAATCGAATGGAAAGGCTCTTTTGCGCACTTTGTGAAAATTCATTTGAATTGCAGGTTCGCAATGCGATCCTAAACTTACGAATAAGACAGTTTCATCTTTCGGCAAAAGATCTTCTTCAATTTCTTGAGCACTAAAGATTTTTTGAAAACAAAATAAAAAAAGGATGAGGTATTTCATTTTTCTGCAAAAATTGCCTCAAGGAATTAAATAATTTTCGGCGGCCACGAAGGCTTTGGATCACATTCTGCGCACATATTTACCTTTTCCACGACATTTTTTTGCATTATTTCCTTTTCTAGGGCTAAATTGCAATCATATATTTCTATACTTGTAAAACCTTGAAACTAAGTAGTTTAATGACTAATGTACATTTTATACGTTTATATAAAATTGTACATTTGTTATACTAAAGTTAAGCCCCTTTGGGGTTTGGGAGGTAATATGGCCTCTAAAAAGAAAAAAACAATTAAAAAGTACCCGAAACCGATGACTGTAACAAATGAAAAAGAAGAAAAAACGAGAATCGTTATTGATTGTTTAAAACATGAAAAACAATTTCTAAAATTACAAGCCACTCTTGAAAATAAAACCCTTAAAGACTTTATATTTGATTGTGTTTTTGAACATCGCGACCTAGATCCAGAATCCTTTAAAAAAGGATTGGAACGAATACGAAAAGAACGACACCAACTAGCAAAAAATCTCTCTAAACGATGATTAGTTTTCTTACAGTGTCTATATAATTCCTTTTGCTTTTTTCTCAAAAAATTGAAAGAAATGGTCAATAACCTAAGAATGGAAGCCTAACTTCTTAATGAGATTTTTCAAGATTTACAATATTTATAAATGCTAAACACTGTGCACCCCAGAGTACCGCCACTTCCCAAGGTAGCTGCTCCGAGTCCAAGAAATATAAGCGGCAATCCAGCTGATTCGTCATCATTCGTATTCAGTTGCCTACCAGCATAAAATGTTGCTCCACCAGCTATTGCTAAACATGCTAAACAGAAAGCTCCAAAAAGGCGGCAACACAGAGTTTTGGTTTTTTCAGACGTCCTTCTTGCTTCTTGATTTTGGAGAATAGGATAAGACTCATCAACATTAATGCTTATTTGGGAATGGGATCCCAACCTAGTAAAACTAACTTCTGAACTCATGAGTATTTTTCCTAAAAATTAATGAGAAAAGATAACATAATCAATCTAAGAAATTCGATCTAGTTTTAATACAATGCAGTGACTGACCATATGGTAATAGCTATCACTATTCAACCATTATTTGCCGTTTTGTCAGTGAGGCAACTTATATTTTATAGTTACTGTCCCATCTTTTTTATTTATGGAAACATCCGTAATTTCTACTCACCAACATCCTTTACCCTTTCGAGATGAGTTCCTCCACAGGCAGCCCAATCTTGAGTAATTTTAATCGATCTAATTCCTGTTGGAAGTACATGATCTGAAATAGGTAAATCTTTTTCTATCCATGATTGTTCTCGCAACGGGCGGGGGACTCAAACCTTTAATTTGTTATTGCACTGTGCAGCATTGCGAAGACGTTTGAGAAGTAACAGCTGCAAGTGCTTGCGATGCCGTTGAAGTAATAGTAGTATCCAGCAAAGAGTCTTTTTTAAATGAAAATTTTGAGTCTTTTTTAAATGAAAATTTTGTCCCCTTTTCCGCTATAGCTAATGAAGCTGCTGCTATTGACTTTTTCTGGTAAAGAACAGAGTCAAGAATTAATCTCAACTCTTCAAATAGATTTGTGAAATTATGGGAATTGGATTGTTGCGATGCAGTTATACTTTGTTGAGAAAGGTGAATGGTTGTTCTACAATTATTTTGATACCTTTCGATCATAGCCATTAATTCAGGGTAGTATGTCTCTAAATTATTATTATACTCATTAAATAAACGAAAAAGTTTAGTAAAATGATTTCGAATCATATCTCTTGTGGCAAAACACTTTAAGTCATGTGTATTTGGTTCTGAATGTGTTAGTACGGCACTAAACAAATAATGAGTACATTTTTTAAATAACACCTCATACACATCTAAACCGGGAGAACGTTTTGTTAGTGAAAGAAAAATTTCGAAAGCTGAAAATGAATGCAACAAATGGTGTTGTTGCAAGGGATCGAATTCCAAGCACATTATCTGAGACAACAGATCATCTCTTAGATATCCATGCAACCCATCTGTCATGCTGTATGACACACCATAACGATTATCATCTAATGTTGCTTCCTCAATAATGCCGAGAATAAAACACTGAAACAAGTCCTTGAGTTGCTCTACAGTTTTTGGGCTATCTATCATTCTTGCTGTTATATCTCTTACAGTAAATCTAAAAACATCTTTTTTGAACGAATTCAAATCATTTATAAGGCCGTTTCTAAGTAAAAATATAGCGGCATTTTTGAATCGAGGATACGATTGGGTTCTTAACATTTCTAAAGTATAATTAAGAAGAGTTACTTTATAAAATTTGTCTTGTTTCGATTTTCCTTGAATGCTTTTTTTTATTGCTTCATTTCTCATTGAAGAATTTAGGCCTGGGCTCAATTCAATTTCTGCCAAAGAACCAACCAATACATTTTCGCGCATTTGAACCGAAGCTGCCAACAAAGCATCGTACTTAAGGTTTAGAAGAATAGCTTTTTTAGTCGATTTTTGCGTTGCATTTTTTGCGAGACTAGATTCTTTCGATGATGCTAAAATAACAGCATCCTTTTGAGGAGGTACAAGTATTGCGCTCTTCGTAGTGACTTTGGCAGTAGTCTCGGGCTCAGAAATATTGCTATCAATAGGTCTAAGAATATTTAACATTCTACTTCTAAAGTGCCAAATGCCACTATTTGTAACGCTATTATGAAATAGAACAGAAACTTGCTCCAGTGCGCAAATATCTTCTACATCTTGAAACTGTCCAAGATAGTTCCATATAACAAGGGGTAATTTTGAAAAAAGTGTCGATCTACCTGCATTTGATCCAGCTAAACTAATGGACATAATAACTCCCAATAAATTGAAAAGGCAAAGAATAAAACACTAATTATATTAAGTCAAGCAACTATATTGTATTATAAAATTAGGGATTTTATATCAAATATGTAATAATACAACAAAAAAAGTTAACTTAGTTGTTATAGGTATGTAACACAACATAATATATATTATCAGACTTTTTTTTTATACAGCATTGCCCGTTCAGAAATGCATTTTTCTAGAAAACAGAACTTTCTCTATAACTACTTTTGGCTTACCGACTCTTATCCATTGAAGTTGGCTTAACTAAAATAATGTTTTGACATCAAAACACTGGAGGTATACATATCATGAATAAGGACTAAGCATTCACTTGCTTGGTACATGACTGAGGCAAGCTTTAAAAAGCCACCACTGCAGCACCCGCTATGCAACGTTCCTCATTTCATTATTCCTGTCATGCTGATTAGTGCCTTTCGAGGCCCTCAAAGAATGCAAACAAACACAGGAGGAAAACATGGATAATCCACAACAATCAATAAGTTTAATACGTCGTTATTTCGAAGAGTTGTTTAACAAGGGAAACCTTGATATTTGTGATGAACTTTTGGCTCAAAATCTAAAGATTACTGACCCGGCAAGAACAAGTATCAATTCAGGGTCAGATGCGTACAAAAAACTACAAAGGATGTACCAAGAAGCTTTCCCAAATCGAAAGGTTAAAATTGACGACATCTTGGCGGCCAACGATAAAGTCGTCGTACGTTGGACTTTACAAGCGACGCATAAAGGCAATCTAGATGATATCTCGGCAACGAATAAGCCCGTTAAAATCACAGGCATCAGTATTTACCGCTTAGCTAATGGGAAAATAAGTGAAATATGGCAAAATTGGGATCGTCTGTCCCTCCTTGAGCAGATTGGTGAAATCCAGCCAGCGCATGCCCTTCATTGATCAGAAACCTGAGGCAATGCCTGTATAATTACGTCAGGCATTGCCTCCTAAGAACTGAGTTAATGAATTAGTAAATTTATCACTTTCTTTGTATGAAAAAGACTGAAACTTGAAAAATTCGAGCTAAAAAAATAAAAATATGACATTCTGATGTTTGATTGTTTTGTTTTCTCTTATCTCACGCGCGTATTAGGATATTCACATGGATTGGACATTATTTATAACAGTTATAGGAACAGGTTTAACTGTTGCAGGACTAGTATACGCTTTTTTAAGAAATTTCAAACAAGATGTCAATTCCCATATCGATTCCGTTAATCATAGGATCAATAGAATTGAAAAGAAAATGGATATCCACAACCAAAGAATGGAAGCCCACACAGAAAGAATTGATAGATTATATGTGATGTTTGTTGATCTGTTAAAAAATCCTCCCAGAACTCATCCATAAAACAACATTCAGTATTTTTCGACTTATTCCAGCACCTACCTAAACGATTTTCGTGACGTTACGAAAATGATCTGAAACTAATTGTGAAGCCCCTTCACATGCAATTTTCGCTTTTTCAATTACATTTATAAAATTTTCCCATCTATCTTATCCTAAGGGTTTTAGTAATTCCCGAGCTATCCAATATTCAAAATTATTTTATTTATGAGCAAGTAATTCAAAATCTTGAAACAATTTATTTATGCAGAATTTAAGGGTTCTTCAGATCTCTCTTGGTCTCTTAGTACTCTGAATAAAAAAAGCCGGCAAGATGCCGGCCGAATTACTTTGCAACTACCTCATATCGTCCATACGAGACAATTGCAAAAGTCAAACCCCTCATTTTCCAGACGTTTTTGGAAAGTTTGCTGTACCCGGGTGCAGGATTTCTCCATATTTTTAGGGCTGTTGGATATTACAATGTCTAGCTCCGAAGGAGCTTAATTTTTATAGCCCATAGTGTAGCACCGAAGGTGCAAACTATGGGTAAGAAACCAATCAATAAAAAAGCCCTAGCAGGGCGTAATACATCATTACGCCCTGCTAGGGCTTTTTTTATTTTATTAACCTTTACCCACAGTTTGCGCCTTCGGCGCTACACTGTGGGCTATAAACATTAGGCTCCTTCGGAGCCAGCCATTGTATGTCCTAAGCCACTTTTTAAGCCTTATTTTCACAAGATGACAAGATAGTAAATTGAAATATTACTTGTCACTTATGCAATTGTCTCATACAGTCCATTATTTTCGTATTAACTAAATCCGAAGCAACGACTGAAGCAGGAAAAGCTGTCAGAAATTGAACTAGGCCATAACCTTTTTCCTGTCAGCCTCCAAGGCTTGTGCAATTGTTGTCTTTGCAAATTCTTCTATTGTCGTCTTGCCCCTATGTTCTGGAGTATAACGCTCGCGCTGCATAATCTTTTCTTCGTTAAAGGCTTGATACATCTCAAGCATTAATTTAACCATTTTCGGTTTTAGGCCTAATGAAAGCATTCCTTTTTCTGCGTCTTGAAAAGATAATTGCGCATATTTCAATTGGTGATGTCCAATAGCCTTTCCAATGGCTGAAGTGGCTTCTTCCATTGTCCATTCACGCGGGCCTGCCATGTCAAAAACCGATTGTCCGGAAAAATTCAAGGCTTGAAGAATTTCAGCCGCCTTCATTCCTATATCCTTGGTCGCAATCATCGGAATGGATAGGTCCGAACGAAGTGGAAAACCAATTTTTTCGGAACTTTTTATGAGAGGAAGTGACATCAACAAATTCTCCATAAAAAATCCCGGACGTAAATGCACAACGTTTAAATTTGGGATTGAATTTAGCCGTTTTTCATGTCGATACAGTCCCTTAATAGGCCCGGTTCCTTCGGGCTCATTGGCACCAAGACTTGACAGATTCAAAACATAACGAATATTAGATCTTGTCAAAGCTTGCTTGATGGCTTCTCCAACTTTATCTTGAAACACCCCATAATCATCCACAGCATACCCGGGTGGGATTAAGCAGAATACCGCATCGTTGCCGACAAATGCTTTAGTCAACTCAGCGGGATTATCGAATGAAACTGAGAAAGTTTCAGCTCCTTTCTCTGCCAGAGCTTTGAGTTTTTCTTTATCACGCCCTATGGCACGCACCCGGTTTCCCTTTTTTAAAAGGGTTTCAGCCAAAATCTTTCCGATATGGCCAGTAGCTCCCAAAACTGCATAAGTATTCTTCGTCATGTTTTCCTCAAAGTTTAGAGTTAAAGGTACTCATAATGCCTTAAGCTGAACATGATCCATCCCAAAAATATCTGCAACATATTTGATAGAGATAAAGCCTGACCACTAGAATAGTTCTTTTTTTCGTCTTTAGGGATTTTCTTGACAATGATTCTGGAAGAGCTAAAAATATTGCAATAAAGTTGTAATTTAGCAAAACACAAGGGATGTCAAATGCTTAAGTCTATAAAATTTATATTTACTTTCTCTTTTTTCTTTGGCTGTTTCTTTGCTGAGTGCCAAGAAATAAGATTGGAGAAGGACATGGAGAAAAACCTCTTAGTGATTACTGGAGTGACAAAAGGGGTTGGGCGTGCTCTTGTGAGCGAATTCGCAAACCGTGGGTGGGCAATTGCCGGTTGTGGAAGATCTGCAAGCGTAATTCAAGAATTACAGAATGATTATGGCCCAGGACATCTCTTTTCAGTTGTTGATATCACAGATGATGCCTCGGTTGCAAAATGGGCAAAGGAGGTTTCGTTAAAAATGGGATCTCCGTCAATTTTAATAAATAATGCGGCATTGATTAACCAACCAAACCTTCTTTGGGAAGTTCCATCTTCTGAATTTGCTGAAGTGATAAGCACAAATGTTATTGGCACAGTAAATATTCTGCGTCATTTTACTCCAATCATGATACAAAGAGGAAAAGGTCTAATCGTTAATATTTCTTCTGGTTGGGGCATAACCGGGGAAAGAATGTTTTCTCCATACTGTGCGTCAAAATTTGCTATAGAGGGATTAACACAATCATTAGCACATGAACTCCCTCAAGGATTAACTGTTGTGGCCTTAGCTCCAGGTGTCATTAATACGGATATGCTAAAAAAAGCCCTTCCGGACGAGGCCAATCAATTTCCTACTGCTGAACAACGGGCTAAAATTCTCGTTCCTTTTATTCTGAACATACAACCTAATGATTCAGGTAAACATCTATCAACTCCTAGACAATGAAGTGACAACAAGTTTGGACAATTGTTTAATCGCGATACGATAAACCCCACTGCTTTTTTTAGAAGCTGTGAAAAGTTTATCGTATCCGCAAAAATATTACTTGGTGTAATGTTCCTGTCATTTTAAGCTTGTTTGAAGTGCAAAATAAGCTTGAGCAAACGCTATTGCTTCTTTACGAGGATCGCCATTCATTGCTATTAAATAACAAGCGTAACGTGAAAGATGAAAATCCTGAACATTCAGAACCGCTCCCTTGCCTCCCTGGATCAGTTTCTTGACGTCAAGAAAATGATCCAAAACTATGTGTTGAGCCCCTTCACATGCGGTTTTTGCTTTCTCAATTACATTAATAAAATTATCCCATTTATCATAGCCTAAGGGCTTTAACAATTCTCGAGCTGACCAATATTCAAAATTATTTTCTTTATGAGCAAGCAATTCAAAATCTTGAAACAATTTATTTTTGTTGAATTTATCCATTAGCTTTTGTTCCTCCAGTCATTGATACCTAATAAGAAAAAGTTTGATTATAAACTCTTATCAAATTTAAATAAAAATTTTTGTTATGCCCATTGCATATCTATCAAAGTGTTTCAATTGTCAATTTCCATAAGATGCATTTCTTTTTATTATGATCTTGGTAGAATATCTGAATTCTTTAGCGAATGTATTATATGACGATAAATTTGTTGAGCGGGCTAGCTGTTAAAAGTTCGGAAAATATAGTAGACAGTATAACTTCGGTCGTTAAAAAGTCTGATAAATTTGCGCCCTCAAAATCAAGCCAGCCTTTAGACAGTTTACAAATTGAAAGGTACAATGAGATTGTCAAACAGGACAAAAAATATACTCTAAGGCCAAAAAAAAATAAAAATGGAGCGCATCTAAATACATCTGCATTACCTGACATTCAGTTTACAATTTCTGAATTGTTGCAATTTCTTAAAACCAGTTTGCCTGATAAATGCACTTTCGAGCCTCCCTACATAACTGGAGGTGCAGCCTGTTATATTTTATCAAGTTTAGATTACCGCGACATCGATATAACAATTCATATTTATGAAGAATCGCACTTTCCAGCTATACTACAGTGCATTATTCAATTCATTAAAGAGAGAAGTCAACATCCTATTGGGGATTTCGAGATTTTGAATTTCTATTTATATCGTAAAAAGCTTCATGAAAATAGATGGGCGTATTACGGTTTAGGAGATATTGAGTTAAAATTCGTAAATAAGTCCATCGACTCCCCTACCCACATTTCAACGTCTGATAGTTTTCTTATCCCCATTGTTATCAATCAGCCTTTAATGGCTATTTCCGATTCAGACAATTTTGACAATGCTTTTATAGCGTTGATTCAGAAGCGATATATCATAGAAAATCCCGAAAGGTTTAAATTTCTTTTCTTTCGTATTATTCATAAGCTGACTCAAGGTTTTGAGATCATTATTGAAAAACAAGAAAATCCCTTTTTATATGCTTTGCAAACATTGCAGCAAGATTTTGACTTTTCATCACTAAATTCATTCAAGGAAAAGTATGAAGCCCACTTAGAGGCTCATTACAGTTCTGAGGATGTTCAGGGAAAATTTTTTGATCTGCTAAATTTTCTGACTGTCGTTCTAAATCTTGAGAATGTACAAAAAAGAAATTCTATTTTTAAGGCTGCTTTTGCAGCTTGGTTAAATCAACAGCCTAATAAGTTTTTTAAACTCATTTTCTACATGCATCAACATGCTGCTAATATTGCCGATTTTTTGGATGTCATCAAAGGTATTTATTTTCTGGAGTGGATTAATGAGAAACCAACTATTCAGAGATATTCAATTTCTGCAGGAAAACTAACATCTTATTTAGCTTGGGAAACTGAAGAGCGTGGTCGCTATCTTTACATTTTAAATACCCCCATCCAATTATTGGAAACTTTTCTGTGTTCATTAAACAAACTTGAAGATTCATTTCAACACAATGAACTACCACTTTTAGATAATCTGCTGAATGACGTTGCTGGGTCAAAATGGCCATTGCTAAAGAAAGAGCGGGTAAATTTATTAAGCGAGCTAATAGAAACTTGTGATAAAAATCCCTTTCAAAAACTATTCAAAGACAATTTGGCTAATAAAAAAGATTTCTTGGGTATCATTAAAAAAGAATTAGCGAAGTATCCTAAATGCCCTATTCATGATACAATAAATAATAAGTGTGCTGAGCACTTATTAAAACTCTATTTGGAGAAAGAAAACAAAAACAAAGACCTAAAAGAATTATATCTGCTCTTGTCCAATATATTTGCTCCTTCTCAAAAAGATCTTCCTAATATTTTAAACGCAGTTTTAGCAGTTTTTCAAAAAGAAGTCAGTTTTGAAAAGATCAAAACGAAAAGCGAACTTAGAGGTCTGATAATCTTCTGTGTTAAAGCACTTTTCACTAAACTAGACATTCCTCGGAATACAGATTCTTTAAGGCTAGTCTCGACATTGTTAATTCTGTTGCAAACAAAGCTATCCTTAAGTCCGCAAGAAATATCAAAACTGCTTTTACCCATTCTTGAACCCTTTAAAGAGTTTAAATGTTTAAAGGAACATTCTCTTGTGAATTTTTTTAAATTCATAGATGAAATTAAAGAAATAAATATAGACAGCGAAGTTTCAACTTTCATGGCAAGTCTTCAGGAGCACTACTCCCCTTTCATTAAGCCCTCACTTGAGCACTTTTTAAATCATTCTGATTTTGAAAATGGAATTTATTTAATTCTAAAATATTTGGAATCTATACAGGAACCTGACCAAATCTATGAAACTTATAATTCCTGTTTAAGTAACCTTTTAAACCAGACAGATTGCCCTGCTAGTGTCCTCTTCAATGCAAGCCTGGCAGCACTTAAAATTTTTGATAATCGGCCTATAGACCAAGTAGAAACAGAAAAGTTATTAAAACTTGCTAATAAGCTTTTCTTTATACCTAAAGAGCATTTGTTAGACGGCACAAATAAAAAACAAATTGATCGCCTCTCTTATTATCTTTTAAAAATGTTGGCGTCAAATTCCACACAACCCTCGTTAGTACAAAGTTTTGTAATAAAATTGATGGCTACAACTTTAACCTCCAATTTAAAAAATGAAACTATCGCCAAGAGACTGAAGGAGCTTACGGCCATTTTTGAATTTTTCGACAACTTCGATTTGCACGAAGGGCTCAATAGTATTGCTGATGATGTTCTAACCGATGTCTGCCTGGCAATAAAAAATCTAATTATTTTTACATGTAAAATTGATCTGCCGCTAGCTAAAGAAATTTATTCTAAGAAAATCATTAAAAGATATTTAAATGAAAAAATTAGCCTAGGCTGGCATTTGATAAAGGAATTTTCCGTAAAAAATAAAACTGAAGAAGCCTTCCAATTATGGCTCGATGAGACTGGGAATTTAAATCGTTCGCTGACAAGTTATGAAATTGGTTGCTCATTAGATCTTTTGGCTGCTTCTAATAACTTGCCAAGTGAAAAAAGAGAAGCCGCAACTCAAAATATTTTAAATCTGATTTTGCAAGATTTGACAAATGATAATGATGAGGCTGTTGATTTAACAGGTAAAATTTTGGAAACTACGCAGATCCTGTCGTCAGACAGCAGCTTTCATTCATCCTTCCTTGCTAGCAAGCTATTGGAAAAAGCCAAAGCATTGAATATTATTTCAGATAGCGACTCTTTCAAAAAATTAAAATTTCTTATCTCTTCGACGATAAATAAAAATCAAACCCCTTCAATTGAAATAGTGAAAGAGTTTTTTGATCAGTGTTTTACAATTAATGAGAACCGAAATCATGAAGACGACGAGCTATTTTTTAAATTGGCCGGCATGCTGTTAGCTGAACAAGAGGCAAATTCATTCAAGCTAGCTTGGACAAATATTTGTAAGTTCATTTCTGAAAATTCATGGAAGCCGCATTTTGAAAATTATGTATCTGAATTTCTTAAAAAGTACGATTCGAAAATAGACCCTTTTTATGCACAAGCAAGCCAAATAATCGGCTTATTAGTCAAAAATCATTTAGCATTATTATCAGTTAATTTTTTGAAAGATCTTTTGACTTTCTGCATGGAGAAGAGGGTCGCTAACCATTGTCTAAACATTTTAGAAGGGCTTGTTTTAACAAGAAGTGATGAAGATATCGCCGTCTCCTATATGTGTTGTTTAGATAAATGCTATTTAATTGTTGATTCCGAAACTCTTCATTTTTTAGAGAGATTGTTGCTATGGCCTAATGACAAACTAAGCGAACCAATTAAATTAACAAAAGTCATTGTTATAACAAATTGTCTTGGACAAATGAATTTGCAATGGGAAAAGCTTTCGATGCTAATGAAACAACGCATTGCGGTGTTTGGCGAGAAGGTTTTTTCAAGTAACAGCACACTTTTTAATTCTCAAAAACAACAAAAACGAAAAGAAGTGTGCATTCAAATTTTAGCTCACTACTACTCAGATCCCTGTCAAGATATAAAATTTTTGATTAAAACTTTTGAATTTATTCAACCGAATCAAAATAAATTAAATAAAGCCTTAATGATAAAAATTCTTAAAGCTTTTAAAATTTGGGATATCAAAAAACTTAATGACGCTTCCTTTCTGGCATTACAAAATATTGTAGTTAATCATTTAGACTTTGTTGCTAATGAAGACATAAAAAAAATTGACTATCTCATTCTTACTTTATTTGAGCAGTGGATGGATAAAAAAAATGAAAAAACATTGGAGATCATTTTTAAATACATGCCGTTACTTTTAGGCAGGTCAGCTGCAAAGAAACCAAAAGAAACTTTAAGCAGTTTTTTTCTCTTGGAAAGAACTATTTTATTTTGTACCCCGGATAAATTTAATTTTAGGGATATTGTTGAATTTGAAGAAATAGTAAAAAATTCTATCTCCAAGGAAGAATTTTATTCTGCTATAAAAAATGAAATTAAGCAGATTTATGAGAAAATTATTAAAAGCGAAATCAATATAGAGAACATATCTCAAACTTTTAAAGTCGTTATCCCAATTTTAGATTTATGCGAGATATATGCCCCTGACATTGGTATGGTTTTGGTTGTTCATTTAGTAGATAAGTTGAACGGTAATCAAGCAGAAAATTCCCATGCAATTTTGTCTAAAAGCCAACAGCAACTTTTTTGGAATAAATCGTTGTCGTTATTTATGATCGGGCTTGAAAAAAAATTCTTTGATGTACCGTCACATATTTTGGAAATCAAAGTTGACAATGAAATTATTGAGCAACTTTATGTCGCATTCACCAAAATAATAGAAAATAATCCAAATCTCGATAGTCTGATAGCCGCTAAAGAATACATCAAAATTTACAAAAAAATGTTGCAATGCTACAGACCAAACGCAGACGCAGCACTTCATATTCCGTTTTTCGATCTCACGATTTTTCTTTATAGGCAATTTTTAATGATGGACGTTAAACATCAATTGAATATCACAGACTCTTTCTTAGATCTTGTTTTTGAATTTTTATCAAAAATTGAAAAAGAAACAACTCATAAACTTTTTGAATTTAATAATGTAGCAATATTACTCTCTAGTATATTGGTTGATCCGCTTCTAGCTCATGCCTACACATCCAAAATTGTTATTTCAACTAAAAGCAAGGAAGGAGAAATCGCACATATAGGAAAAAGAGTCAAAATTGTTTACGCTAAGTTCCGTACGTTAGGTAAAATTGGTTTCTCGACTGCTGTAGAAAAAACTTTGCCTGCTCCCAATAATGAGTGTCAAATTCCTGGAGTCATAAATATTTTATCAGGCTTAAACAATATGTATTTTCAGGACTTGAATTTTATTTTATTTGGTTATGCTATTGAATTCCTTTCTGAAGTAAGTACCTTAGAAGAATATGGCAACAAAATAAAATTCCTTGGAGTCATTCGCAATAAAATTTTAGAAAAAATGAAAACATTTTTCGAACAACATACAGTTAAAGATGGTCCCAGTACATTTGTTGGTCATCTGCTCTTTTTGTGTTTTCATTTTATGCATTTCAAAGTGAAACTAAATTCCTTCATTGGCGACGAACAAATCAATGCTATGAACTATGTTAATGAACTCAACGTACTTGCTGAAAAGCAAGCTCCAGAACTGTTTAAAATACACGGTCTTCCAAGAAAGCTCAATTTAAAAGATGACACATACGATGATGTTTGAGCAATGAGCGATGAAATTTGCGTATCCAGGGCGTCCCGCCCTGGCGTCGTGGAATACATGTTGCCAGGGCGGGACGCCCTGGATACGCAAATTTCATCACTCATTGCAATAACAATTAATCAGAAAAATTTTGTTTATTTTTAATCCTAAACTGTCTATAGTATTTTCTTTGTTTAAAAAATTCTAAGTTAATTCAGTTTTACGAAAGGTTAGTAAAGAGTATGTCAGTAAATTTAAATGCTTCAGGTGGAAAGCAGCCAATCACAATTAAAGGGACAAGCAATGTAGTTGTGAGGTCCGATAAAGAAAATAACCTTGCAAGAGAAAGGCCTCTTACTTTAAGCCAAATTTCAACCTTATTGAAACTTGTTAATGAAAAAAAAGTCTTTACGCTAGAGCCAAAAAAAGTAAAGGAATACGCAACTAAAGAGTATCCACCAATCGATTACTCGATTCCTGAATTAATGATGTTCTTAAATGCCTATCTACCTCCAGAGTGCACTGATGAGCCCGCTTACATTTCCGGCGGAGCTGCATGTAATATCTTATCAGGCCTGGAATTCAATGATGTTGACATTACGATTAAGATCACAGATTCAAAACACTTCCCAGCAATATTTGAAACAATCAAAGAATTCATTCGTTATAAACTTGGCCAAATCACTGATGATGAGATTTTAAAAGTCTATTTACATAAGAAATTTCTTAAGGATGACAAGTGGGCTTATTATGGACTTGGAGGAGTTGAACTAAAATTTGTTAATAAGAAAGTTTATTCCCCTAACTACGTATCAAGTTCCGATAGTTTTTACATTCCTATTCTAGTCAACAAATATACCGTTAAGACAGGTTATCATAATATTGAAGAAGCATATGATGCTTTGAAACATCGCGAATACGATGTGCAAAAACCTGATGAATTACAATTCCTCTTTTTTAGAGTTCTCCACAAATTGACTCAAGGCTTTGTGATTGTCTTTGACAAAGAAAAGAATAACTTTGGCAAGGCTTTAGAAAGCTTATTGAAGGATTTCAATTTTACCGACGAACAATCGGTGAAAAGCTTCAAGGATAAATACGTAAAACACTTATCAGCGCACTATGAAGCAAGTGATACACAGGGTCAACTTATTGATTTAGTTAACCTTTTAACTTTAGGGAATAATCTTCAAGAAAATATAAGAAATGAATTTTATAAAGCTGTTTTTTCTGCGTGGATGCTTCAACCAAATTCGGCTTTGAAAAAGATCATTGTCTTTTTGCATAGAAATCCAGATTTAACACATTCTTTCTTAGATATAGTGAAAGGTTTATTCTTTATTGAATGGTCTAATGAAAACAAGGGAATTCAAGCTTATAATTTTCCTTTCTCGCGAAAAGTTGATGAACCGCGCTTTTATTTTTCTGTAACGAATGGAGATAAATCACACTTTCTTTTCGTAGATAGAAATCCATCGCAAATCGTCGAAAAGCTTTTTGCTGCTTTAAACAAATTTGAAGACGCTATTACAAATGATGGCAATCTGAATTTATTAGAAAACTTGGCTGAAGAATTTAAGTTTTCAAAAGCCCCATTATTAAAAATAGATAGGGCCGCACTTTTGAATCAAATTTTGAATAACTGTAAACAGCCATCTCTATCAACCGCCATGAAGATGCAGTTTGCAAATGCTAAACCTCTGTGGCAAATGTGCAAAGTCATTATCAAAGAAACTGAATCATTAAAAGATCCAGTAGCAATCTTGACACTACAAAAGAAATATACAAAATATCAAATTCAATGCCTGTTAGAGAATGAAAAGAAGTTGGACGGTAATAACTTTCATAAGTTCTACACCGCATTGTTGCAAATTTTCAATTCTAAAGAAATAAATGCAAAAGAAATCTTAGATGCGATTAATCAATGTTTAGATAAAAAAGAACTGATCAAGGGATTTACAAAACCCGAATTTAAGAAGCTCGTGCTATTTGCTTTGAGTGTTTTCGTATCAAAAAACGAAGATCGGGGCCTGAATACTTTTGAGGCTGCATTAAAACTACTTAAAAACATGCATGAAATTCCATCGCTCAGTCCTGACGAGATTTCACTATTCATTGGTGTTATTCTTGAAAAATATTTGAAAAGTCCTTTCAAAGATCATTCGGTAAATGTTGCTTGCCTTAAGTTTCTTGATGAAGTCAGTGGGAATGAATGGGTCATTGAAGAAAAACTTAAAGTACATATTGAGAAATTAAAACAAGACTTATTCAATGTACTAATCGATTCTTGTGCTTACCATATTGAGAATCAAGATTATGAAAATGCAGCATATTGTTTTTACAAATTAGTTCAAAATCCTGAAGGTAAAGATGCTAGGAAAATTTTTAATCTTTATGAAAGGCTCATCAAAGCAACAGTGAAAAATTTGAATTCTGCGGCTTTACTTCACTATATGGGTTTGTCTTCGATTATCTTTTTTGATAACAAACCATTCAATGACGTGCATACGGATCAACTTTTAAAAATTGTTGTTCACTTATACAAAAAAGGCCAAGACGAAAGAATTGCCAGAACCCTTCTTACTGCCCTTGTCGATCGCTCACAAAGCAAAAAATCTGTAAAGTCGGCAATAATAAAAATGATGGCAGACATCTTAGCATCTAAAAATTCCTTAGAAGAAATAAACCAACCAATTAATAAGTTGGTTGAGATATTTACTCAATTTAATGACTTTAACATTCATGAAAATGACTTCAAAAAATTCACTGAATCACTAAATGAAAATCGCACAAAAGCAATTAAAGATCTTCTTTTGATTGCTGCCAAGATTAATATTAACTTATGTAGAGAAATTTATCTAAGACCTGAAGTAAGTTTCTTCATAAAAGATAGCATTTCATTTGGCTGGCAGATCATGCCATTATTTTGTAACACATCCACAAAAGGTGAACTATTTAAAATTTTTCAGCTGTGGGAAATTGAATCGCAAAGTAAAAATCTGATGTGGCATGTTCAGGAAGTTGCAGCATCACTCATGTTAGTTACAGCCTATTATAATCATCCTTTTGAAGATAAGGAAGCTGTTGCGAAGCGAATCTTAAATAAAATTTGCAAAGAGCTTTTCAGCTTAAATGGCAACGCGAAAGATTTAGGACCTAGCTTTAAAAATAAATCTTTAGGCGAAGTGATTTTTCAAACGAACCAAACTCTAATCAAAGAAGAAACTTCTGGTACTAATAGTTTATCACAACTATTGATGCAAAAAGCCCGCGAAGCAAATCTGCTTTCCGGTTTAGCCCAGTATAATGAATATAAAAAAATAGTTATTGAAGCAGTAGAAAACGACAAAATTCCTCAGGAAACAGTGCTCAATGGATTTCTAGCTGATGCTTTTGCATACAATGAATCTTCTGATGAATCTGAAATTGAGACTATTCTCTTTAGATTAGTTAAAATACTTTTCAAACACTCCGCTACAAGTGCTATTGAACAAGCATGGAATATTATTAATAAAATGATCGGTTCAAAACCCTGGAATGAGCGCTTTGATGCCTTCTTTATTGAGTGCTTGCAAGGTTATGATGCTTCAAATGATGATGAGCAAACTTTATTGAAGTCTGCTGTGGACTCCATTCTTGAGAACGACAGATTAAAAGATCTTTCTTTAAATTGTGT
>Ga0207147_1038_pt1 | contig 25660 bp, 30 predicted proteins | sample Alteio_BWMinHeat_33_FD_153551 | JGI IMG/M metagenome (GOLD analysis project Ga0207147, IMG submission 153551) | Enriched cells from forest soil in Barre Woods Harvard Forest LTER site, Petersham, Massachusetts, United States -... | ecosystem: Environmental > Terrestrial > Soil > Temperate forest >... | reverse complement strand
CGCCGGAAAGCAATACCACGTTGCTTATTTGGGATTTAATATTGGAAACCGCCGCAATAATGTCACCGGCGTTGTCTACCCTGACTGTTTCCCGGTTGGTAATTACAATAGGCGCCTGGGGGCTTAAAATATGCCAGCGGTTCAGCAGCGGCCAGGTAGAAATTTTCGCCGCCAAAGCGCTGCCGAAAAAAACATTAAAAAGCCAGCTGGCAAGGATACACACTATTAAAAATAATACTGCCTGCTTTTTTTTCATGGTTGTGGCTACTGAATAATAAACCAGGGCGTTGCGGCCAAAACTACCGCAGTGCAGCCGGCAATTAAAAATAAATGGAACTGGATTTTTTTATAATTTAAATTATGGAAAAGATGGTAATAATTCAGAATTAGGCAGAAATAAAAAGCTAAAAACAGTAAAATAGCCAGGGCGCTGAAAGAAAAAGGCAGGAAATTAATTGCCCAATAGAGCTGTAAGCAGAATAGGCCTAAAATTATAGCGCCTACTAATTTAGTTTTTTGGGTTTGGGGGGTAAATTCGTAAAAAGACCTTGCCAATAACGCAGCGGCCAAAAATACCCCCACGGCGAATAAAGGCTGGTATGAGGGAAAATAATAATAGGCCCCGCATAAAGCAAAAAACAGCCCAAAACCTATGAGTAATGTTTCATTAAGTAAAATATTTTCCGCCGATAACCCTAAAACAATTTGCGCCAAAGTTATGACCCTTACGGTTAAGATTAAAAATATCCCGCGTAAACTTCCGGTCGGTAAAACCAAAAAAATCCCGAAAGCGGAGATTAAGAGCATTACGGAGCGCAGTACGGACCAAAAATTATATTTTTGTATTTGCCTTAAATACCATTTGTTATAAATTGCCATTACTGCGGCATACAAAATAAAGGCCGGCGCCAAAAAACGGAACACCGGCAGGGGTGTGGCAAATTTTTGCAGCACAATCAAAAAAAGCAGCCCGAAACAAAATGAAATTAACTTATGGTACTTGAGCATAAATAAAATGGCAAAAACGACGCAAATGAACAAAAATGACAAAATTTAAAAAAACGGCAGTTGTGCCGTCCCGAAGCAGGGCGAGGGATCCCTCGGATGCACTCGGGACGATAACTATTAAATTAATAATAGGTTTTAATTTTTGTTCATTTTTTTAATTAATAAAAGACCGATTATTCCAATAAATACCAATCCCAGACTAACTATCGCGTTTAAACGAAAAGTACTTATAAAGGTACTGTCAATCCTTAAAAATTCCAGGCAAAACCTTAAACTATTATACAATAAAACATACAAAAAGAAAAGGTAGCCCATTGCTGCAGTGCGGCCCTTTTTTACAACCACCATCAACACAAAAAAAATAATTAAATTGCCTAAAATTTCGTAAAGGAAAAACGGATGGAAAAAATTATAATTTATAAAACCTCGTGGGCGAAACTGCACCGGCACAAACATTTTCCAGGGCAAATTTGTCGGGTAACCAAAGGCCTCATAATTGAACAAGTTGCCAAACCGGCCGATTATTTGTCCCAAGAGCAGGGATGGTGCAAGCCAATCTAAAAAATTCAGGATTGAAAACCGCAGGTTTAATAACTTAAAATACAAATATAAAACCAGCAGCCCGCCAACCAGCGAGCCGTAAATTGAAAGGCCGCCGTTCCAAACTTTAAAAGCGTCCGCCGGGTAACGGTAATAGTACCCTATATCCGACAGCACATGGTAAGCGCGGGCGCCAATAAAGCCGCCAATAATTAACCAGAATAATAAATCTTCCGCAAGTTTTAAATCTATGCCGTATTGCGGGGCGCGTTTTATGGCCAAATAAAAACCTGCCGCAACCGCGACAGCCATAATAATCCCGTAGTAATGTATTTGCAGAGGGCCAATATTAAAAAATTGCGGTAAGATGATGTCACCTGAGAAGACCTGGGTTAACCCAAAAGCCAAAACTAAAAGCGCGATAGTTATCGCAATATATTTTAAAAATCGATTTGTAGTAAGTATCATGTAGCAAGTAGTATGCCCTAAAACTTACTACTTACTACTTACTACTTACTAGAATAATGCTGCTTGGTGCATTACCCCTAAGCGCGGCACTGCATCGGCCAACTGTAAAGCAATTTCTTTTGTCTTGAAAAAATCCTTATACAAAACTTTACCGTTACGCATGGCGTAATCGTAAACCTGTTTGGTAATTTTTACGTCATCCAAACAATATTTTTTTAGCAAATCCATGCGGCCATTTTTGTAAAACAGGAGCGCTTCCAAACCGGAACCGGTTTTGCCGCTGCCCAAAGTCCCCTGCGCCAAAACATCCAACTTAATCCTATGCCGCAAAACTTTTTCTATTTCTTCCAATAAATCCAAATACGGGATTTTAAAAATGTCAAAATTCAAATACGGTTGGATAACTTCAAAATCAAAGTCTTTAATATTGTAGCCGATTATTTGGTCAGCAGTTTGTAAAATAGGCGCTAACTTGGCAAGCTCATGTTCTTCAAAGGATGAGTATTTGTCTGTTGAATAATCGTAAATGCACGCCACACTAATTTTTAGCAAATGGTTTTTTCCCCTGCCTCCGACTTCTTGGAAAGATTTCTGGGTCTCAAGATCAAGCACAATTTTTTTTAACATATTTTGGTATCAATTTAATTTTATTTTTTAATAAACGCCTAAGTCCGCCGAAGCTTTCTTGTCCGACGTAGCTTTAGCGAAGTTGGAAGCGAAGGCAGGGTGGGTCTCTAAATCTAATACTATTTTTTTGAGCATTTTGTTTTGTCTTGTTTCTTGTTACTAATTACTTATTACTGATGAAGTATACAAAAAAATTTAAAAAAAGACAAAATAAAACCCGTCTTGTCCAGCGCAAGACGGGGCGTGGTTACTTTCACAGTGATAAAAGCAACCCCTAGGCGCGGAGTACGCCCTGATTACCCAAAAGGCTGGAGGGATTTCAAACTAAACTTACGCCGGCATTGGCCGTAGCCTTCGACGGCCGCAGGGCGATTTCTCTGGCCGGCCCTTTAAATGGGCCCCATAATTCATAGAGCAAAAACGCCAGAGAAATGGCAATTGCGATTCCGCCCGACCATAGCCACGGGCCCGCAAACAGGAACCCCAACGCAATTAGCCCTCCTCCGGCGGATCCAAAATCAACCGCATCAGGGAAATGGCCTTGCGAAACCTTAGCCCCCAGCAGTCTGTGCAAAAAACTAAACGGTAGCACAAAGCCTGCAAGAACTAGTGCGATTTTTAAAATTAGCATTTCTGCCTCCAATTTGAACCATAGTAACACTTTGCCAAATATTTGGCAAAAAAGTTAGTTTTTGCTATAATATCAGCAACATTCTTAACTGCTCTGCCGATTGTCTATCGGAGAGAGCCGGAAATACTATGAAACGAACTTTATCTGCAGAAACGCCCAAAATAGTTGGGCAAGACGCTTCACTTAGCGGCTGGGTCCATTCCCGCCGCGACCATGGGGGCGTTATTTTTATTGATTTGCGCGACCATACCGGGATTGTGCAATTAGCCATCCACCCCGAAAATAAAGAAGCTTTTGAAGCTGCCAACAAATGCAGGGATGAGTTTGTAATTACAGCAAACGGAAAAGTTGTAGAACGTTCCGCGGAAACAACAAATAAAAACATTCCGACCGGCGGAGTTGAAATTTTTACATCATCTATTGTAATCCTAAATACGAGCAAAGCGCTCCCCTTTCCCGTTGCTTATAGCGAAGACCAAAATATTGGCGAAGATATCCGCCTCAAATACCGCTTTTTGGATTTGCGCCGTGAGAAAATGCAAAAAATGCTTATTAAGAGACACAAAATGATTAAGTTCATCCGCGACTGGATGGACGGGCAGGGATTCATAGAGATAGCAACGCCAATTCTGACATCAAGTTCACCCGAAGGCGCGCGCGACTTTTTGGTGCCGTCACGTTTGCATCCCGGAAAATTCTACGCTTTGCCTCAAGCGCCACAACAATTTAAACAATTGCTCATGGTTGCCGGCGTGCCCAAATATTTCCAAATTGCCCCTTGCTTCCGCGACGAAGACCCGCGGGCAGACCGTTCGCCGGGAGAATTTTACCAGCTGGATTTAGAAATTTCTTTTGCTGACCGTGATGAAACAGTGTTCCAGGAAATGGAACCAATGTTCATTAAACTTACGGAAGAATGGGCCGGGAAAAAATGCATGCAAAAACCTTTCCCAAGAATCCCCTACCTCCAAGCTTTGGAAGAATATGGATCTGATAGGCCGGATTTAAGGTTTGGCATGAAGATGATAACTTTGACCGACGATTTAACAGAGACTAAATTCTCGGTTTTTGGAAACGCGATCAAAGGCGGCGGAGTCATAAAAGCTATTTGCTGCCAAGGTGGGGCAAAAATGACCCGCTCGCAAATAGACGAGCTTACGGAACTTGCCAAAAAAGAAGGCGCCGGAGGTTTGGCATATATTGTTTGCGATCAAGGGTCTTCTGATGTAGTGCAGGCCACCGGCCTGCCCAAAGACTCAGATCAGGGCAATGCCCTGCACTACAGCGCAGGCAATGAACCCATGTCTTTGCGCTCTCCTATTATTAAATTTTTATCAAATGACGAAATCCAATCAATCTTAACAAAAACCCACGCAGCTCCGGGCGACATAATTTTCTTTGGCGCAGACCAAAAAGAAGTGGTAAATAAAGTTTTAGGCAAGCTCCGCAATACCCTTGGCGATATGTTTGGCCTTAAAGACCCATCCGTGGTAGCTTGGGCGTGGATTACAGATTTCCCAATGTATGAACTTAACAAAGAAGGCAAACTAGACTTTATGCACAACCCGTTTAGCATGCCGCAAGGCGGGCTAAAAGCTTTAAATGAACAAGACCCCTTAACCATCCGCGCATACCAATATGACATTATTGCCAACGGACTTGAACTATCATCAGGAGCAATAAGGAACTATAACCCTGAAATAATGTATAAAGCTTTTGAATTGGTTGGCTATGCTAAAGAAGTTGTTGATGAAAAATTCGGCGCTATGATCCGAGCTTTTGAATACGGCGCTCCTCCGCACGGCGGCTTTGCCCCAGGAATTGATAGATTGCTCATGCTTCTGGAAAATGAACCAAACATCCGCGAAGTAATTGCCTTCCCCAAAAACGGCTCCGCCGAAGACGTCATGATGGGCGCTCCGGGTACTGTGGAAGAAAAACAGCTTAAAGAATTGCATATTAAATTGGATCTACCTAAATTAAAAGATAAATAGCAGATCCATCCTGAGTGCATCCGAAGGATCAATTTGCCAAAGAAAAAAGAATAAAATTATGAGAAAAAAAATACTTATTTGTTTGATTGTCTTAATTTTATTAATAATTTCTTTTGCTACTTTTTGGCTTTTAGGATCACTAGGTTCATTTGGTTTGTGTCCTCCGGGCCAATTGTACGCTTCTTACTCTGAAAATGAATACCTTGGAATATCGTCTACTAACAAAAGTGCCATAACAAACCAGGCATCAGAAAAAAAATTTAGGTGCCAAAAATATGGATACGATGTAAGTCATTAAAATTATGAAGAAAAAAACACCAAAAAAACAACTACTTAAAAAAGTCAAAGAACTTTCTAACCAAGTTACCAAACTTTTGGATACTGCTAAAGTTAAATATAAAGTTTTGGAACATAAGGTTGTTTATACCGCGCACGATGTAAGCGCTACTACAAAAAATAAACTCGGGCTGGTTGCCAAGGTGGTTTTGGTTAAGGTGACCGGCCCCCAGCCGGTCATCCTGAGCGAGCGAAGCGAGTCGAAGGACCTCTTAAAATCAAAAGATTACTTTGTTCTAATTGTTTTACCTGCCGGAAAATATGTGGACTTTAAAGGCATTAAAAAAGCGCTTAAAGCCAAAAAGGTTTCCATGGCCAGTGAAAAGGACATAACCAAATATTTAAAAACAAAGGTTGGTTTACTTCATCCTTTCGGATCCGTCTGCAATTTACAGACAATGCTAGACAAGGGCGTAATGAAAAGCAAAAAACTAATCGCATCAGCCGGAACCTATACCCACGCTGTGGAATTAGCTATTAAAGATTTTGAAAAAATAGTTAAGCCAATAAAGGGCAGCTTTAGCAAAGCTAAAAGATAGCAATTTAAGGTTGCACTGCGGAGCATCTCCTCCTTTTTAAGGAGGAGTACCCAGCGAAGCTGGGGGAGGTGGTTGGAGCATTCTCGTAAAAACTCCAACCTTTCCGTCTCGCTACGCAATCCACCTTCCCTTAAAAAGGGAAGGATGCTCCGCAAATAATCCCCATGAACTCCGTAAAACTCCAACAATTCGAAGGCCCGCTTGATTTACTGTTGTCTTTAATTGAACAGCGGCAGTTGGATATTACCCAAATTGCCTTGGCGGAAGTTACTGAGCAGTTTTTGCAATATTTAAAAAATTTGGAAAAAATTGACCCGACTTCTTTGGCTGATTATTTATCTATTGCGGCCAAACTTTTAGTAATAAAGTCTAAAGCTATTTTACCTACACTGGAGCTGGAGCAAGAGGAAGAAGACGCGGGGTTTGATTTGGAAGCCAAATTACTTTTATACAGACAGTTTAAGGAAGTCGGCAAATATTTAAAACTTTTAGACAATAAAAGGAAACAAAGTTTTACCCGCTCACTGACTTTTGAGCAAAAAATTAGTTTTTACCCGGACCCGAACATTACAAGCAAAGAACTGCATAACGCTATTATTACTGTTTTAAAGGGCCTTAAGGAATTGGATTCTCTACCTAAAGCAAAACTAAAGGAAGCCATCTCCATCCAGGAAAAAATTGACCACTTAAGGAACATGTTAAGCGATAAGATAGAAACGCGCCTAAGCGACCTGCTAAAAACCGCAAAAAATAAAGGCGAGGTAATAATTACTTTCCTGGCTTTGCTAGAGCTTATAAAACAGAAAATTTTTGTTGCTGACCAGGAAGCATTATTTGCGGATGTTATAATTAGGAAACACGAAGGCTCTTTATGAACAAAATATTTATTGGTTTATTATTCATTTTAGCAGGCGTCGCGTACGGGTCTTTGGTTATAGATGATTTTTACAACTGGACTTTAGGCTGGCTGGTAAAAAATAACTGGGTTAAGCCTCCGCTGCCAAACAAAACCAACCAACCTGAACTTTTAGGCCGTAAACCTGCAATTTTACTTTATAGCTTAGCGCTAATTGTTATTGGGTTATTTATAATATGGAACAGGAACAGTTAACCCCACCGGAGCTTAACTTATATTACCATAAGTTTTTAAACACGCACTAACCAAACTATAAATTATGCCTACTGATGACCAAAAAAATGCCGGCGGCCTAAAAAATACCCTGGAAGCAATGCTTTTTGTCGCAGGCAAGCCGCTGCGGGCTAAGGACTTGGCCAAAATTTTAGAGCAAAACGAAACGGAAGTTAAATCTGCCTTAGCCGCTTTAGTTGAAGAAAAAAAAGATTCAGGAATCGTGCTTTTGGATAACAAAGGGGAGTACCAACTAGCAACCAATAGCAAATATTCCACGCAAGTAAAAAATTCCCTTAACGCCGAGTTAAGGGAAAAGCTTACCGATGCTACGGTAGAAGCTTTGGCTATTATCGCCTACCGCCAGCCCATTTCCAAAGCCGAAATAGAAGCCATAAGAGGCGTAAACTCCCAATACAGCCTAAGAAACTTGCTAATGAGAGGGCTAATTGAAAAGGTAAGCAACCCAAGCGATGCCAGGAGCTTTTTGTACCAAACTACCACCGAATTTTTAATGCATTTAGGATTAATTTCTGTAAGCGGACTGCCCGAATTTGAAAAATTAATCGGTCAAATAAAACTCCCGGAAACTCCGGGATTAACTGCGCAACCGGAAGTTGTTCCGGCTGAACCCGCCGCTGATCCTGCTTCAGAATTTCAGGACCAGCAAGTGCAGTTAAAGTTGGCGGAAACGCCTCAGGCTCCGGCAGAAGAACCAGCAGGAGCTGAGGAAGAAATAGGACTTGATGAGGATGAAGATGATGACGAAAAGTAGCAGCTATTTTGGCAGCTCTTCGTAAGACTCTTTGGGAGAACTGGGGATATCCTGCTTTAAAACAATTTTAGCGCACCCAGCAGCCAAAAGCGTTAATAAACCCAAAACCAAAACAATTTTTTTCATATAAACTCCACTATATTACTATCTAGTAATATAGTATTAAATATTTAAATACTTTTTTGCTGTTTTATTTTTTATTGATCTGCTAATACGAGCGTCTAAAATTTTTACCCCGCCCTTTACTAACTCCCCCACTACTGTTTTTTGTTGTATTTTAGCTCTAAAAGGATTCTCTAAATTTTTTTGATTCTCCCTTTGCCTTTGTAAATTTTTGTTTTCTAGTGCTAAAAGTTGCTTATCTGCTTTTCTTAAACCATCTCCTTTTTCAGCCAGAATATTGTTGATCCTCGCTATTGTGGTAGGAGTAACTTTTAATTGCTTCTGGATTATTTCATAGCTTTGGCCGGCTATTAATAGCCTGGCGATTTGGAAACGCTTCGCAAACATTTTATATTCAGTATGTGTAAAGAGGTCTTTAAATAGAAGCTTTATATCTTCTTTTGATGTAGCCAAAGTAAAAGCCGACCACAAGCTATTTATGTAGCCGCCTAGCTCCTTAGGGTCTAATTTACGTCGCGATAATTTTGTCATTTTCTATTTACTCTATTACTATCTAGTAATAAAGTGTTTTATTCCTTAATTAACAACGCCGCGCCTAAGCTGCCGGCGTTTTTTAATTGTGAAATTATAATTTTAGTATTGTTAGTTTTATTGAATAAGTGCTTTTTTATTTCCATCTTAGCGGTAGGCAGATATTTTTTACTTTCGTTATGGCCGTAACTGCCCCCTATAATAATGGCTTGGGGGTCAAAAATGTCAACATAAGCCGCAAATGCTTTACCAAATAACCTACCGGCCCCTACATAATCTTTTTTGTCCCTTAATTTTTTGTAATCCGTTTCTAGAAAATTATTTTTAATGGCTATGCGCCCCAGTTCGCCTCCTAAATTATTTTCTCCCCTATACAATTTTCGGCCTATTACAATGCCGCCGCCAATTCCGGTTCCCAAGGTTAAGGCCAAAAAATTATTATAATTGCGCCCCTTTCCCAGCAGCATTTCCGCACGGGCAAAACAATTGGCATCATTATCTATTTTTATGTTTTTATAACCATTGGCGCGGAAAAGCTTGGGCAAATCTAAATTTTTTACAAATTTTATATTTGGTGAAAGTTTTACTAAGCCGTGTTTTGAATCAACTAATCCGGCCATACCAATACCAACGGCTGACGGTTTTGCCTTAGCCGACAAAAAATCCGCCAATTTTAAAACGTTACGCCGGAATTCAAAAAGGTTTTTTGGGGTAACTATGTCTAAACTGTCTAAAACTTTTTTACCGTCCCAAATAATACCGCTAATTTTTGTCCCTCCAATATCCAAACCAATAACTGTTTTCATAAGTTAATTGCCAATTGTTAACGGTTAATTGTTTACCAGCTTCTTCGCCGCCTCCCAAAACTCCGGATGTCCTTGGGTTTTTACCCAATACCACCATTCTACCCCCCATAAATACTGCGGGCTAAAACCTGTGCCGGCCGCAACTTTAGTTATAGTATTAAAGTGGTCCAAACTCATGGTTTTAAACTGCTCGTCTATAGGGGTGCTTAAAATGCCTTTAGTAGTCCAGGGTTCTGCTTCCAGTTCTATTATAACAATTTGTTTGCCGGGATGCAGCAGGCGTAAAACCCCTCCCTTAAGGCGGTAAAGCCACGCCGGGATAGGGTTTGTCCAATAGCGTTTAAGGACATCGGAAAAAACGTAGCGGTAAAAAGTGGTGCCAAACACGTCTCCCCTATTGCCGGCGGAAAACCAATAATCCAATTCCCCACTGTCGGTAATAAGTATGGGCCTTGAGGGGTCAAGCTGTTTTACCAAGGCGATTTCTTTGTCCAAAAAAGCCACATCCAGTTTAGGGCAAATGCCAAAAGTGGAAAGGAAGGCTTCGTTTTCCACCTGCCACATTACAATGTGCGGGTTATTTTGATAGTGCTTAACCACGGCTTCCAAATAAGACAGCTGGTTTGTTTGTTCTTCGTCTTGTGATAATTTCCCAATCCATTGCGGGTCATGGCATTCCGGCCAGCGCGGCAGCCTCCTGCCCAAGGCTAAAACTATTTGCCCATTTCTTGAACTGGCTTCGTTAACCTGGAAATCCAAATCCGTCCAGTCGTAAACGTCCTTTTGTTTTTCCACTTCATCCCAGTAGGCCGAGAGCCGCAAATGCCGGACTTTTAAGTCGTCTAATGCCGCTAAATAAGCCTGTTTCCAGTCCAGCCCCAAACTTTTGGCATAAGGTTCGCTAAAAGTGACGCCGTAATCTATTTTAGGAGGTTTGGGGCCCGCGTTTAAAGTAATTAGCCAGATGGCTAAAACAACGCCTAAAACCCATGCAAAAATTTTTAACAGCCTTTTCATTTACCCACCTAAACTTTACAAAAAAAATTTAGCAAAGTTAATTAAATAAAAAAGTGATGCAAGCTATTGTTGATATCGGCCACAAAATTTTGGCGGGCGGACTACTTAATAAATAAAAATATCACTCCCAGGAATATCAACCCTATACCAAAGCTTTTTTGCAAAAGAATTTTCCTATCGTCCTGCTCTTTAATTATGTGGCCCCGCTTGCTGCTTATAACAGAGCTTAAAATTAACAGGAACACGTAGCGGAAACCCTGCAGCGCGTTTATTATGGAAATGGTGCCCAGGGCGTAAAGGAAGCTTAGGAAAATAAAATTCGCCCCGCCTAAGACCTGTTTGAACAAAAAGATAAAAGATGTGCTTTTTTTGTGCTTAACATTTTCAAAAACAAAAACCTTTTTCCTAAAAGCCGGCCATAGGAGCAAAATAATTAAAACTGCGGCCGCGCCTATCCTATTATAAATTAAACTGTTAAGCACCGGCCCGACTTGCGACCCGTATTGCCAAAAAGCATAATAGCAGCTGAATAAAAACGCACTTAAAGTTTTAAGCGCAATGTGTTTTCCCCAAAAACTCCCTTTTTGGTGGGAAACAATTAAAGCGCCGGGAATAAGCAAAACCACTGCGGCGAATTCGTGGATGCTTAAAACATTCCGCCCCGTAACATTGGCAATTAAAATATCAAACGCCGGAACCAGCCCAAAAACGTAAGGGATTACGCGCGAAACCTCCCCTTGCGACAGGGCCACAAAAAACACATACATCGCAAGGGAAAAAAACGCGCCGGAAAATAAATTTAGCAATATAAACTTTAAGGGCAAAGCCGCAAAAACCCAAGGCCATGCACAAAGCAAAAGCAACCCGGTGACCACTGTGTAAAAAGTATAATTTACCGGCTCAATCTTCCGCGTGGAAATTAAAAACTTGTCCATTAAATCCACAGTAGCCTGGACCAGGTATTGGAATATTGTAAGTAAGATGATCATACTACGTCGTAATCAAATGAATTATCACGGCAAATCTCGGCGTATTTAATTGCGCTAAAACGCACTTTGCGCCTCAGCAAGCTGGAACGGTCAATTTCTATAAGCCCAAAGCGCGGCCAAAAACCTTCTTCCCATTCAAAGTTATCGGTAAGCGACCAGTAAAGATACCCTTTAACCTCTACCCCTTGCTCAATGGCCCGGTGGACAAAATATAAATGGTCTTTAATATATTTTTCGCGCTTTTGGTCTTTGGCATCGGCCAAACCGTTTTCCAAAATATAAACCGGCTTGTTAAATCTTTTTAAGCTTAACAAAACCCGCTCCAGGCCTTCCGGATGGATACCCCAGCCGCGGTCAGTCCTTTCGTGGTCATGCAGACTGCGTTTGCGTACGCCAAATATGCTTAAGTGATGGTGAAAATAATAATTAACTCCAATGTAGTCGCAATAATCAATAACCCTAACCATAATGTAGCCGTTAATAATATAGCGGACCAAGCGCACAGCCAGCTCACCTAAAAACCCGCTGGGCTGGAAATCCAATAAGTTAAAAGCCATGCTCACCGGTTTGTTGGCGTGGATTTTAATGAAACCGCTAATCTGCTTATGGGCTTCTATCAAATTATTAACAACCCTAAAAGGCGGCAAGATCCCTTTTATGCCGGGCGGGAAAATACCGACCGCAAAGCCCTGGGTAGCATAAAGTTCAGGTTCGTTTACGGTGACCCAAAAATCCACATACTGTCCGAGCCGCTCCACTGCATGGTGGGCATAGTCCACAAAGTAAGCTAGATTTTCTTTTTTTAAAAAACCGCCCTTTTTGGCAAACCAAAGCGGGTTGGTGTAATGGTGCAGGGTTAAAAAAATCTGGAGGCCGTGGTATTTTGCTGACTGAAGAATTTGTTCATAATGCTGGAAAACTGATTCATCAAATACGCCCTCCTGGGGCTCAATGCGCGCCCATTCAATGCCAATGCGTATGGCATTGTGGCTTAAATGGCTGGCTAAGGAGAAATCTTCGTCGTAACGGTTATAAAAATCGCAAGCTTCCCCGCTAAAATACTCCTCGGAGTTTTTACCCTGGGCCTTTAACATGGCTAAACGGTTTATGCTCCTTTCCCAAACCCACCAATCGCTGTTTATGTTATTACCCTCTGTCTGGTAAGCGCTTGAAGCCGCGCCCCAAAGGAAATTTTTTGGAAATTTTAATTTAACCTTAGCCATTTTTAAGTAATTTTGGTTTCAAAATGATATTTTATGTATTTATTATACCACTCTTTCCAATTTTCTCAAAATTTGCTAAACTGCTCAAAGTTGTAGGTTAATTGTTAATCGTCAATTGTTAAACGTTCCCCTAAGGCGCTATCATCTAATGGTTAGGATAAGTGGTTCTCATCCACTAAATCCGGGTTCGATTCCCGGTAGCGCTACCAACAATATATGCTTGATAATTTTTATAAATTTTGGAGAAAAGCCAATGGCATTAGGTACGTTTACCGAATTATTTGCATAGGAATTTTTCTTATATCCTTATTATTTTTGTTTATAACTTCTCTCCTTTCGACAAATAGCCCCAAAGCTACGGAGCTTTTAAACTATATGCTTACATTAGCCAACACTTTTGTAATCTTAATAACAGGGTTTTTTGTTGCTTGGTATACTGTCGAAACTTATAAATTAAGAGTAGATGGGGTAAAGCCAATAATTTCAATAATATATAATCCTTCATACACCAACTTTTTCATTGAAAATATAGGTCGGGGCGCTGCATTAAATATAAAATTAGAAATAGAAAACCCCAGCGGTAATTTAGAAGACATTAGTTACATGATTTCATCAAAAAATTTAAAATACGACGCATCAATCGAAATGAATCAAAATATCAAGCTTATTGGAATGTATCACCGGTCTCTTATAGTTCCAAAGCCTGATGACTGGAGCAAAGAGGAGCAAGAAATTTTTAAAGGGAAAGAAAAAAAGAAATTTATTGCCATCGCTAAGTATGAGGATATATATGAAAACTGTTACCAGACTACTGTCCAATTTTCTCACAATGGAAATCGGTTTGTCATTGATTCAACTAAAATCATATCGGTTTAAAAAATGAAAAAGAAATTACTATTACAAAAAATCAAACAAGAATTTCCAGAGCTTAAATGGAAAACAGCAAAACATAATGTTGAAGGCTGGGACCACTACGTACTTATTTTGGACAACAAATACGTGTTTAGGTTTCCGCGCAAACCGGTTTACCAAAAAAGATTGCACAGCGAAGCTATGTTGCTAAATTATTTAGCCACTCGAACTAATATTGCCGTACCTAAATATGAATTTATTTCTAAGGATAAAACTTTTGCAGGGTATCTATTAATCCCCGGCATTCAAATAACCCCTGAGGTTTTTAAAACAATCTCCAAAGCATCGAGGAGCAAAATTGCTAAACAGCTAGCTGGATTTTTTTCTGTATTACACAAAACGCCTTTAAATATTGCAAAAAAATATGAGAAAGGGTCGACAAGCCATCTTAAGTTATATAAGGAACTAGTAAAAAATACTAACAAATATATTAAGCCACGCCTGTCTAAAAATAATTACCTGTTAATTCAAAGTTTTTTAAAAGAATTTGCTAAATACCAAAACCCTCCGCACAAATGCTTAGTTCATGCAGATATACACCAGGACCATTTGCTTGTAAGCAAAGACAAAAAGAAACTTGCGGGCATTATTGACTTTGCCGATAGGGCCATTGGCGACCCGGCACTTGACTTTACTGAGCTATGGCTTTATGGAAGAGAGTTTATTGAAGAAGTTTATAAATATTACACGGGTCCAAAAGACAAGGATTTTTTATTTAGAGCAGAACTATACTGCAAAAGAATCCCGCTTTGGGTAATGGCCTCTCCTTTTTTAGGAATGCGGGGTAAATTTAAAACAGGTTATAAACTTTTTAAAAAGATATATCTAGGAAACCCGTTCGCATAGTAAGCAAAAAATAAACTTTCTTTACCAAATCTTTATCCAACAAAAAATACCCTGCATTGCAGGGTATTTTTTATTAAAGACTAACTCTTCCTCGCCCCATGCAGCAGCATGTCTACGGCGTGCTCCATGGAGCCGGCTTCGGTTATTTGGCCGGCGTTGACGAAGTAGATGTCATCGGCGTTTTCTATGGTGTTAAGGCGGTGGGCAATAATAATTTTTGTGGTTTTAGTGGGAAGGTTTTTTTAAAATAACAAAATCATAAAAAATTGAGGGCGAAAACTCTATTGCTTTATTTAAAACCTCTTTGTACAATAAACTTAAGTTTACCTTTAAAGCTGTACATGGGCCAATGAGTAACATTATGAATTTGAAGAAGACATCACTATGCCTGCTATTGAGGGATGATCAAATTCTATTAGCAATGAAGAAGCGCGGTTTTGGTGCAGGCAAATGGAACGGATATGGCGGCAAACCTCAAGAAGGCGAAGCTATTGAAGAAACTGCAATAAGGGAAATGCGTGAAGAAATAGGAGTAGGTGCTAAGTTATCTGATTTAAATAAAGTAGCTACTTTAAGATTCTATTTCAAGAGCACTCCGGAATGGAATCAGGAAGTAAATATTTTTACCATTTTAACTTGGGAAGGCGAACCATTAGAATCCGAAGAGATGAAACCAGCCTGGTTTACTCGTAGTAAAATCCCTTATGAATCCATGTGGCCTGATGATAAGTACTGGCTGCCTAAAGTATTGGAGGGAAAGAAACTTACTGGTGATTTTTATTTCAACGAAGATGGATCTGAATTTGAAAAATTTAATTTAAGAGAAGTGGTTTACCTGTAATAAAAAAGCCTAATTAAATTGTTTAGAAATATCTATATTTATGTTTACAGGCATTATTAAATCTACAACTACGGTAACAGAAGTTACGCTAAAAAGTTCCGGAATGTTGCTGCGGGTTAGCAAGCCACATAACTGGAAAATAAAACTCGGTGACAGCATTTCTGTTAACGGAGTTTGTTCTACGGTAACGAGTATAAATAAAAATCAACTGGCGTTTGATTACATGCCGGAAACGCTTAAGCGGAGCACTTTAGGTTTATTAAACAAATTCAACTTAGTTAATTTGGAACAATCTTTAAAAGCCAGCGACCGTTTAGACGGCCATATTGCCCAAGGGCATGTTGATACAACCGGTAAAATTATTAGCATTAAAAAGGAAGGCAACTCGCGTGTATTTACAATTGGGGTTGGAGATAAAAAGTTAATCCGCTTGCTAGCGGAAAAAGGGGCAGTTTCTATAGATGGCATTAGTTTAACAGTTGTTGGCGTTTCCAAAAATTATTTTACTGTAAAAATAATCCCTTATACTATATCCCACACCAATTTACGAAGTAAAAAAACCGGAGATATGGTAAACTTGGAGTTTGATATTTTGGCAAAATATTTACAAAGGTTAATAAGTAAATAAAAAATTATGCAAATAAAAAATAAGCCGTCAGTAAAATTTAACGCCCATAATATGAAAGTGGGTTTAGTTGTAGCCAGGTTTAACCAAAGCACAACCCAAGCCTTGCTTGGGTCTGCTTTGGCTGCCCTAAGGGATTTTAAAGTAAAAGGACCCAATATTAAAGTAATTGAAGTCGCCGGATGCATGGAAGTTCCTTTTGCTTTGCAAAGCTTAGCCAAAAGTAAAAAGTATGGTTGCCTGGTTGCTTTAGGCTGTGTCATCCGCGGGGAAACCCCTCATTTTGATTACGTGTGTAAAACAGCGCAAGAAGGCGCATTGCGGGTAAGCCTGGATTTTCACATTCCTATAGGCTTTGGCATTATTACGGTTAACAATCTCAAACAGGCCCAAGCCAGAGGACATCTTGGAGGAGAAGCCGTAGCAGCTGCTGTAGAATTAGCCAAAATAGGATAAATCCAATTCTGGAACTAATTTAACCTTCAAAAAAATACGGCCGTGCGGCCGTGTTTTTTTATAATCTATGCGTGCGCTTGTTTTCCAAGCTTGAATTCTTTAAACTGCTTCTCCAGTTTTGTTACCCGCTCTCTAACGTCATATTTTACAATAAGTTCATCAAAACGATTCTCCATCCAAACCTGTTGCGCTTCAAAAGCTTGGTTAGTGTACTGTTTAAGCTCTACTGTTTGGGATTGAAGCCCGGTATGAAGTTCTTCTTTGGTTGCCAAAGGAGCTACCGCCTCTTTTATTTTCTCGTCAATAGTCTCTTTAACAGCTTCTAAAAGATTGGCTATTCCTTTGTCAAAATATTCTTGTGTAAGTTCCATATAAGTAATTTTAGTTTTGGATATTTATCCAGCGCCGGTTTTAACTACCATAAATTACCGCGGCATTAAACTGTGTACAACTAAATCAATTTTTATAAAATGTTTACGTAAATAAAACAGGTGCTGGATTTATTTTAGACAATTTTATTTCATTAGTCAAATTTAAAATCATTGCAAATTCCCGGTTCTGGATCCCGGATATCGCGCTTAAATAATGCTTAGATCGCGATTCCGGGATGACACAAAAGATTCTCCTAAACTAACCGAAAACCTTAACCCCTTGAGAATAAAACCCCTTTAAATTCGCTATTAACAATTAGGGGGACGCCGCGCAGGGATTGCACACGGGCGGAGATTTCCTTTACCGGACAGCGATGCTCGCGGCGGCTGTTGGTGGCGCAATGTGCGCATAAACCCTGGAGTTGGGAAAGAATATTATATTTTATTTTTTGCATTTCGCCCATAAATTTTAAATTAACTATTAATCTGGATTCTAAATAACCTTTCGCCCGTCCGACTCCGTTGAGGGCGCCTTGAGCTTGCCGAAACGGGAGATGCACTCAAGGTTTTTGGAATGACACACCTAAAAAAAGGAGTTCTAACCGTTAATTACTAAATGCTATTCTAAATTCCTTATTACTCCCACCACCTTCCCCTGCACCATCCAGTCCTCTTTGGGGTAAATATTTTTGTAGTCCGGGTTCTCGGCCTTTAAGTAGGCGCGGTTTTTAATTTGGATAAAGCGTTTAACAGTTGCTTCGTCGTGCAGTAACGCTACTACAATATCATTATTTTTTACATCCTTAGTCGGCCTAACTATAACCAAGTCCCCTTCATAAATTCCGGCGTTTATCATACTGTCGCCACGGACCCTAAGCAAAAATACGTCTCGCCTATTTTTCACAAGGTTTTGCGGCAGGTTAATCCATTCCTCAATATGCTCTTCAGCCAAATGCGGGCTGCCGGCCTGGATGTTGCCCAAAACCGGAACTCTTATTAAACCTTTAGTCAGGCTTTCTCCTAATGCATCTAAAATTTCAATTCCTCTTGCCTTACCGCTGGTTTTAATAAAGCCTTCGGTTTCCAGAGCGTTTAAAAGTTTTGCAACGCCGTTTTTAGATTTTACTTGAAGAAAAGTAGCCATTTCGGAAATACTCGGCGGCAAACTATGCTCACGCACCTGTTTAACTATAAATTCAAGGAGCTGTTTTTGTCGTTCTGTTATTTCTTTGGACATATATTTAAATACTAATTATTAATACTAATACACTAATTGACTAATGAAACAAATATAAACTAATGTTTTTAATTTTTATTCTAAGTCTATTTTCACTACCCTTATAGGTTTGATAAACTTGCTTCTGAAATTTACTAATATTGCTAATTTAACCTGTGCTTGCTGTAGATACCTTTGAGTCTGAACATAATCATCACGGAGAATAATTCTTTTTGCTTTTAACTCAAGTATTATTTTATTATCAACCATGAAGTCAGTTATATTACCCCTCGATCCTAAAGGAAACTCTCTCACAAATGGGATATTATTTTCGCGTAGCTTTCTTTCAATAACATCGCAATATTGCTTTTCTTTTGCCCATGGGCCTAATTCGTGTTGAATATAAAATACCAACAACTATATAGGACAACTCGGGATAAAATAGTTCTGTTTTAATTCCAACATTAGTTTTTATTTGTAACATTTGTTTACGTATTTATTGGTATTTGTATAATATACGTTCGTTCACTCTATGTCAAATGCCTTAATTTTATTATACTTTTGTTCACCCGGCTAAAGTTATCCACACTTCTTCGTCCCGATTTATCGGGACTACGAAGTGCAAGCACTTACTAAAAGCCGGGGCAATTCCCCGGCTGCTAACTACTAAATACTAAATGCTAAATGCTACTTGGTATTCAATAAAAACTTAATAAACACCACAATCCCCTGCCAAACACTTTGTAAAATAGGCTTGCTGGCCGGCAACAAAATCACCAGGGCGATTAAAAAAATCCAGTCTTTTTTTATAACTTTAAAAATAGAATATATTAATAACACAGCCAAACCAATAGAAATCACCGGCTGCAAGCTTGCAGGAAAATTCTTTAAAAATTCCAGGTATAAATTTTGGATATCTGTTAGTGACATTTGTCTATATTATAACAATTAATCTAATTACAACAAGCTATCAAATAACAAGAGATCCTTCACCCGCCCATTCATGGCTAAAGATCGGGCTCAGGATGACGCCGTAACGTAAACCATTACTTCTTCTTTTTGGACAAATTATCTACAACAACCAAATGACGGTAATCAAAAATATCTTTAATAAACTTATCAAAAGTATCGCGCCTTTGCACAAATTCTTCTACCGACATTACGCTATAATTTATTTCCTGCCCCATTAATTTTTCCGTGTGCTTTAGGAAATCGGATAACTTATTTAAATTAACCTTCCCTACCAACAGCAAATCCACGGGCAGGCTTTGGTGCCCGCAAAAAATGCCGCTTAAAAACGCCGCTTGGACTTTACCCAGCCGCTTTATGGCTAAAAATAATTCATCTTCATACTTTGGGCCGGCCTTTAACCAATAGCCCTTCATTTGCGGCAGCAATTTGTACCGTGGGTTAATAAGATAGTACTTTTTGCCTTTTTTGCTGAAAGTTTTAACCGCGCCCAAAGCCACCAGCTTGCCTAAGCTATGGGCTGCCTTTAAATAGGCTAGCTTTAACCTTTTGGATATTTCCAGCACCGAAAAACTCCTCTCCGGCGCGGCCAAAAAAAAGCTTAAAACCGCGGAGTCTTTTTTGGAGTCTATAATGTCTTGGAGCATAAAAGAATTGGCAAAAATGGCAAAAATTAAATAAATGGCAAAAATAAAGCCGGTCTCTAAAATTGCTACTTAAAATTATAGCATAAAAAGTAAAAATTACATCTGGACAAGCGGCCAATTTGTTGATAATCTAATTTATCCCCCACTGCGCGGGGAACCTCGCATCCCGAAGGTTTCGGGAAAGACAAACGCCTCTGGCGTGTCCCGTAGGAGGACATCTGCTTGTAAAGCTCTGCTTTATGGCGCTTAGACAAGCTCTCTTCCACCCATACGCTACAACATCTTACCGACCATAAGGCGGAAGATTCTGGCAAAGGAAAATGCAATGGAAAAGACGAAAGTTAGGATTAAAGATTACTTACCCATCAGGCTCGGCTGGCTCAAAGTCCTGCCTGTATTGGCCGCAGCTATAATATATCTGGCATTTATTACCTGGTGGCCCATTCATCACTGGAACAAATTCAGCGAACGGGACATCCCCAGCTTAAAAGCTTTTTTGGGACTAAGCACCGGATATTTTGTGTTCGCAATTCTAAATGGCACATTCAAAAAACTCTCCGGGTTAGCTTATAATTACCTTAGGCTCAACGTCTGGGGTCAAGTTGCCAACTTTGAGATTGGGAAGGACGGAGAGTTGAACTTTTGGATTAGCGGGAAACTTCCCGATTGCAGCGCTTTGGCCGGCGTCAATATTCTTTGGAGAGTTCCTCTGGGAGGCTGGATTAAAAAACGGCCTCAGTTGTTTAGGGCCATTGGCGGTTATTGGCAGGAGGCAGGCTGGAACTTTGGATTAATTAATATTTATGGCCCTTGGGGCATCATAACTCCGAGCCAGACTCGTGTTCTCCTAAAAGACTGGAATGGCAACAGGCTAGAGGGAAACTTGGCTTCGGCGTTGAAATTCGTTGCTAAAAATCGCTCCCAGGGGCTGGAGCTTGTTTTCGATACCCACGTAACGATGCAGGCAACATTGGCCGAGCGAGATAGATGGATAGGCTCCAAAATAAGTAAAATTTTCTCAGTCATAAGTGAAGCCCCAACCAAGTATCCCCGTTTCTTTAATAGCAAGGGAGGTCAGGAATTACTGCTTCAGCTTCAGAAAGCCCTCATCCTCTAAAGACAGCAGAAATAACCATCCTCTGTGCACCCGGCTGTGTAAAAAACACAGTCGGGCGCACAGAATTTTATTTTGTCATTTTTTGGAAAACTAATCATAAATATGGTATAATATAATTTATATTCAACATAGCAGCCAAAAGATTATAGTGAGCCGTGTCTTAAATCCTTAACCTTTCAACTTCCAACTCTGTGGATGAAATAGAATCACAAATTGCCAAAATCCAGCTGGGGAACAACAAAACTTCCACCAGCTATGTTTATATAATGGCGGAAAAAGCCGGCCAGTCTTCCTCTGAATTATATGTGGTGGCCGAATTACCGCTGTTTAACCCTGCAGCCGAGGAGTCTTGCGAACGGATTTGCCTGGCCATTGCTTCCGGCCTTAAACGGGCTTATAAAAGGCCGGGTGGTGAAAGCGCATTTGAAAATGCTATAAGCCAAATTAACGAAGAATTGGGGAAGCTCGCTTCCCTGGGCCAGACGCAATGGATAAACAAGCTAAGCTGCATTTTAGGGGTTAAGGAAGGGAATAATTTTAACATTGCCACTTGCGGCAAAGTTTCCGCTTACCTTTTGCGCGGCGGCGAGTATACGGATATTTCCTGCTCGCCGGCCCAAAGCCATCCTTTAAAAACTTTTGAAAACTACGCATCCGGAAAGGTACGGTTGGGAGACTTGCTGATACTTTCCACTACGCAAATGTTCAACTTCCTGTCTATGGACAGGCTGCTAAATATTGTCAGCACTTCCAACTTCCTCACTGCCAGCCAAACTATTTTAGAACTGCTTAAGGGAACTTCTGAGCCCCAGGTTTCTTTTGGCGTACTCTTGAACTTGCAGGCGCCTGCCGGGGAAATTGGCGAAGAAGAACTGGATTTGGAAAATTACATTGTGGAAGCTTCCGGTCCTTCAACCGGCTTTGCGCAGAAAATTTTAAATTACGCCAAAGATGCTTTTGCCTTAGGCAAAAATTCCGTAAAAAGGCAGCCGCAGACCGGTTTGCCGCAGGTGTCGTTTTCGGAACGGCTGCAAAACATCAACAGCAACGGGAAAAACCTGCTTTCTAAAACAAGGGGTTGGTGGCAAAACGCCAAAACCGGAGCAAAAAAAGTAACGCAAACCGCGAATGTGGAAAATTTCCGCGGCATGAGCAGGCAAAAAAAGTTTTTGCTTGCCTCTATTTTTATTTTGCTCGTGGCTTTTATTTCCAATTTGGTCATTGCCAACCATCTTTCTAAGACCCACGCTACCCAAACCAACATTTTAAATAACCTACACGACGCCCAAACGCTTTTGGGCAACGTGCAGTCATCCCTTTTATATAAAGATGATGTAGCGGCGGCAAAATACTTCCAGCAAGCCAAAGCAAAAATGCCGAACGCAAAAGACGTGCCGTCCGCGGACAAAGACCTTTATAGTAAGCTGCTGGCGCAAATAACAGATACGCAAAACCTCATGGATAAAACCGTGCAGGCCGCAGTTTCCAATTTAGGCAGTTTGGGCAAAGGGGATGAGCTTATAAAATTGCCCGGCTATTTAGGCGTGCAGGTTAATAACGCAATTATTAGCTTTAACAAACAAAACGGCAAAGTGGAAGACAGCGCCTTAAAAGCGGGCGCCACAATAGTAAATAATGTATTCCTCAGCGGCAACACAGCGGCAATTTATGACGGCGGCAACCTTTACGTTTGGGATTTTTCCGCCGGCGCCCTTAGCCCTGGCTTTAGCCAAGGCGTCCCCGCAAAAAATAATATGGGCGGATTGGCCCAGTACCCAACCAACGGCAGGGTTTATATTGTAGATAAAAAACTGGCGCAAATAGTCAGCTTTGCGCCAAGTTCAAAAGGCCTTTCCCGGCCTGTGGTGTCTGTGCGCGACCCGCAGCTGTCCCAAGCGCAAGATTTGGCCATAGACAGCAGTATTTATGTCTTAACCACCTCCGGCATTGCCAAATTCCAAAGCGGCTACCCGGTGGCTTTTAACCTCTCCCTGGCAACACCGTTTTCCGGCAGCGGCAAAATTTATACGCAAAAAGACTTTACTTACATTTATGTGTTAGATACCGGCAACAACCGGATATTAATTCTGGATAAAAAAGCCGGCCTTGTGTCCACGCTAAAATCTCCGGATTTCACCGCGCTTAAAGACTTCCAGGTGGATGAAAAAAACAAAGTCATTTATGTTTTGAATGACGGCAGTTTGCTTAAGGTGACATTGCCGTAACCGTGCTGTGTGTCATCCCAAATTTATTTTGGGATCCATTTTTTGGATTTAAATTCTCAAAAATGAACTCCTAAGAATAACCCAGAGTGGAAGGATTTGTATCCGGGGTTGCTTTAAACAAACGTTGATGTGTCATTCCAGAATTTTTACAGCGTCCGACGAAGCTTTAGGGAAGTTGGAAGGGCTGTTAAAAATTCTGGAATCCATAAATGAGCCGTGGTATGGATCCCAAACATTCCACAGCCCTGGAATTTTGGGATGACACACTAGGATAGTCCACCCACACTAGGATTTTGCGCCACGCTAGAAAGTTGTCGTTGTTTTTAAAAACTCATCCACTACTACTTTTGTCTCTTCCAAACTTTTGGTTTCCATTAACTTAGCGCGGAGTTCCGCTACGCCGTCAAAGCCGGAGGCGTAGGCTTTAAAATGCTTGCGCATTATTACAAAACTTTTTATTCCTGAAAAATATTTTTCAAACAATTCGGCATGCTCCAACATTACGGACAGCCGTTCTTTTATTGTTGGCTGGTAATTATCTTCGCGAAATATCCAAGGGTTGCCAAACGCGCCGCGCGCTATCATAACGCCGTCGCAGTCTGTTTCTTTAATGCGCGCCAATCCTTCTTCCCGCGATTTAATATCGCCGTTGCCGATAATTAATGTGTGGTTATCCTTTTCTCTATTCTCTTGGCACTTATCTCTAATTTTTACAGCTTCTGCGATAGCCTCCCAATGCGCCGGGACTTTACTTTTTTCCTGCTTTGTGCGCGCGTGCAACGCCAGCGCCGCAATATCAAATTTTAAAAGATGGCTCACCCAATTTTCCATTTCATCAGTTTTGGAATAGCCAAGTCGGGTTTTTACTGAAACAGGTAGTCCAACCACCTCCCCCCGCTCCGCGGGATACTCCTCCTTAGAAAAGGAGGAGAGGCTCCGCACGACATCCGAGGATAACTGCGGAGCTTCCCCTCCTGCAAAGGAGGGGTGGCCCGCGGAGCGGGACGGGGTGGTTGGAGTCTTGGCTCCTTCAATTGTCGCCTGTATAATTTCTCCCGCAAGCTCGGGCTGGCGAATTAACGCGGCACAAGTCCCCTGTCCAATTTCTTTGTCTTGCGGGCAGCCCATATTAATATCTATCCCATCAAACCCCAAACCAGCGCAAATTTTTGCCGCCTCAAAAAACTTGTCCGGATTATTACCCCAAATTTGCGCGACCATGGGGCGTTGAATATCAGTGAACTTTAAATCTAGCGATAGCCTTTTATAACCTTCCGGGTGCGTTAAACCATCTACGTTTACAAATTCGGTGTACATAACAAAAGGGTTCATTGTCGACGTCATCCTGAGTGCGTCCGAAGGATCTCTTATTTGAGATTCCCGCCCGACCGATTGGTCATTCGCGCGGGCTTCAGTCGGCTGCGTTTTTTTAGAATGACGCCACTGAGAAGAACGGTTGCCGCTATACCTTGCAAACATTTCCCTAAAAGCCACATCCGTAACCTCTTCCATTGGCGCCAGCGCAAAAATCGGTTTATTTAATTTTGTCCAAAAGTTAGGCATAAACCATATTTTAGCAACATTTGATAAATAAAAAAAGGGCAGCTTGTGTGAAAACCACAAGCCGCCCGGACGCGCGCTAACGCTTTTTTGGAATTTTTCTCCCGGCGGGAGGCTTTACCTTGTAGATATGTCCTGCTGGGATAATGTCGTCTACCTTACACAAGACTTTCGCTCCTTTGGCTAAACCTTTGGGACCGAACTCTTTGTAGTCAGAGGGTTTCTTGCGCCATACAAAACCCACTACCATGTGTATCCAAAACCAAGGGCGCTGACTCCCCAAGTCGCTGCCGTCAAAACCAACACCCAAAGGCACATTGCGGAAAAGAACAGTGCATTGGAACAGCCCATCTCCATCCGCTTTACAAACTTCTGTTATTGTCGCTGAGCGATAACGTACCATACAATCCTCCTGTACTAAAGCAATTATAACAAAAAACCGCCCCCGTGCAATGGGAACGGTCCTATGACTTCCCCAGTTTCTCATCGAGATGCTTAAAGATAAGGCTCGCTGCGTAGTCTGTGCCGATGAGCAAATCCCGGGGGCGCAACTGTCCAAATTCTGGCAACGGAAGGCTGGCCCAAAACAATGCGTCTTCTGGTGTCCCAAACATAGGGATAAAACTTGCAAAGCGCTTAAACCTCTTAAGACGCCTGGTGTCAATCTGACTAGGATCCACTTCTTTATTCTCCCACCTCGAAACAGTTCTGATAGCAACCTCCAGTAAGTTCGCAAAATCCTGCTGCGAAATATCAAAACTCTTTCTGATCTTCTTTACCTGTGATGAGTCCATTTTTCCTCCAATGCCGGCAAAATACAAAACAATTGTGGAGCATGTTGAAAAGCTTACCGCTATTGAATTGTCCGAACTTGTAAAAATCTTAGAAGAAAAATTTGGCGTTTCTGCCGCAGCCCCAATGATGATGGCCGCAGGCGGAGCAGCTGGTGGTGCCGCTGCCGAAGAAAAAACCGAGTTCTCTGTTGAATTAACAGAAGCCGGCGCCAGCAAGATCAACGTTATTAAAGTAGTGCGCGAAGTTACAGCCTTAGGCCTTAAAGAAGCCAAAGACATTGTAGACGCCGCTCCGAAAATTGTTAAAGAAAACATGCCTAAAGCCGATGCTGAAGCTTTAAAGAA
>Ga0207147_1037_pt1 | contig 26585 bp, 23 predicted proteins | sample Alteio_BWMinHeat_33_FD_153551 | JGI IMG/M metagenome (GOLD analysis project Ga0207147, IMG submission 153551) | Enriched cells from forest soil in Barre Woods Harvard Forest LTER site, Petersham, Massachusetts, United States -... | ecosystem: Environmental > Terrestrial > Soil > Temperate forest >... | reverse complement strand
CAACAGCAGAATCATTGAATATAAATGACGGTTGAGTTGACAAAAGAAGAGCAAAAAGAATTCGAAGAAATTAAACAAAAATTAACTGACAACCCAGTTTTCAAAAAGTAACTCAAAAAATGGCCACACCATTTTAGGGAGGTCTATCAGCTTTACGCTAAAAAGGGCTAATAAGGCTGGCCAAGAACATCAAATTGTACATTTGAATGTGTTTTATTCAATTCTAGTATTGCTTGTAGGCGGTTAATAGAAGTGCGTCTAACATCTAAATGTAAATACCGACAAGAAAGATTTTCATTAAATTTTGGCACTTCAGATAAATCAGGATTCCCACTAAGATCAACAAAAGTAACATCTGGGTTTTTCGTAAGATCAGGGGCCTTAACAATCTGGTTATTCTTCAATTTAAGTACTCTTAGCTTCTTTAACTGTTGACAGTCAGGGGGATTGATCAGATTGCACTCTCCAATTTCAAGTGTTTCCAATTCTCGAAATTTTGAAAAATCATACTCAGCAGGCCAACTCCTGGATAAGATTGTTAAATGCGTAAGATTTTTAAATTTAGATAAAAATTTTGGCTCTTTTGAAAGTTGGTCTTTTGGTTTATCGCCTCCTCTGAATTCAGGAGCATAACTGAATATATAAGTATAAATGCTTTGAAAATGCTTGAGTTCAAGCTGTAGTTGTTCATTGAAAATTTTCTCAATGTCATCTCTCTTTTCTAGAATAAGTTCTAATGGTGGCAATGTATGGAAATGGAGGTAAAAAATTTTTAGATGTAATTCGCTGAGCGCATCGGATGGACTTATTTTCAGAAAGTCATAATTCATTAACCCCATAATTTCATATACTCTTAGGCCGTAAACCTGATCAATTATTGATTTATGTTCCCATGATTTCATTGCTTCTGCAGGAATGTGCATTTCTCTAATAAGTCGATCTTTTTCTGGCAGTAATTTAGCTGATAAGAATTTGTTATTGATCTCATAGGCATTTATTAAATTCACCACTTCTTTCGGAAGGCTTGCTTTTTCCTTGGGAGTTAATTGTTTTAAAAGATCACCAGGCAAAATTGCCTTGAGATAAAGATCAATGAGCTCTAACTCATCCTCGCCGAGGTTAGATATAATTTCTTCTATAACATCTTTAATACCTATGGCGACAAATGCCATGAGTTCTTTTTCAAAATTTTGAATTATTTTTGTCTGTGAGTCGTTCAGTCCTTTTAAAAATTGATCTCTCTTAGGTATGTCTAACACTAATTTTTGAGTTTCATCTGTTTTTAATGAAACTTCTTTAGCAACAGATTTTTCAGCACTTACAGGCATTCTATGACGCGAAGTTATTTTAAAAGTATTATAGATCATGTCAATTTGATTCAGAAATTCCTTTTTGTCTTCTTCTGAAATTTTTGGGCGTGAATTTAGTTTTTTGCCAAATTTTTGTAATTCTTGAACACGATGGTAAATTGAAGGATCAAAAGCTTCGAAAGTACTTTGGGCCAACCCACTTATAGTTTTGTTGATGTCATCCATTCTCTTTTCGAGAGGTTCCTTAAAAGCTGCTTGGGTATGCAATGTTTCAAATAGAGCCTTCCATTGCTGAACATTAATTTTGGGATCTACAGTCATAACATATCTCTTTAATTTAAGAAGACATCAAAAATATCATAATTATAAATTAAAATCAATTAATTATAATTAATTAATTCTAATTTTTATTTAGTTAATTTTTATGCATTATTTGTTTTTTGATTGGATAAAAAAAAGTATTTCAATTTGGTGGACTTGATGAGACAATTGCATAAGTGCCAATAAAATATTTTAAGCTTGATCTTAACAACAACGTTAACAACGTGTCCGCCGGCATTCTGCCGGCTTTTAGTCGAGTATGGTTTTAAGCATATGTTATTTAATTTAAGTATGTTACATTAAAATCGCAGTATATAAGTTAGTTTAAAATCAAGTTCGCGTAAAAGCCGGCAGAATGCCGGCGGGCACGATATAATCGTTATTTTAATTTTCCAGAAATTTACATAACCAATTTTCGTCAAACATCAAATTGCCTGCTCATAGAGAACAGTTGTCTGATCTTACCACTTAAATCATTAAAATTTCAGTTCTCATTAATTCAGGGCTAAGGTGATTGCTCACCTTAGCCCTTTCTTTGCGCCTTTGCGCCTTTGCGTTTAATCTACTTTTATCCTAGCATTCGGAAGCTGGCCAGCTTCTTTCATTTTATAAAGAATTTCAATTTGTTCTGCAGAAGATCTATTTGATAGGTCCGGCCATACAATATCATCTGGAAGAGACTGAGGCTCAAAAAAGAAGGTGAAAAAATCTTTGTAATCGCTTAGAGGAAAACTGATGTCAAGCACATCCAACTGAGGGTAATCAGTTTTAAGTACTGGAGGCTTCAAGCCATTTTGCAAATGAACAATTGCTAAAATCCATTCTGCTACCGTGCCGGTGCCTCTTGCTAGTACAGTTGTATTGCCTATTAACCATACAAGCTCGGCGGCAAGAGCATAGAACTCATTTAATCGTTTTCTATAATTTTTTAATTCAATTGGATTGTCACTTGAGGCTTTTTTTAGATTAAACGCCATTAATGTTTCAAAAAGATCTTCAATATTCTGCAAGGTAGTTGTAAGAGGGGAACGTCCATGCAGCCAATATTGCTTTCCACAACATAAATTTTTTTGAACAGTATTCATTGAAAGAGTTAAATTTTTGAACTTCAGTCGATAACCCATTAACTGTTCTTTGATTTTGCCGCACTCCTTGAAATGATCGTGATCTTCCAAAAATATACGTTCAAAGTCAGGTGATATGGAACAATGATAAATAGAACTAAGAATTGGAATCGGCCAACTATACCGGTCTGTTAAAGGTGTTCTGCCTTCCAAACTCGATTTTAAAATTTTAAATAAATTGCTATTGTCAGATAGATTAGCATGTTTTCCGGACCGCATTGCCTGCTTTAAAGAACGTTTTTCGCCAATTTTTTGGACCACGGCAGCAAAACGTCTTGTATTGGTGCTAGAAGGCGGCAATCGAGCAAACTCGCTATTATCTGTTGGTTCGTTGATCTGATTATAACAAAGACTTTTAAAAAGGGTCATCACTTGATCTTTGCAATAATTAGAATATTCCTTTTCCTCAAAAAGAGAATCGCTTTTTGTTGTTGAAGAATAAATGGATTGGATATCGGCAAGCTGGCTAGGTTTTTTATGGCGGGTTATGAAAAGACCTGATTTAAAAAATTCAAGCTTAACTTTTTCATAGGTCAATAAGATAAAATCTTTATGATCTTTATTTTGATCAATAACAATCTCGACTAAACGATCTACCAAATTAATTGAATTCAGTCTAATTAATTTATAAAAAAGTTCATTGAGCTCTAAATCAATGAGGTTCTCATTTGCAGAACGATTTAATAAAGCAAATATCTTTGTGAAAATTAATCTGGCAGCTTCATTCTTATCATTTTGACATAATGCCAAAAGTGTTTTTATATTGCCGCTTTCAGCTGCTTTTTCTTGTAAAACCTTTCTTAACTTGGACGGTATTCCATAAGTTGCCACTAGATAACCTAGACACTTGGGTGCTTGATCTTTCAAAGGAGCATTTTCTCCATTAAAACCAGCGGCAGCCATTAAATGTGATATTTCAAAAACATAAAAATTACTTTTAAAAAGTTGTTTAAAGCAACCAACGCTATCCCAATACAACATTTCACTAAAAACGTTAGTATAAAATTCAATACCGGGTTTAGACGTGCTCTGATTAATTATATCAAATATAGTTTTAATCGTTTGGGGAGCATCAATGCGTATTAATGAGTAAATTGTACCCTCTAAACAAGAGTTGAAGGTAATTGATTTATTTTCTGAAAGAATTTTAAAACAGCTAGCTAAAGCAAGATCTTTTTCGGGACTTATGCCGATTTTGCCAAATCTTGCCATCATTCCTTCAAAGACTCCTTTAAAATCTACTTCTTTAAATTGTGCTCTATATTTATTCAGAAAAATCAATGCATAATCAGTATTATAAAAAATTAAAATAATAAAATTAATCTTGAAATATTCTATACAGAAAATTTCATTAAAATTATTTACTTCCATTACTAATTCTAAAGTTCTAAAAATTGTGTCACACGATTGACTTCTTTTTAAAAGACACTCATAAAGCTCTTGAATTGAAGGGGGCAATTCATTTGGTTTGCTGGATTCTTTAAATTTCTTTTGAAATAGTTTAATAAGCTGTTCTTTATTCGGGTTTTTTTGAAAATCTGCACAATTCACTATTGTTAATAGCTCAGAAAAAGTTATATCAGGTGAAATAGCTTCCTTTGCCACTGTTTCAAAAGGTTTAGGATCATTGCATGCAGGTATAGCGCTTCGTGAAACAGAAACAGGCACAGTCGTTCCTGCCGGACCAGACTGTATGTCATGTTTTTTAGCAATATCTTCAACTTTTTTAATATTGAAAGTTTTACTATCACTTTCAAATTTATTATCTTGAGTAATAGTTGTGGAATTATAGAGAGTATTGTTCTGAACTGCATTAGCCATAAATGCCTTTTAAATAAAATAAAGGCAAATTTATAACATAAAATTTATTTAATTTAAACACTTTATTATTTTAGAATAAAATAAATGATGAACCAAAAAGCAACGGGCAATTTGGTGGACTTGGTGGACGAAGTGGACTTGGTGGACGTAGTGGACTGTTAAATAACTTTTATTACTGTCCACAACGTCCACTTGAGACAATTGCAAAAGTCAAACCCCTCATTTTTCAGACGTTTTTAGAAAGTTCCTGTACCCGGGCGCAGGATTTCTCCATATTTTTAGGCTGTTGGGCATTACAATGTATAGCTCCGAAGGAGCTTAATTTTTATAGCCCATAGTGTAGCACCGAAGGTGCAAACTATGGGTAAGAAAGCAAATCAATAAAAAAGCCCTAGCAGGGCGTAATACATCTATTGATTACGCCCTTCTAGGGCTTTTTTTAATTATTAATCTTTACCCACAGTTTGCGCCTTTGGCGCTACACTGTGGGCTATAAAAATTAGGCTCCTTCGGAGCCATTGTATGTCCTAAGCCACTTTTTAAATCAGATTGTCAAAAAGATTACAAAAGCATATTGAAGTATTTTCTTGTCACTTTTGCGATTGTCTCGTATGGAGTAATATGTTGTCGATTGTCTATATATTGTTATGATTTGGAGGTGGTTTAGTGAATCATTTTGATATAGAAAGTCCAGGAATCAAAGAAAGAGTCATAGCTCGCAATGACTTGGCATTTTCTTTTTTAGCTTATATGCCAATAGTACCTGGTCATTCATTGATTTGTCCAATTCGTGTTGTAGAGTCATGTGATGAGTTAACTTTAGATGAATGGCAAGCGATAATCGAACTTCAACAAATAATATGCCGAGGTTTAAAGAAAGCATTTGGCGCAGAAGGGTTTAATTTTGCCTGGAATCAAGGTGAAAATGCTGGGCAATCGGTCCCCCATTTTCATTTGCATGTCGTTCCAAGAAAATCGGGAGATGCCGGCATTCTTCAATACGAACCAAGAGTGTTTTTATACCGCCCCGGTAGCCGAGCTGTTTCTCCCGAAGAAGAATTGGTACAAACCGCAAAATTTATTAAGAATAATTTATGAACTAAATTTTAAGGATTAATAATCTTCCTGAATATGATTAATATAGGCCTGCAATGTGTCTTTTCATATTCTTATGAAAATTTTATTGCGATACAACCAAAAGAGAATCAACCAATCGATCAGTAAAATCGTTAGTCCAAGAGTTAGGTCATAGAATACCGGTCCAAAAAATCCAAAAAACTGTTCTCCAAAATGTGTCACCAGGTTCTTATGCAGGTAGCCGCTGTATCCTAGAGCATCTGAAAGAAGATAGGCAGCTAAAGAATTGGCGCCAATCACACACAGTGGAAATGCCCACCTTCTCCACCCTCTAATGTCGATCAAAAAATAGAATGCTGCAAGAATCAAATAGGAGAGCCCTCCGCTCACCATTACCCACGAGGGTGTCCAGATCCTTTTTACTATTGGAGAGATGTCCAAATTATCGAGAAGCATACCGGTAGCGAGCAAAGAAATTCCAAGACATGCGAACACGAAAACCTTTCTACTTTGGGTCTCATTGTTTCTGAGCCAGCCGCCTGCTATAAGTCCCAGGATCATGGTGCAAAGCGTTGGAATGAAATTGAGCGTCGAATATCCACCAGCATTATAATGGAACCAATTTTCGTCTTTGTCAGGACGATTATGTGTAAATTCTTTGTTCTTGTCGTTTCCATGATAGGGGAATATGTTCAAAATCCATCGGTCAGCCGCCCACGCTAAGTTGGAATTTTTGTTGAAATGGGCTGCAATTGATTCATTGTCTTTTGGATGGTGTTGTGCGATGAATTCTGCATTGACGCCCACTGCGGAATAATCGAATTGGCTGCCTGGCGCCGGGTACAAAATGAAAGCTAGCCAATAGGCTGCAAGGATCGTCACAAGTGAAACCCATTGCCCAAAGGATTTAAGATGCCCGATGAGGAATAGGAAGAAGTATCCCAGGCCGATTTGGCTTAAAGTGTCTTCGAATGTGAAATATGTGCTGTCAGTAGTTTGTGAGCGTAAAAATATTCCCAGTGCGACAAGTGCAGCAGATCGCCAAAGGGCATGGATGGCTGCTAGGAAAAATGTTTGTCCTTTCGCATAGCGGTTGGCTAAAGAATAAACAAGTCCTATTCCAACGAGGAATGAAAATGAAGGCTGGATCATGTCGTGCAGCACTAGTCCGCGCCATTGGACATGGGTCTGATGATCGGATAGGAATGCCCAAAAACCATTGATAGGAAGGCCTTGTGCTTGAAAGATGTCGCGCAATGCATAGATCTTTGTTACCTCGGCCATCATCAAAAGCATGACAAAGCCTCGATAGGCGTCGACGGACAAAATGCGCTGGGCGATTTGGGTCTTAGGATGAGTGTCTGGTGTTTTCAAACAGGTAACAATTTCCAAGTTTAAATTATACTAATATTTCTCTAAATGTTCTTGCTTTTACATTAATAATAGTTTGGATTTCATTGCCAAGTAGAATTGCAGGGTTTAGACAAAAAAAATCAATTTTACTTATTGACTCATTTTAAAGTATTTTTTTTGCAATTTTTAAACACGAATTTCTTTTTTTATGATTTGACAATTAAAAAATTTATGTTATTTTGAGTATTTACAATTTATTATAAACTAGGACAATATATGTTTAAACATATCCTCAAAGTGCTTTTAGCATCTTCCGTCCCTTTAATAGGAGCGCAAGAAGTAACTCATACTCCTCAAAGTTACGAAAGTTCAGTAAATGAAGCTCCTTTCATGATTGAAAGTATAAACGCAAAATGCGGCGGGTGTGTAAATAGACCCCCCACAATGGCTGAGCTTCTACAAGCTGTTCAACTAGTGCTGCAAGGACATATTCTTGAGCTACCAGAAGTACAGCCTGCGTTTATTCAATTATTAAGTAACACCCTCGTCGCGACTGGCGCAACTGGAATACGCGGCCCAACCGGTGCAACAGGGTCTCAAGGGATTCCAGGACCTACCGGTCCTGCAGGAGGTCCTCCTGGCCCAACTGGGGCTCCAGGAGCAACAGGTGCTACTGGCGCCGCAGGAGCAGCAGGCACTCCCGGAGGAGTATTAGCCTTTGGAGACTTTTTTGCACTCATGCCGCCTGATAATGCCGCAACCGTTGGTGCCGGTACAGCAGTAGATTTCCCACGCGACGAACCCGGTAACACGGGTGGAATTGTACGTACAGGCGCCAACACTTTTCTTTTGCCGGCAATTGGATCATATCTAATACAATTTCAAGTGAGCGTTACAGAAGCCGGTCAGTTAGCATTAGCATTAGACTCCGGTGCTGGCTTTTTATTACTCCCCGATACTGTTGTAGGCAGAGCAACTGGAACAACTCAAATAGTGGGAATGTCCGTAGTTACTACAACTGTTGTTAATTCTATTGTTGAAGTAATTAATCCTCCCGGCAATTCACCGGCATTAACAATAACTCCTGTAGCTGGGGGAACCCATGCGGTATCTGCTCATTTAGTTATTGTACGTATACTCTAGGGAATTAACGGAGATAATGATTAAAAAACTCAAGATTCTTAACATGAATCAATAGGAAAAATTAATATGTTATGTAGAAAAACATTTGTAAGGTTATTCCTGACAACACTTATATTCAATACTTTGTCGAGTGCCTATGGGGATTATAATTCTAATGCCTATGGGTATGATTATAATTCTAATCCATATGGCGGTCAATCCTCAGACTGTGGAAACTATAATCCATGCTCATATCAACCAGCTGCTTGCTGCACACCGCCAGCATGTTCCTGCGGGAGTGGATTTATTAGCGCCGACCTTCTCTACTTGAGACCTTTTCAGGATGGATTTGCATGCGGATGCATACCGGAAGAAACTAATAATTTCATCAGATCGGATGGTAATATAGTATCTAGATTAAAGGGACATACCAAAGATCCGCATTTTAAATGGAATGCAGGGTTTCGGCTAGGTGTCGGTTACCAGTTTAACCGTCAAAGCTGGGATATCGCAGCTTATTGGACTCATTTTAATTCTAATACGCATGATCATAACTTTAAATGGAAGTTGGATTTTGAAGTTATCGATGTTACTATAGGTCGCAGTTTTTGCATGCAATCCTTTTCAGTAAGACCCTTTATAGGTGTGCGCACTGCCGTCATTGATCAAAAAGTGAGAGCGCATACTTTCAGTCCGAACAATACATTTTTTGAGGGATCTACTACTGCAGTTTCTGGTAGTAACTCATCCGAGAATAACCTTGTTCCAGATATAACTGACAACTTTATAGGCTCCGAAAAAAATAAAGCTAATTTCGTAGGTGTTGGACCACTTATAGGACTTGAGGCTGATTATAATTTAGGCTGCGGTTTAAGTGTATTTGGCGGAGCTGATATCGCTTCTTTATATTCACATTATAATGTCAAAGATAGAAGTCGCAGCGTTTTTTTAAACGGTGAAAATGTTTGCGACAACAGCGCCGATTTACATAGCTGCCAAATAGCTTACGATTCTTGGGTAGGTATCCGTTGGCAAAAATGTTTTTGCAATAATATGCAGTTAGGGTTGGCCTTAGGATTGGAGCAGCATCGCTATTTTGATCATAATCGTCTAGGTGAAGATGGAGATTTTTGCTTGGATGGAGGATTTCTTTCAGCCAGCGTCACTTTCTAGAAGAATGAGATAAAGCATAAATTTAAAAAGGACAAAAAGTTTTTTTGTCCTTTTTTTTTTGTGCATATCCATTTTTAGGGGTGTCTAGTGGATCATTTTGATGTAGAAAGTCCACGAATCTAACAGACGAAATAATAAAGAATAATTTATAAAAACTAATCTAGTTTTTGACTTTAACAAGGCGTGTGTATATACTATTCCATTCAATTAATTGTTCAAATTAAATTAAGAGGTTTAGTATGGCATATTTCCCTCCACATTATTTTGATTTTAATTCTCCAATTAGAGGAAGAGAAATCCCTGTTCAACCAAGTTATTGGGGATATGCCAAACAAGCTGTTCAGTCAATTGCTAATCCTTTAATCAACTCATCGGTAGGACAGTTTATTTCAGCTAAAATTGGACAAGCTGCATCTCAAATAAGCAGCAAGGTCTCAACAATTGGAACGCAAATTCTGAATAATCCAACCATTCGGCCCTGTCTTCAACCAATTTTAGAAAAGTGTTCGATATCTTTAGTTAGAACAGACACGAAAGTTCTTCAATATAATCGCAAAATTTTAAATGAATTTGGCGTTCTTGATGATTTTGAAAAAGCCTTTGCAGAATTTATTAAGATTTTTCCTTCAGATGGTACAGCTCAAAAGTTTTTAGGGATGAAAAAAGATGTTTTGATAAGAGAAATGGAATCTCCACTTGGAAGAGAACTGGTGCAGATGATGAAAACAATTGCTATATGCGGCTTGGCAAACTTAGCAACGACTGTGGTTTCAAGTAAAGGTTCAATTTCTCGCCATTCATTCGAGAATTTTTTAAAGGATATCGTTGCTCATTTTGCAGGCAGAGCAGAGTGTCACAATGGCAGCAAAACGGGTGGATTAAGTTTATCTAAACAAATCCTTAATATTAAAATAGATTCAATAGATATAGATCAGAAAATAGTGCAATTTGCTAAAGCTCTGGAACCAATTGTCAATGAGATGTTAAAAGCTGCTTTCCCAAAAGGACTTTCTAGTGCAGGCCTCGGTCTTATAGCCAGCTTTAAAGGTGATAGAATATTAATACAGTTGTCTACTCTAATAGCAGTCTATTGTTTGAAAACAGAAATAGATTTTAAAAATGAAGAATTTTTTAATTCACATGTTGGTAAAGAGACGAGCAAATGTGCCGAAAAGACAGCGTATAGTCTTGTTTCTTCATCGCCTGATTTTGAAAAATTTGGTGTGTTTTACTATCTTATTTTTTCTTTAGGAATCGTTTTATATCAGAAGAAAAAAATGAAACAAATTAGCCCAGCGTCTCTGTTAATTTCATAACAAGGGCATTACAAAGTCGTAGTCCTCTGCAAAGCATCAAAGTTATGGCAACCGTTGATTATGAGCAGCGAGCGCAGCGAGACTGCTCTTTGCAGCACAAGAGCAGCCGCTCGCCGCTGCTTACAACATTAGGTAACGTGTTCAGGTACTTTGATTTTTCTTGCAGAGACAATTACATTCACATTAGCCCGAAGGGCGACTCCTAGGATAGCCCAGGTCAAGTGCGAGCGCTTTAGCGCGAGACACGCAGGCCTGGGTAAAGATTAGGTTTGGAAATAAAGCCCCACAGGGGCGACTCAATCAAGAGAGCCGCCCCTGTGGGGCTCTTTCTCAAAATGTTCCCTTACCCAGGCCTGCGTGTCTCGCGCTTACGCGCTCGCACTTGACCTGGGCTATCGAAAGAGACGCCCTTACGGGCTAATGTGAATGTAATTGATAACTTAACATGAGCCACCAGTCAGGACAGGAACACGTTACCTAATGTTGTGATCAGCGCGCTCGCTGCTCATAATCAACCATAATCTAAGCTTGTTTAGCGAGGACTTCGGCTTTATGTGTTTTATAGAAAGCGGTCGTACATCCAGTTGGGAGCTAATTTTAACAGCCATGCCATCAGGCGCCATCGTGGTGTGACGTATGCGTGGGCCTTTTTCGATACAATAGTTTCATAAATGTTTTGCGCTGCTTCTTCAGGGGTAGCCATCCAAAATGTTTCTTCTCCCTTTGCCATATCTGTGTCAACCCATCCAGGCTTAATGTCAGTGATAAAAATCTCTTTTTTTTCTTGGAACATTCGTTTTCTAAGGCCTTCCAAATAATTGGAAACAAATGCCTTAGAGGCACAATAAGCAGGGCTCGAACTTTCGCCGCGAAGTGCGCTAATAGACGAGATCCCCACCAGATGGCCCTTGCCTTTATGCAAAAAATGTTTCATAGCAGCTTCTGTCATCGATAAAAAGCCTCCAACGTTGACATCCACTGTCAGAGTTTCTTTCTTCCAATCTAAATTTCGATTATTAAAACATATTCCCGCATTGATAATAAAAAGATCGACCCCGCCCATTTCCTGAATCAGAGATTCAACGTGAATGATAGCTTCTTGATAATGTGTAACGTCTATTTGTCGAACGAAGGTTTTAGTAGCTAATTCCTTTTGCAAGGAAGTAAGAAGATCAAGTCTTCGGGCTGCCAGGCCAAGTTCATAACCATTTTTATTCAAAACATGGGCTAGTGAACGTCCTATGCCGGATGAAGCTCCAATAATGATTGCTTTTTTCATGGTCGGATCCTTTTTTCGTAGGCACAAAATAAATCTGGCGAATATCCCTCATGAGTATAGTCTGAGTGCTCAAAGCCAATGGACTCATAAAACTTCTGAGCTTGCAAATTAATTTTTTCTGTCAGCAAAACAATTCTTTTTATAAGTGGATTGTTTTCAGGATAATATAGAGTCATTTTTTGTCCTAATCCCTGGCGCCAAAAATCTGAAGCTATGCTTAACTCTGCTACGTAGACAGTGTCATTTGAGATATTTTCAAAAAGGGCATATCCAACCAGCCTATCACCCTTCTTTGCGCCTAAAAAAACTTTCGAGGGTTGCTTATATAGAGATGGCCTAATGATCTTTTCAAAATCGCTTGCTAAGTATTGTTGTAGATCAAAATCGGATAAATTGAAGTGAGCATTGGAAAGTCGATAGCACTTAGAGAATGATTCGACAAATATATCCTTCACTTGATTTTGATCGTCAGCCGAAACTTCATAAGACTGGCATTGCTCGAGTGTTATAGTTTCTCCTCTTTTTGTTATAAAAACTTCGTTAGCATTCAGTTGCAGGACAAACAAACAATAAAGAAGTGCACGCATTAACATATAACAAACTCAAGTTTGAAAAATGAGAACGATACTCAAAGCAATCTTTTGTGACAAGCATCTCTGAACCCAATTTTCATATTGATAAATTACGAAAGGTCATATAGCATCACGAAAGTCAATATTATTAATATATTATAGGATGACATTTGATTAGAGGTAAAAATGATTAAGCACAGTTTCCTTTGGGCAGTCTCTTTTTTATTTGCGTTTGAAGTCCTTGCTTTGCCGCCTATGGACGAACATGAAAGAGCCTTCACTGAGATCTATGACAAATGTGTTTGGGGCCGCAATGATAATGGAGAAGGCTTTTCAGGCGGGGGGTCCCTTCTTCAAAATACCTTGCCCTATATTGATTATCTTAAAAAATTCATGAAAGATAAGAAAATTAAGTCAGTTGTGGATGCGGGCTGCGGCGACTGGGAATTTTCTAAATATATGGATTGGACTGGTGTGCAATATCGCGGATATGATGTTGTCAGGAATGTTATTGAAAAAAATAAGGAAAGATTCTCTCAGCCCAATATCCAATTTTTTCAGGGTAATTTTATAAACACCAATTTACCCTCAGCGGACTTGTTCCTGTGCAAGCATGTCTTGCAACACTTAACAAATAAGGATATTCTTCTTTTTCTCCCGCAACTATCCAAATATAAATACTGCCTGATTACCAATGAAGTAGAACCAAAAACACTTTCTGGAGATAACCGCGACACAATAATAGGCGGAGCTCATAAGCTTGACTTGACCAAGCCCCCTTTCAATGTTAAAGCCACCACAGTGTTAACCTATTACATAGGCAATTCTTCCGTGCATCAAGTAATCTTGATCGACAATTCCAAAAAATAACCTAAGCTACGCATTGAATTTTGATTATTTAACTAAATGATAAAAGAAATAATAGGATCAGAGAGAAAGGACAAAAAATTTTTGTCCTTTCTGAATAAGATGTTACTTAATTGTTACATTGTCCATTAATTTTGATTGAATATTTATTGTCGAACATTGTTTTTAGTAATAAAAAACATCATATTGTCGTGGCTAAGGTATTTATTACGGTGATTTTAATGATTTTTTTGATATAAAGTATCAGTGATATAAATGAGGTCACCTATGAAGACAAAAATAGCCATTTATTTAGCAGGTACAATTAAAAAAGGTCATGAGAAGTCTGATGAAACCTACTGGACAGATGAAGACATGTCAACAATTAAGAAATGTTTATCAAAATTTGAAGTTTCCTTTCTAAATCCAGCCTTTAGGACTGATGACCTATCCGACCAGTTTTCTGTATTTGGCAGGGATATGCTCCAAGTTTTTAGCAGCCATTTTGTCTTTGTTGATGCCAGGGATCGACGCGGGTTAGGAGTAGGAGCTGAAATGATGTGGGCCAAAGTGAACAATATACCAGTGATCACCTGGGCCCCTAGAAATTCACATTATCATAAAGACCAAGCGACTGTGCTTGGCAAATCGGTCACTAACTTCGTTCACCCCTTTGTGGAGTCTTTAAGCGACAAAATCGCAATTAATCTTGTGGAAGGAGCTCAATGGATCGAGCATGTTATTAATAATCCATCCGTTAAAATCAAAGGCATCGAATATATCAATTCAGCCATGAATCACTATAAGAACAACCAATTTCATCTCGATGTACCGATGCAAGATCTGGTAAAATGCGAAGTGCTAAATTCTCGTCTGAATCGCAAGCAACCAGCACTCAGGAGCTAGAAGCCACGAGTCAGCTTAGTTAACGTTTAAAAATGAACCACAGAGACACAGAGAAAAATCCAGGGTTTTCACTTGCTTAATAACAAGAGTTAAAACTTGTTTTTTCTCTGTGTCTCTGTGGTTAATTTTAAACTTTAGCTAAAGTAACTTGATTCTTTGCCGTTGGCATCAAAATTGCACATGCATCTCAGTAAACGAGGGGGTGTTTATGCAACCTCTTGCAGGAGGGTCGAATCAGCTTCCAAAATTGGACATCAGTAAAATCCAAGAAGCTGATTTTGAAAAGATTTCTGGTCTAAAAGGCGCAATAGCAGCAACTTCATCAAGCATCACTTATCAGCCAATACAGTTTAAGAACAAGGTATTACTGTACAGCACAGCTGATCTGTATAAAGTTATATTTAAGCGCATGTTGACAAGCATGCCGCTAGAAAGAAGTGTTGACGGGACAGCGAATTTAATGCCAAAAGACCCTTTGGTTGAAATGAAAACACGTTTTTTAGTAGAAATGCTTGGCGATGCGATCATCAAAAAATTGTGTGAAAAATGTCCTACGCATGAGGAAGACATAAGGAATAATGTGGAGTTCTCACAAACCTCCGGCATGGATATGTTAGATATATTGCAGGATTTGATAAAATTTAAGCGGGTTACTCAACAAGATGTTGACGCAGTGATCAAGTCGACCCTTTATGCAGGTTATGATCAAACAACCCCCGCCACAACTACATTGATCCATGAATATTTAGAAAAATTTTATTTTACATCAGCTAGAGAAAAAAGTCTTTTAGATCAGTTTTCTGCTATGTCAAAAGAAAAAACATTTAATGAAAAAATGATCGCCAAATATATCACGGGTTCTTCTCAGACATTGATGCAGGGGCCTATTGGACACTTTATAGATGAATTAGGGAACAGCAGGATTACTAAGGCCATTGAATTGTTTGCAAATATGTCCAAAGAAGAACGAGCGGAGGCAGGAAAAATTTTAACGAATTATGTCACTTTAGGACAGGTTAATGATTTTTCAGTAAATCTAAATAATATGGCCACTCGTTTCCATGCCGATAAAGAAATGTTTGCAGGTAAGTCACGCGATGATAAGTTTTGGACAGATCTTGAGGGGGATAGGAAAGCACTTTTTGCCGTTTATACAAAAACTCGAAGTTCATTGTAAAAATTTTTCTTTTATACTTTTCAGCATTACGCTTAAATGATTTCATAAAGTGAATCGGTAAGGATACTTGATGAAATTGCTAATAGCTATTCTCTTATTATGTTTGAATGTAGCACTGCTTGCACATGAAGGGCATCACGCAGGCCAGATAATAAGCGCCGTAGAAAATATAGGGCAAGCATTTCACGAAGGGCAGCCTGAAGGGTGGCTAGCCTGGATTGGCCGATTTCATCTAGTCTTTCTCCATTTTCCTATAGCTCTTATCAATATGTTGGCAATTTCAGAACTCTTGCTGATGAGAACAAGAAATCAAAATTTTGATTTCTCAAGTCGCTTCCTCATGATATCATCGGCTATTATTACACCTCTTACATCATTTCTAGGGCTTATCTACAGTTACTCTTCAAATTATGAAGGTCTTATGGAGACTTTCTTTTTATTCCATATGTGGTTCGGCTTTCTGACAACACTGATGATTTTGATTTTGCCTGTCATCAGAATCCGAAAGGGATTGACCGGCATTTATTGGATATACCTACTTGTGCTTGTGGCACTGGTTAACGCTGCAGGCTTTTTTGGTGGTGTCCTTTCCTTCGGCCTTCCCCATTTGCTGCCGCCACTATAATTACACTCTTCTGAAATTACACTCTTCTGATTTTTTTAACCACAAAGACACAAAGACACAAAGAAATATATGGACTATATGGACGGTATGGACTTTATGGACTAAATGGACTATTTTTTTTGTCCATTTAGTCCATAAAGTCCATACCGTCCATAAAGTCCATATCATTTCCTTCTTTGTGTTTTTGTGCCTTTGTTGTTAATTTTTTCTTTCAAGTCCGCCGAGGAAGCCGAAGAATAGGCCTTGTGGATCGTATTTGGCGCGGATTTGTTCAAGCTTCTGCCACTTTTCCTGAGAATATGCCTTTTTGACCTGGCCAGGATCTTGAACGATATCGGTTTCACCAATATAAGGCCTGCTAGTATGCTTTTTAAGAATATCCCAGCATTCATAATGCCATTTGAAGTTAGCTGCATCGTCTTTTGCCTCTTCCCAAATGCTCCAGATACCGCCGTAGGACTTGGCATCCATTGACAGTGCCACGTCAGGTCTTTCTTGCAACAAATTATGGCCTCCGGTGCTTTGGCAAAATACTATCACCGATTTAGGCGATGGGGCCTCAATAAATTTGTCTTTGAGGGAAGTGATGATTTCAACAGGATCCGCTTTCGAGCATTGATTTTCGCATAAATTTCGATGATTTTCCGGCCAGGTAGCTCCTGAGGCATCAGCAAGTGTGGCAAAGGTGGCTGGATCAAAAAGTGATTTTGATAAACATTTATTAGCTAATTTGCTCTTCTCAAGGATTTTAAGGGCGTTTTGACCTTCTTCTTTAGAACCAGCGAAGGCAACAGCTGTTATCATGCAGAGTTTGCCGTTATGATTTTTACACTTCTCCTTAAGCTGGGGCGGAGCTTTTATTAAGAAAATAGACAGTTCGACAAAATCTGGCATTGTCCAACCTAGGTCGACAACTTCTTTAACGACCTCTTTTAAATCATCTAAGGAATAATAATAATTGCTTGTCATCAATCCTTGAGGAAGATCATAACATTTAAGATGGAAGCGGGTTGCCACAGCAAACATGCCTGGGCCGCAGCCGCGCCCTGCCCAGAATAGATCTGGATGTTCTTTTTCTGATGCTGTAATCATCTTTCCGTCGGCAGTCACGAATTCGATCGCTTCAACACTGAAGCAGGCAGGGCCCCAATGTCCCATATTCCAGGACATGCCTCCGTTAAGAAGATAGCCTCCTGCCTTAACAGTCGGGCAGTGGCCAATCGGAAAAGCAAGGCCCTCTTTGGCAAGCAGTCTGGCCAAATCACGATTACTGATTACAGGCTGGATCACTGCTTTCTTAGTTTTCTTATCTATTTTCACTTCATTTAAAGCTGATAGATCGATAGTCATTCCGCCATTGCGTACAGCGAGACCGCACCAAGTATGGCCGCCGCCATGTGCAACGACCTTTAGACAGTTATCTCTCGCAAAATTGATGCTTTCAACGACATCTTGAACATGTTTTACTTTTACAATGACCTCCGGAGACCTGTCCGGCTTGACATTGTTCCAAACCATGTCGCTTCTTGCTTCTGCAAAATTCGAAGAAGATGCGGTTACAACCTTTCCCTTAATATTTTTTTGCAGCTGTTCCCAATTGATATTTTTCTTCACGCTTATGAACCTGTTTTGAGGACTACATTAAATCTCGCCTTGCCGATGAAGTTAAAATAATTCTATATGTTTGTCAATTCAGCAATGAGTGATGAGATGCGTATCCAGGGCGTCCCGCCCTGGCAATATGTATTCCACGACGCCAGGGCGGGACGCCCTGGATACGCATCTCATCACTCATTGCTAATTGCAAATAATGTTTTTTAGAATTACTGTGTGTTTTTTGTTTTCTCATCTTTTAACTGAGAGGTGTTATGGTTAATGGAAAAATTATCGCAGAATATATTTGGATTGATGGCAGGAAACCTACTGCAAAATTACGATCTAAAGCAAAGATCATTAATAAGAAAGTTAACTCAATTAATGACCTGCCTTACTGGAGCTTTGATGGATCCAGCACTGAACAGGCCGAAGGTCATTTCAGCGACTGCATGCTAAAACCAGTGTATTATCGTCCTGACCCTATTAACAAAGGGGATAATATTCTTGTCCTATGCGAAGTGTTAAATGCGGATGGTACACCTCACGTTTCGAATACACGCCACATCTTAGCTAAAGCTGTTGAGAAACATAAAGCACATGAGCCCCTTTTTGGCATTGAGCAAGAGTATACTCTTTATCAAGGCGACTGGCCTCTCGGATGGCCTGAGAAAGGATTTCCTCATCCTCAGGGCCGCTATTATTGCGGCGTCGGCAATGATGAAGTGCATGGCCGTCCTCTGGTTGAACATCATTTAAGAGCTTGTCTAGAAGCTGACATTTCAATTTCAGGCATCAATGCCGAGGTCATGCCATCCCAATGGGAATTCCAGGTAGGTACACTTCCTCCGCTAGAAGTCTCTGATCAGCTTTGGCTGGCAAGATGGCTGCTCTACCGGTTGGGAGAAGACTATGAAGCTTATGCCAAGCTGGATCCAAAACCTATGAACGGCGACTGGAATGGGGCCGGCGGACATGCCAATTACTCGACTAAAGCGATGCGGGAAAAGGGCGGCATTGAAGTCATCAAAAAAGCCTGCGAAGCATTAGGTAAATTCCACCGCAACCACATTAGGGTTTACGGAGCAGACAATGATAAGCGCCTTACAGGCCGTCATGAAACATGCAGCATTAATGAATTCCGCTATGGAGTGTCAGACAGGGGCGCGTCAATCCGCATACCAATGGACACAGCTAATAAGGGCTATGGTTATTTGGAAGATCGTCGTCCGGCAGCAAATTTAGATCCCTATCAAATTTGCACAGCCATTATTGAAACAACCTGTGGAGATGGCTTTGACCCTGACAAATACGGCTGGGGCAACTTTGAATATAAAACAGCTTCTCCAGCAAAACCAGAGCAATTCAGCATCAATAAAAATGCTATTAAAAAGGCTGCTTTAGCAGAAAAATAGTTAGTTCGGTTTAATATCAAGTTATTGAATGATAACGATAAAATGAACCACAGAGACACAGAGGCACAGAGATATACTTTTAATTTTTCTCTGTGTCTCTGTGTCTCTGTGGTTCATTTTTTTTTGTTTAATAAAAACCTTTGAGGAATTCTTTCCGTTGTTCTACCTGACTTCCTTCTCTACTTTGGGAGGCACATAAAGCAAAATGTGTGCAGTTCGTTTTCAATGTAAAAATTCACGAAAATATATTGAATGCCTCTCTCTAATTGTCTGGGGACATCAACATAGAAATTAGCCCCATAGATGGTATTTGGGAACACCGTATTGGAATCGAAGTAGAAGTTTTTAACAGCATATTCACCATCTATATATTCTTGTTCGATCAGCGAGGTTCGCAGGCTGGCATCTTCATACACCTGACGCTGTGCTTGCTGTCTTAAAGCTTCGCAGTGCAGCTGTCCGCTTGTTGATGATATTGCTGAGGTATTGGAATTCACGCAAGATACTCTACCGAGTCCGCATCGAGAGGCTCTTGAATTATATGAAGAACAGGAAGTTTCATTGTAGTTAATGTCTCCGGCTTTGTCAGCCTGGCATGAATCCGCAAAAGTGCATATTGCCGAGAAAAAATGCTTCCATGAAGCGCAATTTTTTTTGCTGTTCAGAAGCTCATTTTTTGTGACGACCCTTAGTGGATTTCCAAGTTGGTCTGTTACCATCAAGTCATTGAAATGAATGTTGACCAGGCGATTGGTATTGTTGGCGACAGCAAAATAGAAATTGGCCTTGCCATTTTTAATTTCAGATCTTGTCTGGTAAAGCTCCATTGAAAATTGTTTTTCAGATCGGATCACAACCCCGCCGTTAATGAAGATTTCATCTTGTCCGTCCATTTTGACCGGGAAGATATCATGGTTAGCGAAACAGGTGTTTGCTGTTAACAACATTAGGTAACAAGCGGCTATCATTTTTATTATCTTGGACATATCAACCTCAACGATTGTTAAGTTTATTTTGGTCCTTAAATTATTGCAGTGCCTTTATTAATAATCAATAAATAGAAGATTAAAATTTGGTAAAACCTAACTAAAAATTTTATTGATCGGGAATTGCATTTTTCACTATAGTCCCCATGACTCAAATGAGTTAAAGACATCACTAAATTTACACATGAGGTTTTATGTCCGCTATCACTGGATCATCCGGCACACAGCAAACCGCTAATACTACTTCTGGAACAAATTCTACTCCGCAACAACGCTCAAAATGGGAATTGGTCAGCCAGATCGCCCGAGGAGCTCTTGTTGCACTTCTTACACTACTTTCAGCTGCTGCTGGCTTTGCCTTTGGCGGCGGAGTGACAGTCCTTTTTGGCGGCACACTCGTTCCGTCTATGATCGTGGCTTGCATTCTAGGCGCTGCTGTTGGCGCTGCAACTGGTTATTATTCCACCAAGTTTTTCAAACCGCACATGCCGACAATGTAATTATCTGGCCGGTTTATTCCGGCCTTTCTTATTTGATTTCAAAGATTATTTTTGGTATTATGTATCCTTATTTTTTTAGTAAGGACAATTATGTTAAAAAAAATGCTTTGCGCTTTCTTGGCAGCTTTCTCAATAAATACACAAAACTATGCAGATCAACCGCCCAAAGTAGCGGTCATTGGCGCCGGTTTGGGCGGGTTAACAGCCGCCTATCGTTTAAATCAGCAGGGATACAATGTCGATGTCTATGAAGCACGCGAAAGAGTGGGCGGCCGTGTGTTTACTGTAACGCTTAACGGTAAAATCGGCGAGCTTGGCGGAATGAATATTGCTGATGGCGGCGAGGCAAAACATATAAGACAGCTTGTTTCAGAACTTGGCCTTGAATTGCAGGAAAGAACAGTTCCGTTAAGCCATCAATTGTTTTATGAAAACCAAATTATTTCAGCAATAGATCTCTTAAAGGAAATTTTTAAGAGATTTGATAATGATCCGGAACAATTAAAGGCCAAACTTCTTGAATTATCAGAGACATCAAAAAATATGGCTGAAGTTTTAGATCAGCTTTTTGAGAAGGACGATCTACTTCACAGGATATTTTCAGTTGAGCTTGCCGCTTACGAGGGAGGATCAGTTGAGAATCTTTCAACAATATATATTGATACACTCTATTATATGATGCTTGGGGGCCTATCGAGCGCTCATAAAAATGATGAAGATCACTCCATTCGTCGCGTTTCGGTAAAAGGGGGCAACGCGCTCTTAGCGGAAAAATTAGCTGATAAGTTAAGCAATATCTATTTTAAAAAAATTTTAAAATCCGTTTCACAAAATTCAAATGGACAGTATTTGCTTAGTTTTGAAGATGGAGAAAAAACGGAAGCTGATATTTTAATTTTGGCTATTCCTTGCAGCGTATTTAATGATATTGAATTCAATAACACCATCCCCTCAAATACGCTAGAAGCAATTAAAAACGTTAAATATGGTGAAAACGCTAAGATTTTATTTCCTTTTGATGAGGCTCCAAGATTAAATATCGGCTTTTTTAATCACCGGTCTGTTTCATTCTTTAATATTAATTTAGATGTCTTAACTGTCTATTACACCGGTCAACATAGCTACTTTAATAAATTGAATATCAAAGATTTATTTCATCCCGAACATCTAATGATCCAAAGTTGGTTTGGAAATGCTTGTCCAAAATGTGAAACTATTTCTTATGTCGATGATTTAAACTATAAATCTTATCAGGGTATTGTAGGCTATAGTTGGCCGCAAGATTCGTTTGCCAAAGGATCCTATTCATACATAGCTTGTGGACAAGAAGAAGTTCTGACAGCCTATCATGAAGTAGATGGAGAATTGGTAAGGTCTTTATTTGAACCTATTGATCAGCTCTATTTTGCCGGCGAACACGCTTCTATACTGCAAGATGTGCCTGGCACAATGGAAGCCGCCTGCGAGTCAGGAGAAAGGGTCGCACGTATGATTGTCAAATCACAAAATAAAAATAAATAATAAGGAGTTTTTATGGTCTTTAATATATCGAACGAAAGTCCTTGTTCAAATCAATTTGATCAGACAGAACCTGTAAACCTTATCATTTCGCCTATCACAGCTGTTGCCCTTTCTGTTTTTTCTTTATTAGGCTCTTATTGCCTTGTGAAATATCGCGCAAAGCAGGCACGAAAAGCTGAAATTGAAGGTATTCTTAAATCTTTAGGCAGTGACAATCGTCGTCACTCATTACTTGTTGGCCCCACAGGTATTGGTAAAACTGAGATTATACAGCGATTTGTTCAAAATTCTCCGTGGGCGCAACATATCTCACGAAACTTTAGGCTATGGGGCAATTAAATCATTTAAAGCTGCCTCGACGCTATTCTTGCTTTGGTCATGCGTTCCCGCAACCCGCCATTTTGCACAAAGTCAGATTCTAGAGCTTTAATTTGTTTGCCTAATAGGTAAGTAGTGACCTTAATTAAGCCAATCATGACGTTTACTGAAATCGAAGGATCTTCGTGCTCGATGCCTTTTTTAAAGATTTCATAGGATGTAGGTGTAATCCAATTGAGTTCACGTAAATGTTTAGCGTAAGGATGCTCTTTGTCCCATTCTTTATAGCTTCTTGTTCTTGCAAAATCTCTGAAGTCGACCAAAAGTTCTTCCTGGCTGGCCCTTGCAACATTCGTTAATTTTATTTCTGTTTCCTTTGATGTCCCTGAGGCCAGGCTGGCTTCTGCGATATTCTGTTTTCCCGATCTGGCAGCTTGCACCATTTGATCAATGGTTCGATCGCCTTTTTGATAAAATCTTTTGGTGAAATAGATTGTGCCATCATAGATGATTTCGGCCTTCTGGTAGGTTATGAGCGTCTTATAGCCGCCGTGTTTGGGAATAAAGCTTTGTTGTTTCATAAAACCTTTTTTTTGAGGGACAATATCATAATAAAAATTTTGTGTATACAAAAAAGCAAGAGACCAAAGGGACAGAGACCTTAGGGACATTAGAGACCTTAGGGACAATAGAGACAAGGGACCAAAGAGACAAGGGATTAAAATAGCGTAAAATACAACTTGAAGAATGCTACCTAATGTCTCTAGGGTCTCTAATGTCCCTAATGTCTCTGTCTCTTAGGTCTCTTCGTCCCTTAGGTCTCTTCGTCCTTTGTTTACACGAAGTAAAGCACTGCTGCTGCAATAAAAGCGGCGAACACGGGTCCTTTAACGGTGTTGATGCCAGCCAGGCGATGGCCAATGTTTAAGAAGGTCAAAACAATCAAGCCTGGATAACATATCTGCAAGATCGGCCACAGGAATGCTGATATCCCGGTAAATTCAAAAGTTGAAACAAAATAAGTCGCAAGTAATGAACCTGCAAGAGTTATTTCATAGCTTATTTTTGATTTGAATATTTCCTTTTGCATAAAGTCTGTGAAAGAAGACACCAACGCTATGGCTGTCGTTAAGCAGGCTAACGCAATGGCAATGCAAACAAGTATTCCAGCATACGGCCCGGCAATTTTCAATGTGATGCCGGCCAGCAGTTCATCCTTGCCATTGATAGCAAGATCAGCGCCATGGAATGAGGCAATGTAGCTGAAGCCAACATAAATGGCTGCCAGCAAGCAGGCTCCGACAATGCTGGCTTGAAGGGCTATTTTAAGGTAACTATCTTTGCTTTCGTGGGTTTCGGCAAGTTTCAAACGCAAGATATTGATGATCGTGGAAGAGAAGAAAAATGCTGCCAGCAAGTCCATGGTATTATAGCCTTCAATAAGTCCATGAGAAAACATTTGCAGGGGCGTACCTTCTACTGAAGGACTACCAGAAGCTGTTATTAAGCCAATGGCGATAATGATGAGCAGCGACGCCAGCAAGACGGGGGTAAGAATCCATCCCAGCAAGGAAAGAATATGCTTTCTTCTGTAAGTGAAAAGGAAAATAATGATGCACGCTATTGCTCCGAAAAGATTTGGCGACATGTCAAGAAAAGAGCTCTTCAAAGTTGTATAAGAGAGAGCAATGCACCGCGGAGTGGATCCAAGCGGTCCAAGGAGCGCTATGGTGATAAAAGCCAGCAAGAAGCCAGGGGTTTTGCCAAGCCTTCCAAAAAAGTCGCGATAATTGCCATCGTAGAGGATCATGGCGATCACACCGGCAATGGGCATAATGGCAGCTGTGATGATAAGTCCAAGCATTGCGTAAAAGTTTTTATCGCCTGCGTATTGGCCTACTGCTAATGGATAAATGATATTGCCTGCTCCAAAAAACATGGAGAACATTGCAAGTCCGATGGATAATGACTGAGATTTTAAAAATTTCATAAAGGTCCTATTGAGTCGTCTATTATAAAACACTTAAGTGTTATTAGGTTTATGTCTCCCTTTCGGGGTTTTTATAAGTTTGGAAATTGTAGGGAAAAATTATATGTGCGCGCAGCGCACGACGACGACGGAGACAAATGAGGAAGGAATTACAGCATTCAAAACAGAGCGATAGCAAGGGCTCTGCTTAGATTTGAAAATTTGTCTTTTTGTATGTAACATAAAGTTATTCTAAAATAAATTGATTGTATGTTATCACGTTTCTAATATTTTTTCAACCTTTTAATAAAGTAAACTGATGGCTATCTATTTAAATAGTTGCGCACGAGGAGTGATCCGACCATATTGTCGGCAGGCCTCAGTATTCACTCGGAGTACTCTTTATACAACAGACCATCTTAGCATGCGTTGTAGAAATCTTTCTACTGCCAAAGCATCTAAGCAAGAAAAGAAAACCATTGGGATTTGGGGCGTAGCGGCTTTGTTCTTCTCTGCTTGTGCTGTGTCAGGAGCTGTCATTGCATCATCATCCAAACAGCCAGCAAAAGCGCAAGCTAAAGACAATGGCGATGCGGCGAGAAGCAAGTTTTTCGATTTGGACCGCATTTATTCAAAAGATTTTTCTTATTCACTTCCTAGAGAGGTAATGGAGAAATATCTAGCTGGAAAAGCACAGGATAATCCGGTTCCTTATAGCATAGCTGAGAGGCAAGCTTTCGAAAAAGATGTTTTCGACATTTACAGCAAGATCATGGCCCAAAATCCTCAGCAAGATAAGGTGGCGATATTGACCGCTGGAGCACCTGGAGCTGGAAAAACGACGTTGATGAGATCTGTTATTGCTGCTGAAAAATTGAAGGGTAGAAATTATGCTTACGTTTGTCCTGATGATACTTGCCTGAAATCCTTTCACAGAACTTATGAATTGGATCTGAAAAGCTTTATAATTCCTGTCCAGTATTTAGGGACAGCTGGAAAGTCCTATTTATATGATCTTCATCGAATCTCAGTTTATAATAGGTGGAGGCCAGCCTCCAATGGTGCAGCCCAGCTTATTATAGCGCATCTTATTTTGAATAATGTTTCTTTCTATTATGGGACAACATCATCGGGATCTACTCCCGGCAATTTTTTCGAGTTTTTGAAAGATCGGGGTTATAAGATTAGGCTTCTATATGTTTTCGCACCAGATGATATTAGGTATGATTCAGTACATGAAAGGGATAAAACATTTGTCCAGACAACAAGGATAGACGTTTCTGATAAAGGTCTTTTGGTTACACAGAGAATTGCAAATCCATTTTTAAAATATGCGGATGAAATTGAATTTTATTACCGAGATCAGGTCAAGGCTCCGGCACATTTGGCAGCAAAGTGGGAACGGTCCTCGCAGGCAGCTGGCAAAGGCGGGGAGCTAACTATTTATCACAATGAAAAATATGACAGTGTCGTCAAGACCCATAATGCAGCCTGTGACGTTCTAAAACGCAGCGATCTAAGATGGTCAGAGACCGTCGAAAAGCAATCCAGCATCAATAGAATGCCATCTGGAGATTGTGAAAAATGAAACCAAAGATTTTTAAACACAGAGATCACAGAGAAAATCACAGAGAAACACAGAGAAATATTTTAAAAATTTAGAGTAAATTTAAACAGAGTGAAACAGGCTAACTCCTCTGTGAACCTCTGTGATTTTCTCTGTGATCTCTGTGTTTAAAAATCACAAGAATGCGGCGTGGCGCCGCATTCTAAGTGAGATCAAGTTATTTCAGATTGCCAAGTTGAGAAAGTTGGAAGATCGAAATTTGCAATGCATTTCCTTGAGGGAAGTTCAAGGAGCCGCCTTGGACAACCACCTGAATGGTTGCTGGTTTCGATTTGCTGGCAATGATCGGAACTATTTGCGTGATGATGAGCGGAGTGTCATCAAAAGCTTGAGGTGTTTGGGATGGCTGGAAAACTACTCCGTTAATCAGCAATGCAATGCCTGAGCCTGTAGTTGGGAATAAGGCGTCTGCTGTTACATTGATATAATAATGGCCTGATTGAGTAATTGTAAAAGTGTCAATCGCTGTTTGTACAACTGCACCTGATTCAACCGGCAGTGTGTTGAAATTGTTAAATGGAAGTAACTGGCCGAGTGTTAAAGTTGTTGCCACAGCAAAGTTATTGAATGCTGAGACATGGTTGGCAGTAGTCTTTTGTTTTTCTTGGTGATGGTGATGACGACCCTGGTCATT
>Ga0207147_1036_pt1 | contig 26998 bp, 18 predicted proteins | sample Alteio_BWMinHeat_33_FD_153551 | JGI IMG/M metagenome (GOLD analysis project Ga0207147, IMG submission 153551) | Enriched cells from forest soil in Barre Woods Harvard Forest LTER site, Petersham, Massachusetts, United States -... | ecosystem: Environmental > Terrestrial > Soil > Temperate forest >... | reverse complement strand
TCTTACGCTTTTTTTTGTATATCCTGTGAAAAAAATACTTTTTAAAAAATTGCGTTTATAAAAAAATAATTTGACAAAAATAATTAATATGAGATGATGCTTACTTAATATAAATATTAATTATAAACATGTTGAATTAATTTTAAATTTTTAATAAAAGGTGTTTATGTCATTAAATAGTAATACAGCAATATCACCCTCTAGTCCATGCTCTCCTTTTTCTGAACATGGACCAACAGTTAAAGCATCAGCTCCTGGTGGACCCATAGTCCCTACAGAATCGGTTTCAAAGGAGGCCCTTACTCCTGTATCTGGCATGCAAAACGTTCAGCCACCGCCACTATCGGAACATGTTATAGCAGATATGACGGTATGCAATGCTATAGGCTTGGCTGCAAAACAAAATGACGTTTCTTGCACTAAAAGTGACAGAGATGCAGTTCGGAAAGAATTATCAAGTCCGGTAAAGCCGGTGATAACAGAGCACGCTCAAGTTCCATCAGCAGAAGACGAATATGGAAGCACCGACCAATTACGAGAAAAATATAATGATTTACAAGCTGAATTGCCTACATTTTGGAAAAAGCATGGTCATGTAATCTTAATGGCGATCGGAATTACCTTATGCGTTGCAGGCGCAATTTTTACTTTAGGTGCATTGCTAGTTCCATTGATTGTCCCAGCATTAATATCTGTAGGTACAGCAGTTTTTTCTTTCTGGGGTGGTGTAGGTGGAATAAGTATTGGCGCAGGGCTTATATGTGGTTCTAAGAGTGAGTACAACAATCATAGAAGGGAAATTCAATTTTCTGATCAATATAATGTAAATCTTCCAACACTGCGTGAAGTTATGGGAGATCCTGCGAAATTGGAAGCATATAATAAAGCAGCCAATGAGAAAATCACCTCACTACTCAAATTTTATTCAGACAGAATGCCAACTGCCGATAATTGGGCCAAGTGGAAACTAAATCCTTATGTTTTTGCACTGATTAATAATATCGATTTCTGCAGAAAGAACGCAAACCCGATAGAAGAGACTTTATGGAGCCTTAGTCTGCATAAAAAAGACTTTCATGATATCATGAGGAGTTGCGATGATGCCGATGTTAGGATGGTGAATGATATCAGAAAAGATATTCAAGCCAAGGAAGGCAGCAACAGACCAATACTGGAAGTACCTATATTGGAAGACTATGGTAATGATTATATCAATAAAAGGAAATTTATCAGTAAATGTCTGGAGGATATCAACTATATTAGGGATTATCGTCATGCTACACAAGTAATTGATTCTGCCAGGGGAAAAGCATTGGGATACGAATTCTATGGGGCGCCGGACCCTGACTTATATGTCGTTAATGTACCTAACGACGGTAGAGATTAGTCGCTAGAAACTTCTTTAGAGAAATTTTCGAAAAAGGCCGGTTTTCACCGGCCTCCCGATATGATTCTGGAAAACGCATCATTGTCAAACATGTGGGTTTTGTTCCCTTGCCCTTGCCCTTGCCCGAAAGTATAACGACAAACGACCATAACGACGCCAACGACCATAACGACAAGAGGGACATTAGAGACAATACAAACAGACTAGCTATAAAATATCAGATATTCGAGCAACGGGTGAATAAAATCCAAAAGAAATCATGGTTTTTAAAGCCATGTCGGCTTCTTTTAACGAAATTGAACCATCAAGACAACTCGCTTTCAAAATGCCGATTGTCCCGGTAAAATTAATACTTTTTTCCTGGCAAAATTGACGTGCTGTTCGATCATCAGTTATCACAATACCTTTTCTATGTGAAGCGGCAGCAATACAAGAAGCCTCTCCTAAGCCAAGAGTCTGATTCAATGCATAGCATTGTTTTTTTTCCAAAGGACTTAATTCTACTGTTCCGAATTTTTTATTTTCTATGTGTTCCAGGATGCTGCTAAGTTTAGAATATCCTGAATTAAACCCTTTAAGCGTCTCTTGATACACTTCTCCAGTGATTTTTAAATTGAGTCCATAGCGGGATTCAAGCCATTTCACTTGATCGGCAAAGGCAAAGTTACTTAAGACAACTGTGTCAATAAACCAGATTTTCTCATGCATGCTTCACATCATTATCTGAGTAAGAAACATTTTGCTGAATATTATGTTCTTTAAGCCATTGCCTCATTTTCATTACAGGAAAGCCCATAGTCTCCGCAAGCTTTCCTATACTAATGAAGCCTCCAAGATATGCCTCTAGGGCATGTTTTTCTTGCTCCTTTAAACTCATTGAATCGACTTGGTAACAAGCATTAAGAGCCAACCTAACGAGATCTGCTACCGTCAGATTTCGTTCCTTTGAAAGATGCTTTAATGCCTTAGCTAAATCCGCAGAGACCTTTATATGCAAAGTCGTGCTCTTAAACATATATATACCTGTTTTTATACTGATATACCTAATTGTATATATTCATATGATTTTTGTCAATAACGACAAAAGGACAAATGACCTGAGTAACAATTAAGTGGTCTAACATGTACTTGTAGTAAATGCATAGATTCATTAAAATAAACGAAATTAAATTTATGAATATTTTATGAGCATTACTTTAATAGACTCTACTAAAAATATATATGAAACTTCTAATTACAATAGAATTGCTAAAGAAGAAATTAAATTTGAAGGCAAAAATGTAACTAAGCTCACTTACCGCAATTCACAGAGCCTTATTTGGAAAATTGTTCAAGTGGTAGCATTAGCCTTCATTACTTTCGCGAGCTTATTTTCTTTACTTTGCTTTTCAAAGGGTAGAAAGCTATGGGAAGTTGCTTTGGGACGATTTTCAGACCAAATGGTCTATATAGAAAATCTTTCCCCGCAGAACAATCCTTCTCAACAATCAAACAGTGTCCCACAACAGCCAAGTAATGTTCCAGTTCAAATAAGCAGCAACTCAGTACCGCATGTTCTTTCTGTACAACCAAGTAATCCTCAACCCGTCAATGTTCAACCAATCAATGTTCAACCAGGTTCGTCAAGCACTGAAGAGGAATTGAAACTTATAAAACAGTCGATTTTAAAAGATAACCCTCAGTGGGAAGTTCAGGTTAATGCTTGGAAGGGTATTTCAATTTCTGATCAAGTATGGCTGTTAAGATTATTTGAATTACGCAAACTGGATGTTGAAATAACTCCGTTTGATGAAATCTTAAATAGAAAAGATAAAACAAAAATTTTTGCTTCAGACAAGATTAAAGAAGTTTTAAAACAAAGAAATGCAATTGAGCAATCGATGGCTTCCGTTACTTCCCTGAATTGCCACGGAAAGGGCTTGAAGAAGATTTCTGATGCTATTTGTCTGCTTACCAATCTTGAAAATATCAACCTCAATTCAAACGAACTTGAAACACTGCCTGATCTTAGTCAATTTGTAAAACTAAAAGAACTGTTGCTCAATTCAAATAAATTCACAAAGCCTCCACAATTGATCAAAAATATAAAATTGAGATCTCTGAGGATGATTAATAACAAGTTAACCATCTCTCCTGACTTAAACCAAAACACCGAATTAGTAACCCTCGATTTAAGTGGTAACCAATTGAAAAAACCACCTGTTTTGAAAAATAATGGGAAGTTAGAATCTTTCAATCTTCAAGATAACTTGTTAGAATTGACTCCTGATTTTAGTCAAAATCCAAAACTTAAAAGGGCAAATCTCTCCTCTAATAAACTAACAAAATTTCCAGATCTTAGTAATAATGTCGACCTGGAATTTTTTAATCTGTCGAATAATCAAATCCTAGACTTACCAGGAGAAGAAATTGCAAAAGCTTTAAGACAAATTCCAATGAAAATTCCCTTAACAGAAATTTACATGAAAAATAATCCATGTTGTGTTGGACCATTTGGACCTGGCGGCGTTTTCTTATATTTTCATAAAAATGTACCATTTACGAAAATTCATTGGGCATAAAATATCTCATTTATAAAGTCTACATACATTTCAAAGGGCAACTGCTTATCAGCCGATGGTGCAAACTATCGGCCTTTTTTTTTAAAGGCTAAAAGCTAAAGGCTAAAGGCTAAAATTTTATCCTTTAGCCTTTAGCCTTTAGCTTTTAGCCTTTTAAACAGGTGTAGGTATAGGCGATGGTTGAGGCTGTGGTTGCGAATCTGGTGATTTTGGCTGATTCATCATTTTTAAAAATTTGTTGAGCAAATCATCATAACAAATAGCCATCAGATTTTCATTGATTTGAACCAATAATGGGTCATGTTCATCCTCATCAAAATATTTTTTATAACAGATTTGAAACAAACTAAATCTCATCGACTCTGGAATGTCTTGTCTGGTGAGCACTTTTGGCGTACTTGTGTCACTGGACTTTTTAGGAACTTGCACTACTGTCATAGGAGTTCCGTCTTCATTAGGGTTATTATCGATGGTTATTTGAGGAATATTATTATCAGTCATTTGAGGGGTATTATCATCGGTCATCTGAGGTGAATTATCATCAACAATAATGACTGGCGGTGGTTCTGGAGGAGGATTCATTGGAATTTGATCGGCATAGCCTTCGTTTAAAGGTTGTTGAATTACAGTACCGGATGTTTGAAAGCCAGGCACATAGCCCGGATGTCCATAGCTAGTGACACTAGATGTATGAGGTGTTACATGGGTTCCACCATGAATATGGCTTCCGCCTACTCTTGTCTGTCCATGATGACTGCCTCCAGAACGATGAGATCTTTGAGAAGAGGTATGATGTCTTCGCGAGGAAGAGTGGTGAGAGGATCTTCCTGAGTGTCCATGTCCCCTTCCTGATCTACTAGATGCGATAAGAGTATTATCAAATTGTGTTAAGTTGCTGAATGAGATTTCACTCGATATAGGTAAAATAAAAAGAACGATAAATATTACAAAACATTTGTTTAACATATATAAACATTTGGTTTAATTTTGCAATTAATTATCCTAATTCTTATTATAATTTAATCCTTAATTAAAAAACAAATTTTTTTAAAAATTTTGATATTAATGAGTGTTTAAGGATCCTTTGTTTTTGAATTTCACTAAATTTAGTTTTTATATCGCTTAATAGTCTTTCTTCAAGAGGATAAGGATTAAGAAGGCGGTCCTCCTGGGGGTGAATCAGGTGGTGGATTCGGCTGTTGTTGCATCATAGCTTCATATGCATCAAGCATCTCACCAAGGCAAATATAAATTAAAGATCCGTTGAGTAATCTTATGAATTGATCTTTTTCATCTTTATCAAAATATTTTTTCAAACAATATTGATATATTCCTTGTTTTATTGCCTCAGGTATTTGAAATACGCGAAATTTCTTTGGTATCTTTTGAGTTACAATTGTTGATGTCTTACCAGTTTGGTCGTCTTTACGAATCGTTGTAGTATCTTGTGAAGTATTTTCATTTTGATCTGATGTTGTTTGATCTGATATTGAAGGTGGTTGGGGTGTTGGTTGTGGGGGATTAGGTATTTTGTCTGCAAATGAGGGTATTCCCTCCTCTGTTTGTATAGGAGTCCCGCCATAAATAACAGTGGAATCTGGTGTATAACGAGGATAAACATGCATTGGATGTCTTATTCTAGAAACCGTCTTTGTCCCATGGGGTGAATAATGGCTGCTTCTTGATCGATGAGATCTCGACGAAGAGGTGCGAGAATGGCTATGACGGCTTTTGGATGAAGAATGATGTGATGATCGACTAGAGGAGTGCCTGCCGCCCCCTGATCTTCCAGAAGCAATCAAGCTATCATCTAGTTGTTTGGAGCTTAATAAAGGAGTTTCACTATATAAAGGTAATAAAAAGAAAGTAATAAACAATAAAATATATTTTCTTAGCATATTAACACCGCTTTATTATTATATCATATTATTAATCCTCTTTTTTTTAATTATAAACTAAATCTAGGGAGACGGTCCTCCTGTGGTTGAATCAGGCGGTTGAGGAAAATCATTTTGAAGCAGCATAGCATCATATTTATCGACCATTTCGCCATAGCAAATATAAATCAAAGAAAAGTTGATTTGTTTTATTAACGGATCTTGCTCATTTTTATCATAGTATTTTTTCCAGCAATAATCATATAATCCTTTTCTAATTGCCATTGGCATAATCATACTATATTTCCATTTCCATTTGTTTGATTTCACAATTGTAGATGTCTTTGGAGTTTGGTCGTCTTTATGAATGGTTGTAGTATCTAGAGAAGTATTGTCATTTTGATCTGATGTTGATGATGCTTGGGGCGTTGGTTGTGGGACTGGATTAGGTATTTTGTCTGCAAATGAGGGTATTCCCTCCTCTGTTTGCAGAGGAGTCCCTCCATAAATAACAGTGGAATCAGGTGTATAACCAGGATAAACATGCATAGGATGTCTTATTCTAGGGATCGTCTTAGTCCCATGGGATGAATAATGGCCTCTGCTTGTCCGATGAGATCGCGACGAAGATGTGTGAGAATGGCTATGACGGCTTCTGGATGAAGAGTGATGAGATCGACTAGAGGAGTGCCTGCCGCCTCCTGATCTTCCAGAAGCAAGCAGGTTATCATCTAGCTGTTTGGAATTCAATAAAGGTGATCCACTAGATAAAGGTAATAAAAAGAAAGTAATAAACAGTAGGAAATATTTTTTTAACATATTAACACCGTTTCTTTATTACATCATATTATTAATCCTCTATTTTTAATTATAAAACATCTAAATTAAATAAAATAGTTTTAAGTAAATACACTAAAAAGCAGGTTTTTATCTGCCTGATCCGAAAGTGGGGTCAAAAGTGGGGTCAGGCCTGACATTCGGACATTACTTGTTATAACCTTTGCTTGGTGGCATTGGAGAAAGGGAAATACCTGATCCCATTCCGAACTCAGAAGTCAAGCCTTTCCTCGCCGATGGTACTGCACGCAAGAGTGTGGGAGAGTAGGTCGCTGCCAAGCTTTTCTTTCAAGGCCGATAGTGCAAACTATCGGCCTTTTTTTTTATACTTCAGCCTTTAGCCTTTAGATTTTAGCCTTTTCTTTGTGTCCGCCGGCATTCTGCCGGCTTTTAAACGAATTTGGTTTTATAATACTGTTTATCTAAATGAACAAGGTAGAACCATACTTTGAAAAGAAAATTAATTTATTCCCAACTTATCTTAAAAGCCGGCAGAATGCCGGCGGGCACCATGTAAAAACTTTTTTTATTGTATCCAGGGCGTCCCGCCCTGGAATATTAAAATGGATGTATTCTTAATCTTAATCTTAATCTTGATCTTGATCTTAATCTTAATCTTAATCTTGATCTTAATCTTAATCTTGATCTTGATCTTAATCTTAATCTTAATCTTGATCTTAATCTTAATCTAGGGACTCCTGACTCCTGACTCCTGTCTCCTGACTCCTGACTCCTTTTGAATATGAACTATGCACTTAATTTTTTTCTGTGCTAAAAAAGTATTTCAAAAGTGTTTAAAAAGATAAAGCCGGGATAAACTAAATGTCAGCCATACAAATGTCAACCATAACAAGCGCAGCAACATCAAATTCAGCTGCTTCCGCTGGTGCAAACCCTGCGCAAAAGGCGCAAACAAATACTGCAAAAGATGAAACTGCTAAGGCAGTGCAGCAGGTTGCAGCCAAAATTCCTGCAATTAAATATATGGCATACCTACCTGTAAAGCCATATGAATACAAAATGTTAGTAGAGGAAATTTATATTCCACGAGATCGGCTTATCTACAATATACGAAGGCAAGCTTTTTATGCACCAAGGGCACGCCATTGTGGAAGCGTGTGCATTAGGGTTGACTTAGATCCAACAGTCGCTGATCAGATCGCTGTACTAGCATACTGGAGAGATATGTTTCTCTTTTCAAAGGAAGAAGAAGAAAAACTTAAACAAAGCGACAATCAGAGTGAACTAGATAAGCATGTTCTCATAACAGCAAAGGTAGCAAAGAAGTTTCTCGACTCAGTGGCAGAAATGGAAAAGTTTGACGATGTTATTTTTCCTGAAAGCGAAACTAATGTATTTTTAAAATACGATTAAACAATGATGTATGACTTTGCGATGCAATTTGAGTCCTATTAATATCCTTTAGCTCTCTAATTGCTGTAAGTGCTAAATTATGTTGTGCTAAATAAATTAATTGATTAAGATTTTCTCCTTAATTGCATTTTTAAAATACAAAGGAGAACAACATGTCTGCGCTTGCACCATTAAACACAGCAACAGCTGCCTCTACAGCTTATGGGGCTTCAATTTCTGCAGCTTCTGTCTCATCCAATCTAGGTATATCTCAAGATAAAAATGACAAGACAATACAAAGCTTGGCAGCTAAAATTCCTGCTCTTAAATATATGTACTACTACACTGATATATCATCTAATGATCAAGCAGCAATGCAAGAAATCTACCTTCCTTCATATAAGGTTATCTATAATGATCAAGGATACAGTTTTTTTGCTGACGGTCCCCGTATTATGGAGAGTGAATGCACACAGATAGAATTAGATGCTGTGTTTGTTGGACCGATTCTTGAAACTGCTAATTTGGCAAAAAAGCTTCTTGAATCAAAAAACAAATTAAAAACTTTTCAAGATGTTATTTTTCCCTCAACAGATAGACTTGTTACTTTAAAGACTTCGCATGCAGCCAAGTAATTTTTTTCAGTAAGGTCGGTTGCCCAAGCAAACAGTGCTTTTATTTCAGAGACCTAAGGAGGTAGTTGCAAAACTCAGGTTCAGTCGATTTTCGGGTTCTTTTGAGCCGATTTTCGAATTAAAATTTATCTCATCATTTTTTATAAAATAAATTGATTTTTTTTCCTAAAAACATTATTATTTTATCTTTTAATTTTAAAATAATTCAAAGTTTATGAGCTTTTTTGGAATAAATCAAAACTACAGTCAATATTCAGCAGCCGGTTTACCCCTGGCTAATTTTCAACGAGTCCCCCCGGCAACTCCAGCTGCTATGGGCCCTCAACCTATGTTGATTGAGGAGATAGTTGGGGATGATACCGCTACAACGCAAGCGCTCCTGCTTGGACAGCAAAATAAAAAGAAGATTTTGCTTTCCTCTCTCATCTCTGTTTTTCAAATAATTGATAAAGATATAAAGGAAGAAGATCTTTATTTTCTCACGGTCCGCCAGTTTTGTGAGCTTGCAAAAATTATTTTGCTTTCAATTGGAGCTAATAAAGAATTTGCAAAAGAATTTTTAGCCTATTTCGATCAAGGAATTTACAGATTCGATAATAAGGACAAAGCGATCGATTTCTTTATTAGGTTATGGGAGTGCAGAGCTGCATCTACCAAAATTATTATCCCACAGCTCTTGAATGCGTTGAAAGACACTTTTGAATTGATGGATTTGAATCTCATTCAGGAGAGCCAAATTGCTCTGTTGCCAAAGCTGGAAAGCATTGAGACAAGAAAGCCCGGGCTTAAATTTATCTTTAAAGCTTTAAAAGTTGTTAAGCAAAGTATCGAGAAGCTATCTTCGACGGCTGCAGAAGAAAGTGAAAAACTATTTGTGATATTTAAGGAAAAGTTCACTGACTTAAAATTTGAATTTATTGATTATTTTAAGACCTTCAAAAGATTTGAGCATAGAAATTGGAAGTACATTGCTGCAATTTTTGAAAAAGTATACGCAGATCCAGGTGCTATAATAAAAGAAGCCGAAAGAATTATTGTTTATTCACAACAATGCCAAAAAGGATCAATCGACCTTTCAAAAAAGCTTTTCAATGAACTTATAAAAATACAAGTTCGTTTTCGTTTTGAGCTGTCAATGCTAATAGTGAATGAGAAAGTGGAATTTCAAAATTACTTAATGCAATTTATAAAGGAGACTGATAGGGCAAATCATCAGATAATAAACAAATATTCCAATGCATTACAAGAAATAGTGGAAAAAGAATTCAAGGATAAGCTTGAGGACAATAATCAATTATCAATGGTGACTTTCGAGAATTTTTATAAGGCCGTATTAAAACATATTGGCGGTGAAGAGAGTTTTGAAGATCTTGGAAATGAAGAATTGAATAAAATTAGAACCAAACTTTTTAAAATATGTTCGGTAATTAGAAAACAATGGTGCGTAGAGCATAAAAAAAGGAATGAAAGATATAATTTAGGCTTAAAATTTGATCCAGACAACGATCTGCGCAGATGTCTTACTCAGCCCATGATTCAAAGAAACCAAATATTGCGCATGCGATGTCCAAATGAAAAGCTGTCTGTATCACAAATATGTAAATTCACTTTAAGAATCCTTAGATCTAAAATTGACTTCAGAGAATACTCCAAATGGTTTATGGATGTAGTAAAAACAACTGTAAAATTCAGAAATTTTACTATGGAAGTATCGACCGATATAATTCAACAAGTTGAAACAGTAATGAATCATTTCAATGCTTATGGAAATGCCACAAATTTCTTCTTTAAATTTCTCAATTCTTTAGTGCTCACATCTTGCCGTGATCTGCCTCAGCTGAAAGATATCATCAATGAAGACGCTCATTCTGTTGACCTGGATCTAGAGCTAGCTGAAGAATCTGAAGTTGATGAAAAGAGCCAAGCTGCTATTGAAGGAAAAGGCACGGGTGGCCGGACCAGTTTAGCAACTGCGGCCATGGGCCCATATCCTTCTATTCAGCCAATAACATTTATTGAACCTACGTTCTCAGCCTTTCACACTACTTGCAGCAAAGCTATAACATGTTTTGGATATGCTGTAGCGCAGCTTTATGGTCTGGACCCAAGACAAAATATTAAACCTTCATCCATCTACCAAAAGAAGTTCTCGGGATCACATGTTGCTGTCTTGCAGCATTTAGACCTTTTGAAGGCTTTTGGAAGAAATTTGGAAATGTTTGAAAGGGCAAAGACTGTACAAAGCAAAGTCACTTTGCTTAACAGGGTGTTGTTGCGCAGCTATTTGGCTGTTGAACAGGGCATCACAGCTGAATGCCTTGTCCAGGATCCGCAATTTCAAATGCGGCATAGTCTGGGGTACATGTTAAGAAGCTTTGGTATAGATGTAGACAATCTGCATACAAAACACAACAACAGGGGCACTGTGATGTTGCGTTATCCGGGGGATTTTGCGGCTATACCTCAGCTAGAAAGACCTTTTGTACTCCAAAATGCTGTGAGAGGCGGTTCTATCACTGTAAATGAATATAGTAAGCTGAAAGCGACCTGGATCAAAGATACAATTGATTTAAGCGTTTTATATTTGGCAAAACGCTTTGGTGTCAACACTGCCTTTTTTACTCACATCAAGCAGATCGCCCAAAGAATTATTGTGGAAGGAGCTGCAGCTTCTGAAACTGATATAAAAGTAGAAAATAGTGAAGAGCTAAATAACCGTTTTGCCAATCTTAGTCAAATGGCAGCCTCTTTGGATGCCCTTATGCCAATGATGCAGAAAAAAATCAGCAGACTTGTTGCTAGTCAAGATGGCCTTGGGGTAAAGGCAGATGCGACACTACCTAAAGCATTGGACCATGCTTATTTTCATCTAAAGCAGCTCCGGGATAATATTTTGGAAATCCCAAATTTCCTGGCCATTGGCTATCTAGAGGACCATGCTCAAGCTGTTGTCTTACATGCCCAACATGTTCTGTATTTCCTGGCAAAATTTCGCTTTGTTAGCTCGAAGCGTGCGTTCGATCTTGAAAATTTAATGAATTTGCACAAAGAACTGGAGCATTTTCTGACCGCAAAACAAGTGAAGACACTGAAATCTTTAATCATCGGGAAGGGAGCTGAATATATTTTCCGCTATTTCAACGAGACTTCCTCAACTTCAGCTTATATGCAGTTATTAAATGACCTGAATGGCGAAACTGATCCTGTGTACAGCGCAATAGATAAGATAGAAAATAGTATTTTACACAAAAGACTTCTAGCACTAGTGGAAGAAGTAACTAGTCTAACTATTGCTTTAGTTAAAATTCATTGTAGTTAGTGCTGAGTGCGCAAGTGCGCGAGTCTACGAATGGTAAAGTAAAAATGAACCATAAAGACACAAAGAAAATATTGTCTCTTTGAGGTAGTTGCAAAAGTAAAATGCCCTAGATTTTAGAGCATTTTTGCCAATTCACGTACCCGTGATCAGCAATTTTCTTATTTTTGAATGGCATTTTGAGGCAATATTGGATAAATATGGCCGAAAAATGCCATTCGAAAAGAAACAAAAAGGCTCAAAAGATAGGGCATTAGACTTTTGCAACTACCTCCTTTGGTCCCTTGTCCCTAATGTCTCTGTCCCTTATGTAATTAATAAATTTGATTACATAACTCTTTAATTTTTGCAAATGTTTAAAAGTATTGAATTAAATAAATAAATTAACTATGATATTTTCCTTAATTGCATTTTTAAAATAAAATGGAGAAAAGATGTCTGGGCCATTAAACACAGTAATAGCTGCCTCTACAGCTCACGCGGCTTCAGCTGTTTCAACTCCAGCCAATAACACTGTCCAAGTGGTATCCCCAAATCAAATACCAACACAGCTGACAAAAGAACATGAAAGAAGATTCATGTTCGCATTTACAAGAATCTGTGAAAAACTTGGAAGGCTTCATAGAACCATACCGCAAATTTTCGAATGTTCATTTTCCCCTTTTAAAATTTACAATTATTCTGAACTAGACTTAACGATTACCATGGGAAAAAAATCAGATGGAATAGCAATTACAGTTTCAGGAAAAAATCCGAACGATAATACGCCAATTGAATGGTTAATGGATTATTCAGAAGATTCTGAAGCCATGATTATTTGCGCTTTTAAACAAGAACAGAGAGCGACTCTTGAAGTGTTTGCTATTGATCATGGCAAGCCAAAAGTTATTCATGAATTTTGGACTGTTGGATATACACATGGAGAACATGGCTTTGACCTGCCCACTGATATTCCGGATTATCCTAGTCTTAGCGAGACCGACTTAAAAATAATTCAATCCACTATCCTTTCCACTTTCTATTATAGTAATCAATTAGGGATTTCATTTCTTTGCATGCCCACGAATGATTTTTCTGAAAGTTTCAAAAACAAATTTTTTAAAGATATATCAGTTCAAAACGGGCAACCCCTTATTCTCTATTCTTTTGATGGTAAGAAATATTTCGCTTTAACATGTGGGAAAGCCATTTCTAAAGACAACGGCGAAACCATTGAAATGGCTTTCGAACATTCCGGTACAGATCCGCAACTTTTTAAAGCTATTTTTAAAAATGATCGTGTCATTTTTAAGATGAATGATGAAGAAGTGCTTACTCTATTTAAACAAAATGGAAAAGATAAGTTTTGTAACTTTTTTCAAAATTTATTCGTCGGTTTAAATCAGATTGAGATCGTAAAATCTAACAAAGTCAAAAGGATGATGAAAGTGCCGGCGACCCCCAACTGGCCAGGTTTTGAAAAAGAACGTTTGCTGGCTATCTTTGGATCGGAAGATGATAAAAAAATAGTAATCGCCGGGAATCCCACAGCAACCAATCCAAATAGCAAACCCTATCAAGTTGCTTCTCTAAAGCCACGATACTCGGGAAGTTTCCATGAGTCTTATCGTTTGAATTCCAATGATGGTTTAAATGATATCCAATTTAATAACCCGATTTCGTCGGATTGTGAAGATCCTACATTGAAGTCTGATTCATTTAACTTTTCCATACCTATTGTATTAATTCCGGTTGGGCCAGCACTGAACCCGTATTTAAGTGGTTTTGAAGAGCTTATGTCTATTATACCTGGAATGATGTCACTACAACAAATAAGAGCCATCAAAGTGAATGACTTTTTCATTAATGCAAATATTGCTCTTATTATAAAAGATTATGCAGATAGCCAGGACGATGACCCGACTTTGCATTTCATAAAAAGAATACAAACATTTTTTAAGTAATATTTTATGTCTAATTCAATTAATTCAAATTTTGAAAGTGCTGTATGGTTTTTTTCTGAAGCTTATAGTTACTCAAAAAAAGTCACCTTTGAAGTTGCAAAAGCAAAAATCGAGCCTATTGTAAAAAAGATTTTTGAAGAGAATTCAAAGGCTAAGGAACCAAATTCAAAAAATGATGCAGTAGCAGAATTAAGAAATCAAATTATTGTTCCCAAGGATTTTAAGTTAGAAAAGCAATTCCTTGAAAGAGCTATTAAAAGCTTTGATATCTCCGTTCATTTTTTTGACATTAGCGTTGTAAATGCAATTGAATACATGCTTTTTGATCTGATGTATGATTTGAACGAGAGAATATTATCGGTAAATCAAGAGTTATTGCCTATAAATTCTCATATTATAGGACATTTAGTACGAAAACTTGAAGATTTGATGTATGCCGAATCAGCAAAAAGTAAAGTCTTATTTTATAATGAATTTCTTGCAGGGTTAGGTCCCGAAATATTATTACATCCTATAGCTATAGAGTTAAAGATCGAGGAAAAAACAAAAATTGCAAAATTTATTTTTTCAAATGATTATTTTTACTTTAACAGTATTTCTGAAATAACTTTTTCAAGCGATCTAAAAGATAAAAAAAAATTAAACGATACTGTAAAACAAGCCAGAATAGCAAAATATCTTTGGAGGCGTGCCTGCTTTAATCTTGTCCAACTAAGCGATCCAATTTTAAGATTAGTAAATCATTTCTTAGATAACAATATTGCCCCATCTGTCAAAGAAATGCTTCTGAATATCAGGCAAAATTTAAATAAACTTAAGGATGCATTTATTGAACATAGAAATGCAGATGATAGTTTCAATGAATGTCTGAGGCTAATGAAGTCTTCAATAATAGGAAGGAAACAAAAGAGTGATCTGTTTTTTAAAAAGAAAGATTATTTTAATCATTTAAACAAAATACTAGCAGCGCTTGAAGTTATTATTGCAGATTTTCGGAATATTGATAATTTTAATATGTTGATGTCTAAAGGAGAAAAAACTTCATTCTTATTTAATGTGAATGGCATAGATTCAGAAAACATCTCTGATATGATTTTGGCATATGAGGCTAGAGCGCCTTTTATTTATCAAAAAGCTGTTAAAATATTAAATAATTTTGCTGCCGTTTTTAATGAACATAAAAAAGGAGCCGAGGATAACCTTTTAATAATTAATAAAAAGAATCTTCATGAATGTACAATTGGAAAATTATTCGAGTTAGTAATCTTCCTTCAAAACCAAATTGACACAGAAAAAACGACCTTTATGCAATTAGTATCACATGCGAATAGTGGAGGCAGCGTCAGCTTCACTTCAAAAAAGCTCACAATTAAGAAATTCAAGCAACCTGCACCACCAGAAACAAACAATCAAACCTATCATCCAAATTGCGATAAACCGCTATTCTTCTTGAATTCTGCTTTTGTAAGTTTAAAGATTGTACGGAAATTTGCTGAAAATATTTTTAGTTTTACTGAGAAGCATATGAGCGTCGGTTTAGAGGACATTGACAATTTAGATGTGCTCTCTTGGCTTGATGACGAGGAAGAATTAGTTGTCAGTCGTTTTGCTCCTACAAAACCTAAAGAAACTCAGGAAAAAGAAGGCGCAGCTGATAAAGAGAAAGATAAAATTGTTGTAATGGCAACTGCTTCGCTTGCCACTTCATCACACATTGTTTCGGCAACAGCTGCAACTGCTAGCCCTTTCACTGCAACTGTAAAAGATAGCCCTCCTGGAATCAGCTCCGAAATGCTATCAAAAGAGGATTCGTCTTTTGATTGTTTTTCCAAACTAGCCCGTACGATGCATTTAAAGTATCAGCTCGATGGAAAAACATCGGCCACTTATAAAGCTCAGGCCGCCCTTAGAATCAGAGATGCAGCTTACTTTTGGGAAGTTTTAGGGGTTTCAGTTGAATTGCTAAAAGTGACTCAACAGGCAGGTACAGCGCCGCTTCATCCTATTTTATTTTCTTGTTTACGTAGCACTGCCATAGCGGTAGAACAAAGCCTTTCATCAGAACTTGTTTTTGCCAAAAAGGAAGCCTTTCTTCTTCATAGTCACGTTCAGTTGGCCGATAGCTTGGATTTATTAAAGCATTTTCCTTCAGATTATAAGAAAGAAGCCCAACAATTTTTACAATTCATTGATTATTTAGGAGTTCATCATCGGTATCCTAAGGAAGCAAGGGTAAATTCTAAGGCGGCAGTACAATGGCTTCAGAATCCAACAACCTGCAAAGTTGACGATTTGAAAAATTTTGTAATACAAGCAGCAAAATTTATGGAAATGACAACAAATGCAGAGTCAGATCAAAAGTCTAAGCATCAGCTTTCTAAAGCCATTGAAAAAGATATAAATGGAAGCAAAAAGGCAATTAAGGCTGTTCCCCACCCTAGAAGCCAAATTCTAGAAAAAATGTTAGATCCAATCAAAAAAGATATTTCTTTGCTGCTTCTAAAGATGAAAGAAAAAATTGATCATTGCGATGCAAATAAAACAGATGAGCTTACGGCCTGGGGCCAGGCATCTTATCACTTAGAATGGCTGCAGTATTCGCTGACAACTTGGCACAAACACCCCAACGCTCGTTTTATGCCCTTGTATGTTGATGTGATTTTGACTCATTTGCAAATTTTAGATGAACAAATGGAGTCTGCACTCTACATTCAGCAAAATAATAAACCGACCAAGGACCATAACTTGCTGGCATATCGGGAGGCTCGTAAACATAAGGAAAGCGAAGAACATGAGCAAATTCTAAGAGATCTGAACATAGGATCATTTGCACAATTTCCGCGTCGCTTAGCGTTTATTTTGGAAGAAAGAGGGGTCAAGCAATTGCCAAAAGGTTTGCAACTGCGTTTTGACGCTTTAGAAATATCTCGCTATGGGGATCAAATTGACGATGGCATGACTGTTGTTATAGGAAAACAAAAAGTCAATCTTTCCGTAGAAAGTTTAAACGAAAGTCTGATTAAATTCATAAAAGCTGTTTTAGCAATGGTTAAGACTAGGGTGGAGGATTTTCATGTTTCCGAATAATTCTGTTCAAAATAAAGCCTTTACGGGAACTGGCTATATTGCCGTTCCAAGTAAAAAAGCGGCTGAAGCGAATCTTAAAAGCAGAAACCAAAGTTCAGTTGCCGCTATTTCTGCCCTTTCTAAACATATTCCTTCAGTAGTTACTACTGCTTCAATAGCGCAAAAGCCAGCTCCTAAGATTGATCCAAATACACCTTCTTACTCAAACATTCCATGGAGAAAAGACAAAGACCCAATATCTTTTGAGAAATCGTATGAAAAGATGATGAAAAACTCTCTAAAAGCCATTGTTGAACATCAAAAAAAAGAAGAAGTGCCGGGATCCTATATCACTGTTGAAGAACTGGGAAAACAAATTGAGGAATTGGAGTCAGGAAAAGCCCCGTCTTTAAAAATCACTTATGAGCATCATGATGATATCGGTGATAGAAGTGACATGCAAGATACTCATTTTTATGTTGAGAAAGATACATCTATGCTTCTAGGAGTTTTTGATGGTCACGGGGGAGGCAAAGTTTCTGATTTTGCCAGGGATTATTTCAGAGCTAATTTCTATAAAGTTTTAAATATTTGCGGGAATGTGCATCTAACTTTTGAATATCTTTTTCATAAGATACAGCAAGAAATAGAAAAAAACGAAAATATTAGGGAGAATGGAAGCACAGCTGTTATTTGTTTCGTGGATAAAATCAATAATCTGGTTTATACAGCGACACTTGCAGATAGCGAAGCAAATCTTTATAGGGAGATAGGCGGTCAAACTAAATCGATTCCACTGTCTTGCGTCCGTGATTGGGGTTGCAAAAAGGAAGTTGCCCGAGCAATCAAGTCCGGAAACCCAACTGCTATTAACGAATGGCCTAAAATTAAAGACCCTAAAGAAAGATACTACAATGGATTGAATCTCAGCCGAACACTTGGAGATACTTCTAGTAGAGGGCCGATTAATCGACCCGGCATCATTGGTAAACCAAAAATGACGGTAGGTAAATTCAAAGAAGATGATGTTTTAATTCTCGCATGCGACGGTCTAAAAGATTTCGTTAAGGAAGAAACCATTATTAAGGAAGTCGCTGCAAACAAATCTAAAAAAGATGTGAACCTTGCTAAACATCTTGTCGAGATCGCTGTTAAGCATGGCGATGATAATTGTACAGTCCTTGCAGTTAAGTTTACTAAGCGAATTTAGACTTTAGCCTTTAAAAGGTGGTGTCAGGTCTGACATTCGGACATTCTGTAAATTTATAATTTGTCGCTGTTCCAAGTTTTAAGTACTAGTTCTTAGTGCTTAGTACTTAGTGCCGAGCCGCGAATGCGGCAAAAGCGTGTAGCCACAGGCGTAAGCCTGTGGTGCATTTGCAATTAAAAAACAAAGCCGCGATAGCGGCGACAGAAATATCTTGGTTCTGTCGCCGCTATCGCGGCTTTTTTATACTGCTTACAATGGTCCACAGGCTTACGCCTGTGGCTACACGCTTTTGCCGCATTCGCGGCTCGGCACTCGGCACTAAATCGGTTTTAGCCAAACGCCAATACCTGCAATGATTTCAACAACACCAAATACCATCATAGTAGTATGCGGGTTGCCAAACACATTAAAGGGAGAAGAAAGATATTGCTCCCAAAAAGTGGGGTCAGGCCTGACCCTAATTATTTCAAATTTTAATATAAAATATTGATTTTGTTTTTAAGATTATATATAATATTGCTTTTTTAAATATTAAGTTACGGTTTTTATGAGTTTTACAGCAATAAGTTCACAGAATCAGGCATTTAATAGTGCAAATCCTATTCAAAATGTGCCTACTGGCCAAATTCCACCTGGAACAGCTGCACAGAGAACAGCTGCAGATCATCGAGTTATGGTCATAAGAGAAATGGGCAATGAAGAGGCAGCTTCAACCCATCAAGCCTTATTGATTGGTCAGCAAAACCAAAGAAAGATTCTTGTTACTTCAATTATCACTGTTTTTCAAAAAGTAGATAAGCAAATCGCTATAGAACATTTTTCTTTTTTAACGACCAGGCAATTTTGTGAGCTGGCAAAAATTGTCTTGCTTGCCATTGGTGCTGAAAAAGCAGGTCTTTCTAAAAATGCCTTTGAAGATTTCTTTGAAAAGGAAATATTTAAATTTGATGATAAGGGTAAAGTCAGAGAATTTTATGATCAATTGTGGACAAAAGTTATCTCCGATAGCCAAGTTATTAGAATGCTCTTCAATGCATTAGAGGACACTTTTCAGCTTTTAGAACTTAATCTTATCCAGGAAATGCCAATATGCAGCTCACAAAATTCAGAAGATCATTCCATCTATTTCAAATTTGTATTCAGAAATTTAAATATTCTAAAGCTTGCTATTGAAAGCAGCTTTTCAACATTAGTTGAAGATTGTGAAAAAAAGCTTTTTACTTTGAGTATGAAGAAATTGTTAAAGACGTTTCCTGTCCAAGATCATCTTAGGTCATTAAAAACGTTTGAAAAAAACCACTGGCCAATTTTTACAAAGTACTTTCAATTTATAAATAATGATCATCAATCTCTTAAAAACCAAGCTGCGGAATTTGTTAATATATTAAGCAAAAGTCAGATGGGCTTTTCTAATCTTACAAATTCACTATTAATTCCTCTTGTTAAATTTCAAGTCAATGTGAGCCTTCATTCTTCTAATCCCGGACAGTCAAAAGTCGTGAAAGATCATGTGACTAGACAATATATTGAAGCTACTGATCTACGAAATAAATTTCTGAAACAAGTAGGTTTAACAATAAAAGAGTTGTTTACAAAGGAAGTAAAAATAAAATTTAGCAAATTACAGGAAAGACCTCATTTAAATGTCATTGTGGAAACGATTCTTAGAAGTATAGGTAATGAAGGACCAGCAAAGAACAGTTTAGTAACAGAAAAAGCGGTAACAGATTTTAACAACAAACTATTTGAAAAAATTTCACTTTTGCGAAAAAAATGGTGTGCTGAATTTTCTTATAGAATGAAAAAATATTCATATACATTGGCTGCTGAAGAAGCTGAATTGGTCTTTAAAAACATGTTGCCTGGCCTTCGAGGATATTTCAAAAAATCGCTTGAGGAAAGTAAAGGTACAATTCGTCCTGCTCTTGAAGTAACCATCAGGGAGCTCATCGATATGTTTGAAAATCATTCATATATTGTTTATCCCACAGAGGCGAATTGTATTAAAAAACATCTTGAACAAATTTCTAAGCAATATGAATTGAATAAAAAGCAAGAGGCAAATGTTCTAAATGGATTTGAAAATGCTGTTAAAAATCTTGTTGCCTATCGAAATTCCATAAACTTTTTTCTGACCTTCATGCGACAGTTTATTGCTCCTTTCGGAGGAGTTCTTTCGCGAATTTCTGACAATGAGGAAGAATTTGATCATATTGAAATGGAAAATGAGCTTACGCATCCATTAGAGCAATCTGAAATTGATGCCAAGAGCCAAATAGAAGACTTTGCACAAGATTCAAAAAAGAAGAAAGCTCAGCCAAGTACTGCTTCTGCCGCTAGCGCTTCTGCTGTTCCTTCCAGTTTGCCGGCAATTTCACCCATAAATTTTATAGAACCGGCTGACTCTATGTTTAAGACAACTGCCAGCAAGGCAGTGCATGCTTTTGGATACAGTGTAGCACAGCTCTATGGTCTTGATCCGCGCCAAATCATTAAGCCAGCTACTATTAAAAAATTAAAATACACTAAATCTCATATTGCTGTGCTGCAGCATTTATCGTCGTTACAGGCTTTTGGACGCAATTTAGAAAGATTTGAAAATAGCCTGACAATTCAAAGCAAGGTTGTCTATCTCAAAAGGGCTTTGTTGCAAGGGTTTTTATCTGTAGAACAGCTCATTACCGCTGAATGTGTTGTAAAGGATAAGCAATTTGTAGTTCGGCATAATCTGACCTATCTGTTGGAAAACTTAGGGATTAGAATATCGAATATTTGGACCGAGCATAACAATAAAGGGACATTGATGCTCAGGTATCCTGCCGGATTTTCAAAGTCTGGCTTACCATTTGTTCTTGAGCATGCTGCCAGAGGAGGTTCAAAAACAGTTAAAGAATTTGCTAAAATGAAAATGATCTGGATACAAGATGCTATTCACATAATTGCTGGTTGTTTGGAACTTCGATTTTGCCAGCATGCTAGTTTCTTCGAAAGAATGAAGAAAATTAGCGATAGCCTAAAAGCAGCTCCTATTGAAGTTGAAAGGGATATTAAAGCTAAAGAAAGTCAAGCGGTTGGCAAAGTTATTGGCAATGCGGCCAATGCCGCGGATAATTTAGATTTTTTAATTCCTTCAATGATGAACAAAATGCAAGGTCTTGCTGAAGATACTCAGAATGACAAAATCTTCAATTATTTAGATAATGCCGTCTACCACATAAGAAATTTAAGAGATAATATTCGTGAATTGGACAATTGCAATGAATTACACCACCCTTTAGACGATGCTCAAGCAATTTTGATCCATGCTCAATATTTCGTTTATCATTTAGCAAAATATCATGTTTCCAAAACGAATGCTTCTCAAGGATCAGATAGCTTTCAAAATCTTTTGAATGACTTGTGTGAAATGTTGACTGCCCGACAAATTAAAACTTTCAAGTCATTGAAAGTAGGCAAAGGGTCGGAATATCTTTATCGTTATTTCAATGAAAACAGCGAAATAACTGCCTCAATGCAATTATTGAATGATTTCTTTGGTGAAAACGATCTGAAGCTGGCCTCTAATGGCATGCAGCCTGAGGCAGCGCCACAGCATAAAAAGTTGTTATCTTTTGTCGATGATATCACTGACCTCACGCGGGCATTAGTTCCACTTGTCATCGAATAAAAGGCATCTTATAGCTCCGGAGGAGCTCAATATTCGTTGCCCATAATGAAGCGCCATTGTCTTCATCCAAAAAATGTAAAAAGGGTTTATTTATGAACAGCGGGCGCAGTGAGACTGTTCTTTGGAGTACCAGAGCAGCCGCTCGCCGCTGCTCACAACATTAGGGAACGTGTTCCCGTCCCGACCGGTGGCTCATGTTAAGTTATCAATTACATTCACATTAGCCCGTAAGGGCGTCTCTTTCGATAGCCCAGGTCAAGTGCGAGCGCGTAAGCGCGAGACACGCAGGCCTGGGTAAGGGAACATTTTGAGAAAGAGCCCCACAGGGGCGGCTCTCTTGATTGAGTCGCCCCTGTGGGGCTTTATTTCCAAACCTAATCTTTACCCAGGCCTGCGTGTCTCGCGCTTACGCGCTCGCACTTGACCTGGGCTATCCTAGGAGTCGCCCTTCGGGCTAATGTGAATGTAATTGTCTCTGCAAGAAAAATCAAAGTACCTGAACACTTTACCTAATGTTGTGAGCAGCGCATGGCGGCTGCTCTGGTGCTCCAAAGAACAGTCTCGCTGCGCTCGCTGTTCATAGCAAAAGTTATTGTATTAGAAGAAGCGTTTGGCTAAAGCGGCAATGCCTCCGGCTACTGCGGCCACTCCAACGGCTGTGGCACATGCCGGCGCTGCCGCAACTACTGTTGACAATTCAACAGCTGCAAAAGTTAAATGCGGCAGGCTTAAATTTACAGCAACGCCAACAAGTCCTTCCCAGGGAGGATTAAAGGAACTGTTGTCAAATTTAGAATTATTTATGACATTAAGTGCTAAGTTACCTACTAAATAAGGTAATGAAAATCCCCAATAGGTTCCCATAGCTCCCATCGCAGCAGCTCTGGCTGCTATGCTGATAATTTTTTCATGGCCATTGGAAATTTTTTTGACGAGAGTATAACCTGTAATACTCTGGAGGGCACCAGCGGCACAGCCCAATGCTTTTGCTGATACAGGATCTAATACAGTTGAAGCGCACAGTTCTACGGTGCTTCCAATTCCAATAGAACTAACGCATGAAAATGCTGTTGAAGCTGCTCCATGGGCGGCACCTTCAATGATCTCACTGCAATTTGGAAGGGGATTTTCTTCGAGAATCGGTCGAGGTTGAACAGCTGCTACAGGCGCTTGGGCATTAATAGGCCTGACACTAGCTCTGCAAGAGGGGCAAGAAGGCCTTTCGCCGGCTTGTTTGATTGCGTTTTCAATACATTCTTTGTGATAAGGGTGGAGTTGACCATTTCCTTCGTGAGCTGATAAAGGCTTTTTTCTGTTCTTCATAGAGTCTCTGCAAATTGCGCACTTGCCTAATTTTGCTCTTATTTCTCGATTTGTTTCAAAATCTGTAAAAGTAACTGCTGGATTTGCTGCTGCTGGATTCATAAATTTCTCCATAATTTATTAAAAATAACGATAAATTATAAAGAAATTCGTAATTAAACTCAAATAAATTTAATTTATTTATTTAATTTATTATTAAACAATTAAGAAAGTGCCTGTTTTCTTCAAGATAGAAAGGCACAAATTAATTCCCGAATCAAAGTGACGAATTTTCACGCTTTTCGTGGGCCGGCGGCATCTTGCCGGCCTTTTTTATTCATGTGTTTTCTTCGTGCCCGCCGGCATTCTGCCGGCTTTTAAACGAATTTGGTTTTATAATACTGTTTATCTAAATGAACAGGGAAGAACCATCATTTGAAAAGAAAATTTATTTGCTCCCAACTTAGCTTTAAAGCCGGCAGAATGCTTAATACGGTATTACATTAAAATGCAAGAGCAACAGAACAATAATCAACCCCAGCGCGGTTCTAACACCTTATGTCAGCCGTAACGAGCGCAGCATTCTGTGGCGCCGGCAACTTCTTAAAGGCTAAAATCTAAAGGCTAAAGACTAAGATATTATCCTTAACCTTTAGCCTTTAGCCTTCATCCTTTAGCCTTTAGCCTTTTTTTGAGGGTCTGTTAAGTAGATGTTAATGATGACAATATCACGAGTGGTTCCTTCTTTGGCATTTTGAATTGCGGTCACAAGATGGCTGTTCTTAAGATTATTAAAGAGAATGGCCTGATTTTGTTTAGGAGTCAGTTTAATCGCTGCAGCTTCATCTGTGGGCATTCCATTTTTCACTAATAATTCTCCTCCTGACCATCCGGTTTTTTCATTAAAAGGGTCGCTCAGCATAAGCACTAAAGTGTAATCAGCAAAAGAATCATATTCAGAAGGATCTTGATGCCAGCGCACATGCTGCCTTTGGTTGTTTAGATCTTTTGTCAATATAGATCTGGTCATAAAGGTCTGCATGTAAACAACTTGCGGCAGATTGATGTGCTTGGCAACTTGTTCAAAGTATTGAGGAAGAATTTTATTCAAAAGAATGGCCGATATTTGCGGATAGTTAAAAATAGATTGGGGGTTCTTTAAAATGGTGCCGACATATTTCTTTACAGGGTCAACAGCTAATAAGGAAATGGCACCATTTAGATCCAGCCAATAGTCATCCCAGGTTATCCCAACTCGATGATCAAATTCCTCATAAGAGAGAGGCATCATATCATCCATCCATTGATGAACGGTATGTAAGTCTTCATCAGATAAAACATTTTGGATGATATGCATTTCCAACTGATTGAAATTAATGATCTGCTGATCATCGCTTAAGTTCTTCTTAACGTTTTCTTCGGCCATCAGAGAAGTCAGATTTAAAACTGAGCTTAATAAAAATAATTTTAAATAATTCACAGCAGCCTCCTTGTTAAAGAAAAAGCAATATAAGAATTGCAGAAAAAAATAAAAACAAAAAATTGGAGGATTTAGAGCTTCATGTCCGGCCTGTCTAAATTCATCCCTTTTTGAAGGAGGGGAAGTGTGTGGTCGATAAACTCACCCACAGAGCTAGGTGTCTGTCTTAAAATGCCTTCACGATAAGAAAGGAGGCAATCATTGCCTTTAAATAAAAAGCCAAAAAGCTGTTTTAATTTGTTTATTCTAATACGCAAAGGTGTCTCATCTGGAATTGCTGCAAGATAAACATCGATATACTTCCTGATTTTTTGCCACTCGATTTCATAAGGCACATTTGCAAAATAGGCTTTTATTTGATGAAAGATAAATGGGTTGATAACAGCTCCACGGCCAATCATTAAGGCATCGCATTTGGTTTGCCCGAGCATCCTAACAGCATCGTTGACATTTAGTATATCTCCATTGCCGATGACAGGTATTTTGAGAATGGATTTGGCCTCGGCAATGAGCTCCCACTTAGCTGGCGGGCCATAACCATCCACCTTGGTCCTTGGGTGTAAAGTGATGAATTTTACTCCGCTTTCCTGGGCAGCCAACAGATTTTCTTTGAATAATGAGATGTCCTCATACCCGGAACGCATTTTAATGGACACTGGCAGTCTGACTGCTTTTACCATCGCTTTGGCGACTTCATACAACAGTTCCGGGGTCCTCAATAAGCTTGAGCCTGCTCCTCGGCCAGTAACTGTGTTGGAAGGACAGCCGCAATTGAGATCTATTCTAGGCGCTCCCTTCTTTTCCAATTCTAACGCCATAGCGGGCATAAGGTCGGTATCGGAGCCCATAATTTGTGCTGCTAAAGGGATGGGATCAATTTCTTTGGGATCATATTCTCTTGCCAGGCTTTCTACATGGGCATTTTTAGGGACTCGTAGGAAGTCAGTGACTCCTTCATCGAATCCGCCAATGGAAGCCATGGCTTTGCGGAAACATCTGTCGCCAACCCCTTCCATAGGAGCTAAAAACAAAAATGGACATCCATGCGGATTTTTTGGCAATAATGACATGTTATTTCAATAAATTTTGTTGAAGAATTTTAGTCCAAATAGTATTTAACGACAAAGCTTTTTAATCTAAGTAGGTGGTCCTCCTGGGGCTGGTTCGGATGGTTGGTTCGACGGCTGTTGCATCATAGCTTCCCATTTATCCTGCAATTCACCAACGCAAGCCCATACTAACATAAAGTTGATGTGACCGATAAACTCATCCGTTTCATTTTTATCCCAATATTTTTTCTTACAATACTCATATAACCCTTTTCTAATAGGTTCAGGCACCTCGTATCTGTGAAATTTCCTTGGTTGATTTTGAGTTTCAGTTGTTGATTTTTTAGGAGTTTGATCGTCTTTTTGAGAGGATGTATTATCTTGAGAGGTGTTTTCATTTTGATCTGAAGTAGATGATGTTTGAGGCGTGGGCGATGGAGTAGGATTAGGTATCTGATCGGCATATGAGGGTATTCCCTCTCCTGTATTTTGCAAAGGAGTCCCGCCATAAATAACAGTAGAGTCAGATGTAGAACCAGGGTAAACATAATTAGGTTGATGGCTTATCCTAGGTATACTAGTCCCATGGCGGGTATGATGGCTGCTTGCTCGATGAGATCTAGCCGAAGAGGTACGAGAATGACTATGACGGCCTCGGGATGAAGAATGGTGTGAAGATCTGCCCGAGTGCCTGCCGCCGCCTGATCTGCCCGAGGCAATCAGGTTATCATCTAGTTGTCTAGAAACCAATAAAGGGGTTCCGCTAGATAAAGGTAATAGTAAGAAAGTAATAAAAAGCAGAAAATATTTTTTTAACATATTAACACCGCATTATAACTATATTATATTACTAATTCTTTATATTTTAGTATAAACCATCAAAATTAATTAAAATAGTTTAATCTAAGTAGGTGGAGGTTCTGGTCCTGATTGGGGTGGTTCTTCAGGCTGTTCTGGCAGTGGCCCCCCCTGTTGTTGTATCATTGCATCCCATTTTACAACCAATTCCCAAAAACAAGTATAGACCAAATAAAAGTTAATTTCTTTGATAAATTGATCTGTTTCATTTTTATCGTAGTATTTTTTCCGGCAATAATCGAGTAATCCTTCTTTTATCTTTCGAGGTAGTATATACCCAACATATTTCCTTGGTTTTTTTTGAGTTTCAGTTGTTGATTTTTTAGGAGTTTTATCGTCTTTTTGAGAGGATGTATTATCTTGAGAAGAATTTTCATTTTGCTCTGAAGTTGATGATGTTTGAGGCGTGGGCGATGGAGTAGGATTGGGTATTTGATCGGCATATGAGGGTATTCCC
>Ga0207147_1018_pt1 | contig 27319 bp, 25 predicted proteins | sample Alteio_BWMinHeat_33_FD_153551 | JGI IMG/M metagenome (GOLD analysis project Ga0207147, IMG submission 153551) | Enriched cells from forest soil in Barre Woods Harvard Forest LTER site, Petersham, Massachusetts, United States -... | ecosystem: Environmental > Terrestrial > Soil > Temperate forest >... | reverse complement strand
AAAAGCGGGAATTGAGTTCGCCGATTTTCCCCTTTGACAAATCTACCAGTAATATTTTTTCATTAGCAATGATTTGGTCAAAATGCAGGCCGCTTTTGGTTTGGCCGATAATGTTGCGGCACAGGCTGTTGTTTAAAAAATGGCCGAATTTGGAAGTAAAATAATTCAGCATCTCACTTTTATGGAAGTCGGAAGTTTTGGCCATTTGGTGCTGCCAAAATTCCCGCACCAGCGGGTCTTTTAAAAAACGGGTTTTGCTGCGCTCAAAATTTTTGTCCACAAATAATTTTGGGATTTCTACCAGGCTACCCCCGCCGTCCTGGGCATCGTCGGCCATTATGGTTAAGGCGGCATTCCTTAGCCAGTGTTCAAATTGCGGGCCGATTATGCCGGTTTTTTCCGGGTCAAATAATTTGTAAAAAATTTCTATAAGTTCAGAAACCAAAAAGTCGCGTTCGCGTTCAGTCCGCGCTTCCAGTAAGTTAAGCCCTAAGGGATTTTCCGTGTCTGACGGGTCAAATAAAATAACATCTTCCAGGCGGGATTTTGGTATGCGTTCCAGCAGCCAGCTTATGGCTTCGCCGTGCGGGTCTATAAAACACACGCCGCGCAGGTTTAAAATATCCTGTAGCGCCATATTGGCAAATAAGGAAGACTTACCGGTTCCGGTTTTGCCAATCATATACATATGGCGCAGGCGGTCGTTATCGGCAAATTGGATGGGGGTGCTTTTTCCGCGGAAAATGTTGTTGCCTAAAGTTACGTGGGACATTGAAATTAAGTAAAATTTACAAATTAAATAAAATTAAGTAAAAATATATCCATTTCTTGGATTTTTGGTTTTTTATAGCTGAATATTTAGAAGCAGTCATTATTGCCGTTATTTCTGAGGATTCTTTTAGTAAATCCTTAATCAGTTCCAAATTTATTATTCCGGCTTCAACCAATAATTCTAGCCAAAATTGTGTTTCATCCGCTTCTTCTACAACAATTCCTAGTTTAGAAATAAAATCTTTTGAAGACTTGGCCCTACATACTGCCGATAATTGGCAGCTACCGATGTTCCTGATCTTAGCACTTGTTTGCCAATAATAATTCCTACAGTGCCCAGTTTGTCTAAATTTTGTGTAAGTTTAATAATCCTAATTGCAAATTGTTTTGTTCGTTTTTGAAGGTCTGTCGGCCCCATAAATTTTATTTAATTCTACTTAATTTTAATTATTTTTATTTAATTCAAGAACTCTTGTTCAAAATAATGCGGGTCTAAAATAAAGCTATATTTTGCCAGGACACTTTGCCTGCCTTCCTGCCAGTCCAAAATTTCCTTTAGCTGTTTTTCCTCGCGGTTAATTTTTTCCTCAATTTGGAAATATATTTTCCTGGAAATGCCGTCTTTAATGTTTTCCAAAATTTCTTTGCGCGACTGTATTAATGCGCTGATTTTTTGCCCATTAAGCTTAACATGGCCGCTGCTTTCGATAGCGGATCTTTTTGAAATCAATTCGTGAGGTTTTAGTGTTTCTGGAGACATATTCTTTATTATTAACTAAAATTTAGGAATTAAATAAAACGACATTTATGCCGCCCCGAGGCCTAGCTGAGGGGCCCTTCGGCTGCGCTCGGCATGACGGCTGTTATTGTTGATAAAAGTTTGTCAGTTTTATTTAACCCAATAGTTTATTAGTAATTAAATTCTCGCAGGTTTCTTCTATGAATCTTTTTACCGGCCGCGCACCAAAGCGGGGGTCTGCCAAACCAACAAGTTTTTCGCGTAAGGTCTCGCGGCTAACGCTGAATTTAATGTTGTGCTGCCGCATCCTGGCTTCTATTTTGCTTATCTCCAAGAGCGCAATATCGGTAAGGTCTTCGGCGGAAAGCGGCTTGTAAATTACAATGCCGTCAAAGCGGTTTAAAAATTCCATGCGGAAATGCTGCAGCAGCTTGGGGACAATTACGGCTTTAATGAAATCTTCGCCGTGGACGTCTTGGCCGTTTTGGTAGCCGTCCAAAATTTCCTGCACCGCCAGGTTGGAGGTGGCCATAATAATGCTTTGGGTCAAGTCTGCGGTTTGGCCGCGGGCGGAGGTAATGCGTCCGTCGTCTAAAATTTGCAGGAAAATGTCAAAAACTTTTGGGTGGGCTTTTTCAATTTCATCAAGCAATAATAAGCTATAAGGGTAGTTTTGGAAATGATTGGTCAGCTGGCCGCCCTGTTCGTAGCCAACGTAGCCGGCCGGGCTGCCTAAAAGGCGGGCGCTGGCGTGGCTTTCGCCGAACTCGGACATGTCAATGCGCAAAAAATGTTTTTCCGAGCCGTAAAGGTTTTGGGCTAAAATTTTTGCTGTCTCGGTTTTGCCCACGCCCGAAGGCCCTAGTAGCAGGAATGAACCCAGCGGGCGGTTTTGGCTGCGCAGGCCCAGGCGCGCGCGCTGGATTACGGAAACCATTTTGGAAAGCGCCGGGCCCTGGCCGATAATTTTTGCATTTAATGCAAAAGGCAGGTTTTTTAGCATGGCGCGGTCATCCCCGCTAAGCCTGGCTATGGGCACGCCGGTTTTTTCCGAGACAATTTTTTCTATTAGTCCTTTCCCCAGAAGACGGTCTTCTGGGGATGCCCCAGAAGACCGTCTTCTGGGGATTGCGGATGAGGCCTCATCTAACAATTGGATAGCACTTTTGGGCAGCTGGCCTAAAATAGGGAAGCGTTCGCAGAGTTTTAATATGTATTCAAATAAACCAACTTCCAATTTTATGCTGCCGGCCGACTGCTTTAAAATCTCCAGTTGTAGTTCCCGGCTTTGCGGCTCCAGCCTTAAGCTTTCAAAGTGGCTTAAAAAGTGGCTCTTGTTGGCGGTTATCCATTCCAGTTCTTCCGGCTGCATGCTTAAGACTATGCTGATGTCATTTTTAAAAAATAAAGGTTTTATTATAGTATTCCAATTTTGTAGGCCGGCGGGGCTTTGGTAAACCATTTCGCCAAAGCTGTCTATAATTAGCACGCAGTTGGAAATGCCGGCAAAGGCCTCTTGGTAGGCGGTAAGGGCGTTTTGCGGCAGCTGGCCGATTTTTTGCAAAGTCCCGGCATTGAGCAGCGCAATTTTTTTGCCCTTAAAGCTTGGGTTAGCTACGGCAGTTTTTGCCCAAGCGTAAATAAGCGCGGTCTTTCCGCAGCCTGAAGGCGCGCTAATTAGGGCGTTATGCTGCAGCTGGCGGCTAAGGATGCGGCTAAGCCTGGCAGTTTCCGCTTCAAAACCGACCGTGCTAGGCAAGCGCCCGGCGCGGGCTTCCAGTTTTAAGTCACAATATGAAATTTTGGAAAAATCAGACATGGGTTTTATTAATGCGGATCTACGGATTAGATTCGGATCTGCTGATGACTACTAATGGTCTCGGTATCCGTAGGCATCCGTTTATCGGCGTATCGTCAGTTGGTCCGTGTTAGCTTATGCAGCAAGGCGGATGCCGGATGAATTATTTAATATTAGTTCTAAGTCATCATTATAATTTGGGCTGCCCTGTGTTGCTTGTGCGGCCTGTTGCTTTTTGAATCTCTCATTGGAAATTATAGATGTTACTTTGGGCCGCGGGATTTTTCCGATTTGCGGCCGTATAGGTTGGCTTCTGCGGCTGGCTGATACAAAAACTGGTTCTTTAGCTAAACCAGTGTTTAAGGCCAAATCCGGCGCAGCAACCCTTTGGATTTTAAGGTTTTCCAGAGCCCTTAGTATAACCGTAGCAGGAGTTTTGTCCAAGGCAGGCCTTCTGGTAACAGGCCGGGTTTTAATTACGGACTGTTCGGTAATTAAGGGTTCCTTGCTAACCGGTTGTTTTATCTCTCGGGGAAGCGGCTTAGCATCCTGTTTGTCAATTTTAATCGGCCTGCCTTCCTGCATCTTAATAAGTGGATTTAACTTAGGAGCTTGTGTTTTAATTTCCTTCACCCTCTGTTCCTCTATTTGCTCGTCCAGTTGTTCACGGACATCAATTTTTCCCTCCGCTTTATCTTTTACTCCTTCTACCAATAGAATTCCCGTGGTTCGCTCTATTTGCTCATTAGTTGTTAATGTTTTTGCGTCCAGTCTTATTATATTAGAGACCGGATCTTTTTTGGTTACAATCACGGCTTTCTGTTTGAACGGAGGAATATTATTAACAGGTTTTAATCCGATATTTTTTAAAGTAGGCGGGTTACCGGAATCTGGGTTAAAAGGTAGCGGAGTTTTTTCTGTATTTTGAAGATTGTTCTTATCCAAAGTTTTTAGCTCAAGGGTTATTGAGACAGCTGTTTTTTCAGGAGCAATTAATAGCCCTCCCGCGAGGGGAGAGGGGTCGCTAGGGTTAACAGGGTCTAAGCCCTCGCCGGCCGCCGACCCAGGAACTTCTTTAATAGTTATTATTGGCCGTGCCTGTTTTATAGCAGGTGATTTTTTTTGGTTGGTTTTTGGCTGTAAAGAGTAGACGGATTGTTTGTGGGCTTGTTCAAAGCGAGCGTAATCATTTTTTAAACTATAGCGCTGGCTGTAAGTACCTGGTAAATTTGACGGTTTTATACTTACTCGATCGCGTTTAGTGGAAGCCTGAGCATACTTAGATATATAACTATTTTTTTTGTCGGAATACTCATTTTTTATAGACATAAGGCTAATACCGGATAATGTCTCTAAAGAGATCGCTTTGGGTTGATTATTCTCTTCTAAAGCTTTTACACCTCCTAATTCTAAGGGAATAAAGTCACTGTCAAAAGAATTACCTTTTGATAAACCTACTTGTCCTGTAGTTGATTCTGCTGCCAATGATGCCAAAAGTTTATTGGGTAGTTCATTCGAAAACTTTTTTTCAGTACTTCCGGATGGAACATCAGAGCCGGTATTTAATACTATGCCTGTTTCTGTTGCCAACTGCGGTCTAAAACCGCGAGTAAAAATGTCTAAAAGGCCAAATTTAGCTTCATTTTTAAGTTGGGCATCGGCTTGTTTATTATCATCAAAGCCAAAAATTTTTAAAATATTTTGTTCTGTTGTAACAGGTTTTTCTTGAGCCGGATTCCTTGTCTTCAATAAGCTTTCCCAAAAACCAATTTTGGCGTTTTTATGTTGTTGAACTTTTTTTAAAGATCCAAAAGCCGCGTCTAAGTTGATAGTGATATTTTGGTTTGGTATAAATTTTCCTTGTCGGAGCTTCTCGTCATTATCATCATATGGGTCTAAAGAGTCATCGTAATCAAAATGCACTGGTTCAGATTTTTTATTAAATTCCCTAACTTGGTAGCTAACATTTGCTTTGGCATCGGCAAAGTAAATTTTTTGCGTAATTTTTCCGGTCAGTAAATTTTCTTCCAGCCTTTCGGCCCAACCTTGTGTTCTTAACTCATCCCAAATACTCTCAGTTTCTTTTCCGGCCCCCTTACCTTCTTTAGGGTGCGCGCTAAGCTTAAATGCTTTTTGTAAAGTTTGTCTTACGCTCCAACCTGCTCCTGTCCGAGCTTTGGCTTGTACGACTTCTTCCAAAGAAGAGTATTCATATTTTTCGTCTGTGTTAGCTTTTGAAACAGCAAAACTATAAAGTTCGTTGCCAACTAAGATATAGCTTATTATTTCCCTTTCGTTTTTTTCCTTATTGATTATTTGGCCAAAAGCTTTGCCCGTTGTCAATAATTCGTGTTGTTGTTGTAAAAATTCTTTTGCTAGTTCCTGGTCGCCGGTTTTTTTAACTTGTTCAAATACATCATCATTTTCGTTTTCACCAAAAAATATTTTACCTGTCTTTTCATTGTACCCCCCGACTTTAGAAAGTCCAATTTTTAATTTCCAGCCTTCTCCAAATTTCGCTTCAATTTCTTTTTCGTAATCCTCAGTATTTATAGTTGAAGGCGGTAAAGTAGGCTCGACCAAATTATATTTTTCATTTCCTGAGAAAATATTTTCCTCATCATCTTCTAAGCCTGCTTCATTTGATTTTATTGCTTCAGCGCTTTGCATATAATTAAAAACCGTCCAGAGCAGGGACGGTAGAATTATAAAATAATTTTCCTGCTCGGGATTATTAATTCTATTTAGCGATCTGACTCGACTTGATAGCCATCAAGTTTTACAGTTGCGGCACAGTGCCGGAATTTAACCGGACTTCCCTAAACAAAATCTAAATTTTGAATGTCTTATATTAGCTAAATTGTAGTTTATATTTTGTCGGTTGTCAAAGAATGATAGCAGGAATTACCAAAGAATCCTGAATTAATCTCAAAATGTTGTAGATAATGGCAATTTTAAGATTTCTGTATTTGTCTTAAAAAAAGCTAAAATTTGCGGTTTCACATACTAATTAATTTATTTTACCTTTCAATTTTAAATTACAGTCTTATATGAAAAGCGTAAATTTAATATTTCATTTTCCAATTTCATTTATCCAACAAAATTGTTAATGATTTTTGATTTTTTAATAATTATGTAGGAAATTTTCTGCAAAGTTTTGGTAACTAAATTATTTATTTTATTTTAAAAATTAAAGTTTCATACCCATTTATAAAAATTTATTTAACATTAAATTTCAAAAAATTTTAGTTAAAATCATTGACTAAGAGTAATTATTTTTTTATAATTATATTAAGGGTATCGCTTATCCGATATTTAAAAAAAGACAGAAAAATAAAAGAGAAAATATAAAAACTATCTCAAAGTGAAAAAGTAAATTAAAGCAATATTTCCAAGCAAATGAAAGATAAAAATTTACAAAGTTCAACACCTGGGACTTTTCCTAAAAATAATAGGATTAACCTTGGACAGCCCGAAGAGCTAAAACAGGGACTTGGAGTAGAAAACAATAACGCTTTTATATCCCTTGCAGAAGCGAGCGAGCAAACCGGCTATCACCAGGACTATTTAGGTTTTTTATGCAGGAAGGGAAAGTTAAAAAGCCTTAAAATTGGCAGGAATTGGGTCACCACACAAAAGGGTCTAGATGAGTATATAAAAAACTATAAAAACTCGGTATCTGAAGTTACTGGCAAAAGAGCAGGTAAAATAAAAGTACATTTTGAACAGGTCTTTACCGAAGACTCGGCTAAACCCAAGCAAAATAGTTTAAGGCAGGAAGTTTTGCTCGGCTATGGTACAAGGATAAGCAGTTTAAATGAAAATTTAAATAAAATTAAAACTAATGCGGAGGAAGAAAAATTATTAAAAAGACAAAAAAATGAGTTTGAAGAAACCATGCATGTTTTGCCGATACCTGAACCTGTAAAGTTTAGCCGCCCGGCGCTAAATGAAAACTTTATTTCTAACTTTCAACTTGGAAACGAAAATTTAAGCGGCCAAGATAAAGTTGCCGGCAATAACATTAAACAGGCAGAAATTTTAACCGGCCGGAAGATAGCGGATTTATACCAAAGTTTTGCAAAGCCAAAGGACAACAAACCTTTGGTTTTTACAGTTTTAGCTATAGCATTACTTAGCTTTCTGGGTTCCGTATTGGTTTTAGATTTTAGCGAACAAAAAAAATTAGCCAACGGAACTTTGCAAAAAGAAATCATTTATTACACCGTCGCTAAAGTAGCCTCAACTTCTTCGTTGCCATTAATTTTTATTGACCGGCAAAGCGCGCAAAGGTAATTAAACGATTGTAGCGTTTAAGTGAGTGCCAAGTTTATTTTCTAATTTGTGACCATTTAAATTCTTATCATAGTCAAAACAAAATTTATTGGCGGACGGTAGGTGATGCCTAAGCATATTTTACCTTTATGGATTTCATTATACAAGGCAGCTTTTGAGACTAGGGCTGTTAGGGCTAGTTATGTTATAATGTGCTTATGGCAAGGACATACCATACTTACAGCATTGCAATACTCAAATTTTTAGCCCAAAAAGAAAAACCTGTTACCTTTACCGAGCTAAATAACCAAATCTGCCCCAAACTTTCGGGCAAGGATTTTTATAATTATTTATTTAGGTTGCAGCAACAGGAGCTAATAGCAAAAACGGATAACACGGCAATTATAACAGATGAAGGGCAAAAATTATTAAAGCGTTTGGTCCCAGAAAAAGACGGGATATGGAAGTTGGTAATTTTTGATATTCCCGAAAAGCATAAGTATGTCCGCACGGTTTTGCGCGCTAAGTTAAGGCAGCTGCATTTTAAAAAATGGCAGAACAGCATTTGGTTAAGCCCTTATGAATTGGATGGCGAGATAGAAAAAGAACTTAACGATTTAGGTAAAAAATTTTTTGTGCGGCTAATAAAAACCACCCAAATTAACCATCCGGAAACCCTGGAAAATTTTTTTGAATAAGGCGCAATAGGAGATATAAAATCTATTATTATATAGTATTGGCCAAGCGGAGATTATTATTCTTTTAGTTAAGCCAAATTTTAAGTCTCTACTGTGCATAACTTTATTATAATAAAAGTTTTTTCTTTGTTATAATAAATTTATAAAAAGTAACCGAAATTGTGAAAAAAATAATTGTTTTAAATTTAATTGTCGTGATTAGTATCGGGCTTATCTATAAGGGCCCTGTTTCTTTTTTTACTTCGGCCACTGCAGCATCTTATTCTTCTGGCAGTAACCGCCAAGTACCAGCAAAAAGATTGCCGAACGTTGAAGTTGTAACTTTACCTCTACCTGGGGCTGTCCAAGCTTCAGTCCAGGCTGTTTGCCAAAACGCTGTTTTGAAAAGCGGCAATTTAGTCCAGGATGAAGGAGCCATAAATTTAAACCAACCCGCTAACTGTTTTTCTTTGCAAATTACTTCTGCAAAAGTTTTGAATTTGAACTTAGCTATAAGCAGCCTGCCTGTGCCGGCAAAAATTGTAGTAACAAGAAGCCCCAGTTTTTTGCAAAATCCAGATTTCCTTCCGTCTCCGCTTGATCCCGTGAGCCTGCCTGCTATGCCCGCGGTATCCTTAGCTGTTTTGGCCACCACCCTAATTTTAAGAAAAAAAATTATAGCCACCCTGCTAAATTTAAAAAATAACCAATGGTTATTTGTAAACACAGGGTGTTTAGAGGTTTTAAGGTGTTGAAACCCAGGTCTAATGCTATTATTTAAATTACTTATTAAATTAAAGTACTGCATGCTTACATGTGAGTATTAAAGGATATCTTTTTATGTCAGATGAAATAAGAGTTAACCGTCCAGCCCAGCAAGCACCCGCCATGCGCCAAGATTCTATGTCGCAAAGCGAAATGGCAGAACCTAGCAAAAGCTCTAAAGCTCCATGGATAATTTTGGCTGTTATTGTATTAGTACTTGTGGTGTTAGGGGTATTGTTTAGGAATAAACTTCCAGGAAACAGCTCAATGACAAAGGGTTCCTCTCCCGTGACAACTGTTGCCGGTTCTTCCGGCTACCAGGCTGTATTTTTGACAAACGGCCAGGTATACTTTGGGAAGCTTAACGACGGCGATGGTGACTACCCTCTATTAACCGATATTTATTATCTCCAAGTGGGTCCGCAACAAGGCAGCGGCACACCGGCCCAACCAGCGCCCCAACAAAGCATTTCTTTGGTAAAATTGGGAAATGAACTGCACGGTCCGGTTGACGAAATGCACATTAACCGTTCACAAATTTTGTTTTACGAAGATATGAAGAGCGACAGCAGTGTAGTTAAAGCCATTTTGGCCTACAAAGCTAGCCCGAGCGGCACACCGGCTCCAACCAAGTAATCTTCTAAAAGGCTGCAAAAAAGCCCTCTCTGTTTATTTAAGAGAGGGCTTTTGTATAGTCCAATAAAATTTTTTAAGAAAAACCCCGCCAACCGGCGGGGTTTTAAAATAATTTTAGCTCATACCCTTCACCATTTTGTCAAAAGTTTCCGGATGCTTTACCGCCAGCTCAGCCAGCATTTTCCGGTTGATTTGGACATTCTGTTTTTTCATTATTCCGGCAAACTTGCTCCAGGTGGTGCCGTTTTCCCGCAGGGCCGCGTTGGCCCTTATAAGCCACAGGGCGCGGAAGTCGCGCTTTTTGTTGCGGCGGTCGCGGTAGGCATAAGTGTCGGCTTTAAGCAAAGCCTGGCGGGCAGCAACAAAAGTCCCGCTCCTGCGGTTATCATAACCTTTTGCCCTTTTTATTAGATTCTTCCTGCGTTTGTGGGCGGCTACGCCTCTCTTTATTCTGGCCATAAATTCATTTTAACATTCTATCATTTTAACATTTTAACATCCAGGATTGTTAGTATGATAGGATGATAAAATGTTAGTATGATTTTACTTGTATGGTATTACACTCATTAACTTAGCATGGACTCTACCAAGCAGTAAATCCCGGCGCTTGTTTTTCCTGATCTTGCCGGTTTCGCGGGAATTAAAATGTCCCTGCCCGGTGCTCCGGGCAATTAGCTTGCCGGTTTTAGTCTTCCTTATTCGCTTGGATGTCCCTTTGTGGGTTTTAACTTTAGGCATAGGGGTTCATTAAGCAGTTAACATGTAAACATTTAAACAAGGGAAACAGCCCTGTTTGAATGTCTTTATGTTTAAATGCTTGTATGTTTAAATGTTTAAATGATCTTTGAATTTACTTTGTTGGCACTAACGTTACGCTCCATGTCCCGCCCATACGCTTCATGGGTACTTCAATTTTATTGGGGACGGTAATTAATTTTAGGAAGTTGGCCAGCTGCTGCCGCCCTAATTCCCCGTAAGCCTGTTCGCGGCCGCGCATCCTTAGCTCAATACGGACCAAATCGCCGTCGGTAAGGAATTCCATGACCTTGTTGGCTTTTATTTGCATATCGTGTTCGGAAATGCGCACGGAAAGCCAAATGGTCTTAACTTCTGTTTTTTTAGCCTTCTTTTTTTGCTGCTGCTCCATCTTTTTTTGCTGGTACTTGTACTTGGCAAAGTCAATGAGCTTGGCAACGGGAGGCTGCGCCACGGGCGAAACTTCAACCAAATCCAGCCCGTGTTCTTGGGCTAAGGCCAGCGCTTCGGAAGTCTTCATAATCCCGATTTGCTCTCCGTCCTCGCTAATAACACGCAAGGTAGGGGCTTTAATTTGGTGGTTTAGTTTAACTTTTAACACTTATTCTTTAAATTTATTTTATGATTATATCCAAACACTAATTGCCTAATAGTTTTATCCGGAATTAAAAATACAATCTGCCTAAACTTTTTTGGGTAGTTGATTGCATTCAGCAATTAGTGCTGGATTTACCTTGCTAATTATAGCCCAAAGCCCCTATTTTGTAAAGGCCTAAGGTTATTTTGGGCTAATAATAACGGCAAAGGTCATAGCCGCAACTACCACCATCAGTAACGTAATAACCCAGCCTAGCGCTTCAATGGACCCGCGGTTTTTGTGGGAGTTCATAACTTTTTTGCTGCTGCTTAGCTGGACAATCAGCACTAAAATTATCGGGGCGACCATGCCGTTTAAAACCGCGGAATAAATTAGGGCCTTGATTGGGTCAATGCCGGTAAAATTCATAAGCATTCCCAGGCCCATAGATGCGGTAATGACGCCGTAAAAGCTTTCCGCGGCCTTAAGTTTCCGGTAAAGGCCCTGTTTCCAACCGGCTGCTTCTGACATGGCATAAGCCGTGGATCCCGCCAGAACCGGAACGGCTAAAAATCCGGTGCCGATTATCCCGAGGGAAAAAAGTAAAAAAGCATATGGTCCGGCAAACGGCTTTAATGCCGCTGCCGCATCTGCCGCGGTTTGGATGTTAGTTATGCCGTGCTGGTAAAGCGTGGCCGCGCAGGTGACAATAATAAAAAACATCACCAAATTGGAAAAAAACATGCCCGACCAAACGTCTATGCGCATTTTTTTTATTTCCGCCCCTGTTACCTGGGAGCGCCGGAGTTTTATGGACGTGCGCCCTCCCAAAATTTGTTCCTCTACTTCCTGGGAGGTTTGCCAAAAGAACAGGTAGGGGGAAATGGTGGTGCCTAAAATTCCGCAAATAAGGAAAATTTCGTCACGGTTAAAAGTTAAAGAGGGGATAAAAGTATTATGCAAAAGCTGGCCGCCGTCCAAATGTATAAACAGCGCGGCAATCGGATAGGCAAATAAAATTAATGCCATCCATTTTAAATATTTGGCGTAATGGCCGTAGCTGGTAAAAATTTGCAGCAGCAGGCTGCCAATGCCAAAGATAATTATCAACGCCGCAAAATTAAGCGCCGGATAAAGCAGCTGCGCCGCTTTAGCCATGGCGCCCAAGTCCGCGCCGATGTTAAATGTGTTGGCAATAAAAAGCAGCCCGATGCAAAAATACAAAAGTTTTTTGGAGTAGTGGAGGCGGATATTGCCGGCCAAACCGCGGCCGGTCACCAGCCCGATGCGCGCGCACATTTCCTGGACCACGGCCATAAGCGGAAAGGAAAATGCTGCCAGCCACAAAAGTTTGGTGCCGTACTGCGCGCCGGTTTGGCTGTAGGTGGCAATGCCGGAAGGGTCATCGTCCGCAGCACCGGTAGTCAACCCCGGGCCCAGCTCTTCCCAGTACTGCCCGGCTTTTTTTAGCGGTTCAGTTTTGGAAATAGTTTCGGCAAAATTTTCAGAAATTTCTACAGTCTTGTTAAAAGCACCGGCAGATCCGGCTAGAAATTTTTCTGCAATGTTTTGGTTTTTTGGCTCTAAATTTTCGGACACATTTTTGTTTCCTTGGCCTGCACGGATACTTTTTATGTATAAATTATAACATAAATAGCCTTGGTAGCAGTTAAGACCTGGACAAAAGCCAAAATTTGTGCTAAACTAAGGGTAGATATATATCGGATAGCGCTTATATATGCTAAAAACGATAGTTTTTGCTTAAATAATTTGCATCCCTATTCATAGCACCTGATTTTCCCAAAATAGGAAAATTAGAACGAAGCCCTGCAGTAAAATGCCCAAAGCGCTATTGTCGGGATAGAAACAAAAATAAATAGTGTCTCCTTGTTAGGAAAACATGAGTTAGGGCGTTTACTACAGGGCAGGCAAAATAAAAACAAAACTCAATGTCCCCAAGCCAGCAGCAGCTTTTTTTTGCGTCGCGGCATTTAATTTCCCTTGCCGAAGCCGCAGTCTTAACTCCCTATAGTGCGGAGTATTTGGCGTTGCGGGCCCGGCAGGGGAAATTAGCGGCAATAAAAAAAGGCCGTGACTGGATGACTACCCGGGAAATTATTTTGGAATATGTAAAAAAACAGGAAAACCGCCAGCGCGCGCTGTATGAAAAGTTCCAAAAGACACGGGAGAATAAAATTTTCCAACCGTTAAAAACCCAAAACCAATTAGGGTTTATTGTTGGGCAAATTTTGTTAGGCTTAAGCGCCGTTTTTTTTGCCGTTTCCGGTTTGGTACATTCGCAAACTATGCCGGTGAACTTAACATTCCAGGGCCTTAATAATAGGCCCACACTTTACGTTTCCGGCCGAATCGGCCAAACAATTTTAAGCAAGCCCCCTTTAGCGCTGCGCGGACCGGAACTGCCGCCAATAATTTTTGCCGACGGTAGGAACATGTCCGGCAGGGTTTTAGGGACCTCTACCGAAGCGGACGCATCTGCTATCGATACCGCGACATCAAACTTAATTAAAAGTTATATTGACCAGGAATTTAATTCTTTAGTAAACAGCGGACAGCTAACCGGCCCGCGCGGGCCGGAAGGACCGGCCGGCGCCGGCAGCAATGCGGGTTTAACCCAAAACAGCAACGGGGTAGCTTCTGTCGTTGTTGGCGGGATACCCTTGGTTACTTATGAACCGCCGCAGCCGCAAAATTATTTTTCCGGAGCTTCGGTTGCCGGTACGAGCCAGCTGTCGGCTTCGGGTTTTACGACGGACACTTTAAAAATTAGCTCTCTTGCAGGTTCCTCCCAGTGTTTACAAACCAACACCGACGGCACTGTTATAGGCAGCGGCGGCAGCTGCGCTGCAGGCGGCGGCTCCGGCACGGTCAACTCCGGGACGCAAGGTTTTGTGCCTTACTACGCCTCAGTCGGCACGGCAATTTCCCCGTCTGCGGTTTTATGGACAGACAACAGCCATGTTGGCATTGGCACAACTACACCCGCGCAAAAATTAGTCGTTGCCGGCAATGAACAGTTAACCGGCGCTTTGTTTGACGGCAGTAATGCCGCCGGAACGCTGGGAATGGTTTTGCAAACTACCGGCACCGGAACGCAATGGGTGGCCACTTCAACTTTAGGCATAACCGGCGCCGGCGTCAGCGGCGGCACTAACGGTAAAGTCGCCGTGTTTACTTCGGCCAGCGCTTTAAGCACAGGGGACTTGTTGGATAATTTAACCGTATCCGGAGTTAATGCTACATCAGCTACCGTAAGTTTTAACATCCAGGGATCTGGGGTACTCAACCCGTTCAATGTGGCATCATCTTCCGGTGCTTCCCTGTTTACCATTACTGCTAACGGCCAGTCCGGGTTTGGCTCTACTACTCCTAACGCGACCTTGGTGGTAGAGGGTACATCTAGTTCCCCCAACTTGGATGTCTTTAGGGTGGCATCTTCTTCCAATGCAGTGTTGTTTGATGTGGCGGCTAATGGGTCTACTACCATAAGCTCTCTCGGCACTGGTACAGTCTATTCTAATGCGGGTTCTTTCTATATTGGCCCGACCGCCGATGCGGGAATCGGCACCAACGGACAGGCTGCTTACTATTCTGCTGCCAATACTTTAGCCTCTGCCGCAGACTTTTTAAACAACGGCACAGTAGCTGGGGTCAATGCCACTTCCTCCACCGTTTCCTTCTCCGTCCAAGGCAACAGCACTTTAGATCCTTTTGATGTTTCTACTACCACTTCCGGCTCTTTGCTCCGCGTTACCACCGGAGGTTTGGTAGGCATTGGCACTACTAGCCCTTCCCAGTTATTGACCGTAGGCAACAACAACCAGTTTACCATAGCTAAGGATGGCACCGTTAACACGGTCGGCACCGTTACCGCTAATTCTTTTTTTGCAGGCAGCACCGGTTATTTTTCAAACTCGATTTGGCCGGGTGGTTCAGGTTTTGCCTTAACCTCTTCCCAAGCCTCTACCCAAGGTGCTGACCTTAATATTTATGATGTCCTTGGCAGCAGGAACCCTACCGGCGGTACCAGCCAGATTTTGCAATTAGGCAGTGCTGTGACTTTATCCTTTAACCCGACCAGCGGCAGCGGGGTAATGAACGCTTTGCAAATTAGCTATGGGGTCAACCAAACCAGTTCAGCTTCCGGAGTTAGCCGGGGAATTTACCTAAATCCCACCCTGACCTCGGTCTATGACTACAGGAACCTGGAAACCCAGGCCAACCAGGTGGCTACCATTTCTACTTCCTCTATAATGTCCATTGCTTACAATGTCTTATTAAATCCCATTAAGTATAGTTCTGCTTCTGCCACCCAAGTTACCCTGAACTCGGCCTCTACCCTAAACATTGCCGGAGCGCCTAATGGGACAACAGCTTCAACAACTATTGCCAGTTCAACGGGGATAACTGTTTTAAGTAATGCTTTAACCAATGTAACCAATGGTTATGGTTTATATGTTAATGCCCCTACAGGGGCCAGTAGCGGTAATTATGCGGCAATATTTAACGGTGGTAATGTGGGGATTGGGACATCTTCTCCTGCCATTGGGCCTTTGGTTCTGGCTTCGGGCGCTTATGTTACTGCCGGCGGCACGTGGACTAATGCTTCAGACCGCAACTTAAAAGAAAATTTTGCCACGCTTAGCCCTGCCAGCATTTTAGATGCCATAATGCAGCTGCCAATTACCGAATGGAATTATAAAACTGAAGGCCCTTCGGTAAAGCATATTGGCCCCGTAGCCCAGGATTTTTATTCTATATTTAACGTGGGCAACTCGCCGACTTCTATTTCCACCATTGACCCTTCGGGCATTGCCTTGCTGGGCATCCAGGGGTTGGAGCAAAAATTTGGCAATTTATTGCAGGGCTTATTCGGCTCCTCGGCCACCGGCAGCTCGCCGCAATTATTGCCGGCGGTGTTTAGCGGCGACAGCGTAGGCCAGGGGAAAATTCCCGCCGGCCAGACTTCAGTACACGTTACTTTTAGCCAGGCTTACGCCTACCAGCCGATTGTTACGGTTACACCCATTGGTTTACATAATGTTTTTTATGGTGTAGATGCCGTAGACAGCCACGGCTTTATAATAGAAATTGCTTCTGCCCAGCCGGATGACATGACTTTTAACTGGCAGAGTTTTGCTTCACCCAGCGAAGTCTTAACCGTAGCCGGCTCAAGCCCGCAGCCAATTGTGCTTTCGGCAACCGCTGCGGCTCCGGTTAATCCGTCAAATGATAATACACCAAATAGCTTTGCCCCGCGCGGCCCGCAAACACCGGATGTTTCAGACAGCAGTACCCCGCCAACTATTTTGTCGGACTCTAACGCCAGCAGTACTGCTCCTAATGCAGCGCCGGACAATAGTGCAAGCAGTACTCCTTCGGTAGTGTTGTCAGGCCCCTCCTTGCCCGATGCCCCATCCACCCCTTAGGGCTGCCCTTTATCGGCCCCAAATGCCCGTATGTTCTATTTAGTTGTTTATATTTGAAGCTTTAATTTTAATCTTTTATTATGCTTTAATTCAGCCATTTGGTAGGGGGTTGACGGCTTATTTTTGCTCTGGTATTGTATATAAAATAAGCTAATAGTAAATGACAACCGCAAATACCGGCATAAAAATTATAACTTTAAACCCCGCCCTAATTTAGGGATTGGGGTTATTTTTTTGTCGACTTTTTATATATTTTATAGACGACAACCCCCCGAAGCCTTGGCGAAGGAGGGTCTGGTAAATAACAACCATCTTAAATATTTAATCTTAAATTTAACATGCAACCCTGGGATTTAAAACCACAAATGTTGGAAGCCATAAAAGCAAAGGGCGGCTTTGTAAACTGCCACGCTCATTTTGACAAGGCTTTTTATATTACCAAAGACACTTTAGATAAAAGCATGAAATTTACTATGGAAGAAAAATGGCGCCTGAGCGATGATATCAAAATTAATTCAACCCAGGAACAAATTGAAGAGCGAATTAGAACCGGCCTTAATATTTTAGTGGCGCAAGGCTGCCAGGCTACAATGACTTTCGTTGATGCTTACAGCGCGGTCGGCCATAAGGCTATTGATGCTGCCGTGAAAGTTAGAAAAGAATTTGAAGGAAAAATTGAGGTAGTGATCGCAACCCAACCTTTAGACGGGCTTCTTACTGCGGAAGCAAAAAAGCTTTATGAAGAAATTACCGCAAAGGCCGATATTGCCGGTGGCTTGCCTTCTAAGGATCGCCCGCGCCAGGACGAAAACCTTGATGTCATGTTCAGTATCGCAAAAAACTTGAACAAACCTATTCATGCGCATATAGACCAGCTAAACCGTCATGATGAATTTGACACGGAAAAGTTGGTTAACGCTACCATTAAGCATGGCTATCAGGGTAGGGTAGTGGCGGTGCATGCGGTTTCTCCTTCCGCCCAACCCAAAGCATACAGGACAGAGCTTTATAAAAAGATGGCTGATGTCGGTATGCATGTGGCTTGCTCACCTTCGGCCATGCTTTCTCAAGTTATGTTTGAAGATAGCGTAAGTCCAATGCACAATTCAATCGCCAATGTTCCCGAAATGCTCCAAGCGGGTATTAATGTGGGCCTGGGAGTGGATAATGTATGTGATTTTTATTTACCTTTTGTTGACGGCGATATGTGGATAGAACTCCGAATGTTAATGGAAGCCTGCCGGTTTTACGATTTTGAAAAATTGGTTGATATTGCATCAACCAACGGGAAAAAACTTTTATCAATTAAATAAGTAAGTCAGTATATCAGTGAATCAGCCTATCAGTGCTGACTAGCTGAACAGCTGATTGGCTGATAAGCTAACTTTATGGCAAAACTTTGGCAAACGAAGTCCACAAAGCTCCATCCTTTGGTGGAAAAATACACGGTCGGTAACGATTATATATTAGACGTCAGGCTTTTGCCTTTTGATATCCAGGCCAGCAAGGCGCATGCTGCAGCATTGGTAAAAGTAGGCGTATTAAAAAAAGCTGAATACGCAAAATTGAATAAAGCTTTAAACGAAATTTTAAGGCTCTACGAACAGGGCAAGTTCCAAATTAAGCAGTCGGATGAAGACTGCCACACGGCCATAGAAGGCTATTTGGTGGAAAAATTGGCGGACTTAGGCAAAAAAATCCATACCGGCCGTTCCCGCAACGACCAAGTGCTTGTTGCTACCCGCCTTTATACCCGCAAAAAAATAAAACAAATTAGCGCGGAAGTCGTAAAACTGGAAAAAGTATTTTTAACAATGGCCAAGCGCTATGAATTTATACCTATGCCCGGCTACACCCACACCCGCCGCGCCATGCCGTCTTCCGTTGGCCATTGGGCCGCAGCCTATTTGGAAGAACTGACAAACGACCACAAACTTTTGGAAACTGCCTACTGGCTTAATGACCAAAACCCAATGGGCGCGGCTGCGGGCTTTGGCGTAAATATAAATTTGGATAGGAATTTAACTACCAAACTTTTAGGTTTTAAGCGCGTACAAGTAAATTCCTTATATGCCGTAAACAGCCGCGGCACAACCGAAAGCTACATCCTATCGGTATTAACAAAAATTATGATGACACTTGGGCGTTTGGCCAATGAAATGATTTGGTTTACCACGCCGGAGTTTAATTATTTTAATTTGCCCGTGGAATTTACTACCGGTTCTTCCATAATGCCGCAAAAAAGGAACCCGGATATTTTTGAAATAGTCCGCAGCAATGTAAATGTCATTGTTGCCCTGCAAACCCAGGTAAAAGATATTTCCAAAAATTTAATCTCCGGTTATAACCGCGATACCCAACTCACCAAAGAACCGCTTATAAAAGGCCTAGGCATAACCCGCCGCAGTTTGGAAGTCGTGGCTTTGGTTATGTCCAAAATTACGCCCAATAAGCCGGTACTTATGAAATCTTTAGCGCCGGAATTTTTTGCGGTCCACGAAGCCAACCGCCTGGTAAAAGAGGGGATGCCCTTTAGGGATGCCTACCAGCACGTAAAAGAAAACATCCATAAACTCAAAGTCCAAAACCCGGTTAAAGCCATTAAAGAAGTTTTGTCCCTGGGCGGCCCGGGAAATTTACAGTTAAATAAATATAAAATAGACAAACAACTTTAGCAAAGCCTGATTTTAGATAACATCAACCGAATCGACTTTAAATATTCCAAAAATTGACGGCCGTCAATTTTTGGAATATTCTTAAAACTTAAATAAAAAGCATGTCAAAAGAAAAATCAATCGTTTCGCGCATTCTAGATGATTTATTTAAACTATCCCGGACCACAAAACCTTTATTGGCCCCCTATAGTTATATAAGGCGCTTGCCTTATATTGGGCCGGGGGATGCCGCGCATGCCCTTTGGAATTATAAGTATAAACCCCCGGCTTTCAGCCGGGGTGTACGTTTGAAGGCGACGCCGTATACTAAAGCCACCCGGCAGGGTGGCTTTAGTAGTACATTATGCAACAACACAAACGTACCATACGTACATTATCACATTGCTTCTACGACTTGAAGTACCATTTTGTCTGGACTCCCAGATACCGTGGCAAAGTCCTGGGAGCAGAAAAGGTAAAAAGCGAACTCAAAAGAATCTTTGAAGCCATCTGCAAATGGAAACATTGGGAAATCCTGGAACTCAACATCCAGGTTGACCATATCCACATGGTGCTCCTGGCCACACCCAGAGACAGTGTTTCCTACACCATGCAGATCATCAAGGGCAAAAGCAGTGCTTGGATGAAGAAAAAGATAAAAACCAAGCATGGACTGTATGAAAAGGAATCCCTGTGGGCTCGTGGGTATTTTGTCTCCACCATTGGACTTGATGAATTTCTCATCAGACGATACGTCAAGCACCAAGACAAACACAACCAAACCAACCAGCCCTCTTTGTTCGATAAACTATTAAATTAACCCACAAGCCGCCCTGCCGGCGATTAGCCGGCAAACACAAAACCACCGGACCTCAGTCCGGTGGTCGGTTATTTAAAAAGCAGCGGAGTGGTGGATATATTTGAAAAGAACAACCAAAAATTTATTAAATTGACCCAAAAAGGCCAACTAAAGCTGTTACTACAAAAGGCAGATGCGCGTAGAGCTTCAAAATGGGATGGGAAGTGGCGATTGCTAGTTTTTGATATTCCCGAAGGTAGCCGCAAAAAACGGAATCTTTTAAGGCGATTATTAAAGGAAAGCGGATTTAAAAAACTCCAGGCAAGTGTTTTTATCAATCCGTGGCCTTTAAATAGGGAAGCAATTATTTATTTAAAGGAGACAGGGTTAATGGGTTATATAAGGATTTTGCGGGTTGATGAAATGGATGATGACAGGATTTTGCGAAAACAGTTTGGCATAAAACAATAAAAAAATTATTCCAATTTTTGACGGCCGTCAAAAATTGGAATAATGCAAAATTAAACCAGTTTATATCTATTTAGCGGATATCCGTAAAAATCTTAACATCCCCAATTTCATGCCAAGCTAGGGCGGGGAGTTGGTTTATTTTTTTTTGGTTGGCAATAAGTTCTTCAAATTTTTCTTTTTTTTCTCGGCCAACAACGTAGGCTATTGCAAAATCAATCAGTTTAAAAAATACCGGGGTGGTGGTTATACGTTCCGGGTATTTGTGTTTATTGCCAATGTTGTACGCTACAGTCCAAGCATCGGACTTAAAATATCCGGCAAATTCTTTTTCATCATCATATGCAAAAATTCCCGCGGTGTGACCGTCTGCTGCCATTCCTAAAGTAGCGACAATAATCCCGTTTACATTTTCTTCTTTCCATTTTTTTAAATTAGTTTCCCATCTCGTCCGCAAATTATCTGCCATTTCTCCCTGGCGCGGTAAAGTCCCAAAAAAACTGCATTCGGCCTCCAGGGCAACATTATAAAAATCCAATTTTTGCATTTGGGCAAAATTATTAACATCGCTTTCCATGGAAAAACGTTCATCCAGCATAGAAACCGTAATATTTTCGCCCAAAGATGACAGGCTTAAATATTCCAGCATTTCTAAACACGAACCGGCAGAAAGCATTAGTAAAATCGGCCGCTTTTTATTTTCCGCCAAGATATTATTTAAGTGCTCGCCGGCATCAGCAAGGGCGCTTAATTTATCACTTTGCCTATAAATTTCAAAATTTTCCATTCACCTGCCTAAACTTTGCCCTTGTGCCTAGGGCAGTATTAATTGTGCAAATTATTTTTAATAGCCCACATTCTTTGATTGCCATCGCAAAGTTTTGGTGGGTAAATATATTCTACCAAAAAATCGGCAAACAAAAAACCCCTCTTTTGGAGGGGCTTTTTTAGTAAACGGCAATTAAGCGCGTTGTACGTTGACTGCATTCATTCCCTTAGGAGATTCTTCTGTTTCAAAAGAAACAGTATCGCCTTCGTTCAGCTCGTCAAAAGTCACGCCGACTAAAGCTTTGCTGTGGAAGAATAAATCTTTGTCCTGGCCTTGTACGGAAATAAAGCCAAAACCTTTGTCAGTTTTCTTTTTGATAACACCTGTCATAGATTTATAGTTTAGATTTGTTAAGTGCAAATGTAAATATTTTTGAAATTCGACGATGTTTCTTAAGATATATTTTGCCTAACCAGTATACCAGTTATGGCACTTTCTGTCAATCCCTGTTGGCCGGGTATTAATTGTGGGAACGGATAGCCCTTACCACCCAAATAAGCACAACAGAGCCTAAAATGGCCACTAAGAAGCTGTAAAGGTTAAAGCCGTTTACCGGGCTGCCGCCTAGCGCGCTCATTATCCAGCCGCCAATTATTGCCCCGACAATGCCAATTACAATGTTCATTAACAAACTGTCGTTAGATTTCATTATAATAGAAGCAATCCAACCAGCTATAGCGCCAAATATAATCCAAAGTATAATTCCCATATAAAATTTCTCCACAAATACACTAATTGCACGAATCGCACGAAATCAGGTTTAGTGATGTTAGTGTTGCTTCGTGAGTTAGTGGATAATTAATTATTTATCTTGATTATCCAATTTTACCGCCGCTTCCGGGGTGGAAACGGTTTTACCCATAACCAGTAGCCTGCCAATACCCATGGCAATGAGCCAATAAACCAGCATGGCCAGCAAAGTGGTCCATTCAAAAACACTGCCTTCTACTTTAGTTATCCTAAACACATTTAAGAACGGCGCGGCAAAGGGGTAGCTGACGCTGTAAATAAAATTACTAAAACCTGCCGACGGGTTTGCGCCTAACAACTTAAGCAGGAAGCGGAAAGCCAGTAAGGCTTCCAAAAGCCCAGCAATATACCAGACAATTTGCGTGCCGCGGTATAGCGGTTTGGTGCTTGCTGATGTGTATGAAGTAGTTCCGTTTGTTGTGGCCATATGTGTTTAATTAATTTAATGTTTAATTTATGCCTTTAATATCTATCGTTTAAGTTTAATCTTTGTTTCAGCCGAAAGGCTTTTTAATAGTTAACCCAAACTTAAGCGTACTCCTTATTACTAGCTTTGTATATAGCAAAGTAAATTTTATAAGTTTGGTGTATAATAAGGTGTAACAAATAATTGATGCTGTAAACCAGATAAATTTTGGCTTACACCGAAAGGATTAATACAATGGATGACCCAAAACCCACCCCAACCACCCCGCCAACAACCCCAGCGGCACCTACAGCATAGTGCGCAAAATAAAAAGCGCTCACTAAAGGGGAGCGCAGAGGCCTGAGAAGGTGGGCGTAACAACAGAGCTAGACATAAAGCCGCTAGGGCTGTTGTTTAGCCAAAAACTAATCCAGTTCCTCCTTCTGTAAAAATCATTTTTTGTAGAGGGGAAGGTTTTAACCCCTCTTTACTTTTTTTGGAACCATAACCCCTTTCATTGTATAGGACAAACTTGGAGGTTTGCCAATTACCGGCCTTTTTGTAAAGCTGGCCAATAATTCCCAGCTGACTGGGCTCGTACTTCTACGAGTACGTACCTTTTTTACGATTAATAAGATTATAGCATTGGCAGATAGGTTATGGGAAGATATTTAGAATTTGCAGTTTTGTTAAAAAAACGCCGTGCCTGCCGTTTGACCCGAAGGTCATTAAGCGAGACACAGCGACGTTAGTGCTATTTTGTTTGGTTCACACTAACCTTTACGGAAAGCGTCGGTATTATTAGTATGACTCCAAGCAAACTCCAGTTTGTATCCTGCTGGATGACTCCGATGGTTCCGTATGCTATTGTCAATCGGCGGAGTTGTAAAATACTATCTTTTAAGTTGCGTAAGAAAAATAATTACAGTGCCTAAGGCTAACCAGCAAACGGTGTAGATGAAGAGTTTTACGCCCTCTTTCTTTTGGCCGTCTATATACATAAGCATGGGCTTGCCAATAACAAGGCTGCCCGTTATGGCAGCGGAGAGGATAAAAAGCATAAGAGCGGCAATTGGGGTAAAGGCGTTGTCTTTTGGTTCCAATATTTTGTTGTTATTCCAAAGTATTGTGCCTACTACAGTAACGTAGACGGCAGTGCCTAAGGCATTTAAAAAACTTCGCTGTAAGAGTTTGTTCATAAAATAATTATTAATAATCTTATATCTTTTATTAATTATACCAAAAAACCGCCGAAAAGGCGATTTATTTTTGTCTCGGATTTTCAAAGACGGGTGGAACTTGGTTTATGAGGAAATATTTAGGATTTATGATTTTGTAAAGAAATAGAAAAGCAGAGCGGCACATTAAGTCCGCCCTGCTGGGCTGATCTTGAAACACCGTAAATGATAAGTCTATTCCGGAGCTTTTGGCTCAGGAAAACCTTCTGCTCCCACGGCCTTGAGAGCGAGAGTTAAACGTACGTTAATAGCTTTGAAGTCCTCGACAAACTGTCCCGAGGTGTTGGTGTGCATCAAGCGACTTACAGTCTCGAGAAGGTACGCTTGAGGTTGAATCGGAATGGCTGAAGCTTCATCGACAACCGCGTCGAATTTTGGAAGCCAGTTTTTTGCACGTTCGATTTTGGAAGCCATGTTTTCTTGTCCGAAAACACCCCGGACCAAAAAAGTAGAGAGCCCGACTAACAGGCTACGACGTTTCATTTTCATACTCGAATCCTCCCTTAGGTTCGCAATAAATAATATCATATTTTGAGTATTTTGTCAATATTAAATAATAAAAAACCGCTTATAAAAGCGGTAAATTGGTCTTGCTGGAGATTTTTAAAAACGGGTGGAACTTGGTTTATGAGGAAATATTCTGTTTTAAAGCCCTTTTAGCTTCTTACTGATTTTAGCAAGTTTTTGATAGTTTCTTTTTAAAAGATTATCATTTGCATCATTATCATAAGTCAGATAGTGGGTTTTTACGCCGCTTGAGGATTTTAAGAATATTTCATTATTCATTAGTTTTAATTGGAACATGACTTTATTCTTCGGGAATTTTTTTGGTAGGTTTATGTGTCCATTTTTTTGGTTAACACCAACATACAGAGCTGTAAGCCTCTCCCTGCTTAAACTCTTGAGATATTTATCACGCCCTTTCTTTATAAAAGGTCCAAAGTAGTTATAAAGAACCTTATCAATTTTTCTATTGTGGTCTCCTAAAGATTCCTTAATATATTGCTTATGTAATTCAACATAGTCATTGGGGATACCCCCTTGTCCTACTCCCTCATTCCAAGCTAAATCATTATAAATTAAAAATTTTCCAAACTCTTCTAGCGCTAAAACAGATAATACAAAAGCAGTGGAGTAGGAGCGGTTCTGATAAAGAATTAAAGAATCGTAATGTAATCGAAAAGCATTAGACAAGGATTCATAAGCAATCTTAGCAAGTTTGCTATAATTTTTAAAAAACTTTAGATTTATTTGGAATTTCTTATTCATTTATTAGGTTTTTAGATTTTAATTTTATCAGCTTCAAAAATTGGTGTTATACCAAATTCAAAAGATTTTGATAAATCTTGCCCAGTCTGTATCCCAGTAACTATAATCCCTACAACATTCCCATTTATGGAAGTAATTATGGCGGCAGGGGCACAGCTTGAAAGGGAGCAAAACAAAGAACAAGTTTTAAATAAAATGAAAGCAAGGTTAGAATCTGGCTATTGGGCTTTCCATGCTCCATTAGGTTTTAAATTTCAAAGAAAAAACGGTGAGGGCAATATTTTAGTTCCTGACGGATTATTTTCAAACATTTTTAAACAAGCCATAGAAAAATTTAGGGACTTTGAACTAAATACCATTGAAGCGGTTAGGCGATATATTCTTGAGCAATATAAACTTAATGGAATAAAAAAGAGTTTAAGCCCAGAGGCAACCAAAACAATTTTAACAAACCCGCTTTATGCTGGTTACTTGGAATTTAAAAATTGGGATGTTGAATTAACAAAAGCCAAGCATAAAGGATTTATTTCTTACCAAACCTTACAGGCCGTTGAAAAAAGATTAGAAGTTAGGCTTAAGCCACAAATTCGCCAAGACCTTAGTGCGGATTTTCCATTAAGGAATTATTTACTTTGCCCAAATTGTAATCGGCCAATGACCGCAAGCTGGCACAAAGGCAAAATGGGAACTCTTTATCCGCATTACTGGTGTAAGTATCCGTTATGTTCAAATCGTAACAAAACCTTACGCCAAGCAGGATAATATAACCAAACGTATTTCTGAAACTTCCAGCCAAACCCTTATAAGCCATTACGAAACCCAATTGGAAGATTTGCTCAAACAAAAAGCCGCTGTCGAAACAGCGGGCAATGTTAACATGTATAAAACTCAAGATTTTCCAAAAGCTCTTAAGTTAGTTTTTGGGTACTTGGAACACCCATTAAATCATTGGAAAAGCCCTGAGTTTATTGAGCAAAGAACACTTCTCAATGTTTACTTCAACAAGGGTATCTCTTACAATAAAATTTCTGGGTTTGGAACACCAAAACTTCCGCTTATCTTAGAAGTTTTAACCCAGTCGAACCCCTCTAAAAATCATATGGTGGACAGCATGGAAAACGGGTTAAATCAAATCTGGGATTATATTTGGCGTTGGTATCCGTGGGTCAAAGATTTGGAAACAGCTAATGTTGCTGGGTAATTTGGTGCTTTTGCTTATCACATGTCAGTATATAAACGCTGCAAATTTTATTGCTTAAGTGTTTCGTTTCCTATCCTTTCTATCAGCCTTACAAATTTTTGTGCTGCGTTGAGAGCTTGTTCTGCGTCTTGTTTTCCAAATTGTTCCCATTGATGAACACCAGCATTTCGCTTCTTTCTGACCAGCGCTTTCCAATTTTTGTATTCATCGGTGTCATGGAGTTTAATCGGAGGTAGTTGCTTTTTTGGACGTAGAGCGTTTATGTTCTCTTCAAGCCTTCGAATTTTACTATTTGTTGTTAAGTAAGGTAATTGGGAAACTGGCAATTACAAAGGCAAACGGCTTTTACTTGCTATGCTGTTTGAGAGAAAATTGCCCTATAGTCCTGAATTTTCATTTCAAACCGCTGAAATACCTTTTATTCTTAAGGCAATCCCAATAAAAACAGTGCCCAAAAATCATCTGGTGGAGATGCCGGGAGTTAAACCCGGGTCCAAAACATTTTCATCTTCTCATTGTTCACAAGATTAGCTCGCTTTAATACCTCTATAACAAAAAGCGGGCAAATTAGTTACAAAGGTTAATTTACGGATCTTAAGTTTATGGGTGCAAATTAAATCCATAAACAGCAGCCCGGAATAATCCGGCTGGTCTTAGGTTCGGGCGAACATAAGGGCCGGGTACTTACTTAATAAATTAAGCGAGTACAGGTACCCGATGAGCTTATTTTGCAAGTCCCCTTTTCCACCCAAGCTCCCACCAATAATTGGAGCCGCAACGAAGACTGTGAGGAAACCAGCATTACCATGGCCAATGCTTTTTTAACCAATACGACAGAAGATAAATTACCTCCGGCCGCCGCGCAAAATGCCATTAATAATTTAAAAAAGTGGGAAAATGCGAACTTAGGCTACAACGCCAACACCGGAGCCGATGCCACCACCAAAATGGCGGAGGGGGCCTTTGCTTTAAAAATTACCCAAATCCCAAACTACACGGAAGATGACTTAAAACTTTCTTTGGTAAAAAGATATCCCATTCTTTTACCAATAAACGCTAAGCTCCTGCCCAATACCCATTATAACAACGGCGGGCCGCTCTACCATATGATAGTCATCCGCGGTTTTAAGGGCGACACTTTTATAGTAAACGACCCCGGCACGGACAGCGGCGACGGCAATGAATATAGTTTTGATGTTTTAAAAAATGCCTCGGCAGACTGGAATGAAGCGACTAAATCAATTAATTCCAATAGAAAAAT
>Ga0207147_1035_pt1 | contig 27368 bp, 18 predicted proteins | sample Alteio_BWMinHeat_33_FD_153551 | JGI IMG/M metagenome (GOLD analysis project Ga0207147, IMG submission 153551) | Enriched cells from forest soil in Barre Woods Harvard Forest LTER site, Petersham, Massachusetts, United States -... | ecosystem: Environmental > Terrestrial > Soil > Temperate forest >... | reverse complement strand
GCCGGCGCACACGGAAAAAAAGTCCATATCGTCCATACAGTCCATATCGTCCATTTGTTTCAGTTCCAAAAAGCCTATCATTCCTTAATTATCAGTTTTTAGTCTTTTTGTATAAAAAGTGACAAAAACATAATTATCTTATATCTATACATTCAAAATATTATTATAGTATAATAGTATTGAGATAATCTCTCGAAAGGAGATTTTATGACTATACCCCTTTCGTCATCAAATACGGCTGCTGTTTCAGCTGTTACAACTCCTAAAGACCTTGATGTAAAGACAGCCCATCTCAAAACTGGAGATATAAATTATGGAGTTGATAGCGAAGGTTGTGGCTTTATTCAATTACCCGGCAGTAATACAAGAGCATACCTAAATTCTATTCAAAATGAACAAGGACACGATATTGATGCTCAGCAAGCTAAAGTGATGAACATTTTAAGTGAGTTTGTAAAAACTTTGGAAGTTAAAGAAGTTAGAGAAAAATTCTTTGAGTCTATCAAAGGTAATTGTTGCCAAGTAGAACTGAATAAAAAAGATCAATCTATTGCCATTCATGGTAATTCCGGCACTATTTTAGAACCTAAAAGTTATACCAAACTTAACGATAACAGGGTCATCCCAAGGGTCTGTGATGTAGTAAACGACGTTGATGTCCCTGCCCTTCCTCCAGCCGGATCTGGACCTGTTATGACTAAATTAACCCCTGCTAATTCAAATAATACTCAACTTAATAACACGACAGCGCCACCTCAGCCAACAACACCCCCTCCAGCTCCAAATAACCCAGTAGATGATAAATCAGCTGCAAGTCAAAAACGGGATAATTCAGGAGGATCTGGTGGTGCGTCTGCTGTCGTAGACAATTCAACAAACACTAAACTGGCTAAGCTTCCACCCAGAAGAATGCAGCCTACAGATTCTCCAAAAAGCCCTCCGCCTTTATCACATCATTCTAAATTTAAACCAGCTTTTGACGTTCAGGATAAAAATGGATTGGCAACAATCGATGAAGGAGACGAACCCGCAACAACTAAACCAAGCAAACCAGCACTCCCACCCGCTCAACCTAAGGTAGATGATCATGCAGCTTCCACGACTACAACTTCACCCACTGCAGCTCCACCTGCTCCTCCGAATGACAGTACTAATAAGGCAGCGGGAGGAGGGGTTGCTGAGCCTGCTCAATCTCCTCCATTTAATCAACCAGCAGATGTAACTCCACAGCAGAGTGCTTCAAAAGAGGCTGACAAACCTCCAGTAGATGGACAAAAACCTGCCGATTCAAACGCAGGCGGTGGCACAGCTGTTAAGAATGATACGCGTCAACCAGCAGATGGAACGAAAGTAAAACCAGCCAATACTGACCAACCAGCTGCTAGCAGAGCAGCTCCTAAGCCCCTCCCTAATAAATTTAACTTTGTCTTTGATTCTGGGGTGGACGCTGATACTTCAAGTTCTCAAACCAACAGGAATGCAACGGGAGGTACTGGACTCGTTGGACAACAACCACCTGCCCAACAGGAAGCTTCTACTTTGCCTCCAAACATTCCATCCTCCACAGATATACCGCTTCCAAATACTAAAGGCGAAGCTCCATTATCACCACAGCTTACTGATACCGTAAAACTGCGCGATAAGTCAGATGAAAAGGCTCCTATCGCTACAAACGATCAATCAAAAGTTGCGGATAATTCGGCTGCGCCTAATACGCCAACTGGTGCAGCAGCACCTGCCCAACAAAAACCCTCAACTGAAGGAGCTGTTAATACTCCGCCACCAGGTGCACTACCTGGGCAACAACCGGAAACTGGAAGGATTTCCCCAACACCTGCTAAACAACTATCAACAGACGACACTTCAGCTGAACCCCAACCGACCATTTCAGCCTTACCTTCTACTGATAGTCCATCTCCATCATCTACATTACAACCACAGCTTACTGATACTGTAAAACTTGGCGATAAGTCAGATGAAAAGGCTCCTATTGCTAAAAGCGATCAAACAAAAGTTGCGGACGATTCGACGCCAGCAAATACAACAGCCTCAGCAGTCGCTCAACAGCCGATAGGTGACGCAGCCATTACAGAAGGTGCTAAAAAAATACTGAGACCTCGACAACGACCATCTACACTGACAGAATCCACTGCTGCTAAACAAACTAAGCCACTTGATCCAAGGTTAAAGGCACGCAATTCGTTTATTTCTGCTCCTAGAACAAAATTAGGAACAATTCAGGAAGATAGAACAAAATTAGGAACAATTCAGGAAGTGGAGGAGCCCTCCCCAATCAAAGGCGGTAAGCCAATCCAGCCAGCAGCTTCAGCAATTGTGCAACAGCCAAAAGGTGACGATGCAGCCGTTACAGCAGACACTACTAAACCCCCATCTTCCACTCCTAAGCCGGCTACGCCATCAGCTACAGCGACAGCAAAACCCTCTGAACCTACAGTTAAACAAGCCAAGCCGCAACTAAATCAACCTGACGGAGCATCTACTTTAGCTGCTGCAAGAGCGACTTTGAAACCAACTGTAAAACCAACTGTAAAACCAGCTGTAGGAAATGCAGAGGCTGAAAAGAAAGGACGAGTTAGCGGAGGAACATCTTCAATTTCAGTTGGAACTGACAAACAAGAAGTTGAAAAACAAGAAAAAGCAAGAAAAATATTTAACCCAGCTTTAGAAAGCCCAATTACAGATAGGATTGCTGATGGTCTTAATGCAAAACTATCACTGGAATTTATGGCTCAGAAAATTAAAGAGAATGGTCTTAACAAAAAAGAAGAAAACTTTGAACCAACCTCTGAAAAATGGATTCTAGCCCAATTATCTAATGCAGCTAAAGCAGATCCTTCCAGAAGTAATCAAAAGCTGATATCTGCTTTAAGAAATTTAGATTTAGATAAAATTACAAATAGGGGATCGGACAGTAATAATTATGTTGCTGAACTTGAACCATATACTAAAGACATTAGAGAATACTTAGCTGCAGCCCCGGCCACAACAAAACCCGCTCAGCAGCCAGCCGCTGAATCCCCTAAGCCATCAGCCGAGCCTCCAAAAACTATGACTGCTTCTCAACCCGCATCATCCCAAGCTACCGCTAAGGCTGCCGAACAAGCACCTACTACACCAAAAAAAGAAGCAGAATTAAAAGAAACACCTATGTCACCAGCCAGTGTAACTTCTCCACCTCAACCATCAGTAGTCAAATCTGCTGAGCCTGAAAATCCCATTACGAATACAGCTGCGGCGCCTCTTAAGCCTAAGACTCCAGCTCAAACTGAATCATCATCTTCAACGACGGCAAAAACTACAGAACCAACGTTAAAAGAAGCCCCACAAACCACTAGTAGTTCAGCATCTATATTGAAAACTGAAGATCAGACTAAAACAAAAGAAGACACTGCAGGTGTTAAAGAATCGGCCAAAGAAACCAACATATCAGCTTCAAATACTGTCATTTCCGAACCCGTAATTCGACCAAATGACAAAACAAATTTAGATACTCTTGCAGCAAAATTTAAACAAAGAAATGAAGCTTTAAAAAAGTTAAAAGACAACCCTGACTTAACACAAGTTTGGCAGAATTATGAAAATATGAAATCGGATCATCTAGAGAATGTGAGAATGAAGAATCAATTAGACCATAATTATGATAAGAGGCCTTCTGAACTTGCAAAAATTGAAAGTGAAGTTGATGCTCTTGAAAAAGAAAATATTGCAACCCTACGTGCTATCTTGCATGGAAGTCATCCTTTTGCGGGGGAACATGAAGGTAGGTTAAGCAATATAATGATGGGATTAATTTTTGAAAGTTCTCGAAATGATGCTAAGGAGATATTACGCAGTTTAGCTAATGCTGATAACCCAGCAGTTTGGGAGAGTTTGAAAAAGGAAAAAGCCTTTCAGGCAATGATGAATTCTGAAGCCGGAAAAAAATTGCTTGCTGAGGCTAGTGTTGAATTGAATCCAAGTTATTGGTCAAGTTTAAGCAATATGGGCAGCAATGTAAAAAAACGATTTTGGGGCTAAGCGATTGGCATTATGATAAATATCAGATTACAATACTTCACTTAAATAAAAGGACAACGGACGGATACGGACGATAACGGACCATAACGGACTGATACGGACAAAAATAGAGTGTTTAATGTCCGTATCTGTCCGTTATGGTCCGTTATCGTCCGTATCCGTCCGTTGTCCTTTCTCTGTGTCTTTGTGTCTTTGTGGTTTTTTTATTTTCGGGCAAGGGCAAGGTCAAGGGCAAGGGTGGTTTGTTTGGTTAGGGTTTGTATTTTTTTCTTGATGTCTCATTAAAATCTGGGTATATCCGTAAGAACAACTCATTACAAGGTCATGGCCGTCATGGCAAATCAACACGCCCATTCAAATCGATTGATCAATCAGAAATCCCCTTATTTGCTGCAGCATGCGCATAATCCGGTAGACTGGTATCCGTGGGGAGACGAAGCATTTCAAGCAGCGCGCAATGTCGATAAGCCGATCTTTTTATCTATTGGTTACGCCACCTGCCATTGGTGCCATGTCATGGAGAAAGAGTCATTTGAAGACACCCAAATTGCCAAGCTGATGAATGATGCCTTCATCAACATTAAAGTTGATCGCGAGGAGCTTCCAGAAATCGACAGCTTATACATGGAATTTGCCCAAAGCATGATGTCCGGAGCCGCCGGTTGGCCGTTAAACCTGATCTTAACGCCTGAACTGCAGCCATTTTTCGCGGCCACCTACTTGCCGCCCCATAATAGCCACGGGCTGATGGGCTTGACCGAGCTCATTATGCGCATCAAAGAAGTGTGGCAAGGTGAAGACCGCGAGACCGTCCTTCAGCAGGCTGCTCAGGTCGTGGAAGTTTTTGCCGAGAACGTGCATGCGCAAGGAGATGCCCTCCCTGAAAAAGAAGATGCTGCCGACTTGGCTGAGCTGCTCTTCAAAATGGCCGATCCCGTGCATGGCGGGATGAAGGGAACGCCAAAATTTCCTATTGGCTATCAATACAATTTCATTTTGCGTTATGCCAGCCAGTCTGATGATCCAAGGGCCATTTTTTTAGTCGATCGTACTCTCGACATGATGCAGCGGGGCGGAATCTTTGACCACTTAGGCGGCGGTTTTTCCCGTTACAGCGTCGATAGCGAGTGGCTGGTTCCACACTTTGAAAAAATGCTTTATGACAACGCTCTTTTGGCCTATTGCTACCTTGAAACCTGGCAGCTCACAAAAAATCCAATGTACAAAGAGATCTGCGAATCGATCCTCGACTATGTGCTCAATACCATGACGCATTCCGAAGGCGGGTTTTATTCGGCTGAAGATGCCGACTCTGATGGGCATGAAGGCCTATTCTACACTTGGACACCCAAAGAGGCGATTGCTATCCTCGGAGAAAAATCCGGCAAGCTCTTTAATGAATTCTACAATGTGACCGAAGGCGGGAACTTTGAAAACCGCAATGTCCTTAACACCAAATATCGCGCTGAGGAATTCGCCAAAAATAAAGGCATTCCTCTCGAGGAATTAACCAGCCGGCTGAAGGAAATCAAAGAGAAAATGCGGGTAGCCCGCGAAAAGAGAGTTCATCCGCTTAAAGATGATAAAATCCTAAGTTCATGGAATGGGCTTATGATCCATTCCATGGTTGAAGCCGGCCGGGCCTTTCAAAATACACGCTACGTGAATGCTGCTGTCAAGGCGGCTAAGTTCATCAAAAGAAATATGTGGAAAGACAAGCTGCTATTGCGCCGCTGGAGAGATGGCGAGGCAATGTTCAATGCCGGCCTGGATGAATATGCCTTCTTGATCCGCGGAGTCCTCAGCTTGTACGAAGCAGATTGCGGTACGGAATGGCTGGCATGGGCTATGCAAATGAGCCAAATTCTAACTGACCAATTCAAGGCAGAAGAAGGCGCGTTTTATCAGACGGACGGCTCCGACCCGAATATCATTTTGCGAAAATGCCAATTTGCTGATGGAGCTGAGCCTTCCGGAAATGCTATGCATGGCGAGAACTTGTTAAGGCTGTACCAGATAACGGGACATAACGATTATTTAAATCAGAGCAAAGATATTTTGAAAGGCGTGAAGAAATATTTTGAGTCGTATGCACCTGGGTATTGCTATCATATGATCAATTTGCTGCGGTATTATGATCGCCATGCTCCGACTTTTGTGATTGCTTTGAATGAGGAAGATGAGTGGGCCGAGCAGATACGCAACACGCTATATGGTGAATTTATCCCGCACAAATCCATCATTTGGAGAAGAGAAGGAGATAAAGAACTCTTTCAAATTCTGCCATCCGTCAAGGAGCAAGGGCCTGTGAAAGGCAAAACGACTCTGTATTTGTGTTATATGGGAGTTTGTCAAAAGCCGCTCAATGACATAGTTGCCATTCAGGAAGCCATAAGGAAGACTGCAAGTAAATAATGCATATAGCTTAGAATCCAGAATTCAGAATCGGGAATAGTGCGTATTCAGGCCGTCCCGGCCTGTTAGTAGTCAGGCCGGGACGGCCTGAATACGCACTATTCTGAATTCTGAATTCTGGATTCTGGATTCTGTGTGTTTATTATTATTTGTAAATAAAAGATGTAAATAATATCATTGTTAGAAGCCCTGCGTTTTAAAGATTGGTATTTGGACATATGACAAAAAAACCTTCGTATGAAAAGAAATTCGAAAGCATGCTTTCTTCAAATGAATTTACGGGTATTTCGGAATTCATAGAAAAAGAAAGTTGGTCGACACTGACATCTGCTGAAAAGAACTTGCTTGGATTGGTGTTTGTTTCGCATGGCGCCGATATGCTGGCGAAAGGCGACAAAGATGGCTTAGACAGCTTCCATCTTGCCACTCAAGTAGCTGGTGAAAACCCTATAATCTTCTACCGCCAGGCTGTCGTATTTTTCACCCTTGGCCGCAATCTGCAATGTTTGATCGGCGGCTGCAAAGCCTTGAATATCGCCACGCGGCTAGATCCGAACTTTTTTGATGCCTGGCAGCTTTGGGGCATTACTTTGACCCATCGCGGCAGCATGCTGCAAGAGTCGATTTACCTTGAAGAGGCCCTCCAGAAATTTGATGAAGCCAAAAAGAATTCCGGCGCAGCCACCCAAGAACAGCTGGCCAATCTCTATGGACAATGGGGCATGTGTTATCATCTGCATGGCAAAATGTCCGGCGAGGCCTGCGACTATCACTCCGCCTTTGAAAAATACCGTCTTGCTGCCGACCTCGGTTTAAATCACATTCTATTTTGGAACGATTATGCCGAAGCTGCCGGCGAGCTCGCTGCATTGATAGGCAGCCTGGATCTTTTGCTGCAAGCCGTTAGTTTTTCTAAGAAAGCCATCGAAGCCTCTCCGGATAATTTTGAAGGCTGGTTCCATCTAGGCGCATGCTATCAGAAAATTTACGAGTCCACTCGCGAAGAACAATATTTCTTGTCCGCTCATGAAGCTTACACTAATGCCAGCGAAATTAATGACAAGTTGATGCAGCTGTGGCTGTTGTGGGGAGTCTTGCTCACTGATGCTGCTAAAGATAAGCGCAATCTCGAGCTCTTTAAAATGAGCTTTGAAAAATTTGAGAAAGCCAACGCCATTGAACCCGATAACTCGGAATTGCTTTCACGCTGGGGTGAGTCGCAGGCCCTTTGCGGAGCCTTCACAGACCGCATTGACTATCTGCGCGAGGCCGAGGCCAAAATTATTCGCAGTCTCGAGAAAGATCCGGAACATGTGGATACTTGGTATGTTTATGGATCGTGTCTGAGCGAAATTGGCCGCTATTTTGAGGATGAACATTACTACCGCCAGGCCATTGAAAAATTGCAATATGGTTTATCATTAAATCAGAAGCACCCCATGTTATGGCACACACTGGCGCTTGCCTATTTTGCTATCGGTGAAATGCGCAACGATGTGGACCTTTTAAAGAAATCTATCGAACACTTTTCAAAAGCTCACGAATGCGCTTCGGCCACCATTCCAGCAGATTTTTGGAACGACTGGGGCGTTGCATTGATGAAATTGGCCGAGCTGACCAACGATCAAAGCGCCGTGGAATCTGCCATAGAGAAATTTGAAAAAGCACTCGGCAAAGGGCCCCTGGCCAATCACAATGGCCAAGTCCTTCCGGATTTGCCTGTAGACACTGTGTGGGTATATAACTATGCTTGTGCGCTCGACTGCTTGGGAGCCTTCAATGAAGACCCGCGAGAGCATGAGAAAGCCATCCAGTTATTCTCGCGTTTGCTGGAAGAAGACCCTTCAGCCATCCACGTGCGTTATAATCTTGCCTTGGCATTGTCTAATTATGCCGAGCTGACCGATGATATTGAATATTTCCACAAATCATTACAGCAATTTGAAGTCCTTCTGGAAAATGATCCTGAAGATGGGATGGCCTGGAACGAGTGGGGGCTGACCCTGGTGAACTTGGCCGAGCTTATCCATGAGTCAACGCATCCTGAGAAAAGTCAGGCCCTCTATGAGCAAGCTGAAGGCAAATTCCGTCATGCTATTGGACTAGGAGTCAACCAGGCGTTTTATAATCTGGCCTGCTTGTATTCACTGGTGGACAATTTTGAAGCTGCGATGCACTTCATCGAACGCGCCGAACAGGCCGGAGCTTTGCCGACCATCGACGATATGCTCCATGATGCCTGGCTGGATGGCTTGCGCCAGACTCAGTATTTCAGGCATTTCCTGGCCAAGAAAAACAACGCGGAATGATGATTTTTTAGACACAGATCACACAGATTTCACAGATAATCACAGATAAAGGATTTAAAAAAAATATCTGTGAAAATCTGTGAAATCTGTGTTATCTGTGTCTAAAAAATCTACAGATATTTTGTGCGTTTGATTGTTAACAACATTCCAAATCATCGGGAGTCAATTCTTTTTGACCATCGTGGATCGAGCTGCCAAATAGCCTTGAAGTCATAAACCATTTGGTTTTTTCCCAAAGCTTCCAGGGCCTGAAATGGTTCCCATATTCTGCATCCAAAGTTGCCAGGTCGCTGTTTGAATGAGCGTATTTATATTTCGGATCATGGCCCCCATTGATCTGTCGATTGGTATTCACAATCTTATGGGCTTTTAGAGTTGATAGACCCTTGTTTACGATAAAGGCTTTCAGGCCTTCCAGGCCATGCTGAAATTTATACATCTCTCTTTCAACGTTTGGGTCTTGGCCCATTTTATGCCCCAAGGTGGTTTCTCCGGTCTGTTGGATAGCATCGCCGCCCACTTTACACACAGAAATGGAAAGTTTTGGATTATGGCCGCTGGCTTTCGTATGGCTTCGGATGATCTGAACGTTCTTTTTAAATTGATCGTTAGTGCTGTGTGCAATGCCGGCTGAATTCCATACTCTGGCGGATGCAGAACGTATTTTTTCCAAATAAGGAGTAATCTTAGCGATGTCTATGGAAGCTATAGTTGTTGCTTTTTGTGAGTTGACAGATTGCAGTTTAGCCAGGATCATCATAGCAATCAGACTGACTATTAGAGCTAATGCGCGCTGTGCATCAGCACCGCCTAAGCTATGACCGCATTTAATTTCTCTGACTGATAACGCATTTTTTGTGAGCTCGGCCTTTGCCTCCATCAGTTCCTTGGAATAGAGCTTAAAAGAGCTGTGTCCAGCGCTATGAGGCTCGCCTAAGCGCTTTAAGCTTTTTTTATCATGAGTGCCTCTAAACACCTCCCACAACGTGAAATGTTTCTTGTGGCGCTTTTCTTGCACAGGCGTCAGCAAAAAGCAAACAAACCCCTCTTTATTAACGATGTAACTTACCTGAGCATGAATGACCTGTTTAGCTTCATAAATGGGGATGATTTGGCCGGCCTCTAGATTTAAGTAGGCGGCTTCATGAGCCAAAAATTCTGAAGCGGCGATCTTTTGTGAATGATCGAATTTGAAAGAAGAGCTTGTCATCTTCATTTTTAAGAAGTCGATATCATCGACAGCCTTTTCGCGATAGGATTTGTTTCCTACAAAGCTTTTTAAATTATTTTCCGAAGGCAGCTCGATTTTATTGTTGGGGCCGTTTGGCTTGAAATTCGACTCATTCTTATTATAGCTGTGAATGCTGCAACTAGTAAAGATAAGGGCTGTCAGTCCAAGTGCTGCTACTGCTGCTCCGGTAATTGCCAAAGCTAACGAAAGAGGAAAAGTGATAACAAATAATAGACTTCCTAATGCCATTAACGTGAGTGCGCTGAGGATCAAAAAGATATTTTGAACGACATTGATGGTCTTATTGATTTTTATTTCGATCTGTCTTTCTTTGATTTGCCAATATTCTTTTGTGGGATGGGTAAATTGGTCCAATAGCAAACCAATATGTTTTTCATCTAAATCTTCAAAGCAATTAAATTTAGAGAATTTTGGTTCATTTAACTTTTTGAGAGCGTCAAAACGTGTCTTTAGATCAGCTTTATTAACCAAGGAAGCAATGCCATTAAGAATAACTTGGTATTCTAAAGAGGTAAAGCTGGCATGAGAATTAAAATTATAACGTGTAAACACGCGGTCGATAAGAGAAGGGCCAAAATAAGCCTTAAGTTGGCTTTTTAACTTCTGTGCATCAGATAGGTTTTCCGCGTTTTGCAGATCTTTTGCTAAATTAACAAATTTTTTCCAGGCATCTGATATCTGGGATGCAGCGCCCACATTTGAATTAACTAGCTGCTGCTGTGGATTGAGCGTGCTTAACTGAATATTTGGATTTAAAGGCAGGATGCCGTTAGAACTATTGACAATCATTAATTTTATAAAATGAAATTATTAAAACTTTTAAAAGTATATTACTTTATAAAATTAAAAGCAAAGTGAATGGTGGAAAAAGACAAATATCCCTTGCCCGAATAAAACCCTTGCCCTTGCCCTTGCCCGAAAAAAAACCGTTGCCCTTGCCCTTGCCCCTGCCCTTGCCCGAATACAACTATGATAGCTCCGGAGGAGCATAATATTTGTAGCCCACAGTGTAGCGCCAAAGGCGCAAACTGTGGGAAATGTTAAAATAAAATAAGAAAGCCCTGGAAGGGCGAAATAAAAATATGACGCCCTTCCAGGGCTTTTTTTAATATTGCATTATCACCCACAGTTTGCGCCTTTGGCGCTACACTGTGGGCTACAAATATTTAGCTCCTCCGGAGCAAAAATAGTTGTTTTAGGGCAAGGGCAAGGGCAGGGGCAAGGGTTTTATTCGGGCAAGGGCAGGGGCAAGGGTTTTATTCGGGCAAGGGCAGGGGCAAGGGTTTTATTCGGGCAAGGGCAGGGGCAAGGGTTTTATTCGGGCAAGGGCAGGGGCAAGGGCAAGGGTTTTTAATCGGGCAAGGGCACGGGTTTTTGTATTGCGTTAACTATTGATTAGTTCCTGCGGCGTATAATAACGCTTGCCGTCGGTAATCGAGCTGCCAAATATGCGTGAGGACAAATACCACTTCACCTTTTCCCACCCTGGCATAGAGATTACATGATCTCCGCATTCGGTTTCCACGTTAGCAAGATGTGTCTTGGCACTGTAATGGGCGTATTCCGGATCTCTGCCGCCATTGATCTGACGGTTGGTATTTTTAATTTGGTGGGCCTTAGCAGTACCCAAGATACCCCAATTGAGGATAAAGCCTTTAATTCCTTCTAAGCCATATTGGAACTTGAAGACTTCTCTAGATACTTTAGGATCATTGCCCATTTCATAACCTATGGTCGTATCGCCGGCTTGCTGGATGACATCCCCGCCAACCTTGCATAAGGTAATTTCAAAATGGGTTTTTGGCCCTTTAGGATCTTCGTGAGCTTTAATTTGCTGGATACTTCTTTTGAAAAGCTCATTGGTCGACTTTGCAATACCAGCAGAATTCCAAACTCTGGCGCAAATTTTGCGGACTTTTTCTAAATAAGGAGTCACTTTCGCCATATCAACAGCCGGCAGAATACTCACTTTCTTGGCAAGGGGTGCTGTTGAAGTTGTAGGAGCGGGAGGTTTTTTTGCCAACATTGCTTCCGCAATTTTGCTGGCCGTCAACGCTAATGAACGCTGAGCATCAGCTCCGCCCAGGCTATGGCCGACTTTGATTTCCTTAACAGCTTTGGCATTTTTGGTGATTTCAGCTTTAGCTTCGAGCAATTCCTTAGCATGGAGTTTGAATGAGCTATGTCCAGCGCTATGAGGTTCACCAAGACGCCTTAAACTTTTCATATCGTGGGTGCCGCGATAGAGCTCCCAAACAGGGTAGTCGTCCAGATGACGATGTTCCTGCAATGGGGTCAATAGGAAGCAAACAAAGCCGTTTTTATTAATGGAATAGCTGACTTTGGCGTGGATCATCTCTTTCCCATGGCGGATAGGGACGATTTGACCTTCCTCTAAATCTAAGTAAGCAACTTCATGAGCTAAAAATTCCGAAGTAGCGACCTTCTGGGACTTATCAAATTTAAAGGTTTCGCTCATGATGTTCATTTTCACAAAATAATCATCGTCAACAGCCTTGTCATGATAAGGTGGGTTAATCGTGCGCTGCTTGTAGAGGTCATAAATTTGGCAACCTAGCATGCTCAGGCCGACTGCAGCAACAATAGCCCCTGTAATGGCCATCGCCACAGAAATTGGGAATGTTACAGCAAATAATAGAGCACCGCCCACGATGAGTGTCAAAGCGGCCAGGGCAAAAAACACTTCCATGACAATGTTCATCACTTTGGCGACAGTCCACTTGTCCTGCTTTTCTTTCGCTTCCAAGACTTCTCTTGCTGGAGAGACAAATTGCTTTAAGAGTCTGCCAATATGTTTTTCATCGAGATCATCAAAAGAGTTAAATTTCGAAAACGTAGGGTCGTTGAGTTTTTTTAAGCTTTCAAAGCGGGCTTTTAGATCGTCTTTTTTTACATGAGCAGCGATGCCATTAAGAATAGTCCTATATTCCGATGTGGTGAAATGCGTTTTGGTCTGAAAGTCAAAGCGTTTCAAGACTCTATCAACTAAGGCATCTCCAAATCGGGCTTTTAAGACAGTTTGAGTTTTGTTGGCATTTAGTAATGCATCAGGCTTTTGGACATCGACGGCGAGTTTTTGGAATTTTTCCCATGATGGCAATTGGGTAGCAGGCTGAGCGTTTTGTGCGGCGGCGCTTGCATTCAGGATTTGTGTTGCCGGATGAGTTGATGGAACAGGCGCTCCAGTCGAATTTGCTGGGTTTACTGGGTTAACCCCTGAATTCAGAGGATTATTGCTTATAGTTGATGTAGTTGCTGTCATATTTTAATTTTAATAATGTAAAAGTTTAATTAAGTTATAATTATACACGATTAGAGATTAAAATTCAAGTAAATCTTTAAAATTTTTATTAATACGCTCTGCGTATTCAGGCCGTCCCGGCCTGATCTTAATCTTAATCTTGATCTTAATCTTAATCTTAATCTTGATCTTAATCTTAATCTTAAACTTAATCTTAATCTTGATCTTAATCTCTTTCTTGATCTCGATCTAGATTAAGATCAAGATCAAGATTAAGATTAAGATTAAGATTAAGATTAAGATTGGAACGAGACGGCCTGAATACGCACTTTGCAAAAAGGAGATTTAATAGTATTAATTTATATGTGAGCAGATTGTTATTTTAATTTAATATTTTTTTTGGTAAACTTTTTGGCACAAATAAAATAAGTTGAGTAATTATGAGTGTTTCATCTTCAACTCCAAGTCTACCTTTAGAACCTTTATCTGCTCCTTTGTCGGGACAACAACCTGTTCTAAATAAGCAACCAACAACAAAAACTGAACAAGTCATTAACCTAGACTGGTTAAAGATTAATTTTGGAATTGTTAAATTAAAAGACCAGCAAAGAAGGCTAAAAAGTTCATTTACAGAACTAGCAAATCGAGTGGACCGCTTTTTTCCAGGTCAGCGCATTGAAAGAGATACTTTAGTCAGGTCAAAAGACATAACCTACAAAAAATTTACGAGAGCTGATTTTGAAAAACAAAAGTTCGGAGTTGCTTTAGAACAGTTAAAACAAACGCGTAAATGCTTACTTGCAACCGATCCCGAGTTCAGCACTAAATTAGCCGCCTATAGTAAAGACTATGAACAGGTTAAAGCTGAAAATGATAAAGCAGAAATTCAAGCTCTAACAAGTATGAATCGGATCATCAATTTAGAAAGTCAGATTGCGTCGTTTCGACATATTGAAATTTATACCACAGATTTAGACAGCAAGCGAAAGCAATTGTTCGAGATTGCGAAGAAATTGAAACAAGAAAAGGAAAGACTTGCCTTGACACCCAAGATCATAGAAAAGATAACCGTATCTAGTCCCTCTTCACGATCCAATAGCATATAGTAGGATACTTCTCTTTTAATTGATCTAACCAAGCAAAAGCTTCTTCTTTATTTGAAAACATCATGGCAGCGGTGGCCAATCCATCAGCTAAAGCACAAGAAGGGACTTTGATGCTGGCGCTGGCAATACTTCCAGAAGTGCTTATCAAAGATCTTCCTGTTTTGGAATCAATGATGTGGAAATAGGTAGTTTCATGATCGTTGTCTTTTATTGTCCAGTTTTGCAGATAATCTCCGCTGGTGGCGATGGCTTGGCCGCTCGAGAGCATGACAAAATCGATCGCATTCTTGGGGTCATTATCGCCCAGGCTGCTGATAAAGATTCTCCAGGGCCTTTTGGCAGGGTGTTCTCCCAAGACTTTGATTTCACCGCCCCATTCGACATAGATGTTTTTTAGGCCGCAGGCAGCGATCTTATCTACCAGTAAGTCGACGCATAGGCCTTTGGCAACGCCGCCTAAATCAAGGCTGGATTGGTCGTGGTCTTTGTAAAGCAAGCCATTTTTAAAATGGATTTTATCCCAGCCTACAGCAGGCAAGATTTCGTTAATCTCATTTTCTTGAGGGACAGTTCCCTGCTGCAATTTACTTTTCCACAAGCTTTGCAAAGGTTCTATGGTGGGATCGAATTTTCCTTCTGTTATTTTGACGATTTCATCAATGTCATTTAGAAATGATTCTAGCTGAGGAGAAATATTGATGATCACATTGGACTTCATTCGATTTATTTTCGAGATTTCAGAGTCTGGGTTCCACTTATTATAGACATTATTGACCTCCTGAAAGGCCTCATGGATCGACTGCCTGACTCTGCTGATTTGTTCATCGTTTAGTGGGTCGCCGATTAAAATCCGGTAGTCGATGGTCATGGCGGTGCCGGTAAAGCTGGTCACAGCATTTTCATTGCGGCTGCAAGATGTGAAAAGGAAGACCAAGAAAGTGATTCTGAATAAATAAATGATCATGAAATTCTTTGAAAGTAGCTTTTAAGAGTATTGCTAAGCAGCATTGCTATTGTCATAGGACCAACACCGCCGGGGACCGGAGTGATGAAGGCGCATTTTTCTTTTAAGGCATCAAAGTCGACATCGCCGACAATTGTGTTACCGATTTTGTTGATGCCGACGTCGATGATGATGCTTCCTTTCTTGACCATATCTTGGGTAATGAATTTAGGTTGGCCCATAGCGGCAATGATAATGTCGGCATTAAAGCATAACTCTTTAATGTTCTGGGATTTGCTATGCGCCACAGTAACAGTGGCATTGCCGCCGATAGCGTTTTGCATCAGAAGCACGGCGATAGGTTTTCCAACAAGATTGCTGCGGCCAAGGACCAGAACTTTGCGCCCTGTTGTTTCAATATTTGATCTGATCAGCAGTTCGCGAATGCCCAAAGGAGTGCAGGGAACAAAGCCATCTTTCTCACCCATGAGAAGCTTGCCGAAATTATAAGGATGAAGCCCGTCGACATCTTTTTCAGGAGCAATACGCTGCAGGGCAGCATTCGCGTTGATTTGCTTTGGGAGCGGCAGCTGCAAGAGGATGCCGTCGACAGCATCATCGCTGTTGAGTACATCGATGACGTTGATGAGCTCCTGTTCAGTGGTTGCTTCTGAGAGATTCTTTGTAAATGAACGGATGCCGGCAGCCTCGCAAGCCTTTGTTTTGCGGTTGACATAAATTTGAGAAGGAGCATGATTACCAACTAAGATGACCCCTAGACAAGGCTTGCGACCATGGATTTTTGCAACCTTTTCCTTAATTTCTTTTTCTATTTGGGCGGCAATGGCCTTGCCATCAATAATCATGCTAGCTCCACGCAAAAGATCAGAATAGAATATTTTGCAAAAAAGTGGAATGGCGAATTTCTAAGGAGGCGCTATGTTTAAATTTATCTGCTTAATACTTTTTCCAATGTTCCTTAGCGCCTTTGAAGATATACCCCCCTGCTACCGAGATATGCAAACGACTTTCTTTAAACCTGAACTCGTCAGTCAGGCCATTAGTACAAGGGTTGGGTATTACCAGCAGCAGAACACCTGGATCCTCATCACACAGGAGCTTACCAGACGATCGCAGAACATTCCACAGATTGTCAAATTTAAGGCCGACCAGTTTCGTCCAAGCCCTTTGGAATTCCCATTTAATGCTCAATTGGCATCTCAGATTCTTTTCGACACGCAGTATGAGCTTTTTTCTAGTGTGTTAAAAAGTTACGGCATTAATGACGATACCGATATCACGGCAATGTTCAACTTCATCCGCGGCAGCCAAGAGCCCATGTTAAGACAATGTCTTGGCCTACCTCCAGCCCCTTGATAAACCCGGATTTAAAAGAATTCAGAATCCAGAATTCAGAATCCAGAATAGGGAATTGTATTTGGAATTATATCTTATTCTGAATTCTGAATTTTGGATTCTGAATTCTGCTTAAAATATTTTGATTTGACAGGAGTGTGCTAATCCTGTTAAAACTCAAATATTATTGATACTAACAAAAGGAGAATGTGTGATTAATATTAAACTGAAAAGAATAACGACGCAGATTGCTTTAGGTATCAGCACTGCTTTTTTGCCTGTATTAGCTAACGCTGCTGCTCCTGCAACTGCTCCTGCAACTGCTCCTGCTGATGCGAATGATGAGTGTTCTCAAGAGATTTTACTTTCCTATTTCCCAAGTGTGTTCGTCGGTGAAACATTAAGCAAATTCAATGTTCCAAAAGATCAATGGGAAGCAATTAAAAAAGAACTTTCAGCAAGAGATCGCGAGGTAATAAAGCAAGTGGAAGCCAAAGCAGCGAAGATGAACCCCAATCCTCTTAAGGATCCAGAACAAAGACAAGCTGCTGTGAAGCTGTTTAGAGAATCTCTCTATGAAAACTTTTCTGCTGTATTGAAATCGCATGGTGTTCAAGATGAAAAACAAATTCAAAACATGCTTGATGACATTCAGCAACAAAAAGCCAAGCGCTTTGCTCATTGCATGGAAGTCCAAAGAAATGCTCAACAGCAAGGCGGCGCTCAGCCTCAAGTTAAAAAAGAAGGCAACGCCCCAATGATCCCCGGTCCTACAAGTCCTGCTCAAGTGAACAATCCCCAGTCAAAGGGAGGAGTTCCAGCTCAAAAACCTTCCAGTGAAGAAGATGATGATAGCGATGATGATAGCGATGAAGGCTAAATAACTTAGGCCGGACTAGCTCCGGCCTTTTAAATTTCGAGGCGAATATGAAGCTGACCAGTTTTTTTTTATTAACTTTTGCAGCTTTGCTTGTTGTTGCAGAATTGAAGGCTGATATTCAAAAAGTGACGATCACCTGGACTCAAGGGCTTTGTGTCGACAACTGCCCTAAAAACCTTGAGGTGCAGCTTCGTAAAGTTCCTGGTGTGTCAGATATTCAAATAAATGGCTTGAGCGCAAGAGCTGACATTTCCTGGAAGCCTAACATGTATTTTTCTTACAAAGCTGTCGAAGCTGCCATGTCAATGATAGGCCTGAGCATCAATGATATTCGCGTCAAAGTAAGAGGGTCATTAACTCATGATGACGTTGTCGTTTGGTTGGTATCAACAGGCGATGGCACCCGCTTTATGCTGTTAAGTCCGATGCAGACAAGCCTCACTCAATATTCTGAATTCTACAATGTGGAATCCCATAAGCTGAACCCCGACATGCGTGACAGATTATTGCAAGCTGAGTTAAATGATGCCGTCGTCACTATTGAAGGCCCGCTTTTTTCTCCTGAAAGATCGCCGCCGCTAACGCTGATCATTGAAAAATTGCAAGTTGAAGTTAAAAATCCTCCCCAGCCGACCTAAAGGAGTACTTAGTGCTTAGTGCGTAGTGCAAAGTGTAAAATGACTTTTATTATGAGCAGCGAGCGCAGCGAGACTGCTCTTTGGAGTGCTGCAGCTTGCTGCAGCTTTTAAATTAACGAGAAGTTATAGATAATTCGTTGTTAAATGCAATGACATTATTTTGAGTGATGTAGCATTCTATTATTATTGCATAACGATGTTTTAGTTCCAAATTGTGCAATTTAAAAGCTGCAGCAAGCTGCAGCACTCCAAAGAGCAGTCTCGCTGCGCTCGCTGCTCATAGCAAATGTTATTGTAGTCACGGACACGGCCTATTGACCCATGGGATTATTTGACAATGTACTCGATACTGAACTCTGTCGGAGCTTACTTTCTGCTTATCGTCATGGTCATTTGGGTGACTGTCAGGCGGCCGCCGGCATGGGTATTAATTCGCGATCAGATGTATGAAATCGGCGTGATGTCTTTGCCGGTTGTGGCCATCACAGGTTTTTCTACCGGGATGGTGCTGGCAGCCCAATCTTTCTTCCAACTTTCCGACAAAGGCTTGGCGAGCGCTACAGGGCTCATGGTGACAAAGGCCATGCTCGTTGAATTAGGGCCTGTGTTGACAGCTTTCATGGTCACAGGGCGTGTGGGAGCTTCTATAACAGCCGAGCTCGGCACGATGCGAGTAACCGAACAAATCGATGCATTAAGGTCGATGTCGGTAAATCCGTTGCGCTATTTGATAGCGCCGCGCTTCATTGCCGGCATCACTATGCTGCCTCTGCTGACCGTTTTCAGCTGCACGATGGGCATTATCGGCGGCTATATGGTGGCCGTCTATTATTATGGCATGTCGCCAATTTCCTTCCTGGACCCTTTGCCTGAGCACATTAAAACTTTCGATGTCTTCATGGGTATCGTCAAGGGCTTTGTCTTTGGGGTGATCATCATCACCATTTCATGCTTCCGAGGCCTATCGACAACTGGCGGAGCAGCCGGTGTGGGAAGGGCGACGACAAATAGTGTTGTGATCTGCTATTCTGTTATTTTAATAGGAAATTTTATACTGACTGTGGTGTTGAATAACTCTTACACCTATTTTAAAGAGTGGTTTGATTAGTGAGCAACCATAATAAAGATCAATCCTCAAACGAAAACAAAAAGGCCATGATTGAAATTCGCGACCTTTGGAAAAGCTATGGGAAACTCCAAGTATTAAAAGGATTATCTTTAAATATTATTGAAGGCGAAACATTAGTCATCCTAGGACAATCGGGCGTTGGTAAAAGCGTTTTATTAAGGCAGATTATTGGTCTTGAAGTCCCTGACAAAGGAACGGTATTAATTAAAGGAAAAACTGTCGAGGAGCTTTTAAAGCAAAAAGGCCAAGACACTCTCAAAATGGGGATGTTATTTCAGGGTTCGGCCTTGTTCGACTCCATGAGCGTTGGAGATAACACAGCTTTTTACTTAAAACAGCATGAAGCACATCTTTCTGAAAAGGAAGTTAAAGATCGAGTAGCCCATGCCCTTAAGCTGGTCAATATGGCCAACACGGAAACAAAAATGCCCTCAGATTTATCTGGAGGCATGAGAAAACGAGCCGCTTTGGCCAGGCTGATTGTTTATCGCCCTAGCATCATCCTTTATGATGAGCCAACGACAGGACTGGACCCGATCACGGCTAACCAGATCAATGAATTGATCAATGCGACACAAAATGAATTGAAAGCTACAAGTATAGTGGTCACTCATGATATAAGATCAGCTTTGGAGGTAGGAGACCGCTTGGCCTTCCATTTTGATGGCAAAATCTCCCACATTGCAAATAAGGATGATTTTTTTAAAATAGAGGATCCGAATATACAATCATTCCTGGAAAACTCCGCAGTTGCTTCAATGACAGCGATTTTCCAAAAAGAAAAAGAGGAAAAAGGTTCGTAAAGGTATGACAGATCAGTTTAAAAATATCGTCATAGGCATGTTTGTGATCGCAGCTTGCGTGATTGTCATATTCCTTTTGTTATTTCTTCACCCTTCTCCGGGCAATAAAGGAGAGAAATTGAGGGCCTTGTTTACTGAAATTGATAAAATCAACGTAGGCAGCCGGGTGACTTTTGCCGGCAAACCGGTGGGAGAAGTTACCGAAATCAAAGAGGTGGAGTTCGCTCGAAATGGACCTAAAGATGAAAATGGGCATGTTTACATTTACGAATTGACCTTTGCAGTTGATAGTTCTGTCAAAGTTTTCAATACCGATGAAATTTCTCTCAGAACTTCGGGGCTGCTTGGCGAACGCTCGGTCGCCATTATTCCCCTAGCGCCCAAGCCAGGTGTGACTGTAAGGCAGCTAACTGATAAGGATACCATCTACGCAGTCTCCGTAAGCTCGGTGGAAGATGCCATGCGTGAACTTAAAAGCGTTGCTGCCAAATTAGATGTGACCTTAGACCATGCCAACGACATACTTATCGATATTACTGAAGAGGAAGTCATTAAAAAATTTGGAGACACCCTCGACAATATGCGAGACATCACCGCTACATTAAACAAGCCGGAAGAACTGAACGCTATCTTAGACAATTTTACTGAATTTTCCGACACATTGGCCAGGCGCTTGCCAAAGTCATGGGATATTGTCGACAAGTCGCTTGATCAGGTCCATATGGCCTCAGAGCAGCTTCACAGTGCTGCTGAACATGCAAATACGTTTACAGTCTCTTTAAACGAGATTACAGACAAAGTTAAGCGTGGCGAAGGCACAGCCGGAAAAATACTCGTGAAAGATGATCTCTATCTTCGCCTGACCTCATTGCTCAGCAAGGGCGACACCGTAATGAACGACGTCAATCATTACGGCATCCTATTCCATCTTGATAAAGGCTGGCAAAGAATGAGGGCCAGAAGAGCGAATCTGCTGCTCAAATTGTCAAGCCCTCAGCAGTTTAGAAACTACTTTAATGATGAGGTCGATCAAATTTCATCTTCTCTGGAAAGGGTCTCAATGGTCCTGGACAAAACGAACAACCAATGCTTCCCGTTAGCCCTGGACCCAGAATTTACCAAAGTCTTTGCTGAACTGCTGCGCCGAGTCGAAGATGTCGAGAGCTCGCTTAAAATGTATGATCAACAGCTGATGGAAACAAAAGTACAGGAAACAGAATTAATTCCATGTTATACAAAATAATAGGGACATAATTCTATCCATAGAGAGGTTTTTATGGTCTATTCGCAAATTCAAAAAGGCACCTTGTTGATCGCAACTCCTGACGTTGAAATGGGTATTTTTTTCCGCGGGGTCATCCTCGTTTGCGAACATAGTGCCAACGGTTCATTTGGCCTGGTGATCAACAAAAGCCTCGACCTTGAACTGCCTGAAGAAATTGTCAACATCCACAATCTGGCCAACCCTCATGTCAGCATTCGTGCCGGCGGCCCTGTTCAAACAAATCAGATGATGCTCTTGCACACCAGCAGTAAGCTTCCTACACAGACCCTGCAGGTCTGTGATGGTGTTTTTCTGGGAGGCGACCTGCAATTCCTTCAAGATGCTCTTTCCGATCCCAACGGGCCCTCTGTCAACCTTTGCTTCGGATATGCCGGATGGGGCGCAGGGCAGCTGGAAAGGGAATTTTTAGATGGCGGCTGGTATATCCATCCAGGTACTTCAAGGATCATCTTTAATGTGGAACCTGACAAAATGTGGCCTTCCATCCTGCGCGAAATGGGAGGCAAATACGCGACTTTATCAATGATTCCTGAAGACCTAAGTGTTAATTAAAGGAGCCAGGAGCCAGGAGTCAGGAGTCAGGAGATTGAAGATTTCATCAGCTTAAGATAAATTCTTCTGACTCCTGACTCCTGGCTCCTGACTCCTTTTTTTTATGAAATTCGTTTCCGACCCAATCTACACAGCTCACTTAACGAGTCCAGGACACCCTGAAAGGCCTGAACGAGTAAAAGTCATCAACATTGCCCTCGAAGCTACGAAATTGAAGACTCCTGAAAATTCGCTTACGCCTAGGAAAGCGACTGAAAAAGAGATTACCTCTTGCCACACTAAGAAGTATTTCGACCTTGTTAAAAAAGAGACATCTGACCTCGAACCTACACAGATAACTTCGTTAAGTACGGGGGATGTTGAAATTTCTTCCGACTCCTTCGATGCTGCCTTATATGCAGCCGGAGGCGTATTGACAGCGATAGATCATGTGATGTCTAAGGCTGGTTCCCCCGTATATTGCATTGTCAGGCCTCCAGGGCACCATGCTACACCTGATCGAGGCATGGGCTTTTGCCTTTTTAACAATATTGCTATTGGAGCACGCTATGCTCAGAAGAAATATCAGCTGCAGCGGGTTCTGATCGTCGACTGGGATGTCCATCATGGAAATGGGACGCAGGATATTTTTTATAATGACCCTACAGTCTTTTATATGAGCACCCACGAAAAAGACCTCTACCCAATGACCGGAAGAGCTGATGAGACGGGCAAAGGTTTAGGTAAAGGTACAACACTTAATTTCCCCATTGAGCCGACAAGTAAAGCTCGTGAAGAGGTCCTGGAAGCCTTTGATGTTCATTTACGCAATGCCATGAAGACGTTTAAGCCGGAGTTGGTTTTAATCTCAGCCGGCTTCGATGGTCACGTCAATGACCCATTAGGGCATTTTAATCTAATTGACGACGATTTTTATAGATTGACTGTGATTGTGAAGGAAATCGCCAATGAACATGCCAAAGGCCGCCTCGTGTCCGTCCTTGAAGGCGGCTACGACTTAAGGGCCTTGGCATCAGCGTCCCTTGCCCACGCAAAAGCCTTGTTGTGAAAAATGGACGGTATGGACTGTATGGACGATATGGACTATATGGACTTTGCTATCAGTCCATATAGTCCATACCGTCCATACAGTCCATATAGTCCATAATGTCTAAAGACAACAATTGAAAACAAACCTAATTTTTTAGACGTTTTTGGAAAGTTTAGCTGTACCCGGGTACAAACAACTTTCTAAAAACCTCTGGAAAATAAGAGGTTTTGACTTTTGCAATTGTCACTTTATGTCCCTTTTGCCTTTTATTATAATTAAACTGTGTTATAAAATAATTTTATAAATAGTTTATAATAATATTAATAGTTTATAATAATAATTGTAATGTTTTAGTAAGGCCGAATTAAGGAGGAGGGCATTATGTCTACTCAAATTCCCCAAGAGCCTTTCAATTTACAAATGCCTAAAGAGATGTGGGCAATAATCACTGATTACGGAGGTGAAGAAGTTACAGATGTAAGACGTCTGATAGATCTATTCAATACAAGTGCTTATGACCCTAATGTTTGGGAAAGGGAAGCGGCAAGATTGAATATCGATTTGAGCAGCAAGAATATCACTCCGACATCTAATACGGCAAACACTGCCGCTTCAGATGTATCATTAAAAATTGCCTCAGCGGAATCAACAAAATCTTTTGCTGGATCTGCGGCGGCTACACCTGCAGTTACGTCTGCCACACCTGCAATCGATACTACAAAACCAGAAGTCGTTTCTACATCTACAATTGTGTCCGCTGCTTCAACAACAGCATCAGTTGCATCATCATCTGTAGTAGCTCCCTCTAACGCAGATCGTGCGGCCGACTCTGTGCTTCGTTATTACTATGAAAAAGATATCTTCGAAGCGATTATACAGGTATCTCCACCTGCTAGGCTTGAAGCTTCTCGGCTTGACGACCCATTGAAGAAACACGACGCCATTATGGAAATGCTTAAATTGGATAAGAATATAGGGGCAATAGCAGAACTTTTTTGTCGACTGATCAGAAAACACGAAGAATATCCTAATTTGCGCATTCGGGATGCTGTCGTCTTCTTAATCAAACATGGTTTGATAGACGATGTAAATGCTTCCGACAAAAAGATTGCACCTTACGAATCATCACTAAAAACCATTTACGATTACATTCCTTGGATTGTAAAAAATATAAAAAACCCAGAGGATTCCCAAGTGATCATTGATGCCCTCATCAAAGAATGTAAAGGGTTTTCGGCAGATGAAGCTCTGGCAAAGTTGCTCGCAATACAAGATTTAACAGATGATCAACAGCCTAATTTTTATGCTGCTATGCACAAAATCCTGGAAATAAGGCCCCCAGGGCTAGCTGATTATGAAAATGTCCTACTCAATCTGAAAAAATGTATAGACGACAAAAACAAACTTATGTCTGACGCCAAAAATATGGATGAAAAGCAATTCTCTAGCTTAAGTAATGCCATACGAAAACATATACAGCTCATTGGCCTTTTTATTCTGAATGATCCGAACATCCAAATGCATAGGCCACATATTGAAAAATCTCTGAAGGAAATTAAAATAGACATTTTTGATCTTAATACAATTAATAAAAGTCTTTCTATGTGTGATGAATCTATGAAATCTCAAGACTTTCATCGTGCGCTTTTGGAGGGTATCCAGGCATATGAAAGAGAGCAAAATCACACTGTACTTGACAAGAGAGTTTTGCAACTCACAGATCCTTTGCAAATGCAACAGTCTTTAGGACGTTCGCTAGTTAAATTAGCCCAGACAAGAGGTTATGTAGAGCTACGCAAGATAATCGAAATACTAGAAAGTAGAGTAGAAGATACTGGCCCACCGAATGAAGATGATGATGCTACATTTGAAAGAGTTCGTAAGAATGCCCTAATTTCGGATGTGGTGGTGTATTTGTCTGAAATAAGATCTATACTAGCTAGCACTCAGTCACCTAGCCAGATTAAGGCATTTGAAAAATTCATGCATGAAGTTGGACGATACGATATAAAACCAAGCGACCCTTACTCTTATGACCCAGACGACCCTTATAGTTAAAATTCCCATCATTGCTTGACCTCTAGCGTCGTTTTTCCTATACTGCGACAACTAATGAGAAATGACAATGCGATTTTTTGGCTGATTATTGGATCTTTAGTGACTGTTGCCGAGCTTCAATCGGAGCAGCTTGACGTCAAGTGGATGGCTCCGGTTTGCTGAATCTGGCCGCTCTGCGTATTCAGGCCGTCCCGGCCTGATGTTTAATTGCGTATTCAGGCCGTCCCGGCCTGATGTTTAATTGCGTATTCAGGCCGTCCCGGCCTGATGTTTAATAAAGGGTATCTGACATAACTGCCATTGCCAGTTTTGTAACACAACTTAAGGATCAGGCCGGGACGGCCTGAATACGCAGGACGGCCTGAATACGCAGGACAGCCTAGAGCAGCAGGCCGGGACTGCCTGAATACGCAGGACGGCCTGAATACGCAGGACGGCCTGAATACGCAGGACGGCCTAGAGCCGCAGGCCGGGACGGCCTGAATACGCAGACAGTCCATAATCTTTGTTTCCCCTTGTCAATTTCCATCTAATTTATTAAATTGCTTGATAACGATTATTAATATATAATTACTAGTTAATTTAATTAAATTAATAGGTGTTTATGAAAACAATAATTTATTTTTTCTTTTTCATTCTATTTTCACTTAATCAATGTGTCGATGCGTCAGAATCAGAATACAAAATCATAGGATACTACCCTAATTGGGCCATCTATCGCAATCCCACTTTAAAACCGAGCGGTCTCGATCCCAACCTGGTGACCCATATCAACTACGCCTTTGCTAAAGTCGACACGGCTGGAAACATCATCCTCTTTGATTCATGGGCCGACACAGACTATCGATCAGATTGGAATACAGAAAAACCCTATTGGGGGAATTTTAGAGAACTTTATGACCTTAAGAAAAAATATCCGCACCTCAAAACGCTTATCTCAATAGGCGGATGGACGCTCTCCGATACTTTTTCACAAATGGCTGAAAGTCCTGATGCTAGAAAAAATTTCGCCAAAAAAGCTGTCGAATTCTGCAAAAAATATGATTTCGACGGGATAGACATCGACTGGGAATATCCCTGCTTTACCGAACACCAAGGTCGTCCACAAGACAAAATCAACTTCACACTATTGCTGGCAGAACTTCATGCTGCTGCCAAATCTGCCAGTCCCAAGCTGCTGGTCACTATTGCCGCTCCAGCTGGTTCAGGCAATTACAACAATATGGAAGTAAGTAAAATCCATCGCTACCTGGATTGGATCAACCTCATGACCTACGACATGCATGGCCCGTGGCCTGACAGCGAAAACAATATCACTAACCATCAATCAGCCCTTTATCCTGCCAAAAAAGGAAATCCCGAGCTTAGCATCGAATCCGTTGTCAGGTTCTACTTAAGCCAAGGTGTGCCTCCCGAAAAACTCGTATTAGGGATGCCGCTCTATGGCAGAACTTTTGCCAATGCCAAGGCCACCTCTACGGGCCTGTTTAGCAGCTACCAAGGGGCTGGTACAGGCACCACATCCGAAGTCGGCATGCGCTTCTTTTATGACATTAAGCAAAATCTTTCACTTACCCATCATCTTCATTGGGATGAGATTGCTCAAGTTCCTTACTTGCATAATTCCCAAACAGGGGAATTCATCACATTTGATAACGAGACTTCGCTGCAAATAAAATGCGAGTGGTTAAAGAAAATGAACTTAGGCGGAGCAATGGTCTGGGAGCTTGGTTTGGATACACGTCCTTCCTGGGACGCAATGAAAGCCATTAACGGAGTTTTAAAAAATTAAACGCAAACAATAGTTCAAAGTGCAAAGTTCAGCACCTTATCCTGCTCCGGAGGAGCAAAATGTGTGTAGCCCATAGTGTAGCGCCAGAGGCGCAAACTATGGGTAAAAATTCGATTATAAAAAAAAGCCCTGGAAGGGCGTCATATTTTATTGCGCCCTTCCAGGGCTTTTGTTTTATTTTAAATAACTACCCACAGTTTGCGCCTTTGGCGCTACACTGTGGGCTATAAATATTTTGCTCCTCCGGAGCAAGGGAAGGCACTATTCACTTTGAACTTTGCACTTTGAACTTTGAACTTCCTACTACCATTCAATGGGTATTTGGAAGCCGCGGAATTTGTTCAAGATGTTGGATTCAATATCAAATTCGGCTTTGGAGATCACTTCGATAGGAGGAAAAGCAACTTGTCCTTTCTTGGCTATCTTAACGGCTTCATTTATTAATGCTTTTCTGGTTTTCTCAGTTTCTTCCAAAGTGCTGTTCACAATAAGGTACGTTGCTTTTTTAATAGGGATATCT
>Ga0207147_1034_pt1 | contig 27563 bp, 23 predicted proteins | sample Alteio_BWMinHeat_33_FD_153551 | JGI IMG/M metagenome (GOLD analysis project Ga0207147, IMG submission 153551) | Enriched cells from forest soil in Barre Woods Harvard Forest LTER site, Petersham, Massachusetts, United States -... | ecosystem: Environmental > Terrestrial > Soil > Temperate forest >... | reverse complement strand
GCCTACTTTGCCGGAGGCTGGGTGCGCGATTTCGTGATGGGACACCCGTCGGCTGATATCGATATTGCAACAAATGCGGCGCCAGAGAAAATTTTAGATCTTTTTCCTAAAGCCAATTTGGTAGGCCTGGCGTTCGGCGTGGTCATCGTCAATTTTGAAGGACACAACTTCGAAGTTGCGACCTTTAGGAAAGACGTCGGCTATGGGGGAGGACGCAAGCCTGAAAAAATTGAACTGGCGACACCTCAGGAAGACGCCTGGCGGCGCGACTTTACCATCAATGGAATGTTTTACGATCCGTTGAGCGATACCCTGCATGACTTTGTCAATGGGGTTGAGGACATAAAATTAGGCGTCATCCGCACCATCGGCGACCCGCATGAGCGCTTCATCGAAGACCGGTTGCGGATGATCAGGGCCATCCGTTTTTCAGCCCGCTTTAATTTTCCTATCGACACAGAAACACAGCGGGCCATTGCATTGAATGCCAAAACGCTTTTCCCGGCCGTCGCCATGGAAAGGATTTGGCAGGAATTCAACAAGATGGCCAAGGCCGACCGATTTGATTATGCGCTGATTGAAATGCAACGGCTCGGTCTTTTGCCAGTTATTTTTCCGGCTTTAAAGACAATGTCCCTTGAAGAAATTGAAAGGAGAGTGGCAAACTTCAAAGATTTTCCAAAGGATACACCCGCAATATTGTATTTGATGGAGCTGTTTCCTGAAACGTCGCTTAACGAGCTTTTGGAGATCTGCCAATATTTGCGCACCAGTGTGCATGAAGGCAAATTGGTCGAATTCGCTTATCGGGGAAAGCATTTGCTTTTGCTGGAAGAAAATTTGGGCGATGCCATCGAAAGGATTGAGTGGGCAAACTTTTATGCCCATCGCTTTTTCGATGTCTGTTTCGATGCGTTGGCTGCAAGGTATGCTCAGGAAGAACGTATCAACTTGATCGAGAGGCATCAGCAAAGACGGGAAAGGCTTCTGCCGCATATCCAGCGCATTGCGGAAAAAAAGCCATTGATTACCGCAGCTATGCTGCAAGATCATGGAATTATGCCCGGAAAGCACATGGGAGAGCTCCTAAAGGCTGCAGAGCATCTTTCTATCAAGCATGATCTGCATGATGAGAACGAGGTAATCGAACTTTTAAAGAAAAGCAAACTTTGGCACAAGTAGAGTATGGAAAAAGAAATCGAAAGCATTCAAAACCCGACAATTAAGCATTTGGTCAGGCTGCGCCAGAATCGGGATTATCGCGAAGAGCATAACTCGGTGTTTATTGAAGGAATTAAATTGGTTGAAGAGATATCTCAGAGCCATAAAGTCAGGACGCTCATTACATACGATAGAAACTTGATCCCCAATAATTCTAAATCAGAAAATACCCTTATCGTCAGTGAAGCAGTGATGAAAAAACTATCTTCCATGCAGCATCCGGAAGGGCTTGCCGCCGAGATTGAAATGCCAAAAAGCCATTCGCTGGAGAAAATGAAGTATGTCATAGTCCTGGACGAGATCAATGATCCGGGCAATCTGGGAACATTGTTAAGAAGCGCGCTTGCACTTGGGTGGCAAGGGGCATTCGTTTTAGACAATAGCTGCGATCCTTACAATGACAAAGCTTTGCGGGCGGCTAAGGGCGCAACCTTTCGCCTGCCGATCCGTCGAGGCAAGTGGAGCGATTTAATCGACCTGATCAAAAAAAATAACCTTCAGGCCTTTGTGGGCGATATACAAGGCAAAAATATTCACGAAATCGGCAGTAACCAGAAAATTGCCTTGGTACTGAGCAATGAGGCCCACGGTGTATCTGAGGAAGCCAATAAACATTGCGAGCGCATCACCATCCCCATGTCGGGCAAGATGGAGTCGCTTAACGTGGCCGCTGCAGGAGCTATTTTGATGTATGTACTAAAGAGTTAGTTTATATAAGAAAAAAAATAAACCACAAAGACACAAAGACACAGAGAAAATAAAAATATAAAGAAAGGTAATGGACTATATGGACGATATGGACGACACTAAATGTCCATATCGTCCATACAGTCCATATCGTCCATATAGTCCATTCTTTGTGTCTTTGTGTCTTTGTGGTTAAAATTTTAGAGAAAACCAATGAGCAGAAAAAGATGGGTAGGCTGCGATGTCGAGGCCGAATATTTAGGCGAAGACCGCAAGCACGGCAAGATGCAGCGCAAGATCGCTTTGGCCAAGGACCGTTCCAAGTACAAAAAAACTGATCGCGATCAGCTTGAAAAGCAAGAAAAGAGATTGCGAGATTCTGAAACGGATCCTGAAAACCTTTTAAAAGGAAGGGTGCTATCCATAAAGCCTCAAGAGATACTTGTAGACCATGAAAATGATAACATTGTTTGCCAATTGCGAGGCGTCCTAAAAAAAGAAAAAAGCCAGCATAAAAACCTTGTCACTGTTGGTGATTTTGTCTTTTTTGAAAAAAATGCCGATGGAACCGGGTCTATTGTCAGGGTTGCTCCAAGGCATTCGGTCCTATCGCGCGCCGACAATTTATCCAGGCGCAAGGAGCAGCTGATCGCAGCTAATATTGATCAGGTGATCATTACAACTTCCGTGGTACTGCCTCCGATAAAGTCCTCGCTGGTCGACCGGTATGTGATTGCCACGCAAAAGGGCGGAATGAGCCCTGTTATCGTAGTGAACAAAATCGATCTGTTGAACGATCAAAGCGTCGATCCGATCCTTCGCGAAACTGAACAGGAAATTTATTCAGAATTCATTGCAGCCTATGAAAAGGTGGGAATTCCAGTCATAGCTGCCAGCATCGTTACCGGAGAAGGCATCGAAAAGCTCAAAGCGATCATGAAAGATAAAGCCTCCGTGTTCTCGGGACAATCAGGGGTAGGGAAATCATCTTTGATCAATTCCGCCACCGGCCTCGACTTAAAAACAGGCAACATAGTCGAAAAGACCAAGAAAGGGGCACACACGACAACCACAGCAAATTTAATGCGACTCTCATTCGGAGGCTGGTGCATTGATACCCCAGGAATTAAAAGCTTCGGCCTTTGGGACCTGAAGAAAGAAGATATTGAGCCTTATTTTGATGAAATACATCTTTGCGGGCGCAACTGCAAATATCCGGATTGTTCACATATGCTTGAGAAAGGCTGCGCTGTTATTGAAGCTGTAGAAAAAGGCGAAATTTCAGCGCTTAGGTATCAGTCCTACATATTTTTAATGGACAGTATCTCTAAAGAGCATTTAAGAAGATGAATAATGAAGCTGAAGACATCGACTTGGAAGATGAAGAAGAACAACTGATTTATAAGCCGTTCATTATTTTATTGATTGCAGTGATTTATTTTGTCTCAGGGAAACTTGGGCTGGCTCTTGCCCTTCCAAACACTAACGTCACCGCCATATGGCCGCCTTCTGGAGTCGCTTTAGCCGCAGTTCTTTTGCTCGGCTATCCTTGCCTAATATCAGTATTTTTAGGCTCGTTTTTTTTAAATATTTATGAATTATGGGGGATCGAAGTTGAGCCATTAACTCTCCACGCTGTGATCATGACAAGCTTCTTCATTGCTTTAGGCGCCCTTATTCAGGCAGCTGTCGGAGCATTCCTTATCCAAGAATATCTGCAAACAAAGAAATTTAGATCTAAAGTAAACTCTATTCTCACATTTATTTTTTTCACGTTCATTTCAACTCTAGTAAATTCCACAATTGGCACAATTTCAATCACAGCAGTTGGTTTGATACATCGATCAGAATTTATCAATGTGTGGTGGACCTGGTGGGTTGGCGACACTGCAGGAATACTTTTGATTACACCAATGGTATATGCCTGGATCCTTTTTCCATTACAAAGCCTTACCAAGAACAAAATTATAGAAGGCATATCCTTATTATCTCTTATGTTTTTAACTGTATTTCTCAGCGTAAAAGTTAATAATCATTTCGCCTATTTTTTATTCCCTTTGCTCATTTGGGCACTCCTGCGTTTTCAATTAGCAGGCGCAACTCTTGCCATTTTTTTAATTGATATTTTTGTTATCCTGAAAACAATCAATGGTTATGGATTTTTTGTCCACGAATCACTCAACGAATCGCTGATATCGCTGCAACTATTTATTATTACAAAAATTTCTATTATCCTAGTGTTATCAGCTAAAATCAGCCGGCGGACCTCAGCGATTTTTGTATGGCATGGATCTAACGAGACAATCCGCAGCTTATTGGAAAATATAAAAGAGAAAATTGTACACAGGTGATCTTTATGTCATATATAAAGTCCATAAAAGCAGTTGAAATTCTGGATTCCAGAGGCAATCCCACTCTCGAAGTCTTGTTGACCACAGACGATATCATGGCCAAAGCCTCAGTCCCTTCCGGTGCTTCCACGGGGCAAAATGAAGCTATTGAACTAAGGGACGGCGACAAAAGACGCTATCAAGGCAAAGGCGTCCAGCAAGCTGTCGCCCACGTCAACGGCGTCCTGTCACAGTTGTTGGTCGGAGAACATGTATTTGATCAGCGCCGCCTCGACTTGATGATGGTAGCCCTGGATGGTACCGAGAACAAAGGGCGCCTGGGAGCAAATGCAATTCTCGGGGCCTCTTTAGCCCTAGCACGGGCCGGAGCCCTTTGCGCCAGAATGCCGCTGTATCGGTATATCGGAGGCTGCGGTGCATATATTCTTCCCTGTCCAATGATGAATATTATCAACGGCGGAGCCCACGCCGATAATTCTTTGGATTTTCAGGAATTTATGATTAGGCCAGTCGGAGCGCCGACATTTAAAGAGGCCGTCCGATGGGGTGCAGAGGTATTCCATACACTAAAGAAAATACTCAAGGATGAAGGGCATGTGACTGCTGTTGGCGATGAGGGCGGATTTGCTCCCAACTTGAAAGACGACGAACAAGCTTTAAACATCATTATCAAGGCTATTGAAAAAGCGGGTTACAGGCCTGGAGCTGACATCACGCTAGCCCTTGATTGCGCCGCATCAGAATTTTATGACACCGTTTCAGGCAGATATCTGGAGAAGAAAAAGAAGCATCAGATGCAGCCGTTTGCTGAAAGAACTTCCAAAGAACAAATTCAATACTTAAAAAAATTGTGCGATAAATATCCGATTGATTCCATTGAAGACGGCCTGGCTGAAGATGATTGGGATGGCTGGCAAGAGCTCACAAAGGTTTTAGGCAAGGAAGTTCAGATTGTCGGCGATGACATTTTTGTCACCAATCCCAAATTCCTCAATAAAGGCATTGAAATGGGTGCTGGCAATGCAATTTTGATAAAACCAAATCAAATAGGAACGTTGACAGAGACCCTGGAGACCATCAGGATAGCCAATCAGAATGGCTATGCCAGCATCATTTCCCATCGTTCCGGCGAAACCGAAGACTGCATGATCGCTGACATCGCCGTCGCCACCAATGCCGGTCAGATCAAGACGGGCTCGCTATCCAGAATGGACCGCATCTCCAAATACAATCGCCTCATCTGCATCGAAGAAGGCCTGGGCGGCTATGGCGTCTACCAGGACAGCAACAAACACAAGATTAGATCTGCAAGCTTTGTGAGGTAATTTTTAGACACAGATGCCACAGATAACACAGATTGACACAGATAAATTCTTAGGAATTAAAATGTATCTGTGATGATCTGTGAAATCAGTGTTTAAGAAATATTCTTCAATTTTTTGAGCGCTTCTTCCCACTCCTTTAAATTATTTTCCATTTGTTCTTCTATGGGAATAGGCCGTCTATAATCATAAATTTTAATTCCATCCCATAAAACATCATAAGCCTTTTCAGTTAACAACATATCATGGAGCTGTTCTATAAAGTAAGAGTGAACATCAGAGGGCAGATCTGGCACCCAAAGCATTTTAAGAAACTCAGTTTCTGATGGCTCATCCTTGGCAAATCGGATAAAATATTGAAATAACATTGTTATGAAATATTGTTGAACTATTCCATTGATCCGTAACATTAAATCCTCATCAGAAATGACAACACTATTCAGATTCGCCGTCCTATAAGCATTTGCTCTAGACGACTCCTTACAAGCAATTACTCTAGGCAGTACGTCTTCAAGTTCACAAGGAAGAAGAAATTGACTTGTAAAAGCTTGGTAAAGAGGGTATACAGGTAATGTTTCTTTAAGGCTAACAGCATAAGTAACAATATTGTCATTAATAGCATGGCCGCTTGAAGGAATGACCAAATCTAACTCATCCTTTACCGCTTTTACTCTGATATCATAAGCTGTCCAGGATTCTTTATATAAAGCGATTGCTTTATGATCAGCTTCGTCGATTGCGCGTGGGAAAACCGTACCCACGCCAATCATTTCTTCGGTTTCATTTCTTGGCAGCGTTGGAAAAATGGATTGTGCAAAGGCTGTGATTGCTTTATCTCGATGCGCTTTATTAGAGGCTAGTGGAGATTCAAAACTATTGGGCTGTCCCTCAAATTTAATCGCTAATTGATTATTGGTACCGTGGCCGTGCTTTTTGTATGCTTGCAACAGTAAAGTGATATGGCTTGAATCATCAACCACCCAAGGTTCACCCTTTCCGTGTCTTACAAGTGCTTGCATAAGGCGTTCTTCATCAGTCGTTGTATTATTTCTTCTTTTTTCCCCTGCTTCCTTGGCAGCTGAGAAAATCGCTTGGGCATGTGTCCACCAGGCGGCTTCTTCAGAGAATCTTGATATTCTTACGTTGTTTGGCTTCTCTGACGATGCAGTAACAAATTCATTGCCCGAATTGCAAATGTTAAAAGAAACAATGCTACTCATTTATTTACCTTTATTTAATTTTAAAAGAAAAAGTTATATCATAAATTCTTATATAAATCAATAACTTTACAAACAATTCAATGAGCAAATTTTAACTAATTTAAATTAATAAAGAGAGTGACGCGTGTATGCCTACAACAAACTTTTACTATGATCAGCGAGCGTAGCGAGACTGATCTTTGGAGTGCTGCAGCTTGCTGCAGCTTTTAAATTGACGACGGATTTCATTGAATATCTTGATAAAAAAGAAGCCGCTGTTTTAAGGAAATAACACATTATTAAGATAAATAAGTTATTCTAATTCCCGATTGTGAAATTTAAAAGCTGCAGCAAGCTGCAGCACTCCTGAGTAACGTCGTTATTTTCCCGTCCCGACTGGTGGCTCATGTAAAGTTATCAATTATATTCGCATTAGCCCGTAAGGGCGTCTCTTTCGATAGCCCAGGTCAAGTGCGAGCGCGTAAGCGCGAGACACGCAGGCCTGGGTAAGGGAACATTTTGAAAAAGAGCCCCACAGGGGCGGCTCTCTTGATTGAGTCGCCCCTGTGGGGCTTTATTTCCAAACCTAATCTTTACCCAGGCCTGCGTGTCTCGCGCTAAAGCGCTCGCACTTGACCTGGGCTATCCTAAGAGTCGCCCTTCGGGCTAATGTGAATGTAATTGTCTCTGCAGGAAAAATCAAAGTACCTGAACACATTACCTAATGTTGTGAACAGCGCGCGGCGGCTGCTCTGGTGCTCCAAAGATCAGTCTCGCTTTGCTCTCTGATCATAGAAAAAGTTGTTGTAAGATGTAGTCTTGCAGCGCTCGCGTAAAAGTCAAAATGCATTTTGCCAAAAGATAGAAGCCCGAAGGGCTTCAACTGCAACAGCCCAGGGCATCGCCCTGGGGTGATTTAAATAAAATATTGCAGCCTGTAGGGCTGCTAGAAGATGTAGCAGCCCTACAGGCTGCAATAAATAATACAATACATTCCCCAGGGCGATGCCCTGGGCTGTTGCAGTTCAAGTCCTTCGGACTTTAGAATATTGTATATGTGACGCTTACGCGCTCGCTGATCATAGGAGAAGCTTTTAATTACTGAACGACACAATCTTTAGATGCGTCATTATTTTTTGGGCTCTTATTCGCTTTTTCGTCATCGCTTTCTTGAGTGTCATCTACTTCTTCGATCTGTGCTGTGTTTGCTGCAGTATTTGCAACATTATCTTCGTCATCTTGGTTATCAACATCAGGTGCATCCATATATTGAAATTGAAGGCCTAGCTGAGGGTCGTCGTTCAATCTTTTTAGAAAAGCTACATCTGCTTCTAATTTTTTCTTCATTTTCTCCTCTTCTGACATAGGCTCTCTATAATCATAGAATTCTACAAGTGTGTCCCAGAATCCTTCGTAATCTTGTTCGGTCAATAACATCTTATAGAGCATCTTGGTGATATCTTTTTGGAACTCCCCAGAAGATGCATTAGGTGGTAAAGCTGTTTGAAGAAATTCTTCTCCTGTTGGTTCACCTGTTGCACCATGTAAAAAGTATTGGCTTAATGACATTACAAAAAGCTGTTGAACAGCTCCATTTATACGTAGGATCAAATCTTCATTAGCAAGGACAACACTTGTCTGAATAGTATCTGATGCTTTAAAGGCAGTTATTCTTGGAGTGACATCCTCAAGTTGACAAGGAAGAAATCCGTTTATAAATGTTTGATACAAAGAATAAACTGGCAGTAATTCCTGAAAATTTATGCTGTAAGACACAATATTATCATTAATGGCATGGCCAGCAGGTGGGATCACTAAATCTATTTCAGTTTTTAGAGCTTTTGCCCTAGCATCATAAGCTGACCAAGATTCATTATAATAAGCAGCAGCTTTGTGATCTACTTCTCCAAGAGAGTGTAATTTTGTCACGACTCTTGTTTCATATTCATTTTGTTCTCTAGGCAGTTTTGGGAATATGGATTGCACAAAAGCAGTTATTGCTTTTTCTCTAAGCACTTTATTATATGCTGAGGGAAAACCATCAGTGTTGCGGGAATGTTTTTCAAACTGAACTGCTAATTGATTATTGATGCCATGGCCATGTTTTTTGAATGCTTGTAATAATAACCTAAAGCAAGGCATGTCTTCTTCTGAATGACTTCCTCTTTTTCTTCTTTTTTCATTCACTTCTTTGAAAGCCGTAAAAATCACTTGGGCATGTGTCCACCAGGCAGCTTCTTCAGAAAATCTGGAGATCCTTACGTTGTTAGGTTTGCCTGTTGATGCCGTGACAAATTCATTGCCCGGATTGCAAATATTAAAAGGTACAATACTACTCATTTTTTACTCCTATCTATTAAAAAATTATTTAAATTAAAAAGATAAAAAATAATAACATCTAAACCTTAGTAAGTCAATTGGTTAGTTAGTATTTATTAATAATTTAATTTAATAAAACGTAAATTTATAGAATTACACAAGGATCTGTACAACGACACTTTGATGGCGGCCGAACTTGTTGAGCTAGCTCTTCGTCATCATCATCAGAATGTTCTTTGATAGTCTCTATCGGTTCTGCAGAAGCATTATTTGCAGTTTTTGAAAACCCTATATTAGGAAGCTTAAAGGACCGTCTTGGATTTCTAAGCTCTTCATCAATTGGAAGCGCATCATACCTTCGCCAAAATTCGTCCCTAAACTCATCATCTCCTCCAAACCTTCTTTTCGCATTCTCGGCTGCTGAGTTGGGTCTATAATCATAGTACTCATATCCCGTATCTTTGGAATAATCTTCATCCGTCAATAACATTGCATGCAAATGTCCTATGATCGAATTTATATCACGACGTATTTGACGTTCTTGACTCTTAATAAGACAATCTCTAATGGCAAATATGTCAGCAGGAATTACAGGATATTTTATTCCCACTTCTCTGCCATTAGGCCATTCAGGATAAATTAATTGTATGAAAGTTTGTTGGACAATTCCATTAATGCGTAAACCTAAATCTTCATTTGAAATTGCTAACGTTTTCTGATCATTCGCCTTAAAATCAATTACTCTCTGTAAAACTTTTTCGAGAGGGCAAGGGAAAACCTTAGTAAAAGATCTAAATGCATAAAAAATGGGTAATGTTTTTTTAAAGCTAACTACATAAGTTGCAATATTCTCATTAATATCATGGCCTGAGGAAGGAATAAATATCGCTAACACAGCTTTTATACCATTAACCTTGCTGTCATAAGCTGCCCAGGATTGTTTATAAAAAGCAGTCACTTTGTGATCTTCTTCGCTGATAGGATGTGGTTTAAAACCAGATCTTTCTTCTTCATCACTTCTTGGTAGCTTGGGAAAAATTGCTTCTGCAAAAACAGTAATTGCCTTCTCACGGGAAACTTTATTGTGACCTGCGGGCGACCCCAAACTATGAGGCTGTCTCTCAAATTGAATGGCCAATTGATTATTGATGCCATGGCCATGTTTCTTAAATGCCTGCAGCAGTATTGTGAAATGCCTCATGTGAATAGGGTTTTGGCTTACTTCACCTTGAGAGTTACTTGCTTTTTTATTTTTCTCACCAACTTCCTGGGCTGCTAAAAAAATGGCTTGTGCCTGAGTCCACCAGGCAGCTTCTTCTGAAAACCTTGAAATTCTCAAATTATTAGGCTTATCTGAAGATGCAGTTACAAACTCATTACCTGGATTGCAAATATCAAAAGGAAAAGTAATTGTCATAGACTCTCTTTTTAATAAAAAATGATTTCATATCATCAAATAAAAAACAATTTAAGTCAATTTATTCATGAACCATTAAATTATAATAATGAATTACAAAATCAATGAACTTTTATTTTATCTGTGTTTATCTGTGCCATCTGTGGCATCTGTGTCTAAAAATTATCTACCAATTTTTGGGATGGAAGGCATCGGGATAGAAATTGATGATGTCCGATGCAGTAAGTGAATAAGACGCGAGGTCATCGGCTATCTATAATAATCTTAACAAATAAAAAATTAATAATCTTAACAAATAAAAAATTTCAAAAATTAGACCTCATAAATTATCTATTATTTATTAATAAAGCCGAGACAATAAATATTTTATATAAATATAAACAAATTTAATTAAATAAGTTTATAATAATAATAATAATAATAGGTGTTTATTCAATTTGAGGTATTTTATGTCCACAATTGGCGATTTTTCAAATAAAGGCCTGCCTGCACCACTTAATCCTGCAAATATCAATGATAAAGAACCAAAGAAGAAGGACGAGCCTACTGCTTCACCCTCCTCGGTATCGGCTGTTGCAAGGGATGCTTTAATTAAGGAAGCTGATATCCAGAGTCAGTCGGTTTCATCAAAACCGGCAATATCTTCTTCTAAACCTTCTAAATCAGGTAAATTGGAGACCATACCACAATCAACAAAAGGTCTTAGCCAAAATGAAATGGACGAATTAAGACTTGCTGTTGAAGAAGGAGAATTTGGAAAAATTTTAAGAAAGACTGATAAAATGAATTCAGCACAGCTTAGAGAGATAATTAGTTTAGCTGAGGACATGATGGCTCGCTGTGAAATTTTAGATGAAGATCGAAATAAAGAGCTTAATTTTCTAACAGATGAAAAACCAGAAAAAACAATAAAAAAGGATTTTAATCCAGAAGATACAATCAATATTAAGCGCCCAATTCCAAGAAGACCGAATCAGAATCAGACTAAGATAAAACCCTCAAATCAAAAACCAGCAGATGGGGCTGTTTTTCGACCTATTGATCCTGAGATAGAGATGTGGAAAGATTTTATTGATCGCTTACAAGAGAAGAGAAATTATAACTTTCAAAATAACTTTGATGATTCTCGTTATCAAGAATGTATAGATGAAATAAATGCTGGCTTTAAGCCAACATTTATAGGAAAAAAAAATAAAAATTCATCGTATGAAAGCATTTGCGATGAAAATTTAAAGAGAATGTTAGGTTATAGAAAAAAATTAGAAGGATATATGGAATCTTTAAGTCCCGAAAAACAGGCTAAATCTAGCTCTTTAGGTTATTTTAAAGAGAATGAAAAATTGATAGCAGAAGTTTCTGAATTAAAAAATCTTTTAATTAATTCCTCATAATCTATTTTTAGTGAATAATGTTTTGTTCTTAATTTAGTTTAGAGCTTTTGCTTTGCATTGCACTAAGGCTAAAAACTAAGAATTAAGAACTCGGTCACTTTCTTTACCAATTCTTGGGATTGAAAGCATCCGGATAGAAGTTGATGATGTCCGATGCTGTAAGTGAATAAGACGTGAGGTCATCGGCGGCGTATTCTCCGGAGATGCCATGCAGATACACGCCCAGGTAAGCAGCATCGCGGGGGGACAGCTTTTGAGCTAGCAAGGCGGCAATGGTCCCGGTAAGGACATCCCCGCTGCCGGCGGTTGCCATGCCCGGATCGCCTCTGGGATTAACAACGATGGGTTCACCGGGGTAGAAGATAAAAGTTGGGCCGCCCTTCAAGATCAAGGCGACATTTTTCTGGTTGGCATAAGCATGGCATTTCCACAGGAACTCTAAAGTGATCTCAGCTTCGGTGATATGCATCAGGCGCTTGAGCTCTCCCATATGCGGAGTCAGGACGCATTCTGCGGGCAACTTAAAATCTTTTGAGGACAAGACCGTGAGAGCATCGGCGTCCAGCACGGTGGGGACTTGGATCAGTGGGACCACAGAGCTGATAAGCTTTTGCATTTCTTCAGCCACGCTTAAGCCTGGGCCGACAAAAGCTGCCGAGGCGCGATTGATCGAGTCGGCAACAAAATTAACATCGTTAGGATCATAGGGAGTTTTAAGAAGCTCATATGGGCTGGCAGCGAGGACGTTTTCCATCCCATTCGGATATAGCAGACGCACAATTCCTGCTCCCGACCTTAATGCGCTAAGGGAAGCAAGCTGGCCCGCTCCAGGCATGGTAGGGGATCCTGACAACCCCACAACATAGCCGGCTTGGTATTTATTGCGGGTTCGCAAAATTTTGGGCATCAGCGGCTTCATGACATCTGGGGAAAGCATGACCATATCCGCATTGGCAGAGTCGATGAAAACTTGACTTAGGCCAAAGTCGACGTAAGACAGTTTACCGACATGATCCCAGCCATCGCGCAAAAAGTAACCCGTTTTTGGCAGGCCTAGGAAGACAGTTGTGTTTGCTACAATTGTAGAATCGGATGCTTTGCCCGTTTCGCCATTTAATCCTGAAGGGGTGTCAATGGCAATGATCGGCAGCTTGGCTTGATTGGCCGCATCAATGATGGAGGATACAGGCTCTTCTACTTCTCCATGAAATCCAGTTCCAAATATGCCATCGACAATAATGCCAGAAGAGGGCCAATTGATTTGCGAGGCATCGGTGATCTCTTCGGCGCTGCCGCCCTCGTTAACGAACCTTGAATAATTTTGTTTGCAAAGGTAGCTGCTTTCAGAGATAGGAAAAAGTTGATAAGCAGTGACAAAATAATCCAGGTGCAATAAATGTACGCCTGCCACATAGGCATCGCCGCCATTATTGCCTTTACCGCATAGTAGAACGATATGCTTGTTTAAATTATGTTTTTCAGCAAAGTCATGAATGGCCAAAGCGATTCCAGAACCGGCTTCTTCCATAAAATCGGATTCGGAAGCGCCTTCACGGTACGCTTGGGACTCAATCCGCTGCATTTGTTTGGCTGAAACAACTTTCATAGCGCCCTATAAGTGTTCCTCTTTAATTGTTCTATCCATAAGTGACTGCACGGCCTGTTTGATTGGCATGCCTTCATAAAGGATCTTATACACTGTTTCGGTGATTGGCATAGGGACATTTAATTGTTTGCTCAGCTGAATAGCTGAAACACACGTGTAAGCCCCTTCCACAACCATGCCGATTTTATGTTGCGCTTCCTCGATAGTGAGCCCCTGGGCCAGCAAATAGCCAAACCGGCAATTGCGGCTGATCAAGGATCCGCAGGTAAGACACACGTCTCCCATGCCGGAAAGGCCGCTCAAGGTTTCGGGACGGCAACCTTCGGCAACGGCCAGTTTTCGGATTTCATGGAGTCCTCGGGTCATTATGGCTGCTTTTGTGCTGTAGCCTAGCCCTAGGCCCTCGGCAATGCCGCAAGCAATAGCAATGATGTTTTTCAAGGCTCCGCCATAGGCCACGCCTTCAACGTCTTGGTTGGGATAAACTCGGAATGTGCGCGTTGTAAAAATATCGCAGACCTCTTTCAGGACATTGGGATTATAAGCCGCCACCACGACAGAAGTAGGCAATCCTTTGATGACTTCTACTGCATAGCTGGGGCCGCTTAAAAAAGCAATTTTAGATTTGATGCCTTCGCCCAGAATTTCTATTAATACTTTAGGAAGTATTAAACCACTATTTTGTTCAATTCCTTTGGAAGTCAATACGATTGGACAGTTGGGGATTTTAATTTTTTTGACTTGTTCGAATACGGGGCGAATTCCGGCAGACGTCACTGACTCTACTAGTAGATCAATCCCATTCAGGGCTTCTGCCATATTCGTTGTGAATGACATGTTATCGGGAGCTCGTATTCCTTTTAAATGCGGGTGCTCTCTGGTTTTCGTAAGGACTTCAGCAAGCTCTTTGTCTCTGGTCCAGGAAATGACTTGATAGCCTTTTGAAGCCAGAAGCGAGGCTAGGCAAAACCCCCAGGTGCCAGCTCCTAAAAATCCAATTTTCATGATCGTCGTTCCTCTTAAAGCCCCATCATACAAAAGAGGCTATTGAATGCCAACAATTTAAAAACAAACCACAAAGACACAAAAACACAAAGTGAAAAAGGAAAAAAGGAATTCAGAATCCAGAATCCAGAATTCAGAATGGGAATGAAGAATACAGATTTTTTTCTGCAATTCTGTTTTCTGGATTCTGAATTCTGGATTCCAATCTCTTATGGATTGATGTAAGATTCGTCTGGCAGAGGCTTGCCTTTCCAATTAGACAGCAGTTCTTTAGTGGGGTAGTGAAAGTCTTGAGAAAGCTCGAAGGTTTTACCTTCGGCATCCAGGCCGCTGATTCTTTTGAATGTGATACGATCAAGGTTCAAGAGGGCCTTTTGGACCGTTTCCAGGGAATCCTGGCCTTCCACATTTTTTAGAGGGGCGAAGCAGAGCTCTCTTGGATAGACCAAAGCAGACACTTTATCAGCATAAGGGAGGAGGTCGAAGATGAAGCGTTCAAATTTCCAGATTTTTACTGGATTATCGTTGCTTAAGCTTTTTAGGGCAGTATGCAGGGTCAATTGCTGATGCGCTGCCTTTTCAATAAAGAGCATATTAAAGCAAAACAAGCTGATATTGGCGCAGCGATGTTTAAGGTAGCCGTTTGCATCTTTCGCTAAGGCATCTTCCTTGGAAATCTCTGAATACTCGATAACGCCCGCCTTGCCGCCATTTCTGATGATCACTCCGACTTTTTCCATCGGATCAATTCTCTCGACAGATTTTAAGGTAATTTCATCATTTTGCCTGATATGAAAGCCCATTAGCTCGGCATCAAAAGGATCGGCAAGAGGATTGTCGATTAACACATAGTTGACGTGTTTAATTCCATTTTTTTGCCATTCTTTCCAGATTCCAGAATGATAAAAGTGATAGAGTGAAAAGCCATTGCCATCGGGTCCTTTGGCAAGCTTGTCATTTTGGTCTAGAAGCATGTTTCCATTAGCATCTAAAAAAGGCAGCATGCTTTGGGTAAAAAAGCTGACTTGGCCAGGCTGCAAACCAAAATAATTATTCTTCTTAAAATAGCTGACCGTTTCATCATGATTTAATGGCGAGGTCATAATCGCTAAAGAAAGCGGGCGATCGGCCTGCTTGCTGGCGGCTGCTGTTTTCTCGGCAAATAACTGGAAGAGACTTTTATTTTTAATCACCGATACAGGAAAAAGCCCTTTGGGAGCAGTAGAACGAAAACGGGTTCCCTGGCCTCCCGCGATTAGCAAACAACCTACTTTCCCTTCCGATATAGCCTTAAGACCCTTTTCATAATCATCAACATTGCCTGATATTGAGAATTGATCAAAAACTTCAATCTTTAAGTCTTTCTTCGTTTGTTGATTTAAAATGGCTTTCTGCTCTTTGAAAATAGATGTGTCAATCGACGCAATATCGTTAAGAAACTGCTTTTGTTTTTCATCTGTTAGATTTTCCCAATTGTCGAGCAAATGCTGTTGCCCAACTTCACCGAGCATCTCATAGGCTTGATCGTATGTCATGTTTGTCATCGCGGTAAAAATTAAAGAGGTCCATAGAACCGTACTCCAAAGAGCAAGTCGCTTGGCTCCTTTGCTCAAGGATAAAATTTGTTTTAAAACGAGCTGCGAGCAAAGCGAGACAGCTCTTTGGAGTGCGGTGCTATGCACCGCTTTCAAAAATTTAAAAATCATCTATTACATTAACCTTATCTATTTTAAAGCTTGAAACTAACTTTTTAAATCCATCAGAAGCATTTTTTTCAAACCAACTTGCAGAACACCAAGGATAATGAGTTGCAATTTTGACTAAACCATGTTTAATAGGATTGTTTATAACATAATGCAGTCTTGATAAATATGACTTTTGAAAACTGAGATGTGTATCCCAATATTGATGCCAAACTTTTCTATTTATTTGTTTATCAACATCATTAATATGTTTAGCTGTTTGATAATGGAATTCTCCAATAAATGTTGGCAAGTTGCTTGGATCTTCAGCAGATTCCCCAATAAAGTGGTAATGATTACTGAAAATAGCCCATGCTTGCAAATTCCATAAATATTTCTCTGAAAGCTGCATCAAAGCGTTTTGTACAAAATCTAAGTTCTCCGGATCTTTAAATAAATGCTTTTTTAAATAGGTTGCTCCAGTAATCATGTATGTTCCTTTCTCGCTTACTAAATGCTTAGGAGCATGGTGCCAATCATTCATAAATAAAATACAAAAATTATAATATAAATCTTTTGCCAAAAATAATTTTACTTATCAAGGAATTAATAAATATTAAAGCGGTGCAAAGCACCGCACTCCAAAGAGCTGTCTCGCTTCGCTCGCAGCTCGTACTAAAAGTTAATTATTTTTTTTCGAGCTCGGTTGCATATTTCAGAAGGCCGGAAAGGAGGATGTTGGCGCTCCTTTCGATGACCATTTCCCGGCTGCCAAAACCTCGGAATTTCCAAATGTGAGGCTTAACCCCTTTTTTGCCGACCGCGCACCAGATTGTTCCTACGGGTTTTTCTGGGGTGCCTCCGCTGGGGCCGGCAATGCCGGTGACGGCAGCTCCATAATCCGAGTTGATTTTAGCTAATAAGCCTGACAGCATTGCCTCAACAACTTCTTCGCTTACCGCGCCTTTTGCTTCTATCAGAGATTTGGGGACATTCAAAAGCTGTGATTTCAATTCATTGGAGTAAACGACTAATGATCCCAAAAAGTATTGAGAAGCCCCGGCAATCTTGGTCAACTTTGACGAAACAGTGCCTCCTGAACAAGATTCTGCAAGAGAAAGCGTAAGTTTTTTAGAAATAAAGAAATTGTGAATGGCCTCCTCAATTTTTCCTGAGGCAGCATCAAAGGCGTTTTCTCCGAACATTTCAAATAGAAGCTTATAAGGCTTTTCTAGGATCTTATGAGCTTCCTCAGCATCAGTGCATTGGGTCGACATATGAACCCCAAGCAGCTTTTGGCCAGGGTAGATGCCGAATTCGACATTTGGGCATTCTACCTGCAGCTGCCTGAGAATAGGGTCTACGGTGGACTCAGGCTTGTCGAAAATGTTCAACCGCTTATTAAAAAAACGCTTTTCAGCTGGCAACACTTTCCTTAAATAGGGCAGGACACCTTCCGCCCACAATGTTTTCATCTCTGGAGGAACGCCAGGAAGCAAAATTAATGTGGACTTTTCGTTTTTAAAAATGAGTCCCGGAGCTGTACCCACAGGGTTTCTTAATACTATTGCTTTGTCTGGAACTGTGGCCTGGTCTTTTAAGCTCGGCAGGGCGCCGCCATAACGATTGTTCAATTCTTCATACACTTTTTCATCAAAATGAAATCCGGATCCAAAGATATCCGCAGCAATTTTTCTGGTGATATCGTCGCAGGTTGGGCCTAGCCCGCCGGTGCATATGACAATATCGCTGCGGTTTAATGAGATTTCCAGCCCGCTTTTCAAAATCGCTTCATCATCCGGCAATACTGTATGCCGCTGTACACGCCACCCTTCTTTCAACAAAGCTTCGCTAAGAAAAGCGGCATTGGTGTTGATGACAAATCCTGAAAGGATCTCATTGCCGATCGCGATGACTTCTATTTTCATATAACCACCTGGAGGCCTTTTTTATGAAGCTGGGGGTGGTTGTTGATCCAGCTTATGCATTGCTTGCCCAATCTTACCGGAATGGTAATCTTTTTGCCTTCGGCCAGAAAGGAAGTAGGAATAGTAGAGTTCCTGGCCCAAAGCTGCAATTTTCGAAATAGCGGAGTGTTTAGAAACGCCGCATCCACCTGCATAATTTCTTTGGTTTTGCCATCTTGATAAAGCTGTGGATAGGAAAATTGCAGTCCCCAGGTGATGCTATCAGCTCCAAAGGTCATCGACCGGAATTTGCCGTCCGCTTTGGAGTAATCCATACGGTGAGCCTGCACTTGTATGACAGGCTTTTCGATGCGCACAAGTTGCTTGCCGGGTTCTATTGGAACAGCAAAAAGCACTTCAGGAGTTACTGTCAACACCGAAGAAAAGATCTTTCGAAATTTCGCTTCGTCTGGAAGAGCTCCCTTTTTCAGGGTATCAACATATTCTCGATAATGTTTTAAAAATTCGTCTTTGGAAATGATCTCTTCGCCATTGGCTGTGATAGTGCCTACAGAGTAAATATAAAAATCTTGAAGCTCTGCAAACAGGCCTTCCATTTCAGCGGCTTCAACCAGCATTTGACTGCTGATCCATTTACTTGCCTGCAAGGGACTTTTTTCTTTCAGAGTGCTGACAGGAATTTGAGGGTCCTTCATAGAAGATCACTTCGATTTTTCATAGGCTGCTTTATTGCCCCAAGAACCTATGAGGAGCCATGAAATGCCTATAAATATTGTAGCGTCGGCGATATTAAATACCGGATAATCATATCCCCACAGGATAAAGTGGAACATATCTATTACATGGCCATAAATAAAATAATCGACCACATTCCCTAGGGCTCCAGCGATGATCAATACTAGCGGAATTTGCCAAGCGGACCTTTTATTGAAAAAAGCAACATAAATGATCATGGATATGATCAAAATGATCCTAAGGGCCAGCAAATAAAGCTGGAAGTCAGCGAATGCTCCCCAAGCCGCCCCTTTATTGGCAGCGTGGTTGAGTGAAAAATCAATACCTAGGAAATTATGGAAAACAGGTATGCCTCCAAATGGATATGAGTAAGAACTATATCCAAGCGGTATGTGGTTAAAGACATACTGCTTTGTGATAAAATCGGTCAGAAATAGGGCGAGACCCAATGCAATAACAAGGAAATACCTGTTTGACAACCACATGCGCTATAGAAGTCCGCGTTCAAGTTTTTCTTGCGCTTTGACTGTCATCGTAGCGTATGGGACCGCTTCAAGGCGGGAAACCGAGATCTCTTCACCGGTAATATCGCAAATGCCGTAGGTATTCTCGTCAATTTTTTCTAAAGCCCTGTCAATATGACGTAGGACATTAAATTCTTGACTGGTCAGCTCAAGGCTGATCGTTCGGTCAAAATCGTCCGTGCCTTTATCGGCCTGATGCTGTGAGTAGCCGCCGATCTCGTCAGGCTTCTTCACTTCGTCGGTCGTACCTTTCAAAGAGTTTGTGAGGCGATAGCGCATTTCCTCTAACACTTTTTTGAATTTGGCAATTTCATTTTTTTTAAGTGGCACGGCTGCCTCCTTTTTTTCCATATGCGTTAGCGATTTCAAGGCCATCTTTTGGCTGAATGGATTGAATCGCTTCCATTAATTCATTTACGTTTTTAAATCTACGGTATACACAAGCAAAGCGAATATATGCAATAGGATCTAATGCTTGCAAGTGCTTCATGACAATTTCACCGAGTTCAGTGGTGGTAATTTCTTGCACTTGCTTTTGCAGAAGTTCCATGGTAATTTGCGACGCTAGAGCATTCACCTGATCGTGGCTAATGCTCGTATGGCGGCACGCAGCTTCGAGTCCCTTTCTTAACTTCTGCTGTTCGAAGTCTTCATATCGGCCATCGCGCTTATGAACTTGCATTACTAATTCAATGGTCTCAAATGTCGTAAATCTTCGCAAGCATTGTAAACATTCGCGCCGTCTTCTCACGGCATTCATTTCAATGGCCTCTCGCGAATCAGTGACTTTCAATTCTTCATGATTACAAAATGGGCATTTCATTTTTTACCTAATTCGCCTGTGTCATAAATTTTACTATGTTGTCATAAATGAATCAATAAAGAATTCAGAATACAGAATTCAGAATCCAGAATCCAGAATTGAGGATAAAACAATTCCCATTCTGAATTCTGAATTCTGGATTCTGTATTCCTTTTTATCTGAAAACATTCATAACAGAATTCAGAATCCAGAATCCAGAATTGAGGATAAAACAATTCCCATTCTGAATTCTGGATTCTGTATTCCTTTTTATCTGAAAACATTCATATACGCATAGTCCGCCATTTCGAGCATTTCGCGGTCGCCGACGCTGTCGCCATAAGCATAGAGGATATAGTCTTCTTTTCGACCGAGGAGAGCCTCTAACCGTCGGGCTTTTTCGGGCCCACGGCAATTTAAGCCCTGCAGGTTCCCGGTCATCAGACCATTGGAGACTTCGCAAATAGATGTGATCGAATGCTGAAAGCCCATTTTTTCAGCCCAGGGCTTCAAATAAACGTCGAGATTAGCACTGACCAAGATGCATTCATGCCCTTTCTTTTGATGCCATTGAATGCGCTGAAGGGCGGCTGGCCTGACGATCTTATTGAGATCATGAAGAGCAAACTCAGTACCCTTCTCACAAAGCGTTGAGTAAGGAGTATTTTGAAAAAAACGCCTTAAAATTTTCTCTTTGACATCCTGACGAGAGTATTGGCCTAAAAGAAATCCCGTCAGGCATGGGATTTCCTGTAATAGACCTTTGCAGGTTTTTATCAAACCAAAATTATATTTTAAAAAAGGAACCAAAGAATCGGAATACGTGATTGTTCCATCGAAATCAAATGCAGCATACTTTTTTTTAAACTCATCACTCATTGCTCATTGCTCATTGTTCATTGCTCAATTATTGAACTTCAAAGTATTTAACACAATGGCAATTGACAACAGCCAAAGCATTGATTATCCTAGACGTATGAAGAAAAAAAACGTATTGGTCACAGGAGCAGCCGGTTTCATCGGCTTTCATGTCGCACAGGCATTGTCATCGAGAGGCGATGCTGTCGCTGGACTTGATAATTTTAATAATTACTATACTCCTGCCCTAAAGCGTAAGAGATCTGAGATCTTATCTAACCGAAGGATTCCAGTAATTGAGGCCGATGTTTGCGATTTTGAAACTCTGAAGAAGATCATCAAAGAAAGGTCAATAACCCATATCGTACACTTGGCTGCACAAGCAGGCGTGCGCTATTCCTTGCAAAATCCCCATGCTTATATTAAAGCCAATTTGGAAGGATTTTTAAATATCCTTGAAATCTGCAAGGAAAATCCTTCGATTAAGCTGACTTATGCTTCATCTTCTTCGGTCTATGGGCTCAATGAAAAAGTGCCTTTTTCTATAGATGATCGAACCGACAAGCAGGCTAGTTTGTATGGCGTGACTAAAAAAACCAACGAGTTGATGGCAGAGACATACGCTCATTTGTATGGTATTAGTGCCATTGGACTACGCTTCTTTACAGTCTATGGACCCTGGGGCAGGCCGGATATGGCCTATTATTCCTTTACCAAAGCAATACTAGAGAACAAGCCCATAGATATCTACAACCATGGCAAGATGAAAAGAGACTTTACTTATATCGACGATATCGTACAAGGAACTATCGAGGCTAATGATCTAGATTCCAAGCATGCCATTTTCAACTTAGGCAATAACAATCCAGTTGAATTGGGTCATTTCATCAATGTTATCGAAAAAGCAGTGGGCAAAGAGGCGAATAAGCGCTATCTGCCCATGCAGCCAGGCGATGTCATCTCAACCTTTGCCGACATTAAAGAAAGCTCGCAACAACTTTCCTTCAAGCCAACAACCTCCATAGAAGAGGGCATCCCCCATTTTGTTGAATGGTACCTCTCGCAAGGTCAGTATATTTAAGAAGACAGAAGTCAGAAGTCAGAAGCCAGAAGACAGAAGACAGAATTGCGTATCCAGGGCGTCCCGCCCTGGCGTCGAGGAATACATGTTGCCAGGGCGGGACGCCCTGGATACGCAATTCTGTCTTCTGGCTTCTGGCTTCTGACTTCCGTCCTCTGCATGAATTTTATAGTTTTTCTTTTCAAAATTTCCTGTAACACTTACCATGTGATTCTATTTAAAAGTCGGTACCTTATGCATTATTTATCTCTGCTGTTTCTTTTGACATTATTAGCAGGCTGCTACCCAAAGCATGTGCCTCCGCAAAGAGATCCCAAGTGGCTAGCTAACAGAGAGGTTTTAAAAGAACGACCAAGCGATGCATTGACTTTTGCCGTTGAGGAATATGCGGTGGGGTTAAAATATGACAAAAGACTTCATTTAGAGCATGCTTATGCCTGCGTCAATGAAGAAGGACCTATCATCAAATTGGAATTTATCACACAGCATATCCTAGAGCTATGTGAAGCGCGGCAGCTGCTTGTTGATGTTGTAGAGGGCCTGGTTGATAAGTTGAATACCAACTATATCGAAGAAGAATTCCGTCCATATCCATTTGCAGCCAATCAAATTGAATTGAAGATTATTTTTGAAAGCTTTTATGTCATCTATGACGATCCGATGTATATCGGAGAGATCGTTCTTGAAGATGGCATGTCCTACTTCTATGCTGCAAACGTAAAAAATGATAAACTCGATTGCTGGGATGCCCATCAAGAGCCTTATTTCAAAAGCGCTTCTATAGCCCATGCTCAGCGCACAGCTGAAAAAGAATACAAGATGGCGCATCAAAAGCCTGCATCGGCATTGGGTAAAGACATCTACCGTCCTGAGATCGTCTCCCCTTATCGCCAAGGCCTCTTAAGATATTAAGAAAGGCAGGAATCCAGAATTCAGAATTCAGAATACAGAATTCAGAATAAGTTGCTTATAGGCTTATTTAATTATCAAGCTTATGAAGTCCAAAAAAAATTAACCACAGAGACACAGAGAAAATATGGACGATATTGCGTATTCAGGCCGTCCCGGCCTGTTAGTAGTCAGGCCGGGACGGCCTGAATACGCAATATTTTCTCTGTGTCTCTGTGGTTATTTTTTTTAGTTTATCCTCAATAGCTTGAGGAAACTCACTCGTCTTCATCATTGAAGCGTTAGCCCACGCAACGGATTGTCAATATTTCTATTATCTTTTTTCACCCATAAAAACCTTTTGTTTATTAATTTAAAAAAAAATTAACTAATAATTAAAAAAATGCAATAATAAGGTTAATAACACATTTTATACACCAATTTACTTTAATAAAGAGGTGATTTATGAGTGTTGAAGCAAGCAAAAGCCCTGACCTCAGTCAAACTGGTTTTGTTCAGATTCAAACAGATTTGAAACAACTGGCACAATTTACGTTTGGAGAAATGGCTGTGGCGAGAAATCCCCCACAAGCATTAACCGGTACACCCTCAGAAAAGATAGCCAGTATCCTCAGTTCACTTTACACTGATGTTGCCACTATCGAAGCTACTGGAAAGCCCTTATCTGACAGAAGATACGTCTTAGAAGAAGCCGGCAAGATTCTGGATGAAGTGAGCAAACTTGAAGGATCTGGTGAGACATCTGCCAAAGAAAAGGACCAGAAATCAAGCAAGGGCAATGTCGATGAGACAAACGACCCCATTGCGATGTGCCGCGCTTTCTTAGATAAAAAGAAAGAGCAGGTCGATAAAGAAATACTCGATGATTTCAGAAGCAAAATAGACCAAATTCCTATTCAAGATAATAACGAACCTTTTAAACCCACTGCTGAGGTATGCAAATTACTAAATGCTCTACCCTCTGATATAATAAAAAAAGCAGGTTCTGGTTATGATTTATACCCTGGCAATGCTAAAATTAAAATGATCCTAGATGGCTTATTTTTTAAACTGTGCTGGGACCCCACTAGTGATGGTGGCGATGTAAGGCATATAAAAAAAATTTTCCCCCTTGAAAACCCATTAACGAGTGCTACCATCGATTATATTATGAAGGTAATCGATAAGAATAGTTGGTTAGTTAATAGGGTCATTGAAAGCTATAATGCCCTTAAAAATCATGCAAAGCCACAAGACGCCTTTGAAGCTGCTGTATACTTTGCACGAAAATTTCATGATCAACCGATAGGTCCCACCCCAAAAGAGATGATGGCTGTCCTTGAATATTTCAAAAATAATTTAATGGGAGAGCATAAACCTGCATTTACTGATATAGAGTTCCCTTGTACAGCAAATGCATTAAAAGAAAACATCGGGGTTTATAAGTTAAGACTAAAAGAATTGAAAACTTCGATAGACATTGCAAAAAAGATCGACAAAAGTTTAGACGCAAGTTTGCTTCAAAAAGATTTTTTGACAGAGGGTGATCTTGATTATTTAGAAAATCTCAACACACAAATTCTAGCACAAACAGAAGATTTCCAAAAGGTCGTTGATGACCCTAATCTAAAGCCCGATGAAAAAATTAAAGCTCTTAAGACTTTAAATTCATTAATGGTCTCGAATATAGAAAAGGCGCAGAAAATTTTACCTAATGCGAAATTAGCTATAGAATGGATGAGGCATATCGCTGACACTATTGATTCTTATGAAAAACCAGAGTAAGCCCTTTACTTTTATCTGCATTTATCTACTGTTATCTGTGCTATCAGCGTTCGAACTTCTTTGCGCCTTTGCGTCCTTTGCGTTTAAAAAAATCATTCGTCTTCATCATTGAAGCGGTAGCCTACGCCTCGAACGGTCTCAATGCCTTCGAAGTTAGGGCCCAGCTTTCTGCGCAGAGCAGCAACGTGAACGTCGATATTTCTATCAACAATGAAAGAATCGCTATTGGGGATCTCGTCTAAGAGTTGGCTGCGGCTTAACACCTTCCCTCTATGTTTTAACATCTTTTTTAGGATGCTGAACTCAGAAAGAGTGAGGGGAATGGTTTTGCCTTTCTTCAACAGCTGATAGCTTTCCAGATCAAGGGTGAACTGACCAAAAGTGAGGGATTTGGCCCCGCTTTCTTTTTCAGGCATATCCTTGCCGCGTCTTAACACCGCACGGATCCTTGACAACAGCACTTTGACCGAAAAGGGCTTGCTTACGTAGTCATCAGCACCAAGTTCTAAACCGAGGATGACATCGACTTCTTCGCTTCTTGCCGAGATCATAATCACCGGAATATCTCTTGTTTCGGCGGCCGCTTTAATTTTTCGGCAGACATCGAGCCCGCTTTGGCCTGGCAGCATGATATCTAAGATGACGAGATCGGGTTTTTCTCTTGCAACAGCTCTTAGGCCATTAAGTCCATCAGCTTCCACAACAGTCTTGTAGCCGGCAAGCTCGGTTTGCAGCTTGATCAGTGCAGCAATATCTTCTTCATCTTCAATTAATAATATCTTTAATTTTTGCATATATTAAACGCTTGACGCTCCATAAAATTTTATTAATTCGTCAGCCCTTCTATCGTTCTTTTGCTTGAGCTGTTCATAAATTTTTAAGGCAGGCCCGTTCATAGAGAGCTGAAAATAAAGCTTTCCAAGGCGGCATAAAGCATCATCGTCGTCAGGATTGATTTTCAAATAGCTTTCATATTCACGAATTTCATCTTTGGTCATTTTTAATTCGCGATAAATATCGGCCAGCTGTAAATGGGCCCAGGGCTCTCTGTCGGAAATTTCTAGAACTATATTAAGCTCTGAAATGGCCTTCTGTGCGGCAGATTGGTATTTTGCTTGGAACGCCTTTGCAGTTGGGTTCTCGGTCATGATATATTCGCCATTATTGCTTGCTTGTCCCTTATATAAGCAAGCCAAAGCCATGTAAGCATTCGCTAATGATGCATGCGCCGACAATGTTGTTGGAGCGCACTTCACAAGCTTAATATTCTCTTCAATGGCAGTCTGCAAAAGCATCTCTTGCATGTTAAGGACATCATCGCTATGGCACCAGGAACTGAATTTTTGCAAATAGGGCAAAAGGAAATTCAGGTATTCAGGTAATGTGTAGACAGTATTTTCCTTATTTTGCAGTCTCTCGGCAAAACGGGTGCAGGAATCCGCTAAAGCAACATAATGTTCCGGAGTCCCTTCGTGGTAATTGATCAGGCTTTTGCATGCCTTGATATAGCGCTCCTTAATTTCCTGATATTGTTCAGGCTGCTTTGCCTGCAGATAGAGCTTCAAAATAAAGTATGAGAAGAAAGTGAGGAAGACCAAAGCCAAGCTTGTCGCCAATACGGCCGACTGAGCTAAGAAGGTAAAGAATATGACTAAAAACAAAAATTCGAGAATGCCCAATGAGAGAAAGAAAGCATTAAAGACTGTGTAAGACCTGATCATATTGTCAAACTGGGGCAATATCGCATCAATGACCGGATCAACTTTAAAATTTTTTATCGCTGATTTTTTCTCGCTCTTTACACGCTGGGTTTCTTCAACTGTTGCAATGCTCATCGAATATACCTTCAAAAAGGCTCAGGGACTACTGAGCGGGTTCTGCCACCGGCGCTTTGACTCCCAAATCACGTGTCAGCTCTTCCTGGTAGAAGATCAGCAGGCCGGGGAATACAATCGCTAAGGACAGATAATACTGCCAGGTCACCATTTCGCCAAGAAATATCCAACCGAACAGAGCAGTAAATATCGGAGTTGTAAATCCTGCAAAGGACATGAAGGTTGCTGAAAAACGGCGCAGTAAGACGCCATAAAGGTTATAGCAGATTAAATTGGATATGATGATAAGCAGCACTGCGCACTCTAAGAAAGGAACATATTCTGTAACCGGGAAAGGGTTCCAATCTTCAACGAGATAAGAATGACCTAAGGAGAGGACGCCGCCAATCAACATGCTCAATCCGTTGGCCATAAATGGCGAGTAGCCGCCGTCTCTCACGAGCTGCTTTAAGAGGATCCAACCGTATACGCTGAAGACAGCCGCGCCAATTACCGCGATCTCTGCCCATGAGAACATGAAGAATTGACCGGTAAGTTCTTCCGAGCCGCTGTGGCTGAGAAGCATTGGGAGAATTCCAACAAAACCAATTGCCAGGCCAAGCCATTTTTTCCAGCTCATCCTTTCAGCGAATATAAAATAGGAGAAAAGCGCGGAAAGGAATGGTGATAAGCTGTAAATGAAGCCTGTTTTGATCGAGGTCATGTATTTCATGCCCCAAAATTCAAAGACGTTTGTAAGATAGATGTTAAAGATCGCCAGGCAGAGCAGCTGCTTGAGGTGGATTCTGTTGAATTTGAAGCCATCTTTATGGAAAAAATATTGATATCCAAGAAGGATAACTCCCGCTAGGGCCATTCTAATACCAACGAAAAAGAAGGGTTGAGTGAATTCCAAACCTGTTTTAGATATGGTGAAGACACTTGCAA
>Ga0207147_1033_pt1 | contig 27568 bp, 19 predicted proteins | sample Alteio_BWMinHeat_33_FD_153551 | JGI IMG/M metagenome (GOLD analysis project Ga0207147, IMG submission 153551) | Enriched cells from forest soil in Barre Woods Harvard Forest LTER site, Petersham, Massachusetts, United States -... | ecosystem: Environmental > Terrestrial > Soil > Temperate forest >... | reverse complement strand
ACGGGAACATTCCGCAGCCTCAAAATGAAATATTTTGGCTTTTTTTCAAGACTGTCTAAAGTCTCATCGAGTATGTTGGCAACGCTATAAAAGAATGGGCCTTTCAATTCAAAAATTGTCACATCTTCCGGCACATCTTTTCTAAATAATATATCAGAGTCATCCTCAGAGCTCATCTCCTTCTCATTTTCATCCAGCAATACTTTGCAGACTTCAACTGTCGTATTATCAGTCAGTTTTTTCAAAAATAAAAATGCTGCCAAGATAACACCAACCTGAAGAGCAACTGTAAGGTCAATTAAAACTGTTAATGCGAAAGTAATTAATAAAATCACAGCTTCGCTTTTCGGCCCCTTTAAAATAGAAAAAAAGTGAGGAAGTTCGCTCATATTCCACGCAACATAAATCAAAATGCCCGATAGTGCGGCTAAAGGGATTTTAGCTGCAAAAGGCGCAAAAAACAGCATCAATAACAAAATAGTCAACGCATGGACCATCCCAGCCACAGGCGTTTTCGCTCCCAAACGTATGTTAGCTGATGTCCTGGCAATGGCTCCAGTTGCAGATATGCCCCCGAAAATAACTGAACCAATGTTAGCAAACCCTTGAGCAATAAGCTCGCAATTCGACCGATGTTTATGTCCTGTCAAACCATCAGCTATCATCGCAGATAAAAGCGATTCAATAGCCCCTAAAAGCAGTATCGAAATAGCATCCGGGAAAAGCAGCTGGATTTTCTCCCATGTCAAAGATGGCAATGAGGGTACCGGCAATGAGCTGGGCAGATCTCCAAATTTGGATTGCACTGTTTCAATAGGCAGGTTAAAAAAATGAGCGCATGCTGTCGCGGCAATGATAGCAATAATGGCTCCAGGCAAACGTGGCAGATATTTTCTCATTAAAAACATCGAAGCCAGGACTGACATTGAAATAGCAAGAGCTGACGGATTCCAAGTGTGTATAAATTGGCAGTATATTCCACATTTTTCTAAAAACTCTGGAGGCAACTTATCAAGTTCAAGTCCCAAAAAATCCTTGATCTGTGAAGAAAAAATGACCAACGCAATTCCTGCTGTAAACCCTGTTGTTACAGGATAGGGAATAAATTTTAATAAAATTCCGAACCTGGCCAATCCCATTATAATCATCATAATGCCGGCCATTAAAGTGGCTATCGCTAATCCCTCATAACCATGGCGTTGAACAATGCCATAGACTATGACTACAAAGGCTCCTGTAGGCCCGCCAATCTGCACACGGCTGCCTCCGAGCAAAGAAATCAAAAAGCCTGCCACAATAGCTGTGAATAAACCTCGTTCTGGTGTAACGCCAGAGGCAATTGCAAAAGCTAGCGCTAAAGGAACTGAAATAATTCCCACGCTTATTCCTGCGATGAGATCTTTGCTGAAAAAAGACCAGCTATACCCTTCTTTGAAGCACTGGATCGTTTTTGGGATGTAATCTTTTGAAAACATAATGATTCCCTTCAAATTGAAATAAAATTCTGCTATATAATTTAATTAGTTTCAACATTAATTCATTATTTTTTAAAAAACCCAATAAATACTATATGGAGTTCAATTAATAAAAGCCTTGAGAATTTTCTTGGTGAGTTATTAGACGATATCGTAGTGTAATCATCGAGGATAATATGGACACATTCGATTTAAGATTATGGCCCGGCTTTGCCGAAGCAGGCGGAAACACTTCATCTTCAGCTGTCATCGATCAAGTATCGATTGATTCTCGCCGCATCGATTCGCAAAATGCACTTTTCGTTGCCTTGCTAGGGGAATCCCACGATGGTCATCAATTCGTTAAACATGCTGCTCAAACAGGTGCAAAATATGCCTTAGTAAGAAAAGATTGGGGTTCGTTAGATATTCCCTCTTCCGTAAATCTCTTGAAAGTCGATGACCCTTTGCATGCTTTTCAGGCTATAGCTCAAACCTACCGCCAAAATTTTAATGCCTTTGTGGTTGCCATCACCGGATCATACGGCAAAACCATGGTCAAAGACCTTCTTCAGGCTATGGTAAGCACAACAAAAAAAGTCGGGGCATCCCCTGAAAGTTTTAACAGCCAAATCGGTGCAGCCCTCAGCCTTTTCACAATAAAAAGAGAACACGAAATTGCTTTTATAGAGGCCGGGATTTCAAAAAAATATGAAATGGACCGCCTTGCCCACATGATTGCTCCAGATGCCACTGTCGTTACTCATATTGGCAAGAAACATATGGCCACCTTAGGCAACAGAGATACAATAGCATCAGAAATTATCAAGCTAGCCATTAAGACAACAAAAGAAAATTGGGTGATACTTCCTAAAGATCCCCTGCTTGAACCTTTTCTACCTCAAATAAACGCTGAATCACATTTCTGGAACACCTTTTCACCTATCCTCCCACACGGCACAACAGTCGCGGCCGAACACGGCGCCAGAATGCCCTACCAAGTCTCTTTTCCCGACGGTTCAGAATACTCCAGCCAAGCAACCTTCGGCTTTTACTATTTCATGGACCTGATCAACATCACTGTGAAAGCTGCCTGGCTACTTGGAGTATCATCGGATGCTATAAAAAAAACCCTTTCCCACTATACCGCCGAGCCCATGCGGACTGAAATATGGACATCTCCCATTGGCACAACTTTTATAAATGATATTTATTGCTCAGATCCACAGTCTGTCGACCGCGCTTTAAAATTCCTTACTCAAGGACCTGTCGATGGGCGAAAAATATTTGTTTTCAGCGGAATGAGAGGCACTCAAAACCATGTCGAGGCTGATTACCGCCGCATCGGCCAAGCCATTCATAAAGCCAAAATCGACCGCATTGTACTGATCGGCAGCCATCCTTATGAAAGTCTGATATCCGAAGTCAAAAAACATGCTGCCCAAACTGCTATTTCCGTTTACTCTAGACACAATGAGGCCTTTGATGAGATGCGTGCCTGGATCCGTCAAAATGATACCGTACTTCTAAAAGGCGATAAAAAAGCACCCCTAGATAACTTGACAGAGGTATTCAATGATAGCATTTGCACCAACCAATGCCTGATAAATTTAGCGGCCATTCAAAGCAATATCGCTACAATAAGAAACAAGCTTCCCCCAAAAACCCGCATCATGGTTATGGTAAAGGCCCTGGCGTATGGCACTAACGACATTCGCATGGCGAAGTTCCTGGTAACCTGCGGTGTCGATATTTTAGGAGTTTCCTACGTCGATGAAGGTGTCGCACTAAAAAGGGCAGGCGTCACTCAATCTATTTTTGCCATAAATGCAGCGGTATATGAAGCCGCTAAAGTCGCAAAGTGGGATTTGGAAGTTGGTGTTAGCGAAAAGGACCTAATTACAGCTATCGCTCAAGAAGCCAGCAATCATGAGAAAAAGATAAAAGTCCACTTGCATATAAACACCGGGATGAGCCGTTTTGGATGCCGTCCAGAAGAAGCTCTTGGGCTTGCTGAATATATCATAAAATTCCCTTCTCTACAGCTGGAAGGCATTATGACCCATTTCGCTGCAGCAGATTCGCCTACTGAAGACTCTTTCACAATTTCACAAGTAAACTGCCTCGACAAGGTGATAGAAGAACTAAAAAATAAAAACATTCATATTCCCTGGAAACATGCCGCAAATTCCAGCGGCACCATCCGATTCAACTTGAATCAATACAACATGGTAAGATTAGGTTTAGCTGTTTATGGATTATACCCTTCAGAAGCCACTAAAAATGCTCTGGAGCTTCGGCTTTCCCTTTCGTTGATTTCTCGGATTGTTGGCATTAACACTTGTCAGGCAGGTGAAACGATAAGCTACGGCAGAAGCTATACCGTAACAAGAGAAAAACAAAGGATCGCAGTGCTGCCCATTGGCTATTTTGATGGTCTTCATAGAAATTACAGCGGCAAAGGAAATGTCATCATACGAGGCCAAAAAGCACCTATGGTGGGAAAAATTTGCATGGACTTTATGATGGTAGACATCACAGATATCCCTAATGCGAATATTGGTGATTCGGTCCTTATTTTTGGGGAAGATGAGTATGGCCATTATTTATCGCCTGAAGAGTTAGCTGCCAGCGGAGATTCTATAATTCATGAATTGATCACATGCCTGGGGCCAAGAATCCAGCGCATCTTTGTCCTCGAAGAAGCGCATCACTTAAGGTAGTGCTCGAGTGCGCCAGTGCGCGAGTTCCGAGTTAATAATTGAAGATATCCTAACAGTACACTCGCGCACTGGCGCACTCGAGCACTTTCGTTGCTTCTTGACAAATTTAAGTTAAATAAGCATTTTAATTTTGAAAATGTCTAACAAAAGGATGGATATGTTACCAAAAAAAACAGCTCTTTATATTGCCGGAGTAGTATTTGCTTTAGTTGCATTATTGCATTTATGGCGTTTAGCCACAGGCGCTGATATAGTTATCAATGAAAGTGATGTGCCAACATGGATTTCAGTTGTTGGTTTGCTTGTATCAGGTTTCTTGTCATACTTGATGTTTAGCTCAGCATGCTGCTGTGGCTCTCATACTTGCTCTACATCAAAAGACGAAAATAACAAGAACAACCTTCCAAGAGCATGATAAGAGAAGCCAGGAGCCAGGAGTCAGGAGTCAGAAGTGTTTTATGAAAGTTATCGGTATCAAAACACTTCTGACTCCTGACTCCTGGCTTCTGACTCCTTCTCATCATAAGAATACCCCATCTTTATAAAGCCATTTTCCATTGACCTTCTCAAAACGGCTCTTTTCAATAAAAGAAGCGTCTTTTCCATTTTGTTTAAGGATAGCCTGAAAGGTCACGAAAGCTTCCTTCTGGCCATCAGTAAAATTGATAATTTCCAGACCAATGAATTCAGTATTTTTCGAAAAAAATAAAATATTGCTATTCCATTTTTCCGTATCCTGTAAATAGTAAGGATTTTCAGGATGGGTGGTGCTGATAATATACTCAGGCATTTGCCTTTGGTAGGCCGTGTACCGGGATCTCATTAATTTCAATGCATTTTCGGGCAAAGTCCCACGATGGTATTTGCCGCAACATTGACTATATAGCTCATTGCTTCCGCATTGACATAATTGTTCTTCCATAAAATACTCATTACTTTAATATTGCAAACAGACTCAATTGATTTAATGTATGTCGATCCCTATAACAGCAAGTCAATCTAATACGCCTGCATTAAAAACTCTTTCTCCAAAATCCCCCATAAACAACATTCAACAAACTCAGAACAATTATTACTGTGATTTATTAACCCCCTTGGAAATACAAAAAAGAGATTTAATAAAAACTGAATTTTCAATCATTCAACCAAACATTAATCTTGAAACTTCACGATACACATTTGCTATACCGACATTATGTTTTACTGTAGATGAACTTGTCTTATTCATAACTAAAAGATTAAAAAATGAGAAAATTTTAGAAGAAAGCACTTTAGCAGGAACGCCCCTTTTTTTTATTGGGGGCTCTGCAAACAGCGTTCTTTCTACACTTTTCCATTCGGATGTTGATTTATGTTTTTATATATCTGTTCCCAACTATGATGCAATTAAGAAGATCGCTCTCGAGTTCGTCTGTTATCAGTTAAAAAAAATCGGATCTCAAGTCCCACTCTCAGCCATTGAAACAAACTTGATAGAAGATCTCTATTTATATCAAAAAAGATTTCTTTATATCCAATCTAACATTGTTGGCTCAATGTTCAGCTTTGGACGAATTGACATCAAGTTTATATATGACAAACGTTATAGGCAAAGTGAAAGTGCAGTCACCGGTTTTCACATTTCTTATTTTGGACATCTGTCTCATTGCGTTGAGGGAAATCATTATTGCAGCGAAGCTGAGTATTCTTCGGCAAGAAAAGATCTTGCCCACAGAATTATGAGAGTGCGATTTTCTGCTGAAGTTGAAGATCTTTTATTCCCTCTATCACATAAACTTACTCAAGGTTTTGAAATCGCATATAAAGATGAGGTCATTGAAAATGCTTTGATAAGTTTCCAAAAAAACTATCCCCTGGAAAACAGTGAAAAGCTTAATAAAAAGCTTCAGCGCTATTGGGAAAATCATTATCCTAAAAATGAAAATGAAAAGTTCTTAAATTTTCTAAATCTTTTGTTTTTGATTTTAAATATTAAAAATGAAGAGCTTACCAGCAAATATTGTTGCGCCATAGCCTCAGCATGGCTTAGTAATCCTTCTTCCACAGGTAAATTTGGCAAACTGATCTCATTTATCCGTTTGAATCCTGCCTATGCCAAAAACGTGCTTGTGCTTGTTCAAGGCATCTTTTTCTTTGATTGGCTGAAGGGTAATAAAAAAATTGGTGCTTATATTTTCGATTCCTGTCATCACACATCTTTACTACAACCTCGTTTTAAGCTCTTTTTTTCTATTACTCACGATTATAAGTCTCATTTTGTAGCTATCAGTCATACCCCGGAACACTTTGCGACGGAATTTTTTCGATCATGGATTTTACTTGAAAAGTCATTAGAAAAGATTCCGGAAGATTTATGTAATTTTGGCGAAAACTTCCTATGTTCTTCACTTTGTATCACAAGAAACAATCGCATTGAATTAATGAATTTCTTAATCAAAAATTTCGAAAGTTTGGTGATGTCTCAATTTCATGATGAAAAGAAGATACACTTCAACCCGTTCATTTTTTACAATTTTGTTTCAAAAGAACCTTCTGAAGGCATTTGTTTGACGACACTTACAAAAAACCAGATCATTAGCGGCCTGAAATTAGGAAAAAAAGAATCTAGGAAAATCAATGAAAAGTCCTTAGAAGATTTTCTTACCTTGCTTTTGAAAATCTTTTGCTCAGGCAAGTTTGGAAATTATGAACTAAAAATCATCATTGAAAAGTTTGAGGTCATCGCTTTCAACTTTGAAATCTTGCCAAATATTAAAAGTTCGCTTTCAGAAGCGATTAAGTATTTGATCTTCAAACTTCAATTCAACGACCCCTTGATGATTAAGAGCTTTCAACATCTACTAGAACTATTCCTAAAAAAGAATATTCTCTCAAAAGATGATCTACTGCTTATTCATGAGAAAATCAACGATGATTTGCAAAAAATATTAACTCAATTATCTGAAAATGCAATTGTTGAACAGGCTGATCAAATTTTAGAGATCCTTACAAATCAATATGCACAGCCAATATGGCCTAATGTCCTTGATCATATTGTCGCAGCATTAGTAAAAAAAGGTTCAATCAAAACAATAAAACAAGCCATAAAAGTTCAAGAAGCAGCTCATTCCACAAATTTGAAATTTCCGATTCATCATAGCGAACACACTATTAAATTATTTTTCGAATTAAAAAGCCTTTCCAATCAGCCAGAAGTTCTTTCTGACGCTTATGTTATCGCGTCAAAATATTTGGAAGCGGGTGCAACAGCGTTAAAATCCGAGCAACAAACTGACTCATCAAAAGGGCTGGCCGGTGTTTTAAATAGCAAGTTGCAAAAGTATATTTCAGCACTGATTTCTAAACTGACTGAATCCTTCTTATTGACGGCCGAAATTGAAAAGGTGGCTGCATTGGACAATTTGGCCTTATCTTTTTTGCCAAAAAAAGAACTAAAATCCTTTCAATCAAATATTGAAAAAACCTTGGATAGAGAAATACAAGCTGTCTCTAAGTTATTAATCGGTGAAAATGAAGATAAAGTGAATAGCCTCATTCTTCGAATGTCAAACTTTATTGAACTGTTTGCTAGATATCATCCACAAAAAGGGTTGGATGCAATATCAATACTCAGCTGTAATCCAGCGGCCCAAACTGATGGGTCTGCTAGTTCGCTCTGCTTGCTGTTTAACAATGTCTGCAAATTTAAACTGTATCATATTGAGAGAATTGGGCTGCGCAAAATTGAATGTTTGACAGATAAGCGCGCTCTAAAACCTACCACAGAATGGATTTGTCTGGAGTGCGACCTCATTCAGCGCCTTTGCGGAACAACGTCGAAAGTCCCATTCGCAGTTAATATGGCTGTCGAAAGAGCAAATAAACTCATGGAGATCAATAAAATTACATTTGAAATCGATCGATTGGTTTTCTCATTAAAATATATACATGAAGCTGCTGTTGTAAATGTGTTAAAAATGGACAAACTCAACTACGATGAATATTATGTTTTCTTGCAGTGCGCCATTTCCATTTTAAATGTAGAAGGCATGACAAAAGATAATGAAACTCTGTCCCTTTTTTTTGAAGGCATAATAACCGACTGCATTGCTTTTGTCGGAGCCATTTTCGAATTAAATCATTTTTGCGCAAACAATATGAGCAGAATCCATAATTTGCTCCAAAAACAAGATGTTGCTGAGAAGCTCATTTCTCAAAGTTTATTGAAAAAAACAACCATCGTTAAATCATCTTCCATATCATCTATCATTTTTAGATTTAAAATTTTAAATGAAAGAGAGTTGCAGAATGTAATGCGAGCAGAGCCTCACTTGAGGGCCGGTTCTTGCATCCTAGAATTTATTGAACTATTCATATCTAAAATGCAAGTCAAACAAATGAAATTTCATTTCCCAAAAAATAGAGAAGAGGCAGTTCTTTCGGCCATCACCTCGTTGTTTCCAAAGGAGACAGCAGAAATTCTGATAAAAAATATTAAATCCTTTTTAGATTTAATTAGGCCGCATTAGCAGCCTTTTGCCGCCTTTTTGTTAAAAGCGTCTGTGCTTCTTGAAGGATCTTTTTTTCTAATCCTGCTTCGAAATCAAAATGGGCATTTTGGTTGTACGTTTTAAAACTCTTGATTTCTTTATCCGTAAGCCAAGCTTTAAAATCCAGGCAGACCTTTAGAGGCAGAAATACTTTTGATGTCGCTGAAATACATTTGTGAGAACAACTACCCTTTCTCTGAGCTTTATGGCGCCTGCCGGCTTGGCTGGCCAATTTTTTTCCAAAGAAATTCTCTAAATATTCATAAATGTTCTTCATGCCCTTTGAATTCTTATCCAGACCCTTATCAAATAAGTTGCTGAAGAACTGAAATGTGAGATCTTTTTTTGCGACAATGTATTCAACATCCTTCACCATAAGCCGTCTTTTATATGGCGCTTGTGAAATGTTATTGAGCGTTATCCGCATTTGCTGCTTAAAGTCATCTACTCCAACTATTTCTTCATCGAAATTAGAGCCTTCACCCGTGTTGATCACTTTAAAGACGAAATTGTTTTTCTTGGTTTTTTCAATGCAATACATCACGGCATGGCCCTTGGCGCCGCGCTTTAAGTGTAAATACCCTCCGGAGATTAGAACATAGCCTCCCGGAGCTAGTTTCTGAATCTTTTCCAGTATTCTAAATATAGCCTCTTTTTTGAAGTAGTGATGTTCAGTTCTCTGCGTTTTAGATACTTCTTGCCCTGTTCCCTTATATCGGTTTACAGCCTTCTGTAAATTCAAATAAGATTCTATTAGACAATGATTTTTGAAGGCAAAATCGAGTTCTTTTATATACGCATCTAATTTAGTGGTATGCCTTAATCCATATGAGGGATTTGGAATGGTTTCATTTTTAAACTCTTTTAATTTCTCAATGTACCAATATAACGCGGCATTTGCATTGATTGCATCTAAGGCTGGAATTTGCATTGATATAGAATCTAAGACGCCCAAATAGAAATGCTTCAGCTTCATGTAGCCAGATTCCTCATCCCTTTTCAAATTTTTCAGCACTTCATTTCCGTGATGAGCTATTTTTCTGATTTTGAAATTGATAATGAATCTTTTATCTTCAATTTGATCAAGGACTTTGATAATTCTTCTTTCTATAGGACTACGGATCCCAAAAAAATCTGCTATTTTCTCATACCATTTTTTTGATTTATATAACCTACATCTATAGTCATTTAGTGCAGAATTTAAATTTTTTAGATGATCCAATCTTTCTTCATATGTAGCTGAGAATACGTTTTTGTTGATATCATTAAAAAATCTTTCCGCCAAGTCAGCAATCTTTTTAGTATTGAGTGTTTTATCTTTTTTATCATCGGTCTTGATATATTGACCGTTTTTTATTGAAATATAATGACTTGAATTTTGATGAATATTTTGAAGAGCGAGTGAAAATCTTTTAATTTCAGAAAGACTCATTTTCCACACCGTAATATTTTAAAATATATTAAATAAAGTAAAAAATACTAGCATCAAGAGTATTTATTTACAACTTTAATAAATTACCACTGTATTAAAACCAATATATTAAGTTTAATATTATCAAATATTAATTTTAATTTTTAATTGCATTTAATTTTCTTTTTTTGTTATAATATTTATTTTAATAGAGGTAATTTATGGCAATAACTAAAATTTATAATAATCCAATAATAAATAAAGATATTGTAACTCCAGTTGCCCAGTCAACGACGCAAACTATAGCAGGTCAAACTGTAGTTACAAGAGTAGATAGATGTGCTGCAAACACTATCAAACCTATAACAAATAAACCAATCACTGTTGTTGCAGCTAAACCACCAAAGCCTTGTACTTACGTTTTTAAAACATTACATACTGCAACAGTTGTCGCTTCAGTGGCCTCAATTCAATATCGAAATGAAGAAACATCTAAGAAAGAAAAAGATGAAGAAAATGTGAAAGAAGGCCCATTCGGCCTCTCAGAGAAAACTCTTAAATTTGTGGGTACTTTATCTATCTCTGATCAAGTTAATTTATTTATGATCCTTAATAAAATACAAGATCTAGACATTGACGGCGATCTCCAAAAAAATGATTAACATGTGACTTATTATTGTCAAAAGTCATCGTGAAGAACGTTCTTTTCTGCGCAAAGTTCTTGAATTCTTAATACAGGAAATGTAAAATCAATCGTGTTTTCCAATACGGAAGAGTGGCAGAGCGGCTGATTGCGTCTGTCTTGAAAACAGAATTGCGTGTTGAACGCAACGGGGGTTCGAATCCCTCCTCTTCCGATTTCTCTCCATCGAAAATTCGAAGACTATCTCCAATCCTTTTTAAGTTTCAAACAGGTTATGAAAAGGTTTGTAATTCTTCCATTTATATGTTTTAAAATCTCTAACATCAGTAGAAACGATTGTACCATGACCAGGATGTTCTGCCAAAATAACAAGCGATGCATCTGCGAGATCCATAAGAACTTTCAGCTCGTGAGCATGTTGATGTCATTCTTAGGCTTAAAATTATTGAAAAATGTGTGTATAGTGTGTATAATAGGAAATTAGGTAAGAATGGATAGCCGGAAAGTCATACAGCTTTTGAAGAGCGATGGGTGGGAACTAAAAAAGAACCGCTGGTAGTCATCATCATTTTGTCCATCCCACAAAGAAAGGGTTGGTCACTGTACCACACCCAAAGAGAGATTTACCAACAGGTACTTTGAAAAGCATAGAAAAGCAGGCAAACATTAAGTTCGGAGAAAAATCATGAACTATATAGCACTCATCCACAAAGAAGAAAACTCAGACTATGGAGTAAGCTTTCCCGATTTTCCAGGATGCGTATCTGCAGGAGAAACGCTTGAACAAGCCAAAACAATGGCTCAAGAGGCTCTGATTAGTCATTTCAATATACTCAAAGAGATGCATGAACAGATTCCCGCACCAAGCACTCTGGAAGAGATCATGGCATGCCCCGAAAACCGCTCTGCGATCGCATTCCTCGTTGAAGTCCCTTCTCATCATACTGTCCGTATCAATATAACACTTCCTGAGGATGTGCTTAGTATTGTCGATCGACGTGCAAGACGACTAAATCTTAGCCGCTCTGCATTTTTGGCAGAGGCAGCACTCCACTTCGGTAAGCAATTTAACAATAACATCAAGACAGCATAAACACTAAAAAGCCTTATTTTACTTTAAAATCTGCTTATATTTTAAGCTCTCACGGAATCTTTGTATCTCCGTTTTTTGTTCAAACTCATTATTTTTTCAAAAAAAAAGTAAAAAAAAATATTTTAAAATAAAACAGTAAATGTTAACACCAAATTAGTGAATCTGGTTATAAACTTTGGAGGCAAATGTTTAAGTTACTCAACAAAAAATATCTTTCAGCATTTCTAGCATTTTTATCGTTAAGCTCAGCTGGCTCCTCTTTACAGGCTTGGGGCGGAGATTGCTGCGCCCCTTCTGATTGCTGCTCCGGTGGAAAAATTTATATTGGTGGCTTTGGAGGAGAACTCTGGTCAAACAAAGTTAAATTGCGCCAAACTGGCGTTGCATTTTTTTCAGAAGTCACATCAATAGGTCCTTTGTCTGTTGACGCTAGAGGACGCTCACGCGAACATAATTCAGGATTCGGCGGAGCACAAATTGGATATGCAATGGCTCCTATTTGCTTAGGATGCTCAGGTTTTAGCATAACACCTGCAGCAGAAATTGAGGCCTTTTGGTATAGCAAAAAAATGAAAGGTGATGACCTTGCCAGCATTATTTCAATTTTGGAAGAACACGACTTTGTGGATAAATTTCCAACGAATGTTGGGGTATATCTCGTTAACGGAGTTGTAAACTTAAATAGCTGCTTTTTGGGAGGACTTTCTCCTTATATAGGAGGCGGTGTTGGTGCTGCAGACCTGTCTATTCACAAAGCTGATTCCCTGCAAGTAAACCCAGTTGAAGCAGGAGTGAACCATTTCAACTCCAAACGCAATGACTCTGCCTGGGCTTTTGCAGCACAAGCAAAGGTTGGTCTTGGATATAACATTTTCAAATGGGTACGCATTTTCGCTGAGTACCGCTTCTTATTTATAGATTCCACAAGATTTAATTTTGGATCGACAGTATACCCCGATCACGTTCCGACAACAACATGGGATGTGGATGTAGGTAGAATGTGGCATAATTCATTTGCTGTGGGACTTCAGTTCATCTTATAAAAGAATGTTGCAAGCCTGTGAAAGCAGGCTTGCAATGAAGAGGAGTCAGAAGTCAGGAGTCAGGAGTCAGTAGTGTGTAGGAAAACTACTTTTAAATTTCAAATTTTGTAAAAGTAAGATTGATATCTTAATTCGTTTTTCTAAACACTACTGACTTCTGTCTCCTGACTCCTGAATTCTCTCTTCTTCTGTCCCCATTGTCCCCAAGGTCCCCATTGTCTCCTTGTCCCCTTTGTCTTTAATTTATTCCTTTTCCAATTATTATTTCAGCTTCTCTAATAGCTCGACGGTATTTTTGAGTTCATCGAAGAAGCTGTTTGCATCGGATGCTTGGCTATGAATATTTTTGTGAGGATTTGCAATAAAGATATTATCGATCCAGGAAGCCTCACAATGGGTATTGATATGAGTCGGGTAAGAAATCGGCATGTTCTTAAATGGTTGTGAGATCCCTCTTGACTTTGCAGCATTTTCAAAGTTTTTTAAAAAGAAATCCGGCGAGCGATTCATATCGCCCATCACAATAGTAATCATTGTAGGATCAAAAGTATTAAAAAGGGTATTGGCCATTTCTTCTCGGGCTGGATCTGAATTGATGGGACCGCCAGGGACATGAGATTGAAAAAATCGGTAAACCATCCCTGTATTTTTCTCTACAAGAGTGAGCGCCATCATTGTGTTGCCAGGGTTAACTTTGTAGTGTGAATAAGTAAAATCAACAAAATCAAACACATTATCATCATAAATAAAAATGTCGCCGTGCATTAGATCTTCTATTCGAGAAGGAATCATTTTCAAATGAGAGGGAAGTGTCTCCTGAAGTTTTTTAAAGACCTCTGTTCCTGTTTCTTGAAGTGCTAGAAGAGAACGAGGTATGCTTTCATGATTGATCATTTGATGAATTGAAGTAACGACGAGAGCCTCTCTTTCCGTGAATAAACTTCCTTGCTTTACAGGAATATTCAACTCCATGATGAGACTATCTCTTAACCCTTGAGAATTGCTTACAATGTAGTTTAAGTAATCGGTATCGAGAATATTCCACATGGCAAAATGGATATTTCCAACTGAACCCCCTACAGGTAAATGATCGCTGGGAAATTTCCATTGTTCTCCAAGCTCGCCTACAGGGTAGGTTACTGAAGAAATCTCTTTAGCAGGGAGGTAAGAAACCATAGAAAATAATACTGATAATAACATTATTAAACGCATTTACCCCCAATCACAGAATTATTTGTCGTTATTAATTAAGTTAAATTATTAAATATCATACAACAATACAAATATTATTTCAAATAGAATATATAACGATAAAGATCTCGCTTCTCATTGACTTACTCTTTACACAAATCAAAATATTTATTAAATTAATAACAAATAAAGGATTTATTTATGTACTGGTCGCAAGTACTTACCGTTTTCGCAGTTGTCATAGCCAATTTAACAACACTGATCATTCTCTACTGCCACCTAGATAACAAGACGAACACTCTATTAAATGCAATTCAGAATGAAATGAAAGACTTTCATGGACGCTTATGCGCCATTGAAGAAAGAAACAAAACAAAATCTTAATTGTTCTCAATTTTTCACTTATTCATTTCTTTTGATCGTTCATAAGCTGCGAAAAATGTGTTGATTAAGTTTCCTCTAATTGCATGTTCTTCAAATTTCTGCAAGCCAGCGATTGTGGTACCTTTAGGGGAGGCAATCTGCCTTTTTAACTCGCCTGGTTCTAACTGGGTTTCTTCCAATAACTTTAAGCTTCCAAGCATCATTTGATAGACAATTTCCTGTGAATCTTTGGCATTAAAGCCCATTCCGATTCCTGCTTCGATCACGGATTCCACAATAGCAAAAATAAACGCTGGTCCCGAACTGGCCAAGGCTGTAAAAGCGTCCATTTTGACTTCTTCAATCCATTTGGTTGTGCCGAGCGGCTCTAATAACAAAGAAATATTTTCTTTTGTTTTTTCACTCAAGTTATCATTCGAAGCCATCCCAATTAATCCACAACCAACTGAAATAGCCAGATTTGGCATCATTCTCAGCACGGTATTATGATAAAAGTGTTGCATTAGCTTTGCAATGGGTGTTCCTGCTAATAGACTTATCAGAATAACATCGTTTGGAATTGCGAAATTGAGAAGCTGGCCGACCTCATCTAAAGCTTGCGGTTTGACAGCCAGGAAAACAATGTCGGAATCAGCAATGCTTTCTTGCAAGTTGACACACGCTTTTCCATGCCCCTGTTGTTCAAGTTTCAGGGCTTTTTCAGGATGCCTGTTATAAATCCTCACATCATGATTCTTTGCTAAACTTTTTGCCAGAGCAGACCCCATATGGCCTGCTCCGATAATTGTTATTTTCATCGATATCACCTAAGTCCTTACGGAATAATCGCCGTGTATAAGCCATTTATATGTTGTTAGTTCTTTTAAGCCCATGGGGCCTCTGGCATGTAATTTTTGTGTGCTGATAGCTACTTCAGAGCCCAGCCCCAGCTGGCTGCCGTCAGTGAAACGCGTTGATGCATTGACGTAAACGGCAGCAGAATCGATTGCTCTGCAAAAACTTTCAGCATGAGCAGGATTTTCAGTGATAATCCCATCGCTATGCTTGGTGCTATGCTTAACAATATGCTCGATGGCCCTATTGAGATCGCTCACTACTTTTATTCCTAGCACTAAGCTCAGCCACTCTGTATCCCAATCTTCTTCTTTAGCGAGTTGGTAGGAGGCTTCTAGCTGTTCCTTCTTCACAATGTTGAAACTTGTTGGGCATAATCGAAATTCCACACCCAGCTTTGAAAGCTGGGTGATCAATTTAGGAATGAACGTAAAAGCGATCTTTTCATGAACAAGCAGAGTATCGAGGGCATTACACACAGTAGGACGTTGGGTTTTGGCATTTGCAATGAGGGGCAAAGTCTTTTCTATTTTAGCCGTCTCATCGACAAACAAATGGCAAATCCCAATTCCTCCCGTAATCACAGGAATGGAGCTATTTTCCCTGCAGAATTGATGCAACCCGGCGCCTCCGCGGGGTATGATGAGATCAATAAAATGATGAAGCTTCAACATCTTTAACACTTCGCTTCTATCCGTAGACTCTAATAGTTGAATTGCCGTTTTCGGCAGCTCTGTTTTACATAAAGCGTCCTGAATGATCCCTACAATAATTTTATTCGTGTGAATTGCCTCACTGCCGCCGCGCAAAATAGCGCAATTCCCTGACTTGATGGCTAAACAGCTCACATCAATAGTCACATTTGGGCGCGACTCATAAATTACCCCCAACACGCCTATTGGGATTCTCGTTCTTTTAATCGTGAGCTGATTATGGAGATATTCCTCCAAAACTTCTCCCACAGGATCCTTTAATTTAATTACCGACTCAATATCGCTAATAATACCTGACAGCTTATTTTGCAAAGATAACCTCTCGATCATTGAGCTGCTTAAGCCTTGAACTTTTGCCTCTTCAATATCACGAAGATTAGCCACTAAGATTTCGCCCTGCCTTATTCTAATAAGATCAGCAATTGACTGTAGAGCTGAATTTTTTTGATTCTCATTAGCTTTGGCGATAATAGCGCTGGCTTTTTTTGCTTCTGCAGCTATTTCTTGTATTTTCATACATGACTCCTTGATTTTTTAGCGGCGCATATAGCCATGTTCGTGCGGTTTACAATTTCTGCCCCGTAAGTATAACCGAGAATATTCTCAATCAGATTCGAGTGAAGGCCGATCACCTTACTTATCTCTTCGCTGCCATATTGAGCAATTCCGATTGCAAAAAGAGCATTATCATGACCGATGATCTTGACGATTGCCCCCCTTTCAAAACGGTCGCATATTTTTACAACTCCTGCAGGAAGCAAGCTTGCTCCTTCATGAAGGATTTTGAATTCTGCTCCATGATGGATATAAATAGTTCCTTGGCATCGCTCAGCAAGCAGCCAGCGCTTGCGGCTTTCTTTTGGAGTAAAATGAGACATAAAACTTGTCCCGACCTTTTGTCCGGCGCAAATATCAACGACCACATTGGCCTCATTGGCTGAAGCAATCACGGTTTGAATGCCGCACTGGGATGCCTTTAAGGCTGCTTCTAGCTTGGTCGTCATTCCTCCCGTCCCCAATTTTGTTGAAGAGCCTTTGGCGATGGCAAAAAGATCTTCTCCAATTTCCTGCACAACTGAAATGAGTTCTGCTTTGGGATCTAATCTAGGGTCAGCAGTGAAAAGGCCTTTTTGATCTGTGAGCAAGATGAGCAGGTCTGCTCCAACAACGTTAGCTACTAAAGCTGCCAGATTGTCATTGTCTCCAACTTTGATCTCTTTGGTTGCTACAGAATCATTTTCATTAATAACTGGGATAATCCTATTCTGTAACATGCATTGAAGCGTATCTCGGGCGTTTAGATAGCGCTTTCGATTGGATAGGTCATCTCTTGTCAATAAGAGCTGTCCAACGTGAATGTTGAATATAGAAAACAGTTGAGTCCACATCTGAATAAGCTGAACCTGGCCTATCGCCGAATACATTTGCTTAAATGGCAGCGAGCGGTCAACAGCAATGTGGTTTAGCAGATCGCGGCCGGCGGCGATTGCTCCGGAGGTCACCAAAATGACTTGATATTTGTTTTCATGCAAATGGGCCAGCTGTCTGGTCAATTCCAGCATGAATTTTAGGGAAAGTTTGTTTGATCCCTGTGTTAAAGTGCTTGTGCCGACTTTAACAACAATTTTTTTTAACTTTTTCATATAAATAACCACTATAATATTTTTTTTAAAGTTGCTTAACGCAACAACGCAATTCATCGCTTAAGCGATGCAGCAAAAATCAAAAGTATAGGAAAAAAATATTACCCCTGAGGGGGTGAAATAGGGGGGTTATTTATTGAAAGTCTTTGAAAAGCGGCAACAACAAAATAAACGCCTTTAAAGCTATTTTGCATGTTAGTTTTTAAATTGTTTTTCATATGCTACCTAACTACAGGTTACCACAACTAAAGAAGAAAAGCAATCATTTAATTATTGATAGTAAGCTTTAAATGAATCTGCTAGTATTTACATCTATAATCCCTTTATAACAACCAATCTAAAATATGAAATATTGCGAATCTATCTACAGTTTAATTCGACGAAAAACCCGGCAAGTTATGGTCGGAAACATCGGTGTTGGAGGCAACAACCCTGTCAGAATACAATCTATGACCACATCTAACACTAGAGATGTTGAAGCAACGGTAAACCAGATCATTAAACTGGCCGACCAGGGTTGTGAAATTGTTCGGGTAACCGTTCAAGGCATTAAAGAAGCCGATGCCTGCGAAGGAATTAAAAATGAATTAATAAAAAAGGGCTTCACCATTCCAATTGTCGCCGACATTCATTTCTTCCCCCCTGCAGCTATGCGTGTGGTCGACTTTGTTGACAAAGTGCGGATTAATCCGGGCAATTTTGTAGACAAGCGTGCTTCTTTTAAAATCTTAGAATATAACGATGACACCTACGCCAAAGAACTGGAGAAAATCGAAGAGAAATTTACCCCTCTGGTAGAAAAATGCAAAAAGCTTAAAAGAGCCATGCGCATTGGCACCAACCACGGATCCCTTTCAGACCGGATTATGAACCGTTACGGAGACACCCCTCAAGGCATGGTGGAGTCCGCTTTGGAATTTGCCAGGGTATGCCGCAAGCATGACTACCATGACTTTATGTTTTCCATGAAGTCATCAAACCCGCAAGTCATGATCCAAGCCTATCGCCTGCTTGTTGCCAAAATGATACAATTAGGTTGGGATTATCCCCTCCACTTAGGTGTCACTGAAGCTGGTCAGGGCGAGGACGGCCGAATTAAGTCTGCAATGGGCATTGGAGCCCTTCTCCTGGATGGCCTGGGAGATACCATTCGCGTTTCTTTAACCGAAGATGCCTGGAATGAAATCGACCCCTGCAAAAGGCTTGTCGCATTTGCCAAAAGTCACGAAGGAAATGGCACTGCTCCTTTTATTGAAAAACACCGCAACATTGAAGTGATCAAACGCAGAAGTGTTACACTACCAAAAAATATCTCTCTGCATAGGGATGGAAGCGTTTTTCTCGAAATAAAGCGCAGCAATACTACCCCTGATATCATCTATAAACAAATCGGCTGCGATACTCAGTTTGGCAAACCAAAGTTGAAGGTATCCAGCGCAGACTGTCTTGTGGGGCATGAAAATAACCCCATATTCAAAGAATTAAAGAATATTGGAATCAGCATCTTTACAAAATCCCCCATCGAACTTGACGACATTGCATTGATAACCCTTAAGGAAGCAACGGAAAGGCATTTAAAGAAAGACAAGTTTTCTATCAAGCCCACACCCAACACCTCATTTGCTTTGATTGTCAATGACGAGCCTTCTGAAAGTTGGAAAATTATCAAAGATGTAAAGCCTTCCATCATTATTCTAGCTCCGCAAAAGAATCGACTCCACTACTGCCGCCAGTTTTTCGATTGGCTGCAAAATGAAGACATACTGGCTCCAGTCATTCTAAAATTCAGCTATCAGTGCTCCAAAGAAGACCTCATCATTCAAGCTGCCGCTGAATTCGGATCCCTTTTCTGTGATGGCCTTGGCGATGGCATTTGGATCGATGCCCCCTACGAGCTCGACTTCTTACGGACTTTGAGCTTTAATATCCTGCAAGCTGCCAGAATGAGGTCTTCCAAGACTGATTTCATTTCATGCCCTAGCTGCGGACGTACGCTTTTCGACCTCCAGGATGTATCAAAAAGGATTCGCGAAAGAACAGCTCACCTGCCGGGAGTCAAAATCGCCATCATGGGCTGCATTGTCAATGGCCCCGGAGAAATGGCCGACGCCCACTTTGGGTATGTAGGCTCAAAACCCGGAATGATCGATCTCTATGTTGGTAAAGAATGCGTAGAAAAAGACATAAGCTTCGCCGATGCCGACGACCGTCTTGTCGAGCTTATTAAGAAGCATGGCCGCTGGGCCGATGTCGAGACTGAGGCGTCGCAGTAAACAGGAAAAAATGAACCACAGAGACACAGAGGCACAGAGATAAAAAAGGCCGGCAAGATGCCGGCCCCACGCGGAGTTTTCTTCTTGTTACTTTTCTATTTCAAGACTTCACGACAATATTGTTAACAATTTTACATGGAGGCATAGCATCTTGAACTGTTGATTTCGCTTTTTCCTCAAACAGAGATTTCAATTTTTCACTCTTAACAGTTCCTGAAAGTGTCACAACAGATGGATCATCCCCTGTAACATCCACATTATCGCTAGGATCGCGAAGTTTTGATATGTCCTCCGTATTAAATGAGTCTTTAATTTTGCTAACGAGAAATTCTGCTTTTCTTGCAGCTATGGTGGACCTTGCTTTAGTCTGTTCAACTACCGCGGTTTTTCTAGTATCCTTTGTCGTACTTTCTTTACTATCTCGATTCTTAGCAACTTCATCATATTCTGATTTTATGCGAGCGGCTAAAGCCTCTCTGTCTTTAGGGTCTTTTTTTAATAATCCAGCAGCTTCATCGATGTCTTTTCCGACTAGCATACTGCCTTCATGATAAGATGAATCAGCCTCATATAAAAAGGATGTTGTAGGAATGCCCATTTGTTTACCCTTTTTATAAATATCGTAAGCATTACCTAATGCATCATCGATAAAGAGAAGATCCGTCATCTGTGGGACCCGTTCTTGAACATACTCGACCGCTAGATCTTTATCTGTAGCATTTGCAACAGCTATACAACCTGAAGCAACTATTAATTCATTATTATTGCTTAAGTGAGATTGAATATATGGGTATTGGGCATTTTTTACGTTTTCTCTGTCTCCATCTTTCTTCGGGTGTTTGTCCAACGGGAAATTCTTAGCAAAAGCTGTACCGCTAAATTTAATACCCATTAAGGTTAAGAGAGTATTACCGATACTAGACACTTTAGCAGCACCTGCAGTAAGGACTAGGCAAGGAATACCTTTTTTATCCATGAAATCCATTAATTTAAGCATTTCAGCTTTATTTCTGGCTTTCGTTGGAAGTTTACCGCTTGTAGTTGGAGCAGCCTCTTTATTAGATTCGGTAAATACTCCATCAAAGTCGAAGACAAATACAGGTTTTTTACCTGCATCTAACATTTTCTGAAGAGTACCAATGATTTGGTCGGGTGTGCGGACTATATGAAGTCCAGGTTCAAATATGACATCAGTAGCCGTTTTGCTTTGTATCTCACTTGTTTTGGTTATTCCAGCTGCCGTAGTTGCTGCCGATGTATCTACCGCGCTACCGCCGGCCTTGATATTCGAAGGCAAAGGCTTTTGAGCATCTGGTTTTGGCACAACTTTTTCGTGTAAGGTACTAGAGGCTCCCTTAGGGGAAGCATCTTTAGATTTAGTAGTTGTTTCTGTTGGGACCATTAGTGGTTTTGGTTGTATTGGTGCTGCCATATAATTACCTCCTGTTTATTAACAAATTACATTACTCATTAAAAAATATATTAATATCTTTTATTCTTTATTATAAAAAGACACCTAATTAAATTAAAACTAAAATATTAAAAAAAACAATGAGCAACTGCGTATACAGGCCGTCCCGGCCTGCTGCTTCAGGCCGGGACGGCCTGTATACGCAGTGCTCACTCATTGCTCATTTCTGGACTTTGTCTCGGGCATGCATAAAGCATAGAAAAGTGAACCTAAGATGCCGACGGATGCAAGAAAGATGAAGGCGGCATCGAAACCCCATTGCTTAGCCACTAAACCACCTAAGAGCTGGCTGGCTGTTTCACCAATCCCGATCGATAAGGCAGCTACTCCTAAAAGAAAATTAAAACGGCCAGTGCCTACACCCAAATCAGAAATAATGACTATTCCGATGACTCCCAATATGCCAGCTGCCATTCCATCAAGTATTTGAACTGACATCTCCCAATAAGGGTTATTGGACACCAAATAAAGTAATGCTCGAGTGGGCAATATCAAGAAGGCTGTCAAAAGAAATGTCTTTCTACCAAATCTATTGACTATGAAAGACATGACAAAAGCAACGGCGATCATTGTCAGCTCAGCAATGGTCATGCTGGACGCAATAAAAAGAGGGCCAAGTGAAGGCGCATCGCCGGTCAATTTCTGTCCCAATAGGGCCATTTGCGAGCCATTGGCGATGAAATACAAAATAAGAGAAAGATTAAAAATAATGATCGGCTTTCTTTTAAATAAGCTAAGAATGGAGACAGGCTGAGAGGGCTCGCGTCCACCCTCGAGAGGCGAAATAAGCTCTCGAGCAACGTTATAGTCAATCTCCTTGGAACGAATCAATGATACAGCAGCAATGCTGCCCACAGCAAACATGATGACTATATAAAAAACCCACTGATTGCCTAATAAAAAAGCCGTTAGCCCGGCTATCACTGCTGTCGAGACATTGCCGAAGTGATTCCACATTTCATTTTTGGCAGATCTTGTAGGCAGCTTCTTTCGGCCAAATAAACCTAGGGTAATACTGCTTATAGCTGGCGAGATCAATGCAATCGAAAAACCCATTAAAAACTGAGCAAACAAAATAGGTCCGACATGGGGAAAAGACAATATGATCGAACAGCCAGAAATGATGATCAAACAGGATACAACAACAATCGTTCTTTTATAATGGGTTGCATCTGCTAGCAGTCCAGCGGGAATTTGGGCTAAAAATGAGGAAAACTCCACTGTAGCCAGGGCTAGGCCTATCATGGCGGCGTCCCAATTAAGAGAGCTTCTTAAATAGATTGAAAGAAGAGGTCCAACTCCATGGCGTACATCTGAAATGCAAAATAGAAGGAAGTTTAGGCCCCATATAGATTGATTGCTTGGGTAGCTTCTTTGGAATTTTTGATCTGACATGAATGCCATTGATTATTTATCAAAGCAATATCTAGATAAGAATTTGCAATCAAGAATTTAACGCTTTTTGCTGGATTTTTAGAAGAAATTGGCTAATAATGCCGAGAAACTCTTAGGAAGAGTGGCAGAGTGGCCGATTGCGTCTGTTTCGAAAACAGATTTACCGCAAGGTAACGGGGGTTCGAATCCCTCCTCTTCCGATTCCCATCTTAATCTTAATCTTGATCTTGATCTTAATCTAGAGCGAGATCAAGAAAGAGATTAAGATCAAGATTAAGATCAAGATTAAGATCAAGATTAAGATTAAGATCAAGATCAAGATCAAGATTAAGATTAAGATCCACTAAGTCCACTTTTAAAACTCAGCTCTTATAAGAAATAATTTTTTATTGTTAAAAAAATTAAAAAAATTGTTATACTAATAAATGAAAGTATACCAATCCTATAACGGAGGTAATTATGTCTGTAGCCAGCACAACTAACTTTAACTATGGCGGAAGTAGCGGGTATGAGTTAACTAAGGACCAAAAACCTTTTGAAAAAGAAATTACGGATTTAGGCAGTAGATTTAAAGATAAAAAAGTAACGATAATGGAAAGACTTGTAGCAGGCGCTAAGATACCAAAGGAATGTACTATTGAGAACTTATTTCAAGGAGTATTAAAGGGCACTGGTTATAGAAATCAAATTGAAATTCCACAAAAAATGCCTAATGTTAAACCTACTGATCGGGATATTGAAAGTGAAATTAAAATACTAAAAAGTTTTGCAAGCGTACTATTCAAAGAAAAAAAGGATGACTATTTTGATCAAAAAATTGCAGAAACATTAGTAAAAATAAGAACTGATTTAGAAGAAGAATTAAAAAAACAGGACACTAGTAAAAAATAATATTAGTATCATTTAAGAACAATATCAACATTGTTCTCTCATCAGATCTTATAATTTCAGTAGTGCAAAAAAATTATCTTTTGTTTTTCAAATAATTTTAAATTAATTCCATTTTTCTAATTTTATTCAGTTCTCTTCGCATTATCAATAAAAATTACATTAAATTTTATTTTAATTTAATTAATATTTGTTGTATAATTATTATTTAATACTATTTTTGCAATAATAATTTATAAATAGTTAACTTAATAATGTTTTGTTAAGAGTTTTTATGAATAATAATACTAATTTCCCAGACAAACCAATCCAACCTGCTGTAACATCAACAACGAAATTAGAAATAATAATTAAAGGAAGAGATACAGCCAGTAGAGAGATTACTATTACTCCGGCTAGTTCCGCTTCCGCAAATAGCACGGCAGAATTTGTAACAAGCAATGGAATAACTCCTCACCATACGGGCTCTACTAGTGGAAGCATCCCCCATTCCAATTTTAACCCAAGCTCCGGTAGATTATCAAAGCTCAGGGTAATAACCCCACCAGTAACACCTCCTAGTACGCCACCGACAAAACCAGAGGATTCAGAAAAAGAAAAAGAAGCTGACAGTAGAAAGATTACAATAAACACCGCGTCCGCAAGAAGCACAGCGGAATCCGTAACAAGCAAGGGAACAGCTACTCCTCAAAAGCAGGGAACACCTAACACTCCAAGCGGCAGCATTTCACCTAATTTTCGATTTTCACCAATTTCAAGGAGCAGACTATCCGGAGGGAGAAGATTATCGGGCTCTAAGTTTGATGCTGTGAATAAAGCAAGTCAACAGATTATAGGCATTCGCTCAAGAGGTGCAGGTTCCAGAGAGTTTGATCTTAAAATTTCAGAGGCTGATATTAAAGTTGCAGATACCGATTTTAAATTTAAGAAAGGTCCGCTTACAAATGCGCAAAAAATAGCACTTATCGAGCATGATCTAAAAGTGCTTAATATTGCTGCCTACGCAGTTTTAAGGCAAGACATTGAGACACTGTTTTCTCATGAACCTGACAGTCAGGCAGAAGATCAAGCATGGGAAAAATTATATAAAGCCGCAAGTGAAAAGAATGATTTTTCTCTAGCTTCAATCATCTATAATTTTTGGGATCTATGGAGGCAACAACCTGCTCATAAAAAGCCAGCTATTCCAGACGAAGTTTGCGGTGCTTATAACAAGCTTTTAAGCCAAAAGGAATTTATCGAATTACAAGCGAGAACAGATCAATATGTACAAAATAACGTACAGACTCTTTATGAAGTATATAGAAAAGAACATATAGTGGAACTTGTAAAAGCCAGATTGCATATTTTTCCTTCCAATAAAACTAAACAAGAAAAGAAGCCTGAAACTGTCAAAGAAAAGAAGCCTAGAAGACCAATAGTTGAAAATATATTGAAGGAAACGAGAAAAAAAACGGCCGCACAAATTGAAAAAAATCCAGTAATAGCTAAATTACAAAAAGATCCGGTTGCCAGGGAATGGGCAGCAAGACAATTGTTACGGCATCAAATAGAAACAAATTTAAGTAATGCCAAGTCCCCTAAGCCATCTATCGAACCACATACCACTGAAGAATTTCATCGAATATTGAGATTACAAACCAGGACTGAAAGAATGCAACTAAATGAAAGTATCAGCCTGTATATTAAGAATCATTTTGATCTAGTTAATCCGGCTGTCGATCAAATTAAGAGGGAAGAATTATTTGTTAATGCAAAAATGTTAGTCGAAAAGGCTATTGAATTTGATAAAGGGTACAAAGAGATACAAGCAATCGACGATAAACTACTTAGAAGACCTTTTGAAATCACACAGAAAGACATTCAAAAAATTAGAGCATTCAGACGGGAAGTTCCAGAATATTATCAATTGAGCGGTAAGGTTGATCAACTACTTCAAGATTTACAGGTAGAACCCGACGACGATAATCCAAATATAATATTAAGTCTTCTTGAAGCACAAAAAATGTTCTCCCCTTTATCTGCTGGTAGTGCCGACGAGCTCTCGCCTTATTCAACCTTAATGGATCAAATCAATCTTAAATTACGCTCTTATGGTCTTGATCATTGAGAAGCACAAAGATGCTCAAGAAGATAGCGATGCAACTGAGGGTAATCTTTATCGGATAAAGAATACTGCCGATTGATTTCGGAATTTCTTGGGCGTGACATATTGATATCAATTAACCATCTATCAACGATGCTTTTTTGATCATTGTCTGAGAGTGAAAACTTTTTAGCTAATAGATTAAATAATCTTCGATCTTTTTGGGAATTGTAGGGTTCAGCTCGAATTTCCTCTTCCAAATATGCTTTTAGTTGCTTTGGATCGTTTAACGAAGCGAAGTCAACAAGAGAAGCGCCATTTCTAGGTAAGGTAGGATGCATAAAATTTTCCTTTCACAATAAAACAAAAGAAAAGTGTATTGTTCCTTTAATAAGCCTCTGAAATTTTAATCTTGCGTTTCGTAAAAGTCAATCGAATTTGGAAATCGATGAAAAAAAAATACTTTTTAGAAAAAGATAAGCGGTTTTCAGAATCGATGATCTGGGAATTGCAGCAAAGAGCTTACTGTGATTTTGGCCAGCAGGCATGGACACAAAAGGGCGTCCCATCTTATATTACAAGCAATCCTTTCACAGTAAGGTCGTATGCGCAAATTGCCTTGGGGTATCTTCGAGACTGCTGTGAGGCCAATAATTTTAATTATGATGAACCGTTTTATATTTTTGATCTTGGGGCGGGCACAGGGAGATTTTGCTTCCTTTTCTTGAAGACCTTCTTGCCTATGCTTAAGGGTTCAATTTTTAAAAAAGTAAAAATCAAATATATCCTCACTGACATAGCTGAAAAGAATATTTCTAGCTGGCAAAAGCACCCTTACTTAAAACCGTTGATCAAGAAAAATATCATCGATTTTGCCTATTTTCATCATTTGGGCTCTTCGGTGGGAATCACCCTCAGGCTTAGTCATAAAACGCTGAATAAAGAAGATATTCGCAATCCGATTCTATTAATTGCGAATTACTTTTTTGACACTGTACCTCAAGACCTATTCAAAATTCAGCAAGGCATTTTGCACGAAGGAAAAATCAGTTTATCTGTAAAAGATAAAAAAATGGTAAAAAATGACCCTGCAATTATTGGTCAGATGGTCTGCGATTACAATTATACTTCCATTAGAGGCAACTATTATAAGAACAAGACTGCGAATGATCTCTTAAAAAGCTATTTGAAGGCCTTTGATAAAAGCATTTTTCTTTTACCGGTCGGCGGGATGAGCACTATTGAATATTTCAAAAAGCTTTCTGGAAGTCGCCTGTGCTTGATTGCAGGTGACCAGGGCGTGACCACTGACAGTCAGATCAAGAATTGGGGAGAACCCAAAATTTCAAGGCATGGGACTTTTTCAATACCAGTGAGTTATCATGCTCTGGCTAAATTTTTTGAAATTCAAAAAGGGCAGGGGTTTTTAACAGACTTCAGCGATCCGAATTTTGTCGTGATGGTAGGCCTGTTTGGGGATAATAGATTTGTTGAGACACATTTGGCTTTTGACACATTTTTCAATTACTTTCAGCCGAGCGACTATTGGACTATTGTGAATCAAATTGAAAAGGAATGCCAAGATCCAAGCTTAGAATTGATGTTCTTGCTTCTTAAGCTGGGTAATTGGGATCCCATGGTCTTTAACAGTTTTTATGAAAAATTAAGAAAAAAAATTCCCGGCATTTCAGCGCCTTTGAAAGAAGATTTTATAAAGATCATTGAGAAAATCTCCGAGCATTTTTTTCCAACTTCAAAAGAAAGCGGCTATTTTATCTTAAATCTTGGGGTGTT
>Ga0207147_1032_pt2 | contig 27639 bp, 19 predicted proteins | sample Alteio_BWMinHeat_33_FD_153551 | JGI IMG/M metagenome (GOLD analysis project Ga0207147, IMG submission 153551) | Enriched cells from forest soil in Barre Woods Harvard Forest LTER site, Petersham, Massachusetts, United States -... | ecosystem: Environmental > Terrestrial > Soil > Temperate forest >... | reverse complement strand
TGCATCGAAAACAGAGTTAAAGCTATCAATATTTTTATAGTAGACAGATTTATCCTTAGCTTTGTTTCCTATTGCACTTACAAATGATTCCTCAGAAACATATTCTTTGCATATGATCGGCAAATTATCGATCTTAGATGTCCCATATTGATTTTTAAAACGCACTAGCATTTCCATGTCGTCGCAATAGCCGGCATTGTCAGCAAAGCATTTGCCCAAAAGTTTCATTACGGCTGCGTGTTTAATATAAATAAAACCTGCTATACATCTGGAGTCATTATCAAAAGTCGCAGCAATACCCTTGTACTTAGCTCTAAAAACAGGCAGCAGGCTTTCTAAGTTCACATAGAGCATATTATCATACTCCATATGGAAGACGTTTTCACTGCCAAATTGCTGCATGAAGTCATTGAGATACAAAAAACGTTCGCTTGTGTACAGCCAAAAACCATCCCTCCAATTTCCATCTAAATGGGTCTTACTTTTAAAATCGTCATGTTCCGCAGTCTTTTTTAAAGATTCCAAAGCGATCAAAGTGATATTGGCTTTAGTCGTTTTCTCTGAGATGGTCTTTATCGCATTTTCATTAAGCAACAGGACAATCGGACAACTTGGGTTAAATAATCTAGCCTGAGATAAAGCCGTCTCAGCATATGGCGGCAGTTGATCTCCAATGTGTATGAAGACAATCGAGTAATCTGCTGCTGATAATTGAAGGATGACATTCAGAGCAAAGCTTAAAAGAAAAACTATTTTCTTAATCATATGCAATCCACTACCACTGTTTTTAAAATGTAATTCTTTAATTACCCTTAAATTGAACTTCGACCTCATCGACAATCACCTGGCTGCCATCATGATGAGCTATAAGCGGTGTTGTCATAACCTTATAATTGCCCAATTTGGATGCAACAATTGAAAAGTTGGACATGCATCTGATCAAGCAATCAAACTTAGCCATAGAAAAGAAATCATGGAATATTCGGCTTTTGCCTTCAGGCAAGCTTTGTTCTTTGCCAAAATCGAAAACCAGCTTAGGGTTGTTCAGCGCACGTGAATATGTTTCTACAATACCCCGTGGATTTAGATCATCTGTGAAAATATAGACGTAAAGCATTTTATCTTTATAAATCTGCGCAATTCTTTTTATCTGGGCAATATAATAGTTGTCCGGAGGAAATTTCAGCGGATACCCTTTTGCTGCGTTCTCATAATTATCATGATTTCCCCCTCGACGCACGTGCACAGCAACGCTTATGCAATCTTTAGGCAAAGTTAAAGTTTTCACAGCCTCTAAGGGAGTAAGACATTCCTGAACTTCTTTTTTAAATACAGGATCTTCCCAATCAACGTCAAAGAATGGCAAACCCATTTTGGCATGTTTGAGCATCTCATATTCGCATTTGCTTTCCGGAAAATAAGGTACAGTGATCAGGCAAGGGTATTTTATATTTGCAAACTGCTTTACATCTGAAATTGTTATTTTTTTTGGGAAATTTGAAAATGACCTATACGTCTGGTCCATCTTATGAAGATTTAAACCCTCTGAAAATCCAAAAGGCTTATACAGAAAAGCATAGCCATATTTAAGAGCAATCCATTTGGCGTGGAAATAAGCTATCAGGTTATCGCCAAAACGACCTCCGCTAAAAGAATATGTCACAGCCTTATGTTTCTGGGTTTCATTTTTTCCCGGAATTTTTAAAGTAACTTTTTCTTTACAGATTGATTCTCTCGGAGAATTAATTTCCCATCTAAGCTTTAGGTTCCTATATTGAAAAGATGGCTCATCCTTTACTATAGAACCTCTTTTTTGATTGGCATTTAATGAAAAAATGACGTCGCCAATAAAGCTATCATTAGTACCGTTTTTGTAGAAAATGTATCCTTTTTTCGACGCCTTAAAGATTCTATCAATTAATTTACGCTCATACACTGATGTGAGGTTAATTTGACCTACATGAGTGATTGCAAGATCGAAGTTCGCATCCTTTTTAAGATCTTTTTCGTACAAATAGCTAAAGATGCTTGCGCCCAGCAAGGGACTATTCTTTTTGACCTCTTCAATATTGGTACCGTCGACAATGACTGTGAAGGTAGAATAGCCGGCGACCTCAGACAGTATTCTGGCCAGGACCCCATTTCCGCCGATCTCTATGATTTTCATATCTTTAAGGTTTTTATCATAGTCTTTAATGAGGTCTCCGGCTATTTTTACATAGCGCAAAGTCGAAGGCGAAACCTTGCCCACAACGCTGTAATTATGGGTTTTAGCGCCAATCACGGAATCCATGGTTTGGAAAAAACTGGAATATCGCATCAGATCCGGATAGTCCCTTTGAATCACTTTTAAGTATTCCAGACCCTCATCATAGCTTATTTCGGCATGCAGATATCCTGAAAATGGCATAGCGGCAAAGCAAACTAAAAAAAGAAATTTTATTAAGTTAGTGCGTAAAAGCTGCATTATTACCTCATATATGTATGACAGGACACATAGTCATAGTAAGAATTCTTATATTGATCGATATCTAATGAACCCGTATTGAGCCATTTCAATGGTCTGATCTGAACTTGACTAGTCCTGGTCAAAGCAAAGTTAAAATAAATTTCATATTCTGACGCGCCTGAAAACAGTGTTTTGATTTCAACACAGCGGCAAAAGGCCTGCCAAAATGGCATGTCATGGTATTTTTCAACACAATCAAACAGATCATCCAAAATCGGTTTTTGGAAAAGCATGTGGTGAGTTATTCCTGAGCAAGAAAAAAGGCGTCTTAAGCCAGGAATGAATTTCCCCATGTGATCAAAATAGGGCTTATGAAATTCGGTCCCGCAATTAAACAATGCCCCGCCGGTTTTCTCATCGATAAAGGAAATGGGTTTTAGGAAAATAGTGTCAGAATCAAGGATGAGTATGTTTGAGGATAGGCCAGGAATCACTTTATAGGCATAAAGCTTTAGAAGCTGCTGCAGGAACCAGCCAAGCCGATTGCCAGTAGTCTTCAAGTAGTTCGTTGCAGCAATCCTGTCCCCTTTGAACAAGTTCAAAGCAATATCATCTTTTGTAAAAGGAAACTGGGCCTCGTTGAACCATTCGGCTTTATCGGTTAATTTATTCCGGGATAGGACGATAACCCGCCTGACTTTACAAAATTTCTTTATCCCATCAATAGCATTGTTGAGCGTGGGCAGATCTTTCTCTGTGGAAGGAATAACAACGTCAATTGGGTCATCAGAAAATTTATACTTTACCGTTTTTGTTAAGTCAATGCTGCTTGCAGTAGAGAAGCTTAAAATGATTACAGACAATGCCAGCCAAAAGAGCTTCATATTTATCCTCAAACGAAACAGAATTATACGGATCTTACAAAATACGCCAAAATTTGAATAGCAATATGTTAACGACATTCATTCAAAATTGTATAAAAAAAATAATTACTTTTATAAGCTCATGTGCAAAATAGGACTACCTTATGAAAAAATTTTAGGTTTTTTATGAATGCAATAAATGAACGAGTTTCAGAAAATGTTTCTAATTGTGTTAATTAGAATACCATTTGATCTGAAAATGGCTTTTCAATACCTTAAGAATAATTTTAATCATGTTCCTTTTAAGAAAATGATTAAAGAAAATCATATAACTTTCTACATGAAAAAAAACTTAGCGATTTTTTTTATCTTTTTGTGTTTTTTAAACTCTCATTTGCACGCAGCCAAACCTTATGTCATTGGCCAGCTTACAGGGCAATTAGGGAATCAATTTTTCGTAATCGCTGCAACTGTTAGTGTAGCTTTAGACAATGACGCAATCCCTACTTTTCCTGATCTAGCGACTAAAAAAGAAGACAATATTCCTCTAAATTATGAAAAAGTACTTCATCATTTAAATGTCGTTAATCCAAAAATTTCTAAAATTTACAGAGAACCCTTTTATCACTATCAAAACATTCCTTATTCCCCAAATATATGCTTGTCGGGATACTTTCAGTCTGAAAAATATTTTAGGCATCATAAAAATGAAATTTTGGAACTTTTTAAGCCCCATAAAGAAATCAATGAATATCTTGTAAAAAAGTATGGCAGAATTCTTAAACATCACTGCACGGTTTCAATCCACTATAGGTCATACTATGAGAATGATCCGGAACAAAAGTTTTATCCTCAATATGGTCATGTATACTTCGAAGCGGCTTTAAAATATTTTCCTTCAGATGCATTGCTTTTAGTTTTCTCTAATGATATGAAAAAATGTAAAAAAGAACTGGAAGGGTTAAAAGGGAATTTTATCTTTATCGAAGGTGAAAAACACTATCACGATCTTTATCTAATGAGTATGTGCAAACATAATATTATCACTAATTCAAGTTTTTCATGGTGGGCTGCTTATCTTAACTCAAATCCAAACAAAATCGTTATTGTACCACCATTATGGCTTACAAAAGGATCTGGGCTTAACTGTAAAGATGTCATTCCTGAAGATTGGACTGTTATAAACTATTAAAATTGGAGATCAAATGAAAAAATTCATTAAACTTTTTACCCCGATTCTCTTTTGCTTACTGTTATGTTCCCAAGGCTATTCAGTAACAACCTATGATGTTTTTGCACGCCATAACAATCCAATTTTTATAGAAACCGGAAGTTGTGTTGGTGATGGCATTGCATGCGCCTTAAAAGCAGGTTATAAGGAAATTCATTCAATTGAACTTTCTCCAGATTTTTATCAAAAATGTGTAGTTAGATTTAAAAATAATCCGAATGTGCATCTATACCTTGGTGACTCTTCGATAGTTTTAAAAGAGATTCTGAAGAATATAAAAAAACCTGCAACATTCTGGTTAGATGGGCATTATAGCTGGAATGGCACTGCACGAGGTGATACAAACACGCCTATATTAAAAGAATTAGCCATCATTGGTGACCACTCAATAAAAACACATACGATTTTGATTGACGATGTCAGAGAATTTGGAACCGTTGAATTTGATTTTATTGAACTTGATGACATATTAAAGGCTTTAGAAAAGATTAATCCAAACTATCTAATATCCTATGAAAATGGCTACATAGCGAATGATGTATTAGTTGCAGAAATAAAAAATAAATAAAGGAACTATATGAAAAAAATCCTCCCGCTATTGATGTTTTGTTCTTTATTTTTTAGTTTAATGAATACTCTTCATGCTAAGGCTTCAACGAACATTCCAGATAATTTAAAAAATGAGTTCACTTTAGGTGGTCAAATTCCTGTAGAATTCAAAACGACTGAAGAAACTCAAACAACGAATTTTTCATTCAATAAAATATTTATTGATAAACTTGTCCTAAAGGCCAAAAATCATGAGTTTTCTGACTTAGGCGAAACCGATATTCATTTATATAAACTTTTAGATGACATTTCTGAACAGGTAAAAGGTAAGAAAGTTGCGGTCATGGAAACGAGAAATGGTTGGTATGAAAGCATTCTATTAGCATATGGCGCTAATCCAATCATTGTCACTAACAAAAAAGTTGTCTGCAAGGATTCGCGATTAGCTTATATCAGCTATGATGAATTAACCAACTCTTTACAAAGTTTTGATTTTGTCCTTTCAATTTATGACATTTCTAAAAAAGGGCTCGGTCTAAATAATGAGAGCTATGATCCTAACGCTGACTTAAAAGAAATGGACCTGTACAAAAGTATATTGAAAGATAGTGGTAGATTAATTCTTAGCTTACCTGTGGGACCTGATAAGCTCATTTGGAATTCAAATCGCATCTATGGTCAATTAAGAATGAAAATGCTTTTACAAGGTTGGCGAATTCTTAAATATTATGGATTCACTTCTGAGCATGTTTTTTTTGGTGTAAATTATGCACCTGTATTTTTAATACAACAAAAAAAATAAGGATTAAATCCACACATGTATAGAAGACTAGCTTTAGCTTTTTTTTGGCTTTTTTATATTCATTCTTGTCTCAGTGCCATAGAGAAAAGTAATCAACAAAAATTTTTATATGAAATTTCAATTGCTACAGTATTCAAAGATGAAGCACCCTATTTTAAGGAATGGATTGAATATCATAAATTACTGGGTGTCCAACATTTCAGACTTTACAACAATGACAGCACCGATGATTTTCTAAAAGTTCTAGAGCCATATATAAAAAGTGGGGAAGTTCAGGTTATAGATTGGCCAGGAGGGCATGGTGACTGGTGTAATAAGGTCCAAGGTCTTGCGATGCTTGATGCAATGTCTAATTTAAAAGGCATTTCTAAATGGCTTGCAATTATAGATGTAGATGAGTTCATTCTTCCAAAGATCGGTAATCTTATTGCTTTTTTGAGCGACTACGAAGCCTTTGGCGGTGTCGTCATTAATTGGCAAAATTATGGTACTTCCTGGGTTCAGGATTTACCTCCAGGCAAATTATTAATTGAAACGTTAACTCTTAAAGCTGAAGAACAATCCTGGTGGAACGAACAGGTAAAATCAATTGTTCAGCTTGATATGGTCGACTCCACAAAACATGACTGGAGATTGCCTCATCAATGGCTTTATTTAAAAGGCTACTCTGGCGTAGCACCCAACATGAAGCCATTTGTTTATGGTAAAATAGACATTAGCAAAATTAGAATTAATCACTATGTTCACAGGACAGAAAACTATTTTTATAACCACAAACTAGCAAAAAAAGCCCGCATGCAAGAGTGGCCTTCGCCAGATTTCGTTGAAAACTGGCATAAATCATGCAACAAAGTTGAAGACAAAGAAATCTTTCGTTTTGTGCCTATTATGAGGAATAAGATCTTTAACTTAAAAACACCATGAAGACTTTTTATGAACCATTTTTATTTTTTCATATCATTACTTTCAATTTGTTTTAATTTAACAGCAGTTTTGCCAAGTGAGCACGATGATGTTGTATTAGTAACAGTATCTGACGACCGTTCTGGGAGAAAGGAGGGGAAATACAGCCTCACTCAAGATAAGATCGAAACCCTATTTAAGAACAATCCCCAGTTTGGAATTAAAAGATTCAGAATGTGGAAATGGGCTAAAATTGTTAAAACAAGTTATTACAAAGAAAATAAATCGCTATTTGACAACCCACAACCGGATATGAATGGCCGAGCTTATAAGCCCATAGCTATATATGAAAGTCTTAAAGAATTAAAAAATGGAGAATTTTTAATTTATACAGATTCTTCTCCTGAAATGTGGTCTGCATTTACTGAAAAATCAGATTTAAGTCCGAAGATATATGATCTCAATGTTATTAAGAATTTGTGCAGACAGAATAACAATATTTTAACAGTACATGTGAAGTGGGATTTCGGGTCTGGTTTTGTAAAACAAGGCGAGCCTGGAAAGCATACGCATGCAAACTTTACTTTAGATAGGTGCATCAAAAAAATGAACCTTTGGCAATATCGAGAGGGCTTGCAACACGCATCCGGCATGTGGGTCATCTGCAAAAATGATGAAACTCTACGGTTTGTTGAGGAGTGGCTTTATTGGAATTTGATTCCTGATTGCGCAAGTTTAGGTCATCCTGAAATTCTTAATGACTATACTTTTTGGGTTGAAGAAAAAAACAAGAAAATTGGGCACAGGCATGACCAATCAATTTCAGGTCTTTTAATTAATCGCATGGGCAATAATTTGATTGAGATACCGTTAGACATGCTAGGATTTCATCCTTATAATTTTCTTCAATTCACACGAAAAAATGTTAATTATACTTTCATCAATAGCAACATAACAATTAAGTAGAAGGCTGATAGCGATGAAAAAAATAACTTTTAAAGACAAGTTAATCGCACAGTTATTGTTTTTTGTTTTTTGTTTTAACAGTTCAATCATCTGTAATGAAAATAAACCTCTTTTAAAAGACTATGGCTATAATATTTACTCACAATTTGGTGAAGGTGGAATAATTGAAAAAATTTTTGAAATCATTGAAAAAAAATCAAAAACCGCAATTGAATTTGGAGCTTGGGACGGGATTCATCTATCTAATACAGCAAATCTTTGGATGCATCAACAGTGGAATGCTATATTAATAGAATCCGATCCTCTGAGGTGCATGGACTTATATACAAATACTTCTAAGTTTCCAAATGTGGTTTCAATTTGTAAAAAGGTTGGCATTACAAAAGATGATTCACTAGAAGCAATTTTAAAGTCATATAACATCAGCTCTGACATTGATTTATTAAGCATAGATATCGATGGTGATGATTATTATATATTTGAAAGCTTAGAAAATTTGAAGCCTAGAGTTATAATTTGTGAATATAATCCAACTTTCCCCGCGCATTTGGATATTTATCCAGAGAGTGGGCAGTGCGTTGGTTGCTCAGTTAGCGCACTTAAGCGAATAGCAGAACAAAAAGGTTATGAACTAGTTGCCTTAACCGATGTGAATTGTTTCTTTGTGATCAAAGAGGAGTTTGGAAAATTCAAAAATGTTGAAACTTCATTCGAAAAAATAAAATTTGATCGCTATCTACGCTATATCATCACGGACTATCAAGGTAATTATAAAATAGTTACTTCTCCAAACTTTAAAGAATGCTTTGGTCTAGTTGATCCCTTAAAATCGAAACTCTTAGGGAATTTTAAAACGTGGAATTTTAAAAAATAATCTCTATACAGTTTCGTTGCTTTGTCTCATGTATTTTTAAATCGTCATTCTGCATTTAAGCCTGTTGATTCACTCTGATTTGTTGTAAAAGATGTCTTTTCATTGGTTTGAGAAGTGGTATCTAGAGGGATAAAATTCTTATTTTTACGAAATACCATGATGGTATTTTTAAACCAATCTCTTGAAGCTGCATCTCTTAAAAAATTTTCGGCTTCCACATCGTTGTCAAAGCCATATTGACTAAAGATATTTTTAATGTAGTCATTGTTTTGACAATTAAAATGTCCATAGCCTCCTTGTCCTTCTACAGCCCAGCTCAGTAATATTCCATTTTCACAATGAGTCATTAAATTTTCTATGAATATTTGCTCATATTCTTTAGGTATGTGTTCGCCAACTTCCAAACTCATCACCCAATCATATTTTTTTCCTAAGCTAAAAGGAATACTTAGATCTATAACGCCGCCAATGCCCCCTGTCAAATAAGGTGTGGCAGGATTGCCGTCATAAGCTTCAACATTAAAATCGTGGCTCACTAAAACTTTTGAATAATCTCCCATACCACAGCCAAAGTCAACAATTGACTGGGCAGATTCCTTCTTAAAAAAAGTAAGCAATCCTTTTGACAGCAAAGGATCGTAAATATGCTGACAAACGACATCTTCTTGATTTGAAATCCAAAAGCCTCGAGGATCGATTTCAGCTGCACATGTGAAACAAAAAATCAAAAGCACAAAAAAAATAATTTTTTCCACAAAACCCCTGGGTGCTCAATTAAAAATTTTACACTATCGTAAAGTAATTTATCTTTCAACGGGGTTTATTTCTAGAGGTTTGAACACATTTATTTTTAATAGAGGGACAAATTTGAGCATTATTGGGTCTTCGATGTCATTGCCAAGATTTAGAAATGTTTTTTTCCAGAGCTTGTCCATGGGTTTGCCTTCCATGCGTTCTTTCTTTTTGATTTTTACATTATTGAAATACTCAATAGTTCGGTTGATATAGTGGTTGATCCTCAATTCGTCCAGAGAGCATGAAAGCTCTTGACAACCTGGCTTAACGTTGAATTTATGAGGAATCCAACAGAAGTCTGTAACATCATCTGGCTTAATAATTGTTTTGGTTGAGTTGTTGAGGTCCTCAGATGGAAGGCTTTTCATGATCAATTTTTCGATGAGTAGGGTGCCTGCAGGTAAACTATAGACATTGGATGTGCCATAAATTTGCCATTTGATTACTAGCTGGGAATAGTTTGAAAATTTGTCTAAATAGGTGTTCAAACTCATTGAGGCTACAGGCACAATAAATTCGTCAAGGTCGATGACTGCCAACCAATCGGTTTCTCCTTTTGCTATTTCGATGGCATTATAATAAGCGGGAGCTTGCGTAGACGTTACCCAAGGGCCATATCTGCGATTTCTATGCTTTGGAACAGGCTTGTTGGGCCAATCGATGAGCGTAACCTCTCCGGAAGCAATATAGGGGGCAAGAATGTCATTGAAATTATCTTTGCTTTCATTGTTGTACAAATAGAAGTGTTCAACTCCTACCAGTTTGTGGTATTCAAGCCATTCCCTTAAGTAGGGCGCTTCATCCTGAAATATGGCACAGGCTGCTAAATGATATTTTTTTTGGGGAGGCTCTTGGGGAGGTGTTGGTGTGTCTTCTATTTTTGGGGGAATATCTTGAGGGGGTAGTGTTGTTGTAATTTCTTCTGAGAAGAGGCTCGTGAGAGATATGAGAAATATGGTAAAGACATTTCGGAATATTTTGGAGTTCAAAATTTTATTTATCCTCTTGCAGCTTCAAGCTAAGATAATGTTTAGTATGATCAGCGAGCATAGCGAGACTGATCTTTGGAGAACCAGAAGAGTCTCGCGTTGCTCACAACGTTAGGTTAACTTGTTATCGTCCCGGTAGGGACTACATTGCGTATTCAGGCCGTCCCGGCCTGTTAGTAGTCAGGCCGGGACGGCCTGAATACGCAATGTAGTCCCTGCCGGGACGGGAAAAAACGACGTTACTCAGGAGTGCTGCAGCTTGCTGCAGCTTTTAAATTGCACAATAAGAAACTAGAATAACGTCATGTATTAATATCATTCTTTATGTATCAAATCATACTTTGTTTCATCAAAGTATTCTTCAGAACACATTGTGAAATTAAAAGCTGCAGCAAGCTGCAGCACTCCAAAGATCTGTCTCGCTGCGCTCGCAGATCATAGAAAAACTTTGTTAAGCAAATCTGTCTCGCTGCGCTCGCAGATCATAGTAACAAGCACTTTTTCCTCAAGCAGTAGAGGATTTATTCGGCAAGTGGTTCTGGGGGTTGGTCGTTTTCGGGCTGCGGGTCGGGGATGGTTTCAGGAGCGGGTTTGGGTTCAGGAGCGGGTTTGGGTTCTGGAGGCTTCTTGGTTTTGATGTTCTTGTTTCTAAACAAGTAGTCATTATGGTCGCCGCTCCAGCCGGGATTATCAACAAAATTGTAATTTGTAAAACTTTCTTCTAAGACATATCCATTATCATCCAATAGGTCTGAAATAGCTCCTAAATCATTTTTGTTAACTTCAATTAAAATGTAATCAAAATTCACCCTAGCAAAGTCGATCCCCTTTAATACATTAAGTTCATAGCCTTCCACATCCAAACTAAAAAAGTTCACGTGCCATATGTTGAATTCTCTAAAAATAGAATCTAAGGACCTCATGAGCACTTTGACTTTGACTGACTGATTTGTTCTGAGGCCATCAACACTAGACATGGACTTGCCGTTAAAATCCCCATATACATAGGTGTTATTCTGCTCAAATGCTCCTAAAGCACAGGACACACAGTATGCTGTAGGCCTATTTTTTTTAATTATTTCAAATAAGCATGGAGATGCTTCAATCAACATTCCTTTCCAGCCAGACTTCTCTTCTAATAGCTTTGTATTGGATTGAAAGATCCCGTCAAAAGCTCCGACTTCGACAAAGAACCCGCCATTATAGTTAAGGTATTTTTGCAGTTTTTTATCGAGCGGAACCTTCTTGCAATCAAAGGAGGAGTAAGATATTTCAACGCCGCTTAAAGTCAAAAAGCTACAAAAAAATAAACATGAAAAAAATTTTAGATAGAACATCTTTTTGCCTTCTAATTTCATTGCTTTGTTTTTGGTTACTGTATATTTTTTTTATCATTAACTTAAAGCTTTATGTTATGTTTAAACAACTATTTTTTATTGCCATTACCTTAATGCTTCATTTCCCAGTTTGCTCTCTCTGTCCTCCTCAGGAGCCTAAACTTCTTTTAATTGTTGGCTGCGGGCGAAGCGGCACTGAATATATGGCCGATCTTTTAAGTAGAAGCAAAATCAGAGTCCGGCATGAAAGAATAGGCCCCGAGGGAACAGTTTCCTGGCCAATGACAGTTAACTCTTTATCTCCATGGGGCCCAGAAAACAAAGACACTTTCACACACTGCTTCCACCAAGTCAGAAACCCTCTTCATGTCATCACTTCTTGGTATGTTAATTTGCCAAATTTACAAAATGATGAATGGAAATTTGTTCGCCAACATATGCCTGAAATCAATGAGGATGACCCATTAATTGTCCAATGCGCGAAATACTGGTATTATTGGAACCTCATGTCCGAATTCATTTCCGAATGGACATATAAAATCGAAGACTTCGATAATATCGTCGACGAATTCGAAGCTCGTTTGGGCCGTCAAGTTGACCGACAGTATTTAAAAAAACTTCCCAAAAACAAGAATAAATGGAAAAACACCTCCAATAAGCTCACCTGGGAAATGCTAAAAGAAAATCTGCCCCCAGATCTATATGACAACATCATGAATATGGCTCAAAGATATGGGTATGAAGTGGATAGTGCCTAGTTCTTAGTGCCTAGTTCTTAGTGCAAAGAGAATTTTTTTTAACTAAGCACTAAGAACTAAGCACTAAGCACTTTGAAAGAGAATTTGCTTTAAAAAAATTAGGTTTCTAACTACATATTGACGGTCTATGAATCACAAAGGAGTGCTCGAATGAAAAGGAAATTCACATTAGTATTAGCTTTGTTCTTACTGCCTTTATGTGCCTGGAGCAATATTGGACCGGCCGGTTTTAAACAGTTTAAAAAAAGAATTTTTGTCGAAACTGGCTCATATTCCGGAAATGGAATTCAACTTGCTTTAAGTGCCGGCTTCCAGGAAGTCCACTCAATGGACATCAACCCTCAATTCATTAACAATTGCAAAAGCCGTTTTCAGGGCAATCCTAACGTTCATCTGTATCTCAAGGACTCTAGCAAACAGCTAGGAGAGGTTATTGCTCCGATCAAAGAATCGGTGACTTTCTGGTTGGATGCCCACAATGGCTGGCCCGATCCAAATGCCAAAAATGTAAAGAATACTCCGCTTATTGAAGAGCTTGAACAAATAAAACATCATCCGATCAAGACCCATACAATCCTCATTGATGATCTCCATTGCTGCAAAACTTTATTGTTCGATTATTTGACATTAGATCAGATTATCGCCAAAGTTTTAGAGATCAATCCCTACTATACAATCTTCTATGTCGATGGTGGTGATGCCGGGGAATATAAGAACAACGTTTTGGTTGCTTATATACCTGAGTAGGGTTACATAGGAGATTAAAGACTAATTCCTTCCGTGCCCGTGTGCGTGCCCGTGCCCGTGCCCGAAAATAAAAAAGTGTTAACCTGACCCTTTTAGTGTAAATTCTTTTTTTAATGGTTTTATTTATCTTCGGGCACGGGCACGCACACGGGCAAGGGTATATACAGCAGGCAACCCTATGTTAAAAAAAGTTGCATTTTTCATTTTATTCGCCCTTTTTTCAATCCAATCAATCATTGCTGCAGTGCCTACAGTACCCGGCAGGCCTCCTTTATGCATCTCTCTTGGAGCTGCTTGCGGTTCTGCATTGATGCTTCGTGAATTAGGCTTAAGAACAGTAGCATATCCTTTCGATTGGATGATCTCTCCTACCGATGGACTCTACAAATGTTTAACTGAAGATTTTGGGCATTTTTTTTGCGACCTAAAATTGCGGCCGGATAAAACAGGAGTCATTGACTATTACGGATTTCATTTTACCCACGATTTACCTACGCAAAAAAGCAATATGAATGCGTTCATGAACACTGATTTTGTTGGTGCTGATATTTTGGCTAATGAATGGCAGAAGGCAGTTCCTCAGGTTCAAGAGAAATATAATCGCCGGATCAATCGTTTTAGGGAAGATTGTTTAGGAAAAGAGAAAGTTTTTTTCTTTAGGACAGAATTTGTCAACAAAGAGGATGCCATTCTTATTCGCGACACTTTGCAACAACTTTACCCCAAAATGGATTTTACTTTAGTAGTCATGACACGAGATAACACATTTAAACAAGATTGGAAGCTCCCTAGAATTAAGAATTTCTTTATTAGTGGCAATACAGTCATTGAATGGAAAAAAAATCTTTCGCTGATCGACCCTGTTTTTAAACGTTATTCACTGTAGGTAGTGCCAAGTGCGCGCCTTCGGCGAGTTCTGAGTGCGCGAGTGCGCCAGTGCGCGAGTCAGGCTGTCCTGCGTATTCAGGCCGTCCCGGCCTGAGAGTAGGCTGTCCCGGCCTGATGCTTAATAAGGGGTATCTGCCATATCTGCCACTGCCAGTTTTGGAACACAGCTTAAGATCAGGCCGGGACGGCCTGAATACGCAAAATGGCCTGAATCTCAGGCCGGGACGGCCTGAATACGCAGGAATGCCTGACTCGAGCACTCGCGCACTCGGAACTCGCCGAAGGCGCGTACTCAGCACTACCTAATTATTTTCCTCGAAACAAATCTGGGTTTCCTGTATAATTTCTTCTTTTTTTATAAAATTCAATTTCTTTTTGTTAAAAACACATATAGTTTATAATAAATATTATGGTTATATAATTATTATTATATCTCTTTGAGAAGATTTATTTATGGCATTACCCAGTTCTGATTTAAATAGTAAAATTAAAAATTTTGAAAATTTAAAAGTTTCTCCTGACTTAGCGACCAAAAAAAAACTTTCTGAAGAAGAAGAAAAAACTAAAAATTTGGCCAACACATTTTTTAAAAGTTGCGTTTTTGACTTAGAGGTTCTCGAAAAAGATCTTGAAGCTGAGATGGAAAAAGTTAATTTTTCCGATTTAACATCTATCAGCTCATTCCAAAATAAATGTAATGAATTTTTTACCCTGCTTGATAAGGTTGAAAATCTCGCAATTCAGAGAGTTGGAGTCTTTGAGATCAGTAAATCTTTAACTCCTTTAATTCTGTTAAAAAATCATTTTAATAGAAGAACGCTCATTCTAAATAGCATTGAAGATCTATTTAAAAAAGACCCTGAATTTTATTCTATTTGGTCAAAATTTTCTAAGGAGGAGCGCCTAAAAGCCATAGATTTAATTGCTAATGGCCAGTTTATAGAGCAAATTAATACTTTATGCTCTGAGGATAATGAAAAAGGCAACTATCTCCGCAATACGGTTGATTTCATTATTAAATGCATTAACAATCAGCCCAACCTTGATAGCAAGGTCCTTGCACACTATGTCGAATTTGTTATCCACAATCAGAAATTATATAAAGAAGCTGCTGCTCTGATATTTGACTTGCTTGGCTTTATAAAAGATCTTCCAGAAGAAGAATACTCAAAGTCTGATAAACAGTTAATGCTTGAGAAATCAAAATTAATTATTCCGAATCATCTCACCTTAAAAAATCTAGATAAAGTTAGAAAGAATTGCAGCGCATATAAAGATATTGTTAGCGACAAAAATATGAATTTAAAAAATCTGGTGGAAGACGCATGTGAAATTCTTGATCTCCACCGGTCAAAGCCTATCACCTTCAAGAAATTAAGTGAAAGACTGGCGCTATATTCCGAAAATGATAAATCCGTCGCTTCAGAGCCTCGCATAAAAAAACAGGTTCTTGACTCTTTAGTTAAATTCATCCAACAAACTGGGAAATTTGACACAGCAAGAGTTATTTTCTCCATATTTGAGGAACTTCCTGTTGATGCTTGTTATGCATTAAAAGCCTTTTTTGAATTATATGACCTTGGGCATGTCCCACAAGAACGTAAAGACGCGCTTGAAAATGTATTGGCATGGATAACCGAACAAGATCTTAATGGCAAACCCGATCATTTTGTTACTTTTTTAGAGAATCTGATGCATGCGACCACTTATTTTCCCGAAATAGCTGACGTTTTTCTAAAACTTCCAAAAGAAAAATACGATTTGCTGCCTTGGTTGTTTAGCCGAACTGAACATCTAACGGAAATGCCTGCCAATGATTTGCCAGGCTATATGGAATCGTTGAAAGAGGCCATCAAAAAAGAAAGTCATGAAGAAATATTGCCCATTTTGTTTAGTCAAAGCAAGGAGGCTTTAGCTCTTTCACAACAATTCCGAGAGCTCTCTGAATCTTCGCCTCAGCTTAAAGGGTGCATGCACACCCTTTTGGACAAACTCATCTGCATGCAAAACAATGCACCCGTTACAACACAGACCGGAACTGTACAACAAAAATTGGAAAAACTGCCAGCAAGCTATATTCGAACATTTGAAAAGATGTTTAAAATTGCCGGAAAGAATAAAAAAGTTTTATATGAAATGCTCTTTTTCTCTCTAAAATTTCCTTATTTAAACATTATTAATGACTATTTAGACAGGGTTTCACCCCTTGCTTCTTCCAACAACTTTGTCTCATTTTTAGAGAAATTAAAAGAGTTGAGCCTAAAATATCCTGGGTATATTAATAAAATTTTATCCATTTATTTTCATGCTTCGAAAGATCCTGAAGCTCTCTTAAAATTATTGCTCAACATTAAGCCCGAGATACTTGGCCCATTGCTAGGAAGACATCTGGTTTGGCTTGAACCTGTTATCAGAGACCCTAATACTAATTGGTTAAAAAACGCTAACATATTTGAAGATCTTGAAAAAATATTGAAATATGAAGTGCAGCAGAATGTTCGGATTATTCCAGAAAAATATAATGAGAACTTTATTACAGGTTTAAAATTAGTTGCAGATAACCTTGAAGCTGGTATCTACATCAAAAACCTTGTCGACAATGCTGAGTTAAGCCCGTTTAAAATTAGCAATTACGAAATGGTTGATGGCCAGTCTTATATGAGTTTCATAATTGGTGCACTTACTAAAAATGCTCCAGACGCAAAACTATTATTATCTATTGCCTCTGCCTACCCTCAAACATGCTTTAAGCTGCTTAAGGATATCACCGACGATAAAAAACTTAACATTTTAGCATTGCACCCCAATCATCTTGTGGACCTGGAGAGATTGCTATTCTTAATGGAAAAAATGGAAATGAGCTTGGAAACAGCTGAGACCTTGGCTAAAGGAGTTTTAAGCAAAGATTCCTTGAAATATCATCAATTGATCAATTGGTTTTTGAGCCAAGGTGGTGCACCAACCTTCCTGCTTCAAAATTTAGAAAAAGATCCCAATAACGCAGAAAACAATAACATCATTGAAATTGGGAATAAAAATCCAGAGGTAGGTAGTTTTTTGTACCATGCTAAAATAGCAAAGAGATTGGGATTCAGTGACGAAGATCCATTGGCTTGCGGCAAGGTCATCGAGCCAGATGCTGAACGACTTAAGCACGTTTTAGTGATAAAAGCTCAGAATAAATTCCTGCATACTGAAATTATAAAAATTTATAATATTTCTGTGGAGAAACGAGAGCCTTATCAAAAGGCTGTTATGGATGCAGTCAAAGAAGGATATTTCGTTCTTGCGGAGGCCCTTGTTAAAACTTCTGGAAAAGGGTACATAGAGAAGCAGCCGCATCCTTCAATACATGTTTTAAATAAATGGCATGAGTTTGTCGAGGATTTGAATGCCGTTGATAAAACTAAGTTAAAAGCTGAAGAGGTTGAGCTTTTGAGCCAGCTTCGATCTTTTGCTTTTGAATTTATGCAAGTGCCAGCTAATGAGAAACTGTTTTTAAGCTGGGCCTCAAAGGTTCAATTCCACTTAGTGCATAAGCGAGATGTTCTTTTCGATATTCTGGAGCATTATGCTGATTGGCGTAACATCATCAATACAAAAACCTGGGATGTCGATGATTATATTATCAATGATTTAGGTTTAGAACAGAGATTAAGAACGAATGATAGAAAGAATGTATTTAATAAAACCGAAAGAAATATCCAAACATTGGTAATAGCTGAAAGTCTCATCACGTCCTCCGGCAGGATCAATACCGAAAATATTGATAATGCCATAAAACATGCTAAATTGGCCTTCTCCTTCTATTCTCCTGATGTTTTATCGTATGTCCCAAGGATTCTGGAGTATTTAAAAGACCCTTATTTCAATCAAAGACTGGAAGTTTTAAAAGACATCCCCTTTCCATCAAGACAGCATACGGTGCTGGCAAAGTCATTAAATCTGCCTAAAGATAAGCCTTTGGACGTGAGGCGTGTAAAGGTTGCTATTTTGGGGGCGATACTCTGGCCTATACGACAAGGCGGTGTTGGATCATGTTTCGGCACATCCACAATGATTCAACTATGCTCATTCCCTGACGGAGTAAAGCAGGTTTTTGAAGATTATCTTTCACTGGCCGGAAAAGGAAGGATTGAACGCCGTGAAGGCGACGAACCAAATGTTGTCACGACACCATATCCTCTTGTTTATGACGAAGAAATGGCTGAAAAACTATTTAAGGAAGATAATCCTTTTGCAAGATCTTTAGAGTACACTTATTCTTCTTTAGGCTCAGCTGAATCTAATCCTCTTGATAAGAAGGCCGAAGAAAGGTGGAAAAGAGTTTTTAGGGAAGCCTTTGAAACTCAGGTTGCACAGCATGCGTCAAAATTAGGCAATGACAAAAACATTTTCTCATCAGAAGCCTACTTTAGTATTATAAAGCATTTAAAACAGCTTTCAGTCTTAGTATACAATGGATATATAGAAAATAAAAATGTGAACAAAAGAGGCGCTTGGGTATTGATCGACGTTCAAACAGGAGCTCTATTGACTTCACAAGAGGCTTTGAAGGAACTTTACAAAAAGGCATTGGTGAAAGTTAAACAGGACCTTCTTACAGCGTATCCCAAACATGTAATGGTGATCGATGCTGTCATTGATCAAGGTATTCCGGCCTTTTTAGATTCACCTCAATATCTTGAAAGTTTTTATACTCCAACCGAATTCAAACCTACGGGGCTGGCGAGAATTAATCCTATTAAATATGCTCATTTGTGCGCTTCTAGCCCATTTGCTGATTATTCTGGAGGGTTCCTAGACCGAGTTTTAAAAAATCTTCATAAAACCAAGATTGTTGTCCAAAAAACTTCTGCGGCGCAAAATCCTTATAAGGCCCTTGCTGCTTTATCACGCTTGATGAACAATGAAGAAATTGAAATAGCTAAAAAGCATCCTTATTTGAAAAATGTCAATGACAAAACACATGGATTTAACTTTAAGATCGCAGCATGCTACAATTTATTTCACCGTGCCTATTCGCCAGAGCATTTGTGGGAAGCCGATCTGAAAGCGCTTGATGCTATCGAAAAAACCGTTTTAATTGATGAAGATGTAGAGGAAGTCATCAGTAGTTTTAAGAGCATTTTTGATAATGAAGGCCTTAAGCAATTCGAGTTTTACAGGAGAAATTCACAACCTAAACGATTTACGGTTAGAAGTTTATGTGACTTTTTATTTGTTGCAGAACAAAACATTTTAGGGCAAAATTCAAGCAAAGCCCGAGATTATGTGGAAAGGGCATTTAGAGGACTCTCGATTTTAAGTGGCAAGTTCCCCAGGGTCGTCACGCTTTTTGACACAAATTGGAACGAAAAAAGGGATTTCGGATTTGCACAAAGAATCTATGGGAAAAATGCGAGAGCTATATTTCCAAATAGAGAGAGTATTGTCATAAGTTCATGGGATCCAGGTGAGTTAAGTGGATTCAGTTTCTATCAATATAATGATAGCACCCATGATCTTAAGCGGTCCTATTATGTTGCGTAGCTTTAATAAAAATTAATAAGGTTTTTTTATGGCACTTACAATCGATTCAATCTCCATCAACAATCAGCCTTTTGTTTTCAAAGAAGATGAAGACGGGCAGGTTGTCGAGTATCGTGGAAAGCAATATAAGTCACTAACCGACTTGGTGAAGGATGCAGCGTTCTTATCTGACGCGCAATATTTGCCAAGTTTTGTTAAAATTGCCAATTTTATTTTTAAGGGCGGAGAATTTGTTGTTATTGATGATGTTGCTGCCTTCAAAGAAAAATATGAGAGCCTTATCAAGCACTTCACACAATATGGCAAATATGAAACTTCTGAAATTGATGCGCCTAAAATTGATGCGGCTAAAGGCAAAGCCATCTTTTTTGCTTGGCGCGTAGGCAGCATGGTGCCCTATAAAGTGACCTGCACGTTTCCCTATTCCGGGCCCTCGGCCGAGTATGCTTACACCCTCCTCAAGCCAGCCTAACAGCAACGGACATTAACGGACAATTACGGACATTTACGGAATATTTCCGGCACCCCTGCCGGGGCGCAATATTCTGGTATGCATTTTCCCCGGGCTGCGCTTTTTCCCCGGGGAAAAGCGCCCCGGCAGGGGTGCGGCTATATAACAATTCAATCAAAAACAAAGCGTGGATCGTAACTAATACCATGTTTATTTAAGAAATCGAGATATTCTTCTTCAAAAGATCTTTTCTGATGATGAGTTTCCTGATTTTCGATATATTTTATCACGTTGTTGATAATACTACCGGAAACCGAGAATGACCCATAACCTTCTTGCCAACCAAAATTTTTTAATGAAGGATAATTCTTTTTTGCCCATTTGGTGGAACTTGATTTTATATCCCGAATAAGGTCGTTATAAACTGACAAATTTTCTAGACTGAGTAACAAATGAACATGATCTGGCATTCCATTGATTTTTAATAAACTGCCTTCGTAATCTCTAACAATACCGCCCATGTAGGCATGTAAACTTTCTTTTATGTCAGTGGTAATTACTGGTTCACGATGTTTTGTTGACCACACAATGTGGAAAAAATGGTTTTTATATGTATGTGTCATATTTTTACTTTCCTTTTCCCGCGCCCCTACCGGGGCGCAATGTTTATTTGTTCATTTCCCCCGGGCTGCGCTTTTTCCCCGGGCTGCGCTTTTTCCCCGGGCTGCGCTGCGCTTACCCGGGGCTAATTCCCGGCGCCCCTGCCGGGGCGCTGTTTTAAAAATCCGTACTTTTATCTCTATCATATTTAATACACCATTAATGTCCTGCGTCCATGCCAGGACGCTGTGTAATAAATGTGTACTTATACCTCACATCTGTTAACTATGACGATTAATTTCCCGCACCCCTACCGGGGCGCTTTTCCCCGGGCTGCGCTTTTTCCCCGGGCTGCGCTGCGCTTACCCGGGGCTAATTCCCGGCGCCCCTGCCGGGGCGCTGTTTAAGAAAACTGTATTTATGTTTCTATCACATTTAATGCACGGCTAATTCCCGGCGTCCCTGTCGGGACACTTTCAAATAAAGGTGTACTTAGGCTTTTATCTGTTTTTTTCACAGCTTATTCCATGCACTCATGCCAAGACACTGTTTTGAATTCAAACTCCTTCATACGGCGTCGAGACATAAATTCAAGTTCATTACACAGCGCCCCGGCAGGGGCGCCGGGAATTAAGCAGCGCAGCCCGGGGATAAATGCAGATAAAAAAAAGCGCCCCGGCAGGGGTGCGGCTAATCACAGTCGAAAACAAAGCGTGCATCATCCTGCCGGAGGCTGTGAAAAAACTTCTATAAAATAACACGAAAATAAAATAAAAATTAGATTAAATTTTTATTGAAAAATTCCTTTGTGTAATACTCATTGAAAAATAAGACTATATACTGTAAACTTTCCCTAAATTTTTAATTTTAAGTGTAATTTTAGAGAAAAAATGTCAGTACAGATTTCAACATTTTCAAATGCTATAGCAAGGAATTCATTTAATCATATCCCGCTTCCTGGCCTTGAAAAAGATGTAAAAGCAATAAAAGAAACAAGCCATGTGACCATTGCTGCAATCGGGAAAAAAATTTATGGAATGGATGAAAACATTTATGGCAAACCCATTAAAGCTGGCGCTTTAACTGGAAGAAAAGCATGCGACATCACAACCTTGCTTCAAGAGTTGTTCAAAGAAAATAAAGGCTTCAAAAAAGAATGGCTAAGCTTTACCCAAACTAGACAATTAGAATTCACCGAACTTTTGTTAAGCAATTTAAAAAAATTCTCTGGGACTCCAAAAGAATACAAGCGCCTTTTTAAGAGCTCGCTTATTTTTTTGTTGGAATGTTCAAAAATTTTTCCAAATAAACAGCTCTCTGACTTGGAAGATTTTCTCATTTTCTATATTAAACACTATGAGAAGCACCACTGTCATGCAGCAAAGCTGATTTTAAAAGCTCTTTCCGAAATTAAATTAAATCACTTAGCTTTTAATAAGTTACTCAAGCTGTTTTCTCCCTACTTTGAAATTCCAAAAAGTTACGAACAAATTGAGAAAGAAATCCGCATATTTTTAAAAATCGCAAAAGACCCAAATATTGATATTGAGAGATTTGAAACCCATACAATTAAAATTCTTCAAATTTACGAATCCAACTCTGAATTCTTCTATTTGCTTTATAACAAGATTTATCTTGATAAACCTTCCGGTTTCACTGCGGATTTTAGCAGTTACAAAAATTTCATAAACTTGCTTGAGTATTTTCAATTTTATGCAGAATATGGCAGTGAAAAAGGCTGCAAAGGCCTTTTGGATGTCTATGAAAAAATTCTTCATAGCTTAGATACAATTAACTTTTTAATCAAAAACCAGGCTTCTGACGTTGTTGAGAAGTTAGATCCAATTTTAGCATGGATTTCTTCACAGCTGGATAAAGGCCCTTCTGTTGAAGAAATCATGGACCTTGGCGACTTTCTGGATCGATCTATAGCTCTGATTGTCTTAGATCCTTTGACAGCAAACATTCTGTTTAGGGCCCCTAGTGATTTTGCAGCTTTAAAAGATTGTCTTAAAGAACAACATGACCTGGGTGAAATCGATATAGAAAATAAGCCTCAATTTTTACAAACGCTGAACGATCGTCTGATCAAATTAAAAAAAACACAAATAGCTAGCCATCTATTTGGCACGAGCACGATATCCTTTGAAATAGGCTTAAGAGTAGGGAAGCTATCAAGTCTTAAGACGTCAAATGCTGTCATCCACTTTGTAGACCGTTTGTATGAAATTCATAACATTGATTTTGATAATGACACATATATTCCCCTAAGCACCAAACTGAACAAACTGCCATTTTCTTGCCTTCAGTTGATCTACAATATTTTGGAAGTCTCGAGAAATAACCCTAAGATCATCTGTGAAGTGTTTGCTTTTTGCGAAAAATTTCCCTATCAAAATATGATCAATGACTTGCTAGTTAACATCAATGATTTCAATAGATCTGACGTCAAAGATAAAAACAAGCTGGCTGAGCTCGTTCAGACACTAACTAAATTGGCTGTCGCAAACCCAAAAGCTGCTTATAGAATAGTTAACATATCTTTGGCTGATAATGACAACGGTCTAGGCTCGCTTAAGAAAATCCCGTCAATACTTTTTACTTATATAATCAAAAATCATAGTGGTTGGCTTGGAGATCCCTTTCTCAACCCAGGTAGAATATTTTTTCTTTCCGAGCCCATTTTTCAAGCTAAGCTGAAGGAGCTGATGCACATTGAAGCAAAACATCAGGTTTCTCTTTTTCCTTTGTTTTACGGCCACGAACTGCAGTTGGAAGAAGGAAGCTTGATCAATTTTTTAAAAGACAATCCTCAGATATGTCTAAAGCTCATTGATCTGAGAACATATTTTGATAACATTAAAAAGCTACCTGAAGATAATTTTGTTTTCTGGTCCATTTTCAACCAGTTGCTAGTTAACAAGAAAAATGAATTGATCCAGATTATTTCACATACGGCGATGTTCCCCCTTGCTTGCAAGTATTTAATGCAAAAACTTCATTCAGGGGATGTCTTTGACCTGAAGATATTTGATTCACAAGAGTATCCTTTTGACAAATCACGCATTTTACAATTAATACAAACTAGCCATCTCGATTTAGCATTAAAAATTAAGAAAATTTATAGTTCGGACAAGTCGCTTGGTCATCGTTTGCTGGATATGGCGTCGGCTAAGTTTTTTGAAGAAACAACACTTCTCATTGATAGACATGAAAACAATCCTAATGATCCCTTGACTAAGAAGCTTGTCGGTTTAGCAGGTTCTAAGCATGGGGCTTTGATTCAAAAATTCCTTAAAATCAAGCTTGAGAAGAATGAGTCATTTTTGGTTGATATTGTTGTAGACCAATCGACAGAGCTTGCAGAAAAATTATTTGAGGCACGATCTCATTACCGACCGCTTTATGAGAAAATCGTGCAGCAGTTTGACCTCGAACCAGGCCAAAGAAACGAGCTTTTTCAGAAGGCATTAGAGGCTGTGTCTAAAGGATATTTTAGCTTAGCTTATACCCTCTTAAATAACCCCAGAGGATATTACAGTCCGGTTGACATTTCAATACATAATCTTGAAAAATGGCATGAGCTCACGGAAGAATGGCATGCCTTTGACAGGTCTGCACTTAAACCTGAGGAAATTCAGCGCATCAATCAACTGCTTCCATTTGCTTTTAGCTACCTGGAAAAGCAGCCGAACTCAGCTCACTTTGAAAAATGGATCCATTGTATTCAATTCTATTTGCAGCATGATCCTCAAGCTCTAGTTACAATATTAACTTCTCCTTCCTGGAGAAATATTGAAGATCCTATTTGGGCTTTTGATCAGCCCGCTTTGAAAAAACTTTTTGAGTCAAAATTAAAAACTGCCAATGAGAAATATGCTCCAGATTTATCTGTGAATCCTTTGGCTGAGATGACTCCATTGACCATCACACTGGCGGAATGCCTTGTCACGTCAGCTGGAAATTTAAATTCCTTCATCAATGACAGGTTAGAAGAGATTCTTTCAATTAAACACCCTTATTTTAAAGACTATATTTTTCACATACTAACTGCTTTAAAAAACCCTTTGCTCCGAGAGACCCTTAAGTCATTAAAAGAAATTCCTTTCCCCTCAAAACAACACACTGTGCTTGCCCAGACACTGGGTTTACCTCTTGATAAGCCTCTGACATTGAGACAAGGCAGGGTAGCAGTTATTTCAGCATTACTTTGGCCCTTGAGACAAAACCTGGCTGGCTCATGCTTCGGGACTGCTCCTATGATCCAACTATCATGGCATATTGATGGATTAATAATTCTTATGCGCAATCTTATTTCCATAGCAAACGAGGGGTTGATTCGCAAATCAACATCAGAAAGTAACAATGGGACTGTTGAATATCCGATTGTAATTATAGATGAAAACAAGCAGAAGCATTTTAAAGGCGATCATTTTTTCGCTCGCACGCTTGAATATTCAATTGCAACGCTCGGTTCATCTAAAAACAAACTTTTTAGTGAAACCCAAGAGCAATGGAAACAATTATTTACCGCAACTTTTCAAAAATGTTTTGATTTGTATGAAAAGGAGCTAGGGACTTCGAGACAGATTTTGCAAGCCAAAGCCTTAAAAACAATGATCGATGAATTAACATCGAATTCGGTACTTGTTTATGATGGTTTTTTTCAACATCCTAGCAATCTGAAAACAGGTGCCTGGCTAATCATAGACATTAAGACAGGCGGGATTTTATTCAACGAAATTGAAAAAGATAAATTTATTAAAAAATGCCTCCTTAAAACAAAAGAAACTTTAATCTCAAGCTTTTCACAATTTAAAGCTGCTTTTGAGGGAGTATTTAATCTTGCAGATGATTTTGTGAGTTCCCCGGTAGCATTAGAAATTTTATATCAAGCAAAAGACTTCGAAGAATTAGAAGGTCTTTCCAAAATCAATCCTGTGAGATTTAGACATTATAGAAAACAGCACAATTTTGCCGATTTTCGAGGTGGACATTGTATTCATGTTTTAGAGAACTTTTATTCTAATGTTACTTGTTTTCAAGGTGAAATTTCTGACAATCCTTATGAAACATTTCAAAGCCAGCTTTCACTTTTATCGGATCACGAACTCGAACATGCCAAAAAGGGTCCTTATTTCAAATCGATAAGTGCAAGCAGACATGCCTTTAACTTTAAAGCCGACCAGGCCGTAAAGTTATTTGAGAAGCGCACTCCCCAAGAGATTTGGGCAGAAGAAATGAAAATTTTAATAGAAATTGAAGAATCAGCTTTAGAAGAAAAGGCTCGTACTCATTTAATCGGTAAATTTTTAAGTTGTTTTTCACTTGAAGAAAGAAATGAAATCAGAAATTTCCTCTATCCGACTTCACCGAAGACAGTTAGAGAATTATTCGATCTTTTCAAAGAAGTTGAGTGCCTTATTCGAGGAGAAAAACATTTTGATGGGTTTGTTGCTGGCAACATAAATTATTCTATGCGGACGATGCCGGCCTTTACTAATCGTTTCCCAAAACCTCACTATGTTTATGATACAAATTGGATCACTCACGATTCCTCCTTCGGCTACACATACAACCTCTATGAAGGAACAGTCAAAAGTATCTTTTCACAGGAGAAAACGCCGGTAAGAGGCCGATGGAATCCTGGGGAAGCTCACAACTTCAGTATGCGGACCTATCAAGTTTCATGAACTTTTTTCATGAATTTTAATTTTTTTTGAACCACAGAGGACACAGAGAACACAGAGAGAATATTGAGCTTTATGATTTTTTGAAAAGAATAAACTATATCTAAATTTATCTCTGTGTTTCTCAGTGCTCTCTGTGGTTAAAAAATGCTAAAGTCTAAAAAAATAAAGAAAAAAATAAAGAAAATTACTAATTAATAACTTTATGTTATAATGAATTTAATTAAGTTAATAACAATTAATTTAAGGAGTTTATTATGGCTCTTCCTAGTAATTTACCTCCTCCTCAATCTTCTTCTTCCGCAGTTCCTGTTGACAAGGAAAAAGACTCAAAAACAATAGAATCAGGTAAATCCAAGGATATTGTCAAAGGCGCCTTGGCGAAGGAGCCTGATAAAGCAAAAGCACCCATCAAGCCTGGCACTATCATCGTTCTGACGGGGATTGTAGCTGCCGGCAAATCCTCAATCGTGAAAGCCTTGCAAGCGATAGATCCCCAATTCAAAGAAGAAGATCTGGATTTACGAAGAGATCCCAAGACACCCACTACTGATGACATGGAGAGACAGATGATCGACGACACTATTGATCGGTCATTAAATGGAGAGAAAACAATCATTAGTTTGTATAAAGCTGATTTACTTGGCAAAAGATTAAAGGAAAGAGGAATAACAGACGTCAAATTTGCCACAGTATTAGCTCACTGTCCATTTACGGAAATTCCTGGACGCTTAGAATCAAGAAATACTGCAGCCCTTGCTCCGAAAGGAAATCCTGAAAATTACAGAAATCCGTTAACTCCCATCGATCAATTTGCTGAACTTTATATGGGTGATTTAGCTGGAACTGAGAAGATTGATCGGGCCACTGCAATACAATATTTTAATACCAGCTTTGATAGGATGATCGAATATGGCAGAAAATTAGGAGATACCTTCCCACCAGAGGAACAGATAAAAAAAGACAAGGAAGATGGGCTCCAGGATTTTCTAAAAGCGATTGGCTTTAAAGACAGTTCTCAGAATGAGATCTATGTGAAGCCAAAATTCGATTACAACAAAGTTATGGACACTTCAAAATATCGAGATGACGAAAGCAGGCAAAAGTTTTTAAGAACTCTTCTGACTGACATAGAAAAATAAGAAATTTTGACACAGATGACACAGATTTCACAGATAATCACAGATATAATTTTTTATTTAGTCTGTGTTAATC